>Ga0233421_10000983_pt1 | contig 10840 bp, 7 predicted proteins | sample Watercolumn_Mata_3_FD_182725 | JGI IMG/M metagenome (GOLD analysis project Ga0233421, IMG submission 182725) | Freshwater microbial communities from Lake Matano, South Sulawesi, Indonesia - Watercolumn_Matano_2014_107_MG | ecosystem: Environmental > Aquatic > Freshwater > Lake | place... | reverse complement strand
CCATTCGTGATCGAGCGCGGCGAGATGGTGTTCGACGAGCCACCGCATTCCTTGGCTGCCGCCAGTTTCCTCATCCGGCACCGCAGAGAAAATGATCGGGCGACGGAACTTTGTCCCTTCTTTGATCAGCGATTCGAGCGCGAGCAAAAACACGACGCCGAGGTTTTTGGTATCGAGCGTGCCGCGCCCCCACACAAATCCGTCCGCGATGTCGCCGCTGAATGGCGGATGCGTCCACTGCGTCGGATCCGCTGCTACTACGTCTACGTGATGGTTGATGAGGATCGGTTTGAGCGGCTCAGCGCCGGGGATACGCGCCAGCACCAAGCCGCGTCCCGGCGCCGGTTCGTGGATCGTCACGTCGCGCGTGATGCCGCGCGCAATCAGTTGATCGCCCAGCCACTGCGCGGCGAGCATTTCGTTGCCGGGCGGATTGGTCGTGTTGAATTGGACATAGCGGCTCAGCGTCGCCGCCGCAGCCGCGCGGATTGCCTCATTGTCCATCATTTCCTCCGGTCAGCAAGCGACAATATCGCCGTCGCCGCGCCTGCCAATAGATTTTTCCCGGTTGTGCTGCCGACGGCACACAGTGCGCGCGCGTGCGTTTCGATCTCGCGCGAACTCGCGCCGTGCAACAACGCTGCCAGCCAATCGTGCATTGGTTCGTTGCTTTGTCCGCGCGCGTGATCGCACAAGAGCGTGTTACTGATGACGTTCGTGCGCGAACGCGCGTACTTGAGCAAATCGTCCACCGCGCGTTGATCCCAGCGAAACGCGCCGGGGCTCACCCTGAGCGATGTCGAAGGGTACGCCGCGCGCAAGTGATACGCGGCAAACAACCACCCGCCGACAAAATCATCGCCAGCGGGTGTGAGTCCCTCGCCTAAACCAATCAACGCGCGTGCGTCGTTCAAAGACCTGACAGGTTTTCCGAAACCTGTTAGGTCTGATGCGCGCGCGGGCGCGCGCATCCTTTCGCGCGACACGACGCGCGACGGATCAATTGCCGCCGGTTGCCACACGCGCACATTTTGTAGGGGCGCAATGAATTGCGCCCCTACCCCGAATTGCAACCGCGCGCCATCCGATTGAAATGCCATCCCGGCGCGTAGCGCGCTGAAATCGAAATCGCCGCGCAGCGCGCGCGGGTGCATTGGCAGATCGTTTTGCGCGAGCCAGAGAATTTCGCAATCCTCCGACAGTAAATACACCGCGCCGGTCACGACTGCCAATATGCCTCCGACAAACCTCGGTTGCGTCAGCAACGCACACGCCGTCGCGCCGATGACCAACTCACCAACCATCCAACTATCCAACCAACAAACTATTTTTCTTGCATCGCCAGAAACACGCGCTCCGCGCTCAACGGCATACTCGGCAAGCGAATGCCAACCGCGTTGTAGACCGCGTTCGCAATCGCCGGAGCCGTCGGTACCATCGCATGCTCGCCGATGCCGCGCGCGCCCCAAGGTCCATCGTCCTGCGGTTCTTCGACAATAAGCGGAATGATCTTGTGCGGCATATCTACACTCGTCGCAATGCGATAGTCTACGAAGGACGGATTGACCACCTTGCCATTTCGCAAGTCCAGTTTCTCGAAGATCGCCGACGACGCGCCCTGCACGACGCCGCCTTCCATCTGCGCGCGCACTTGATCGGGGTTGATCGCCTTACCCACGTCGAACGCGGCGGCGACGCGCAGAATTTCGATCTGCCCGGTCTCTGTATCCACTTCCAGGTCAACCGCCTGACAGCCGACGGTGTAATGCACGACCGAACGCGGACCCTGCCCGGTTTCCGCGTCGAGTCCGGTAACGTACGTCGGCATAAAGTTGCCGCGCCCGACGATCGGACCGCCGCGCCAGCCACAATCACCTTCCTTCGGCAAACCGTAGACGACCATATTTTTCAGCGGGAGCGCCTGCTCGGTGTTGTACGAAATCACGCTGCCGTCTTTGATATCGAGGTCTTGAATTTTTTCGTTCCAATGTTCCGCGACGAGTTCGAGAATTTGTTGGCGCGCGTGTTTCGCCGCCGCGACGACGGCGTTGCCCATGCTCCAGGTCAAGCGCGACGCAACGGTCTGCCATTCGTATGGCGAGTACTGCGTGTCGACCGGCGTCGCGATGCGGATCCATTCGACCGGCACGCCGAGTGCGGCGGCGACCATTTGCGCCATCGCCGTGTGCGTGCCTTGTCCAATCTCCTGCCCGCCGAGTCCAACCGTTACGGTCGCGTCTTCGTTCAGCCGGACGTACGACGACGATCCGGCGTTCGGCGGCATCGCGGGCGCTTTCCACATGATCGCCATACCCTTGCCGCGTTTTTTGTGCGGCGCCGACGCGGGCTCGCGTCTGCCCCAATCAATCGCGGCAGTTGCTTTTTCGATGCACTCGGTCAAGCCGGTCGGGTGCATCTTCCAACCGGTGACCACTTCACTCCCAGTCTTTAGACAATTCTTCAATCGGAACGCGCGCGCGTCCATTCCCAGTTTTCCCGCGAGTTGATCCATCAACTGCTCGATGCCCCAATGAATCTCTGGCATCCCAAAGCCGCGCATCGGTCCGCCGACCGGGTGATTGGTGTAGCAGCAGTACGAATCCGCCCACACGTTCGGGATTTCGTATGGACCGGTGGACGAATAGCCGCCCGCGCGGGTGATGTTGACGCCGTACTCGGTGTACGCGCCGGCGTCCCAATAGTACTCGGTTTTCATCGCGACGAGTTTGCCTTCTTTCGTCGCGCCGATCTTGGTGTGCGCGACCAAGCCCTGCCGGACGAACGCGCAGAAAAATTCCTCTTCGCGCGTCAGGCGCAACTTCACCGGGCGCCCCGGCACTTTTTGCTCCATCACGACCGCGCACGCTTCCATCGAAACTCCGGCTTTGCTGCCGAAGCCGCCGCCGATATACGGCGCGACGACGCGCAGGTCGCCCTGACTGATGCCGAGCGCCTTGGCGATCAGATCGCGCTGCGCGAACGGCGATTGGCTGCTGCCCCACAGTGTGATCTTGCCCGATTGCTCCGCGAGCGCGACGGCGATATGCGGCTCAATGGGGACGTGCTGAATCTGCGGCACGCGGAAATCGCTCTCGACGATCACGTCGCATTGCGCGAACACTTTGTCCACGTCGCCTTTGCGAACTTTGAAATGATTCGAGATATTCGACCCCGGTTTCGGGAAGATGAAATTCGCGACGGTGTACTTGCCGAGGTCGGGATGCAAAACGGGCGCGTCCGGTTTTGCCGCCTCTTTGGGATCGAACACGCCGGGCAGTTCTACGTACTCGACCTGGACCAATTTGACCGCCTCTTCCGCGATCTCTTCGCTCGTTGCGACGATGCCCGCGAGTGGATCGCCGATGTAGCGCACGCGGTCGGTCGCAAAGATGTGGCGGTCTTGCAGATACAAGCCGATGTAGCCGGGCGTGTCCGCCCCGGTCGCAATCGCTTTGACGCCGGGAAGCGCGAGCGCCTTTCGCACATCAATCCTTTTGACGAGCGCGTGCGCGTGCGGACTGCGCACAAGTCGTCCGTACAGCAAGCCCGGCCCGAACTGAAGATCGTCCGCGAATTTCGCCGCGCCGGTCACTTTGTCCACCGCGTCGACGCGCGGGATGCTTGCGCCGATTATGTCGGTCATTGTGATTCTCCTGTTACTTGGACGTTGGAAGTTGGAGACTGGAAGTTGGAAAGCGGAATGCGACGAGTTCCAACTTCCAATTTCTAACTTCCAGCCTCCATAACCGCTTCCACAATCCGCGTGTACCCGGTGCACCGGCACAGATTGCCGCGCAATGCGTCTTTGATTTCGGATTCGCTTGGACGTGGATTGCGGTCGAGCAGCGCGCGCGCGCTGATGAGCATACCCGGCGTGCAAAAGCCGCACTGCACGCCGGTCAGATCAACGAATGCTTGCTGGATCGCGTCGAGTTTGCGGTCGTGCGCGAGCCCTTCAACAGTGACGATCTCCGCGCCGTCCGCTTCGACTGCGAGCACCATGCACGAATTGACCGGCTCGCCGTTCATCAGCACGGTGCATGCGCCACACTCGCCTGCCGCGCAGCCGTTCTTGGTGCCGGTCAGCACGAGGACCTCGCGCAGCATGGTGAGCAGTGTCATGTTGGAGAGAACGGTCGCGCGTTCGGTCGTACCGTTGACCTGTAAAGTGATTGAGTGTTGGGACATGTGTTTTCTCCGTGAGGCGTGAGACGTGAACCGTGCGTGTTTTCGGGTCTACGTTTTCAGAGTTGCCAACTGTCTTCGAATCTGCTCGATTATTTCGCTGTACTCTGTTTCGGTCAATCCCAAACGATTCAAAGTAAATTCATCGCGTTGCCAACCTTCCCAAATTGGTTGCCCCCAACGCGGGTCATTTCTGTAGCGCGGGACGATGTGCCAATGAAGATGCGGGCTAGTATTGCCCAAACACTCGTAATTCATGTGATCAGGATTCAGAGCAGTACGGATCGCCGTTGCTGCCTGGCGCAGGTCCTGCATGAAGGAATCGTATTCGGCGCTGTCCAACTCTTCCAATGCTGTCGCATGGCGTGAGTCAAAGGTGAGCAATGCGTATCCGCGAAATCGTTGGTCGCGGAATAGATACAGGGTCGAGACGGTCAATTGGGCAATGAATAACCGGTGCTCATTGTCCGGCTCGCGCGGCGCACAAAGATGACATTGAAGGGCATGGCGCGCATGATCCCACGATCCTTGTTTCAGGTCTTGATTATCCATTGTTTGCGTTTTCTCACTTGTTTGGATCACGCCTCACGTTTCACGCCCAACACCTCACGCGCCGCCGGCGATCATTCGTTTACCCTGGCACTTGCGTTCCCGCCAGGGCAAGTGTTCGTTGCCCATTCGTTGACTCCAGCCGCAGCGACATCGCCTGCGATACGCCGTCCTCGCTCATCGTGATGCCGTAGACCGCGTCCGCGCTTTCCATCGTCGTGCGATTGTGCGTGATGATGATGAACTGCGTGCTCGCGGTCAGCGTCCGCAGCGCGTCGCGGAAGCGCGCGACGTTCGCTTCGTCGAGCGCGGCGTCCACTTCGTCCAGCACGCAGAATGGCGTCGGCGACACCTTGAGGATCGCGAACAACAGCGCGGTCGCGGTCAGCGCGCGCTCGCCGCCTGACAACATCGCGAGATGCGCGGAGCGCTTGCCCGGCGGACGCGCGACCACGTCAATGCCCGTCTGCGTAATGTCTTCGGGATTCGTCAGTTCGAGACGCGCGGTGCCGCCGTTGAACAGGATGGTAAAGAATTTCGTGAACTCGACGTTGACCGCCTTGAAGGTCTCTTGAAATTTCTCGCGCATGATCTGGTCGAGCTCGGCGACGGCTTGATTCAGTTTTTCGATCGCGTGCTGCGCGTCGGCGGCTTGCTCGGTGAGAAACGTGTGGCGCGCTTTCAACTCGTCGTACTCTTGCGGCGCGTTCGGATTCACCGTCCCCATATATTTCAACTGATTCCGCAGCCGCCGGATTTCCTTTTCGAGTCCCTCAGGCACCTCTGTGACGACGGGCAGGGCGACGACCTCTTCACCCAGCTGCAAGCGCAACTGGGCTGGCAAGTCCGCATTGAAGATGATGGCGGTGTCACGCGGCGTGCCATTCGCCTCGTCCACGAGTTTGATCTCAGATACGATCCGACCGCTTGCGAGATCATCTTCGATCTCTGCTTCGAGCCGGGCGATCTCCGCGCGCGCGCGTTCCGCCGCCAGCACCGCGCGGTTGTGCGCGTCCTCGAATTCCGCTAGCCGCGCGCGTTCCAGCGACTCCTGCTCTTCCAGTTCGACCTGCGCTTTCTCGGTCTCGGCGAGCCGCGCTTCGACAGGCGAAACGATCTGGTCGCTCTCCCCGAGCGCGCGGGCGGTTTTGTCGGTTTGCACTTTGTATTCGTCACGCTGGGTTGTCGCGGTCTCGACTTCGCGCGTGAACGCTTCGACGCGGCGCGTCTTGGCTGCGATTTGCGCGTCGAATTGCGCGAGTCCGCTGCGCGCCGCTTCTTCGACCGCGCGCGCGTTTGCGACGTCGCGGTCGCCGACCGCCAGCGCCGTGCGCAGTTCGGCGATCTGGGTGCGCGCGTCTTGGACTGCGCGTTCGGCTTGTGCGCGCTGGCGTTCGAACGAGGTGAGCGCGTCGGCTTGGACGCTCAACGCGGCTGCCGCGCGCAAGCCCTCCTATACACGCCAAGGTGCGCGCGCAAGCCTGCCAGTTGCTTGGCAAGGGCGTGAATCTCCGGGGTTTTCTCCGCCGCCGTCGTCTCGACATGCGCGGCGCGATATTCTAGTTCCTTGAATTGCCTCTCCGCGCGGCTCAAGCGTTCCGCAATCGCGTGGCGTTCCTGTTCGTGGGTTTGCCGTTCCTGTGCGGCGTATTCCATCCGCTTTGCCTGGGCGTGTTGCGCCTCCGCGAGCGACTCGGTTTCGGCGACGGCTTCGTCGCGCTGCTGCGTCGTAAACCGCAAGCGCTCTTCCAGTACCGCGAGTTCGCGCAGGTACGTCGCGTGCTGCTGTTCGAGTTGTACGCGGGCGCGCCGCGCATCGGCAAGTTGCGCGCGCAGCTCCTGTCCCTGTCGGCGCAGTTGCGCCAGGCGCGCCGCCAAGTCTTGCACGGCGGTGCGCCGCGCGGTCAAGGTCTCACGTGCCGTCTTATCGCGCAGCGCCGTTTCTTGCGCGCCCTGCTGGGCGCGCGCCCACTGAAAGGCGTACCACCCCCGCAGTTTTTCGTTGAGCGCGTTGACCACGCCGTCATAATTCCGCGCGCGGTCGGCTTGCCGTGCGAGCGACGGGAGGCGCGGCGAAATCTCGTTGATGATGTCGTTGACGCGCACGAGATTCTGCTGCGTCTCAGCAAGTTTATCGAGCGCGTTCTGGCGTTTCGATTGATACAGCCCGATGCCTGCCGCCTCCTCGAAAAGAGCCCGGCGCTCTTCCGGACGCAGCGAGAGGGCTTGGTCGACGAGCCCCTGCCCGATGACGGCGTAGGTGTTGCGCGCGAGTCCCCAGCGTGCGAGAAGTTCGAGAATATCGCGCAGGCGGACGCGCGAGCCGTTGAGGAAATATTCGTTGCCGCCATCCCGGTACGCGCGGCGACCGACCGTCACTTCGGAAGGATTCGAGCGGAGCAATTCGGTCACCGGGTCGAGTTTCGTTTTCTCCTCTGTGTCCCCCGTGCCTGCCCTGAGCGCAGCCGCAGGGTCCTCTGGGGCGGCTGTCCACGGTTCCGGATTCTCCAGCGTCATCGCCACTTCCGCCATTCCCATCCGGGGACGCGTCGCGCTCCCCGTAAAGATCACGTCCTCGGTTTTCTTGACGCGCAGTTCCGAGTACGATTGCTCGCCCATCACCCAGCGGACGGCATCCGCGATGTTCGACTTGCCCGACCCATTCGGTCCCACAATGACCGTGACGCCGAGGTCGTAGACAAAGTGCGTGCGATTGGCAAAAGTCTTAAAGCCGTGAAGTTCGAGATGTTTGAGATACATGGGAAGTTGGAGATTGGCGATTAGAGATTGAAAACAGCAAAGGGCTGAGGATAGTATACAACAACAAGGGCAGGAAAACAAAATGCACCCGCGATTTTGCAGAGCGCATCTCGATTCGTCCGCGGGATAAATTGGGATGACGATTGCATCAAGCTGTTACAATAAGGCAATGCGCCAACACCTCATCCACGCCGCGCAAGCGCGTTTTCAATTGGCGCTGTGCCAGTGAAACATCGAGCGTGCAGTCGCGCGGGCGCGGGGTCGGGCTGGACGCGCAGAGCGCGGGCTGGAACCTGGGTTCGACGCGGAACGCGCGCGCGAATTTGACGCCAAATTCGTAGCGGCTCAACCGCTGCGGTCCCGCAATGTTCAGTACACCGCCAGAATCATTCTGCGCGAGTTCGATCAAACCGTCCGCAAGGTCGTCCACGAAAATCGGACAACGATACTCGTCGGCGAACAGGCGCGGCATTCCCCCGGCGAGGGTTTGGCGTGTGCGTGAATCCAGCGGCGCGAATCCATAGACGAGCGAAGTGCGGACGAGTAAGGGCTGCGGGTGTGCCGCTTGGACAACTTGTTCCGCGCGCGCTTTGGATTCCGCGTAGGGCGTGATCGGCGCGGGGACAGCGGTTTCGGCGTACGGCGCGTGCTCGCCGTCGAAAATCACGTCGCTCGACAAGTGGATCAATCGCGCGCGGGCGCGCGCCGCGGCGCGCGCGAGGTTGCGCGAACCCTCCGCGTTCGTCGCCATCATTTCGCCGCCCGTCATCACCGCCGCCGTATGAATGACGACGGTGGGGCTAAATTCGTCGAACAAACGATTGACCGCATTCGCGTCGCGCACGTCGACGCGAAACGCGGCAACGTCGGCGCGCCCCAGCGGATGCGCGAAATACGTTGCCGCGATCCTCCATTCTTTTGGCGCGCGGCGCAAGATCCCCGCGCCGACATAGCCGCTGCCGCCAGTGACCAATAGTTTCATGGTTTGTTAGTTGGCTGGTTCGATTAGGAAGTATGAATCCTACTTCCTACTTCATCCTTCCTACTTCGCTATTTGGATTGCCAATCCAGTGGACACATCAACCAACCAACGATCCAACTATTCAACTTCGCCCTTCAAAGCAATCATCGCGGCGTGATCCTCGCGCGAAACCTCCGCCTGCAGGTTTTCGAGCGCGACGCGCGCGGCTTCTTGCTCCGCGATTTGTTTGCTGCGCCCTGTGCCGCGCCCGTACTCCTGGTCTTTGAGGATGACTGCGATGGTGAAATCCTTGGCGTGATCGGGACCGCGCGTTTCGACCAACCGATATTGCGGCGTGACCTGCAACTTGCCCTGACTCAATTCCTGCAGCAGACTCTTCGCGTCGCGGTCGAGCTGGTGCGCGTGGACGCGTTCCGCCTCCGCCGGAAGGAAGCGTAAGACGAACGCGCGCGCGGCGGCAAGCCCCTGCTCAAGGTAGAGCGCGCCGATCAGCGCTTCGAGCGCGCCGGCGAGGAGCGGCGCGCGCGCGCGCCCGCGCGCCGCTTCTTCGCCGCGTGACATCAATAAACCGCGCGGCAAGTCCAGGTCAATCGCAAACCGCGCGAGGGTATCGCCTTTGACGAGCGCGGCGCGCAGGGACGTCAGGTCCCCTTCGCTCATCTCGGGAAAGCGTTGATACAGATACTCCGCCGCAACGAAATTCAGAACCGCATCGCCAAGGAATTCCAGGCGTTCGTTGTCGAGGTACGGCAGGTCGGGGTTCTCGTTCAGATACGAGCGATGCGTGAGCGCGCGCGTCAAGAGCGACTTGTCCTTGAAGGTGACGCCGAGCGCGGCTTGTAGTGATTCGAGGTTCATAGGGAAAAAGTAGACCAGTAGACAAGGGAACAAGCATTCACCTGTCTGCCTGTTTCCTTGTCTACGGGTTACCCTTCGTGTTTCTTGAAGATGATAATCGCGTTATGCCCGCCAAAGCCAAACGAATTCGACATCGCGACGCGGACGTCGGCTTGCCGCGCCTGGTTCGGCACGTAGTCGAGGTCGCAGGCGGGGTCGGGATATTCGTAGTTGATGGTCGGATGGATCCAGCCCGTCTCAAGCGTTTTTATCGTCGCAACTGCTTCGACCGCGCCCGCCGCGCCGAGCAAATGCCCGACCATAGATTTCGTCGAACTGATGGGGATCTTGCGGGCGCGCTCGCCAAAAACGGTCTTGATCGCTTGCGTTTCCGCCGCGTCGTTCAGGAGCGTCGAAGTACCGTGCGCGTTGATGTAATCCACATCTTCGGGCTGCAAGCCCGCCTTGCGCAGCGCGCGCGCCATCGCCTTGGCTGCGCCGGCGCCCCCTTCGGCGGGCGCGCTGATGTGGAACGCGTCGTCGTTCGCGGCGTAGCCCGCCACTTCGCAAAGAATTTTCGCGCCGCGCCTTTGCGCGCTGGCGAGTTCCTCGAAAATCATGACCGCGCAGCCTTCGCCAAAGATAAAGCCATCCCGTTTTGCGTCAAAGGGCCGCGATGCGTGCTTGGGATCGTCGTTGCGCGACGTGCACATCGCCGTCGTGCGGTGAAACGCCGCGAGACCGAATTCCGTCAATTGGGATTCGACGCCGCCGGTGATCATCGCGTCCGCATCGCCGCGCTTGATGATCTCGTACGCCTCCCCGATCGCGTTCGTGCCTGTCGCGCACGCGGAGGAGATGGTAAAATTGGGCCCCATCACGCCGAACGTGATCGCCACCTGACCGCCCGCCATATTGGGAATCATGTACGGTCCCGTGAACGGGCTGACGCGCATTGGACCTTTTTCGAACAGCGTACGCATACTCTCCTGCATCGTCACCAAGCCGCCGATGCCCGAGCCGATCAGCACGCCGACCAGGTCGCGGTTCGCTTCGTCAATCTTCAACCCGGATTGCTTCAGCGCTTGCGCGGTCGCGGCGACCGATACCTGGATGAACCAATCCATCCGCCGCGCCTCTTTCCGGTCAATATAATCGGCGTAATCTTCGACCCTGAAATCGTTGACCTGGGCGGCGATGTGCACCGCAAAGCGCGCGGGATCAAAGTGGGTGATGCGGTCGACGCCACTCGTCCCGGCAAGCGATTCACGCCAGAATCTTTCGACCGAATTGCCGAGCGGCGAGATAATTCCCATTCCTGTGACGACGACGCGTCGTCGAGTGTCCGACATTGGATGCTCCTTTCGCCAAAGAGGAAAGATGAGAGATGAGAGATGAAAGGGATCACGCCACCAAAATTCGTGCCGCCTCTTTCATCTTTCCTCTAGCATCTATCATCTCTCCAATTACCCAGTATTCGATGCCGCGTGACTTGAGCGCGCGCGCCAGCGCATCCAGTTTTGTTCG
>Ga0233421_10000970_pt1 | contig 10953 bp, 13 predicted proteins | sample Watercolumn_Mata_3_FD_182725 | JGI IMG/M metagenome (GOLD analysis project Ga0233421, IMG submission 182725) | Freshwater microbial communities from Lake Matano, South Sulawesi, Indonesia - Watercolumn_Matano_2014_107_MG | ecosystem: Environmental > Aquatic > Freshwater > Lake | place... | reverse complement strand
CTTTCCGCACATTAAATCCTGTTGCTTCCGTGTATGGAATTCTAAATTCTGGACGCATAGTAACTAGTCCGTCTATCTGATTGTTAATAATGCCTAAAGTTGAGTCTATTTGCTCAACTCTTACTTCCTTTGTTGGTTTAGGCAAAATCTGTTGAACTTGAACTCCTGAAGATGCAAAAAACCCTACTGCTACTGCAGCAGCAATTGAACCTACTGTATACCAATCGACTTGTTTAAAAGGATTAAGTCTATTTCTTACTAATCTATCTATTTCGGTATCTGTTGAGTGTTCGTGTCCGGGTTTCATTTTTGTTTGTTCCCATTTCTATTTGATTTATCACTTCCTGATTAATATAAAAAAGCTACTAAATTAAAAAAAAGAAAATAAAAAAGAGGTTTTAGTAGTAGCTTTCTCCGAATTCTTCGGATTTTTTAGGTTTTCTTGTAAGCAAAACTATCAATACAACTAACAATACAACGAAGATTATCGCCAAAATAACAGTCAAAAGAACTGTTGCATTTCCGCCGATACTTCTTCCTTGTACATCTGCTGTATAGCTGATAGCTTTTACTAGTGAACCGTCACTGTGGATGTTTACTCCAAATGTATACTTTCCAGTATTTGAAGCAACCGCTTTCAATTGCACAGTCTTGCTCGAGCCAGCAGGTATAGCAACAACTGACTGATCAGCATTCACTGTCAATCCAGTTGGAGTGTCCATAACCAGCTCATAAACTCTGATTTTATTTCCAGAGTTAACAAGAGTCAAGGAATAATCAGTTTCCTCCCCAGAAGCAAATGTTTTGCTTGTGGTTGGGGATACAACTGCTGTATCTTCACTTGCTCCAACAACTGCAACCTTTCTAGTTGTAGTTGTCTCGCTGTCGCCATTGTAAGCATCGATTTCAATAGTGTAAATTCCTATAGGTGCGCTTCCAGGTATTTTCAAAACAAGCCTTCTTTCGGCAGCATCGCTTTGATCGTCCCCAGTATTGTCAACAGCATAAAGGTCACCAAAGTAACCCTTTGCTTCAACACCTAGAGCAGGTATACTTGCTTTAACAAATGTATCTTCAGCAGTGTGTCTTCCGGCATTCTTTATCACTATGTCTAGTGGTAGATTACTTCCAGCAGAAACTGTGTTGTCCATTGTTACATCAAGAACTCCTATGACATAAGATCTTCTCTGAGCGGCAATGTTAATTGTCTTCTCAACAGAGTCTCCATTCTTTGCTTCAACAACAATGTTTAGGTCAAAGCTTTCACTTGGATCTATGTTGCTTGGCAAAAGAACAGACAAGGTTCTGGAATATGTGCTGCTTGAAAGCACATCAAATCTTTCGGTAACAGCTGAATATCCGCTGCTTCCTGAGACCCACGCCTTTATTCTTACGTCAGTTGTATCTGAATTAGCCGTGAAGATAACTTTTACAGGCAAAGTATCGCCAGCAAAAGCACCAACATTAACTGTTCCAGATACAGCTTCTACACCATTGACTTCCACACTGCTTATAGTTCCAAGAGCTGCAACACTGCTAACTGCAAAAACAGCTAACAATAATGCTGCTACAAGAATAACCAATTGCTTTGTGTATGCCATGGTTTATATCAAAATTTAGTTAATTATCCCATTTATTTTTTGTTTATAAACTTTGTGGTGACAACATGAAATATGTAATTTTAAAGTGATAAAAAGGTTTAAATACCTCTTTCGGTATACCTCGGTATAACTAAGATGACAGACGAGATAAAACCAGAAAAGGAAAAAATAACGACGATAAAATTATCTCAGAAAACTAAAGATAGAATAGACAAATTAAAAGTTTATAAGAGGGAAAGCTATGACGAAGTAATTCAAAAAATGCTGGAAATTCTGAATATTGCAAGAACTAATCCAGAGGCTGCTCGTGGAAAATTAATTGCAATCGATAGAGTCAGGATTTCGGAGAAATAAAATGGCAATTGTTCATATAACTTCTTATAATCTATTATAATTAATTATAGTGTTTAAATCTTTCTGGTTTGTTCTATTTAAGGATTTTAATCCCTTCAACACAATCTTCAACCATCGTTGGGGACTCGTTAATTATCCTTATTTCTTTGTCCTTTGCTATTTTATTTAAGTTATCAAACAAGTTTTTCCATTCTGTTTTTTCAGTAGATTTGTGCTGTTTTTCTCCTTTGTCCCCATAAATAATTCCAGAAAAATGACAATGCCATTCATTCCCTGGAAAAAGCTCTGCAACCTTTTCAAAATCAACTTTCTTTTCTCGGGCAAGAATGTGTGCAAAGTCTATGCAGAAAGCACACCCTGTATCTTTCACTAATCTTGAAATTTCTTCAATTGAACCAAATACATTTACTTTTCCCATTGTTTCAGGGGCTATTTTTATATCCCATTTATTTTTATTTATCTCTTCCATTATCTCCAATATGCCATCTTTTATTGTATCATATGTTTTATCTTTGTCTTCTTCTGTTTTTCCTTTATTTGAGTAATATCCCGGATGAAACACAACGACTTTGGCTCCAAGTAAATCCCCTATTTTACAGCAATCTAATATCCTTTTTTTAGTTGCTTCTCTTTTCTCTTTTTCATCTGAGTTAAGATTAACAAAATAAGGGGCATGTATACTTAATTCAATCCCCAATTCTTTTGCCTTTTTCCCTATTTTAATCGCATCAAATGGTTTTATGTAAACCGAATAGGTAAAAGCAATTTCACACGCTTTAAATCCAAGCTTATTGTATTTCTCAAGAACTTTCTCTGCTGTTTCGGATGGTCCAAGTCCCGCAGGACCTATTTTTATTTGCATATCTTATTGACTACAATTTTATTTAAATACCTTGGGGATTAAGGGAAATTATGAGAGAAAGAACATTTAGGGTGCCAACGGCAAGAGAGCTTTTAAAACTTCAGGGTTTAAAGGTTCCAGAAAAGATTACAGAAAGATATATTCTGGGAATGATAGCTGACGGAGCATTCGAGTTTGCTGGTCAAAATTATCCCGAAGCAGTTGGAAAGATAGAGGATTTAAATGGAACAAAAAATACAATGGTTCTTTTCCCTCCAAGCTTCCATGTTCCATTAAATGAAGCAAATCAAGGAGTAAAATCTCTTTCATGGATGTTGAAAATAGATTCACAAGAGAACTTAAGAAAGTCGTCTGAATCTGAAGTAGTTCCTGCAAGATTAACAAGAGAATTTTTGCAGGAATTTAATGTGGCTCCAAAAGATTTGCTCAGAGCAGCAATAGAATCGTCTGATCCATATAACCCTCAAGTTGGATTTTATTGGATGAGAAGTAGGGGGCAAGCAAACGCATTTACACCTTTGGGAGCGGTAACTGCATATGAAATGAAGCAAATGAGTGAACAAGGAGCATTTCCGAAAGCGGTTGCAGAAGACCCTCATTTCTATGGGACAAACATTACCTTTAAGGTAGCTTCAAGAACAGAGCAAGGAAAGGAACATTTAGTTCCTCTAATAAGGATGCCGATTCAATATTCTCAATCGAGAAAAGATTTTTCCAGCTGGATAAATATTGCAAACCATTCAACAAATCCTTACGCAAGACACTCGGGAGAGGAACATAATAAATTAGCAGAATCAACAATAATTTGGTCTGCTCCTGAAATTTATGCTTTTCTTGAGGGGGCAAGGGTTTTAAGGGAAACTGAAGGAAATAGAAGGATATACCGTGCAAATCCATTCGGAATCCCTACAGAAGAGATGGTTGATTTTACAGATGATGCGAGATTAAGATGTTTGATGTTAAAAAGAACTGGCGATGGTTTTGGGCTAGATGTTTTATATAAATTGCAGATAAATCGCCTATTGATGTCAAGAACAGCAATAAAGGGATATGACTCTTGCTGGGCTCACCATGGGCAAAAAGGGCAGCTAGATTACTTGTTTAAGCCAGATTCACCAAGCAGAAATTGAAATTCTAGTTTTGTAATGCATCTAATAGGTGATTTAATTTAATCTTAGATTTTTAAACAGCATTCCTAAGACTTTCTCCAACTTGCCCTATATTTTCAATAATATAAGCATATAATTTCTTTATTACTACATTTTGCAATTCTTCTCTTAATCGCCCATGGCATTTTGATAGGTCTGATTCTGGATAAGTTGAAATCCCAATTGGGTAAGAGCAATCCATATAGTATCCACCTAACTGGGTCATATCGATGACTCCCTGCTTGGCTTGAAGGAGTTTAACTCTTATTGTGCATTGTCCATTTGAACTTCCTAAAACAGTATATCCCCAACTTGCTTCTGGCATTTCGTTAATGTATTCTGCCTTTGAGCATGAGGCCATCGAATCTTTAAAGCAGGAATAATCTCCGCACTTTCTACCCCCTAATAACAAAAGATATACTATTACTGCTACTAGAATTACTACTACAGCTATAGATACTATTGCCCATCTACCTCTATCGCTTTCTAATACCTCTTTTAATTCCATGAATATAAAAGTTAAAACCGATATTTAAATATTAGCGTCAGTAATTTTAAACTTACAAACTCACTAATGTAACTCTTGTGTTATCTGCGTGTGCGAAATTTGTTGCAGCCAGATATTTTATTCCATCACTATCGCATAAATTTATCATTGCAGAAGTTGCTGTTCCGTCAATAATAATTGCATATGTTCTTGCTTTCAATCTCCTTAATGATCCAGGAACTTCTTTTGAAATTGTTTTTTTCAATACTTCTAGATTAGAATTAAGCATCAATGTTGCTTTTGTTCCTTTTATGGTTTCATATAAGTCTCTTATCTTTGCTTTTGCATCTCCAGAATATTCTACTTTGCTTTCTTGTTTTGGTTGTTCAAATCTTTCTTCTTCGGTTTCAACATCTTCTACTCTTGTAGAAGGAGAACTAAAATTTCTTTCTTCCCTAGAAAGACTTCTTAAATAAACTCCAACAGGCACCTTCTTTCTTAATGCCATAAGAATTTCTTTTCCTGTTAATTCTTCAACTTCTTTTCCGTCTGGTGCTACAGCAACGTCTTTTATTCTGGCGTTGTTGATTACATTTCTAGCGATTAATTGCCCTCCTCTGTCCCCATCTACAAATAATGTTATGTCTTTTTCTTCTCCCAATCTTGCTATTTCCATAGGGAGTTTTGTTCCGTTCATTCCAATAACATTATTTACCCTGTTTTTCAATAGATTAACAACATCGGCTCTTCCCTCTACAACAATTATTTCTGCTTTTGAAAGGTCTCCTGCTGGAAGTTTTTCTTCACCATATTCTTGAATCTTTGCAGCTCTTGATTCTTCCTTTAATGTTTTAGAAAATTCCCCTATCTCATTACTTTCTAATCCTCCAAGCAATGCCTTAGCTCTTTGTAATATAAATTCTCTCTTGCTTCCCCTTACATCTTCAATCTTAGTTACTTTTATTTCTGCCTCAGTTGGACCTATTTTGTCAATTGTCTCCAATGCAGCGGCTATAAGTGTTGTCTCTGACTTGTCTAATGCAGTTGGCACTTGTATATCTCCAATGGATTTACCATCAGCCATCTCTAAATTAACTTCAATTCTCCCTATTTTCCCTTCTTTTTGGAGCTCCCTCATTTCAAGTTCAGCACCTAAAAGTCCTTCTGTCTGACCAAATATAGCTCCGATTACATCAGGTTTTTCCAAAGGACCTTCTGCCCTAAAATTCGCATGTATCATATACTTGATACTTACTGGACTTACTTTTGCCATGTTTTGTTTTTTCCTTTTATGAATAGTTTTCTATTCAATTCATTTCTAGAAAGAAGTTCAATCCGAATCAACTATCTTCTCGATCATGTGCCTTATTCAGGCGGTGAATATGAAAGTGTTAATAACAACCCAACTTCCTTCTATTATACCTACCTAAATCGCTTTCCCTATTTAAACCTTTGTACTCTATTTGCCAAATTCCGATAAGCAAAACATTTAAATAGTTCATTATATAAGGTTATTTAAGGTTAAATAAGGAAAAACCATATGGCAATTAAAACATTCAACATAAACGAAAAAATCCATAAGGATTATTCAGACTATTGCAAAAAAGAAGGTATAAGTATGTCAAAAAAGATAGAGAATTTCATCAAACAAGAACTAGAATCTCTAAAAAACAAACAAACCAATCAGATTCATCAATCAAATCCAAAAATAAATCATCAAGATAGCTCTGCACAGATAAACCAAGAAGAAAATTCATTCAGCAAATATTGTAATTAACAAAAAGGTAAGTTTTACATAGTTTATATACTAATTATATATTTACTATTTCTGAAAAGATGGTAAAAAGGTTTTTGCTTAGTTTATCTGAACAAAAAAGGGATTTGATTAGAAAGGAATGAAAGGAATTAATAAATAAACTATCCCTCTGATTTTTACATCCCTTTTCTTAGTCCATAAAATTCCTTGACTTTCCCAAGCTGTTCATATAACTTAATAAGTTTATCCTGTGCGTCTCTTTTCTCGTCAGAAGTTACTTCCTGCAAACTTACTAATTTCTCATAAGCAAGCATCGCTTGTTTTCTTTTGTCCCTTTTCAAGAAGTCTTCTGCCTGAGTCTTTATTGCGTCTTTTCTCTTGACTTTTACCGCAGACTTTTGAGATTCATTATTGCATGATGCGATAGCTTTATTCATTGCAACATCAGCCTCATCAAACTTTCCAGCTTGTATGAATAATTGCATCGCAACAGAATGATCCCTCATCATCCCTTCATATGTTGTATTTATCTCGGCAGCATTATTTACTAATCTAGCCGCTTCAGCAAGCATACTTTTATTCTTGTAAAGCTTCGCCAATGTCAGAAGAACATATCTCCTAGTATCATAATCTATATTTCCTCTCAAAAGTTCAGAAAGATAATCTATTTTTACATAATCCCCCATTGACGCTAATCTAGCTTCAATATCCCTTTTGCTTGTCTCTTTTATTTGCATCTTTTAATTTATTAACCTCGCTTCCTTAAGACTAAGAGAACCTTCCAGTTCCCGAGGCAGTCAAGAACTTTGTTCTTGATGCTTTTTAAGTCTTATTTGTATATATTTTCAATCATTTCTAAGTTTATAAGTTTTATTGTGCTAGTTTTGTAGTTTTTTAATATACAAAAGGCTAATGGGGTCTTATATATTCATCTAAATCATCAGTTATTTCTCCTGATTCGTGTGCTCTACGCATATACCTTCTCAATTCTAGTCGTTGCGGATTGTGCCCGTATTCATTATGAAATTTTTGCCTGTAAATTTCTTTGGCTTGATGATTTTTGATGGTGTTATTAGATCTTGAGCCTGGTTTAATTGCTTTCCATCTGTTGTGGCCTACCCACATTCTTTCTGTCCCATTACCTGATTCCATGCCATCTATAAGCTCTCTCCAGTTTAGAAGAATAATTCCAATCCCAATAAATATCAATCCAAAAAACAAAAATCCTTTTGTAGCTCCCAAGCCTTCAGAGACTGCAAATCCAGTTATGGAAGAGCCATTTAAAACAAACAATACTCCTATGACTAAATACAAAATTCCTAAAATACGAATGCTCCTTTTCCTAATCATTTTTGTTTATAAGGTTATAGATTAATAAACATTTCTTCTTTCATAATTGCTTTGATTGTTACATTTTAAGTGTTGTCAATCTGTTTTTTGAATCAATAGAATATTCTTCGTAAAATCCAAATGTCATTTGTCTTGGCTCCATTAAATGGTTTCTTACTACATTTTTCCATTCGCTTCCAGATTCTCTCTGGACATCATAGGGTCTATCTCTTTCTTTTACTACGAGATAACAATGTTTGTCATGGAAATATACGCTGAACCAATTTCTCGTACGGGACATTTTTGCTGTGACTAACAATCTTTTCTTTTCATCTCTAAATTCGTATTCCCTAGCTCCTCTTTTTGGAGAGATATTAACTCTTTCTCCATAATATCTTACCAACTCCCAAAGGCATTGATTGATACTTAAGGGTATTGCTCTCTTTTTCATAAACCTCCGCGAGTTCTCAACTTTTTAAATATTTATATAGAAATTATTTTCTTCTTAAAAGGTGCAGAAATAACACGTATAAGAAAACCCAAACACCATACCTTGCAACATTTAAAGACAGATTATTTTTCATATTAATGAAAGAATAGGTTTAGTTATTTTAAGATTTAGTCAAAGATTATTTGGCTTTTGCTTTTACTTCAATGCAAACTCCAGCAGCAACTGTTGCTCCTGCGTCTCTGATTGCGAATCTTGCCATATGTGGATTTGTAGCCTGTGTTTCCAATACCATGTTTCCGATTGGCTTTATTCTAACTTTTGCAACATCCCCATTCTTCAAAAAGTCAGGATTCTTTGCTGTCTGTCCATCTGGGCTTGTCTTTTCAATAAGCTCAATGAACTGGCATGGAACCTGTGCCGTGTGAACGTGAAATACAGGCGTATATCCCTTAGCAATAACTGTTGGGTGTGAAATAACTGCAACTTGAGCTACGAATTCTTCTGCAATTGTTGCTGGTTTAGCAGCATCGCAAACTACGTCTCCTCTTGCAATATCTTTCTTTCCAACTCCCCTTATGTTTATCCCTACATTATCTCCCGCTTCTCCCTGAGGTAATTGTTCATGATGCATTTCAATTGACCTAACTTCTCCTTCAACCCCCTTTCCAGATCTCCCTGGAAGAATTATAACTTTCTGTCCAACTTTCATTACTCCAGTTTCAATCTTTCCAACTGGAACAGTACCTATACCCGTAATTTCATAAACGTCCTGTAATGGCATCCTTAATGGCAAGTTTGTTGGTTTCTCGGGAAGACTGAATAAGTCTAATTGCTCCAATACAGTTGGTCCCTTATACCATGGCATATTTGTTGATTTCTTTGCAACATTATCCCCTTTAAATCCAGAAATCGCAAGGAATGTTATGGTCTCAGGCTTGTATCCTGCTTGCTTCAATACAACAGAAACATCCGCCTTAACTTTGTTATACGCATCTTCTTTGTAATCAACAGCATCCATCTTGTTGATGTTTACTGCAATTTGCCCAACCCCCATTGTTCTCAAAAGCCATACGTGCTCCTTTGTTTGTGGTTGAACTCCATCCTTAGCAGACAAAGTAAGGAATGCACAATCTGCTTGTGATGTTCCAGTAATCATGTTTTTGATAAAATCCTTGTGTCCAGGCGCGTCAATGATTGTAACTTCATACTTATTTGTAACTAGCTTCTGATAAGAAAGGTCAATTGTAACTCCTCTTTCTCTTTCTTCTTTGAATTTGTCCATAACGAAAGCAAATTCGAATCCAGCTTTTCCGTGCTTCTGAGCTTCAGCTTTCAATTTCTCTAATTCTTCAGGTGCTACTTTCCCAGAATCGAACATAAGTCTACCGATTGTAGTTGACTTTCCATGGTCAACGTGTCCAACGAAAACAACGTTCAATATTGGTTTTGCTTTTGCCATTTTATTATATCACTAAATTTTATTTTAGCAATTCTATCTATTTTGGTGGGTATTTAAACATTTCGATATTCGTTCTAATAATTGAGCAAATTAATAAAAAATCTCTTGCTTTTATCCCCTCCATAATATCTATAGTATCTTGGTTTAAGATTTATTTTTTCAATCAATCTCTTTTTTATTACCTCAAAATCTTCGTCTTTAGGATGCCAATCTTTAATAAGCTCTTTAGAAAAACCTCTTAGGTCTATGGATATATTTGTCTCAAACCCTCTGTTGCTCATCTCTTTTTTTATTATTTCGTGTCTCTTTTTTAGGTAGATAAGCTTGTTTTTGAAAAATTTAATATGCCCTTTTCCAAGTTTGTATCTCTTGGGAATGTCGTTATCTAAATTTGGGAATTTCCTAACATAGCCCAACAGCATCAATATCTCGTTGTATTCTGCAATTAAATGCTGATCAGAGAGTTTTTTTGGATTGATTAGATTAATTCTTACCATATTAGCTGCAAATTTAACTGCTTTAAAAATAATAGGGATTATGTGCTTATATCTTCCTATCTTCTAAATCGTCCTCTAAATCAAGAACCTGTCTTTCCAGTTCATCCCTTTCTTCAAGCAATTTTTTTATATCGACATTAATCAATTGTATCCTTTCTTTTTTTCCAGTTACAGAATTAGGGTCAATCTGTGCTTCATCTTCTTCAAATTCTTCACTATCTTCTAATTCGGCATTTCCATCTGCATTTTTAACATATTTTTCCATAATTTATCTATATATTCCAACTATTTAAATTAAATTATTATCCAATGCTAATCAAAATTAGGTGGTATCAAATCTCATGAACCTACACAGTGTGAGATATTTAAGAACGAAAGTAGTAAATTAATCGGGATAACAGGTTTACTGATTTTCCGCCAATCCCTTTCTTGTTCTTATTTCTCTAATAACATTAATCTGAAGTTCATTTGGCAATTTCTGGAATTCCTGGTCTATTAACGAGCTAACACCACGTCCTTCTGTTGCAGACCTAAGATCAGAAGACCATCCAATCATTTCAGCTACAGGTATCTTTGCTTTGATAAATGTATCAACTCCTTCCTGGTTTACATCGATAAGAACTCCCCTCTTTGACCCTATAAGCCCAGTAACTGCCCCCATAAAGTCAACAGGTGCTTCTACAAGTTGTGTTTGTATAGGTTCTAATATTGCTGCTCCACCTTTCTTCATACATGAATGCATTCCTTCTCTCATTGCAGGATATATCTGTGCAGGACCTCTGTGCATATGGTCTACGTGAAGTTTAGCATCATGCAACACTATCTTTGTTTTCATCATTGGTTCTTTAGCCAATGGACCACCGTCAATTACAAGTTTCCATCCATCTATAATCGATTCAATTACTTCAGGTAATAGCACGAGACCCCTAGTTCTATCTTCGAATACATTCCCTTTGTATATTTCTTGATATTGCCTTGCTTCTTCATTTGAAATACCACATGCATTAAG
>Ga0233421_10000967_pt1 | contig 10971 bp, 6 predicted proteins | sample Watercolumn_Mata_3_FD_182725 | JGI IMG/M metagenome (GOLD analysis project Ga0233421, IMG submission 182725) | Freshwater microbial communities from Lake Matano, South Sulawesi, Indonesia - Watercolumn_Matano_2014_107_MG | ecosystem: Environmental > Aquatic > Freshwater > Lake | place... | reverse complement strand
CCAATACGTTCCCACCTGAGAAAAGGAAACGGGCGCTCCTTGTTCAGAAGCGCCCGTTCAGGCAACATCACCGGGCTCATGCCCGAGGCACAACGATACGGCTCACTTCACCAGCACCATCTTGTTCGTGAGCCTGGTGTTTCCAGATGTCAGAACATAGATATATGTGCCGGAGGCGAGGTCCTTTGCATCAAGGGCCACTGTGTATGAGCCGGGATTCAGCTCCTGTTGAACGAGCGTCTTCATCTCGCGTCCCATCACATCGTAGACCCTCAATGACGTCATGCCAGTTTGCGCAATGGTGAACCTGATCTGGGTGGACGGGTTGAAGGGATTCGGATAGTTCTGAGACAGTGCATATCCTGTTGGAATGACGCCCTCTTCTTTTTCCACGTATACCGCGGTCGGGCTGTAAATGTATCTGCGCACACCAGGGGCAGTGCCACCGCCGAACACGCCGACGTAGACCGTGTCACCGGTCGGGGAGAAAGCGATCCCGCGCGGTCGCTCGTTAACGTTTGCCGCTATCCCCATGACCCATGCAAGGCTGTCCTTAATCGTCTTCGAGACCGGATCGTAGGCATACCACACGTTTGGAGACCAACCTTGCGGGACACTCTTGTCCCACCACCCATTCGGCTTGTTGTTGTACGAGCCGCCCGCCACCCACAAGTACTTCGTCTTCGGACTCCAGCCGATGGACTCCGTCACGATTCCCTTCATGATCGTGTCCACTTTGGCATATGGCCCAAGAATTCCGTTGTCACTGTGATACAGGAAGATGGCACTCTTGTCGTAGGGGCAATAGTACACATCGTTTCCATCGGCGGAAACTGCTATCGCTCGCGAATACCCTCTCCCGCTATCAACGGCGTTGCTGATGAAATTGAAGTCCTTGTCAAATATCTTGATCGGACCAGGAGGAATGACCGGGTTCGAGAAAATGTTGCCGTCCTTGTCCACACCAACGGACACGATCGTCTTCTGGGTTCCGCTCTGTATTCCGGCGTCCAACTTGCCCATGCCAGCGCCAGTTCTGTAGTTGAGGCGATAGAGGTAGCTCCAGGAGGAAACCAGAATATTACCCTGGTGGTCAGTTCTCAGACCTGCTCCGGAGTTACCTGTCCAATAGTGCAACGGACCCGTCGTGCTCGCAATTGCTTCCCCGCCAATCGTGTCGGTTTTGGTCCCGAAGCCCTTGGCAGTCAGGATCGGTGAAAACGGCGCCGGGGTCCCGTCAGGATTGTACGCATAGATCTTCCGAACCGTCACGTACCGCGATCCGATGCTGTCCGGAGCTCCCCCCACAACCCCCGTCTTGAAGCGATAGTTGTTCACCAGAATCGAATCCCTGCCGTACGCGTAGTAGTTCTGGATCCATACACGGCCATCCGGCGAAACCGCAAGCCCATGGACGGTGGAAATGTGCAGAGTATCCTTGTTGTCGACGTTTCTCTCAGCCTTGCCCGGAGGCGGGAACACCCCAGCGTGTACCCAGCCTGGTCTGTAGGTCTGGCCAAGCGCAACGACCGAGACAACCAGTAGAAGGATGATGATCGGTATGATTCGCTTCATTGCTACCTCCATTGAATAGTGGTTAATAACCGCCTTTAGTTAGACAATATGCCAACATGAGATGTACGGACCCCTTACTGCGGTCCGTAGTAAGGTGCCAGTGTCTTCAGCGGATTGATCTTGAAAAGTTTGCCCGACGTGCTCACGATTCCGCCTGCAGGTGTTCCCCTGACTGCGTACAAGACCGAGCCTCCTGAGGCGAAGACATGCATCGCCGGACTTAGCACGCCTGGATGAAGCGCCTCGGCAGTTCCGTTCGGGTGGACGATGATGATTGGATTCGCCGCATCTGTCCCCACATACATATCACCGTCGGTATTGAAATTGATCGCAAAGATTGCTTTACCTGCTCCTCCGAGCGGCGAGGCGGTCAGATTGAACATATCTTCACGAGGGCCAAGGCTGTCGGAATTCACAATCTTGAATCGCACAACCTTCTCTGCGTTGTCCGCAGTGACAAATCCGCCAAAGTAGACATACCCGTTGTACGCTCTGACCGCACGGACATTCGCCTCAAAAGCAAATGCCTTCACATTCTTGTCTGACGCGATGCGATACACGGCCGTGTTGTTGCCGGCGGCCCAGAGATTCTTGCTCTGATCGAAATCCATGTCAAAGACGGTTCCCAGATTTCCAAATGATACCCAGATCGAAGGAGACGCGCCAGCAGCAGTGATTTTGTAAATCGCCCTCAAGATCCTAGCAAGGTAGAGCTCGCCCGACGGTCCCATTTTAAGGGATGACCATTTCGTGACGCCACCCGACGGTGCGTAATCCGACTTCACACCGGCGGGAGTGAATTTCTTTATCCCCATGCCGACGCCATCTGTCACGAGGCATGCATAGATGTTTCCGGCAGCGTCAGTCGTCGTGCCCCAAATCTCATCAGTGTTGCCAAGTCCTGGCAGTTCGGAGACGGCAGCATCCAGTTTACAGAGAACGGTGTTGCTGAACAACCACGCGCCGGAAGTCTGGACGCGAATGCGCACACTGTCCTTGACCAGGTTTGGCGCTTTCACAGTAAGCATCGTTGCGCCGGCAGTGAGCACAGTCGCCTGTGTTGTTTCGAAGTACACCGTGTTCGCTTCCTTTACGGCCGAGAAGTTCGTTCCGTTGATCGTGATCGTGGTAACACCGGCCAGTCCGACTGTCGGACTGATTGAGGTGATGGTGGGCTGCGGTGCCGGACTGCTCGCTCCCGGATCATAGATATTCGCGGTCTGCTCATTTTGACAACCGCTAACTAGCAGGAGAACCGGAACAAGGAGGACGGCGAAGAACTTGCTTGCCATGGTGCGCATTGGTATACCCAAGTCTGATTTTCGATTTTCAATTTTCGATTGCCGAATCATACCCGATGGAGCTCCGCGCTTATGAACCGTGAATGAACCAATCAACCAACTAACCAACTAACCAATTAACCAGCTAACCGCTTCTCCCCCTCCCTCAGAATCCAAACCTCACAGAAAACCGCTGGACTTCGCTGAACACTCCAAACGGTGTGAGCGCGTAGTCAAGGCTGAACTGCTTGTACTGCAAGCCGAGACCGTAGGAGAGATTGTGCTCATCGGCCGGGCCGACGTAGCCGACTCGCGCTGCGATCATCTCCATAAACACATACTCGAGGCCAACTTTCACCTGCTCCGGGAAGTCACGGGGATGCTCGGCATCGACCGTCATGAGCAGGGAGTGCTTGCCCGGTTCGAATCCCGTGAAATCCAATACGTTCATTGAGACACCAAGCCTGAACGCGAGCGGCAGCTGGAAACTCTCTTTCTGATACTTCACTTCGCGGGCGAAATTTCGAACGGCCATTCCAAGTGTCAGGCTCTTGTATCCCGTTCGGTAGATCAATCCAAAATCGAACGCGATGACGTCAAGGGCATTCTTGTTCTCGGCGGTCACGGTCGCACCTGTCACACCTCCCGCTGCGCCGATGTACGATGCCTGCGTCGCTCCGACGCCAAGGTCCTGGCGGACATACTTCACATTCCCGCCGATCGAGAACTTGTCAGTGAGAGCTCTCGCATATCCCAACCCGATGGCGTACGCGTTCGGTTTGATTTCTCCGACATCGAGGAATCCCTGGCTGTTGTTCGCCAGAATCGTCGCCTCGATCTTGCCATAGTCGGCGTACTGAAACGCGAGGCCGAAAACCCCGATGTTGCCCGCATTCAGCGCCAGACTTGCATGATGGTGCTTGATGTCAGCGATCCAGTTCACAGAGCCGAGGGAAACATCTGTGAACCCTTCGAGCCGGGCCATCCCGGCTGGATTATAGAACTGCGAGACTGAGTTGCCATCGGCAGCGGTGAATGCGTCAGCCAACGCTGCCTGCCGGGCACTGACTCCGATGCTCAGAAACTTCAGCCCCGTCTGGGCTAGCTTCGCATTACCACGGTCCTGAGCCGTCACAGAGAACGGAACGGATGCGACCATCGCCGCAAGGAGGATGAAGACGGAAGTAATGTGTATGCTCTTACGCATGAGAATCGCCTATTGGTTGTGTGGTGGATAAATCAGCGGACGACCACAAGCTTCTTGATCGTCTTCTCACCAGTGTCTTTGTTTTCGATGACGACAATATAGATACCGCTGACGATAACCTGGTTGGACGATGTAATCGAGTTCCAGTATGCGTCGCCCGTTCCATCGTTGTGCTCAATGCGCTTGATGAGCTCACCAAGTTCCGTGTAGATGCTGATAACGCAATTCCCGGGGATATTAAAGAACGCGATCTTGTCCGCCTCGTTCGGGAACCGAAGCGCGTTTTCATTCGACGAGATAATGAATGGGTTCGGCGCGATCCGAATCTGACTGGCACTTGTACCAGCGGGCCGCTTCAGGTACGCTGGATCGTAGGTCTTCGTCCAGAAGAGATTGCTCTCAAGCTCTCCAGCAGGCGTACGCGTCGCCGGGTCGGCGGGAATCGAGTTCCCAAAGGACACGATGTAGTAATAGTATGAGATCCCGCGGACGGCCGTGACATCGTTGAATGCATACGTCTTGGCGGCATCATAGCCCACATTGGGATCGGCTGGCCGAGAACCACCGCACTGGTACGCAAGCCGGTAGGTGCTATCAGCCCGGCCGGTTGCGCGGTAAACCCTGTACCCGACAAACCCGTTTGAAGATTCTTTTGGATTCGGTTCCCAGGTGAGGGCAATCCTGTCACCGCCGCCACGAACATTGAAGGTCGCCGGGGGAAACGGGGGCTGGGGAATTGCATATCCGGATTTGAAGTTCGCCGACGCACGCCGCATCGTTTCCTGTAACCGGAGGCGCCCGGACAGAACTGAATCATTCTTCTGCTTCGTTGTTATGGTTCCGCGTTTATACTGGAGCCCGATCCTGACGGCTTCGTCGAATGTTAATCCGCTCACACCCTCTGCCCACACGACTTTCACACTCTGTCCGGGCGCAAGCGTATAGGGACCGAATCCCATTCCATGCGACCATCCGCCTGGCGCTCCAACACCGATGTTCCCCTGGACTGTTTGCTCGGAGAATTTGCCCGCACCGTCAACCAGCCACGCATGACGCGGCGTGTGACCCTCCGTCATCTTCTGATACATCGCAGTCATCGCCGCTTGACTATATTGTGTGTTCGCATTGTTCTGAGTGATCGGCTCATCTGATCCGAGAAAACTCGTCGTGGAGGGCTGATCCGTGGAAGCTGTCCGGTCAGTGGGAGACTTATCTGCATAGAGAGGAGCGTTCCCGGCAAACTGCGCTGCGCCGAGGCGCCAGTTCGTGTCCGCCGCCTGTATGTACGTCGACACGCCTGAAATTCCAGTCGAGTTCCAGATCGGAGCCCCGATGTTGTCGAACGTCGCTGCGTTCGGCGAGCTGCCGGCGGGCGGCTTGTTCGCTGACGTATGCAGTCCCAGCCAGGCGTACATACACTTCACGTCGTTCTCAGAGGCCGGGATAAGCGGGTTGTTGACATCTGGCGGGAATCCGCGTGCATCGTTCATCGCGCTGATACCCCACCGAGCCGAGTTGTTCACTTCGTATCCTGGACCGGGTCCTCCGGGAGCATATCTGAACTGCCAGTGGAACATCACACCGGTCAGAGTTTTCGCTGCCAGACCGATGTCCGGATTGCCGGTATTGGTGAAGGTGAATTCCATGATGTGGTAGTTGTCGTGGTGTTGCTGGCTGAAAGCATGGATCTTCCGCTCCAATGTGATGCCCAGCCCGGTGTTCACCCTGTTCACGATCAGGCGATCTGCCTTGATCGTGTCTGTCACCGCTGTGATTTCTTCCGGATTGGCAAATGAAGGATTTCCGTCAACAAAGACCCGCGGCGGATCAAACCTGGCGTAGACGTCAAACCTCTTGGGGAAGAATTCGTTGTCTCCCTTCCAGCGCGGACCAACCGCAACAACCTTGGGATTCCAGGCGACATTCGTCGCATCGGTGAAATTAGTCGCACCGATCCAGAATCCCTTCGCTGCTTGAGCGTCCGCACGATTCACCAGCGCTGGCCAGCGAAGCCCGTACTGCTGCTCGCGTACGTTTCCCTCTTCGATCTCCCCCCCCTTCTCGGAGTACCAGTTGTGCATCGACCCGATCTGAATCCACTTCGTCTGACCCTGGGCCTGTGCCCTGTCGCTCGAGACAACCAAGAATCCCGAAACGAGGAGGAAGAAACACATCGCTTTCAGTGTAAGTAGCTTGGTCATAGGTTCCTCTTTAGACTGATACACACTTCAAAAATGTCAACACACTTCAGTTGCGGGCCCTAGTAGAGATCGACGGAAAGCCTTACGCCAAAGTAGACGTCTCGAGGATTCAGGAAATTCCACCAGTCTTGCGTCGGCATATGGATATATGCCTTGTCGTCAAGCACCCGGTCGACTTCGCCCTGGTCCGCCTTCTGCCAGGCATTGTTGATCCACCGATAGTAACTTCGGGTGGCATGCTCGTAGTAAATCGGCTTCGAGTACTTCGTTCCGACCTCTGTCAAATTCCTCGCAAAGACCATTGGCTGATAGTCAACGCCTGACTTTCTATAGTCACCCGGCCGATCATCGCCTGGGATTTGTCCGTAGTAATCGTTGAACGATTCCGGCAGATGGAGCGACTTGAGGTACCGCTCGTAGTCGGTTCCATCGACGAAGCCGTAGGTCGTGAGGTGCCGCAGGTTGAGGACGTTATTGATGTCCATGAAGAACATCATGTTCACCCGGTCAAACAATTGGAGGTTCTTGCTCAGCCGGATATCCATTCCGTATTGATCGCGCCACTGAGCATTGTAGGAAACGCCGGGGAAAGATCCGCCGCCGACCCACGTGAAATAGAAGCCCGCGCTCCACGATGCAAGCACGTTGAGGCGCCAATCGGACAGAGGACGAATCCCGGCAACTTCGGGACCGAAGTCAACCGGCGTGACGAAATCGATATTTGCTCGAGCATATGGTTGGGGGATTGGTTTGCTCTGAACCGGATTCGTCCGTTCATAGTTACGCTGATCGACCGGATTCTGATAGTAACGTGCCCATCCGAAATTGCCGCTCGTACTCACCATGTACGTGTAGTTGACAAATCCCTGCAGCCACTCTCCGCGATTCTTCCGCAACGTGATCTCAAAGCCGCGCACATCCTGGTACGCGTTGGCTGTGGAGACCGTATAGTTCGGGACGCTATTGTACCCAATGTAGTTCACCAAATACCGCTCGTTGCTGATGTCCTTATAATACGCCGCCACGCGCAGCAGGAACATATCAAGAAGATTATGCTCGTATCCCAGCTCGTATGCCACTGTCTTCTCGAGAGGCAGATTGGGATTTGCCAGCCTCACGATATCCGATGTCGCAGTCTCGTGCCGGATGAGGTACAGGTTCTCGGGCGTCGGCATGGCACGGAAGTGGCCGTAGTTGAAGTAGAGTTTCGCGTTGTCCGTAATCGGGAACGCAACGTTCAGCCTGGGCATCACGGTGGTGATATACTTCGTCGGCTCTTTTTGAAGCAGCGTATCGATGCCATACGAAATCGAGCCCCGGAAGTATCTCGTGTAAGGATCGTAGACGAACCATTCTCCGCCTGCATGCGACATCGCAAAACGGACACCCGCATCAACGACCATCCCCTCGAACTCCAGTTTGTCTTTGATGTACGCTTCGAACCTTGTCGGGTAGGTTTGCCATTTCGACGTTGACCGTCCGGAGGGAAGAACAAGATCCACGGAGCCATAGTTGACCGCATTGTCGGTGTAGGCGAACTCCACCCCACCTTTCAATTCATTGTAGCGATCGATCTGACTCACGATGTCAAACTTCAGCAGGTACGAGGCGACTTTACTGCTGTCGCGCGCATTACTCATACCGACTGCCATGCGCATCCCGTCGATTCCCGAGAGAGACCACGTGCCGGTGTTCGGGTAGAACCCGAACGGGGCTTCATCGAGGTAGTAACTATTCCCGAACTTGTAAACTCTGGAAGTATCACGCATTCTACCGGGATTGGTGCTGTATTGGGAAGAGAACCTCTGGGCAAGCACCTCATAGAATGTCGTGGGACTCAGGACATGAGTGAGTTTGATGCCGATGTTCTGCCGATTGACGCTATTCGGCCCCCAGTAGTCCGTCGTAAAGAGCCTCGTGTCGATATAGCTCACCCGGTTCATGGAGGCTCCCAAACTCGCCGCACTCCCGAAGCTGCCGTACACGCCCGTCTGTTGATTGTCGACTGCCTCATTTCGGCCCACCATCCCCTCGACAAACAGTTTCATTGTCTTCGAGATGTCCGACGTCACCTTGATAGATCCGCTATAGTCACTATAGTAGTCCCGGGACAGAGGCACCGCATACATATTGTAGGTGCTTCGGAACGAAGCGTAAAACCTCAGATCGCCGAGAGCTTCTCCTCCCGGCACAGGGCCACCGAATCCGAGATCGAGATCGAAGTCGGGCTTCGTGATATTGAAGTCTTTTCTGTGCTGGAACTTCCAGACTTGCTGGGCCGCGAATGGAGTGAGGTCGTTGTTCGGGTCGGTATCTGAGAGGAGGGATTTCGAAACCGAGTTCCAGCCGACGAAGGGGGCATACTGTTGCTGCATCCACGGATCCCAGGCACCATTCGTCGTGCCTGTCCATGCAACGGCATCATCGAGGAACGGTCTGACCCAGTACGAGTTTTGATCATTCGGCGCCATGCCAAAGTACTTCCTTGTGGGCGGGCTGATCCTCGCCTGCATGCCGAAGTTGTACCGCTTCGGGCTCCCTTCTTTTGTCACGACGTTGATGACGCCTGAACGGATATTGCCGAACTCCGCACTGAAACCGCCTGTCTGGATTTGCACTTCTTGCACCGCAAGGAGACTTACCGCCGTATAGGGCTGGTTGTTCCGCTCATCGCGCAAGACGAAACCGTTCGCCACAAACGCAGTCTGATCGGAACTGCCGCCGCGGATGGTCAGACCTTGCACACCCGCCTCCAGGCCGATCACGCTTGACACCTGTGAGATTGGGAGGTTCTCCACCTCCCGCGCGGTGATATTCGCCCGGCTTGCTGCGACGTCCTTTTCGACAACCGGGCGGGAGGCGACAATCACGACTTCCTGTGTTGTGATCTCTTGCTCGGTCAGTCGGAATTCGAGCTGGGTCGTCTGGTTGATGTTGACCCGCACGTCGGTCTGCGTCGAAGGCGTGTAGCCGACCATCGAGGCCTTGACTCGATACGAGCCGGGGGGCAGACTCAGAATTGTGAAGAACCCGTCGATGCCGCTCGCCGCACCGTACGAGGTTCCTTCAACAACGACGTTGGTGCCAATCATCGCTTCGTTGGTCCGTCCGTCGACGACCTTGCCGGTAATCTTGCCGGTTTGTGACCAGGCAACCGAAGCCGCCAGGAACAAGAAAGAAAAAGGGATAATTCGGTTGGACTTCATAGCGGCAATCTCCGAGACTTTTCTAGAATGACAGATTCGTAGTCTGGAAAGAACAGGAAATTCCTGTCGAGAGGGTACAAATGCTAAGAGAGTAGTGCGTGTGCACGGATATGACGAGAAGACATTCGAATATTGAAAAACTTGCTGAGTATGTCAAGGTACAGACAGCGGATGATTGTCAGGATTGAGGGTTTGTTCGGCGCAGATCGCGGGATCATTTTCGTGTCGGCTGGTCACGCCCAAAACAGCTCAAGTTTGTGTGTCACTCGAAGAATCGGTGATGAAATTTCCTTAATTGACAAAACATGCAGATTGCGGGAATTCACTGTTTTTGGGAATTGCATCGAAATCAACACTCCAGAATCGCTGTCAGGACAAAACGAGCGGTGATGCTCCATATCAACATACTTGCTTTGAAATTCGCGGAATAGCTTTGGCCAACCTCATTTTTGAAGTTTGCTGTCGATTCCGCTATATTCTTCGCGTGACCGAAAACTCACCAAAAAGAAAAATGCCCGGAAAGACTCTGATCATGCTTTTGCAGTTGTCTCTTGCTTTCAGTCTACTTGCACAGGAACGCCCCAAGAGCAACCTCCTGATCGACGCCGGCGGCGTGATCCGAACTGATCCCGCGAAAAGAACGGTCCACCTCGTTTTCACGGGTCATGAATTCGCCGACGGCGGATACTCTATCCGATCGACGCTGGTAAAGCACTCCATAAGAGCATCCTTCTTCTTCACAGGTGACTTCTACCGGAATCCACACTTTTCAGACCTCATCCGGTCGCTCAAAACCGACGGTCACTACCTTGGCGCCCATTCAGACAAGCACCTTCTCTATTGTACGTGGGAGAAACGGGATTCACTTCTCGTCACAAAAGAAGAATTCAGGAAAGACCTGCTCGACAACTACGAAGCGATGACCCCGTTCGGCATCTCCCGGCATGAGGCGCCTTACTTCATGCCCCCGTACGAATGGTACAATGATTCGATCAGCGCCTGGACCCGCGAGCTTGGGTTCACACTCGTGAATTTCACTCCCGGAACTTACTCGAACGCAGACTGGACCCATCCCGAGCTCGGCAAACAGTACCTGAGCTCCGACACCATCTTTGCACGCATTCTGAGATACGAGGCCGGACGTCCGAACGGATTGAACGGGTTTCTCCTGCTGACCCACATCGGAACCGATCCGCGGAGGAAGGACAAATTCTACTTCAAACTCGATCAGCTGATCGACGTTCTGACCAAAAAGGGATATCGATTCGCGCTCCTGAACGAATCCATACGCTAAACAAATCACACGGCGCACATTGAAGAAGATACGGTATGGCATCATCGGGTACGGTCTGTTCGCCGAAAAAGCGATCGCTCCCGCGATTCTGGCAACATCGAACTCAACGCTTGTCGCGCTCCAGAAGCGGTCGATGACGGAGGCGCTCGATCGGGCCTTACGGGCTGGGATCCAGCACGCGTTCACGTCCGCCGCAGAACTCGCACGC
>Ga0233421_10000962_pt1 | contig 11003 bp, 9 predicted proteins | sample Watercolumn_Mata_3_FD_182725 | JGI IMG/M metagenome (GOLD analysis project Ga0233421, IMG submission 182725) | Freshwater microbial communities from Lake Matano, South Sulawesi, Indonesia - Watercolumn_Matano_2014_107_MG | ecosystem: Environmental > Aquatic > Freshwater > Lake | place... | reverse complement strand
ATCGAATTTGCAAGCATTGAATCGATCACTGTCCCGATCTTGACAGCGTCAGCGTTAAATGTCAGATCTCGCGGGAGATCAACATTGATCTCTGCCTGGGCCGCATATCCCCCGGTGCTGACTAACGAGCCAACAAGATCCGGAACGGAAAAGACCGAGTAGTCGAGCCGGATCCTTCCCGATTCGAGAACCGAGAACTCCAGCATCTGGTTGATGATCTGGCGCTCCCGCTCGACACACGAGAGGCAGCGGTTCAGGATGGTCTCAGTACCTTTGGCGATACCATACCCGTCAGGATCATCCAGCAGGATGTTGAGGTAACCCATGATCGGCTGCAGCGGCGTACGGAGTTCATGGGCCACCGTGCTGATCACGCCCTTACGGAGTTCGTTCTTGGCAGCATCCGCTTTCCGGAGATGATCGTTCTCGGCCGAGAGATGGGTGACAACTGACCCGACACAGATGAACAGGATCGACTGCACGACCGCCACGGCCGACAGCAGTACGACAGGGTACGTGAACGCTATGGCGATGAGCTCGTAGGATATGGCACAGACCCCCGCGATCCAGATCCCCCGATATGGGAAATGGTAGCAGGCATACAGGACCGGGAAGAAATAGAGCAGGGGCATGATGAGGGCAGCGGGACTTCCTCCGGCAAGAATGGTCGTAATGGTTACGGCTACGATATAGGAAAGTGTGATGATGAACCGCGAGACTTCCGGGTGCGAAATGCCCTGCGGGAGCACCCCTGCCGACAGATCCATGTATTCCTTGTGCCTTGTTGTTTTCCGGCTATAAAGTGTTGTTGTCGTTCCTTAATTCACCCGGTAACGGCAGGATCATGGTTCCGCCCGGGTAATATCATGCGTGATACCGGTGCAACCATTCCGGGTGGATATATTATCCGGCTCTTCCAAAGAGTACCGCATGCGCCCCCGGGTTATCGTGAACGTGGCAATGAGCGCCGACGGCAAGCTCTCGACTTCCGAACGCCGGCAGGTGAAGATTTCCGGATCTGCGGATTTCGCCCGTGTCGATGCGCTCAAGGCCGCAGGCGATGCGGTCATGGTCGGGATCGGCACGGTGACAGCGGATGATCCCTCCCTGACAATAAAATCGGAGGCAAACCGGAAGATAAGGATCGCTGCGGGAAAGCCGGAGCACCCGGTCAGGGTCGTTGTCGACAGCACTGCCCGGATCCCGCTTTCGGCCTCCATTCTCCACAAGGGCAGCGGGGTGCGTGTTGTTGCGGTTTCTGAACAGGCGGATCCCGGCAGGGTGGCTGAACTGAAAAAGTTCGCAACCATAATTACCGCCGGCAGTAAGTCCGTGAATCTTTCAGCCCTGCTGGAACGGCTCTCGGAGATGGGGATTTCGCAGCTGATGGTGGAAGGCGGCGGGACGCTGATCGCCGGGCTCTTTGCTGCTTCGCTCGTAGACGAGCTCTATACATTTATTGGCAACATGATCATCGGGGGCAGTGATGCGCCGACGCTGTCGGACGGGGCAGGCTGGATCAAGGAATCGGAATTCCCCCGCCTGACCCTTCTTGAAGCCACGAGGATCGACGACGGCATCCTGCTGCACTGGAGCGTAAATCGGAAATAAGATTTTTTACAGGTACGCCGTAAAAAAAATCGTCCTGGAAAAGTTAACCGAATTAACCCCGGGTCTTGTACGGAACAAGCTGGTCGATGATCTTGTATTCCTTACCGGATTTCATCACGGCAGTGACCTCGACCCGGTCTGTACCGTTCGTCCCCTCTAGCTCAAGGGTTTCGCCCATAATGGGCCTGAGCACTCCGGTAACAACGGAACCATCGGGCCGGGTGAGCCTGACATCGATCCTGGATACAAAGTTCAGCCCTTTCCCGCCGTTGAATGTTGAAATGACGGTGGTCGAATAGGTTCCTCCCTTCTCGACAGATACGGTGATCGCCTCGTTCGAGGGGATCGTAACTGTCGGCCCCGGCACCAGCGAACCGGCAGTTGTCGTTGGAACTGCGGTCGTGGCAACTTCTGTTGTCGGGACCGGTGTCGCTATGGTTGTTGGTGCCGGGGTGGCGGGTTTGCCGCCGATCCCTGCACACCCTGCAGCAAGGATGAGGGCTGTCAAGAGAATAACAGGAATACCAACTGATGTTTTCATGATTTATCGTTAGCGCCTGTTGACTATTTGAGAATTGTGAAAGGGTTGCGGCAGACGCAATAATTTTTCGGATCCCGGACAGGACTGGCTTAAAAACCTAAATGCTGATGAGATCCCAAAGTCCAGATACCTGTTACGCAGATCGCAGTTGTTGTGCTTGCCGCTGTCTTCATCCTGATCGCGGTCCGGCAGGTCGGAAGGTTCACGTTCGCCATCTGGCAGGTGATGCTCTTTGGAGCTCTTGCAGTCTTGATTACCGGCCAGATCGCTCCTGCAGATGCCCTTCGCTCCATCAACATCGATGTCATGGTCTTTTTATTCGGGATGTTCATTGTCGGCGAGGCACTTGTTGCTGGCGGTTACCTCGAATGTATCGCGCATCGTTTCTTCAGGTTTGCAAAAACCCCGCATGAACTCGTTGTTCTCTTTGTTCTCGCAACCGCACTGCTGTCGGTATTTTTAATGAACGATACGCTCGCGATTATCGGCACGCCGCTAACTCTGGCGCTTGCCCGGCGGCACGGGCTCTCGCCGAAACTGATGCTGCTCTCGCTTGCTGTTGCTGTCACGACCGGAAGTGCGGTGAGCCCGATCGGCAATCCCCAGAACCTGCTTGTGGCAACTGCGACAGGTATGCCATCGCCGTTTGCAACCTTTGCATGGTATCTCCTTATCCCGACGCTGTTCAGCCTGCTTCTCGCCATCCTCTTCCTACGGCTTTTCTTTTCATCTGAGTTTACGTCGCGTCCGCTCGAACCCGGCCCGCCGGTCTCCTGCGACAGCCGGTCCATGCGAATATGCCAGTGCTCGCTTGCAATTATTTTCCTGCTAATCGGGGTAAAAACCACAACCTCTCTCCTGGGTCTTGGCCAGTTCATATCCCTCCCGGTGATTGCGGTCTGTGCTGCGGCTCCGGTCCTTATCTTTTCCAGGAACCGTCTTTATATCCTGAAAAGGATTGACTGGTACACGCTCGTCTTCTTTGCAGCGATGTTCGTTTTAATGGCAAGCGTCTGGCAGACCGGGTTCTTCCAGGGATTCGTTGACAACAGCGCAGCTGCAACAGTGCCGGTGGTCCTTGCAACCAGCATCATTGTCTGCCAGTTCATCTCCAACGTGCCGTTTGTCGCGCTCTACCTCCCGCTGCTCCAGCAGGCAGGCGGTTCGGCAGTCAGCTTTGCCGCGCTCGCGGCCGGGAGCACGATTGCCGGCAACTTCACCATCCTTGGCGCGGCAAGCAATGTGATCATAATCCAGAACGCGGAGAAGCAGGGCGAGACGGTAACATTTTCGGAATTTGCAAAAATCGGCATACCCCTGACCCTGGTCCAGGCGTCAGTGTACTGGATCTGGCTCAGTCTGTTCTGACGGATCTTTCCTGTAAAACCAGCATCCTACTGTGTGCGGTCATTTAAAAAAAGAGAACGGTGGAGAAGCCAGATACCGCGGAAAAAATGACACCTGAAAAATGGTTACCTCAGCTGGGTAACAGTTCCTCCGTTTAAGTATTATCTCTCTGCCGGGCACGTTCCCAGCCATTGAAAACGATCCCTTCGATAACAGGGTTATCCAGCAGGTTGCAGAGCAGACCTTCTATGATGACCGGTTCTCTCCCTTTCGATTTCAGCCGCACAGTCAAAGGCTTGACGGATTTGGGGGCTGCGAGCAGTTCATTCATGACAACTTTTGCTTTTTCAAGATCGTCCGGGTAGATAAAGTCCCATATGGGAGTCCCGATCGATTCCAGAAATGAGTATCCCGTGATCCGTTCGAAGGTAGTGCTTACACCGCTTAAGTTCCCGCCGGACTTGAGCACTATTGTCAGATCGGCAGCATTCTCGATAATAGACCTGAGGTACTCATCGTTTACCCGCAGCTGTTCCTCATCCTTCTTCCTGCGGGTGATGTCCCGGGAAAAGACGGCTAGCTTTTTTACTGTCCCGTCACTGTCAAAGATCGGTGCGACGTAGTTATCGTACCACTTGCCCTCGAATTCCTCCTCAAACCGGGAGGCCCGCTCTTTCTGCAGGATCAGATCGAAGTGCATCAGTCTCGGGGGGTAAAGTTTGTCTGAGAGGTATTGGATGATTGGAGTTCCCAGAACCTCATCCACCGGCTTTTTCAGCCTGCGCGCCATCGCCTCGTTAAGCGCAAGGAACTTCCCGTCTTTGTCGAGGAGGAAGAGCGCGTCCGATGTGGCATTCAGAAGCGCCCTGATGGACTCTTCTTTTTCCAGGACTTTTTCTTCCATCCGGTGTTTGTATAAGGCCATCTCGATATTTGACTTCACCTCGCTCTCGCTGAACGGTTTGATGACATAGCCGTACGGTTCCGTGGTCTTTGCTCTTTCAAGGATATTGTCGGTAGCAAATGCAGTAAGGTAGATGACCGGAATCCGTATCCGTTTGCGGATCTCTTCCGCGGCCTCGATCCCGGTCATCGGGCCGGCCAGCATGATATCCATGAGGATGATATCCGGCCTCAGCTCGTCGGCTTTCTGCACGGCTGCTGCACCGGTGGGGACAACTTCCGGTACATCATACCCCATCCCGATAAGACTGGTCTGGATATCTACAGCTGTTATCGCTTCATCCTCAACAACGAGCACTCTTGTTTTTTTTGTCATGGTATCCTCTTTCACGCTGCAGGGAACCGGATCCTGAACAACGTACCGCCCCCTCTCTCAATTTCCAGCGAACCCTGAACCTGCTTAACAAGCGTATCGACAAGCTGCAGGCCGAGCGTATCGGTTTTTTCCAGATCGATCCCTTCCGGGAGCCCTACGCCATTATATGCGACAATAAAGATATAGTTGTCTCCTTCCTTGTGGATGTCGATCCGGATCTGCCCGGCCCTGCCGTCAGGGAATGCATACTTCAGCGCATTGGAGAGCAGTTCGTTCAGCATAAGGCTTACAGGGATCGCCTGGTCGATGGTAAAAAGGATTTTATCCGCATCGACCGTCACCTGGATCAGGCCGGGATCCACGTTGTAGGTCTGGAACAAATAGCCTGCCATTTTCCTGATATATTCCGAATAATCGATGCTTGACAGGGTCCTGGACTGGTACAGTTTTTCATGGATAAGGGCGATCGAACGGACCCTGTTCATGCCTACCCGCATGATCTCCCTGACTCTCTCGTCTTTCACCTGTTTCGCCTGGAGGTTTAGGAGGCTTGAGATAACCTGCAGGTTGTTCTTGACCCTGTGGTGGATCTCCTTGAGCATGACCTCCTTCTCCTGCAGGGAGGCCGAGAGCTGGCTCTGCATTTTCTCACGTTCGGTGATGTCCCTTAAAATGCCGTGGTATCCGTTGAACGTGCCATCCGGCAGGAAGAACGGGCCGGCGTTGGCCTCGACAGTCCGCCGCTCCCCGGTCTTTGTGAAAATCGAGAGCACAAAGCCGGTGACCGGCCTGTGCAGGTTAAAAGTTTCGAGAAAATGCGTGCGATCCTCAGGAACGATGAGTTCAAGGCCGTTCTTTCCGATCAGTTCCTCCGGTGTATACCCGAGGAGGTCAAGGACACTCGGGCTGCAGTATATGATCTTTCCCTCCGTATTGATCTCGAAGACAATGTCCATTATGTGTTCGACCAGTCCGCGATACATCTCCTCGCTCTCCTTGAGCGCGGCCATGACCTGCTGGCGTTTCTTTATCTCCTCCTGCAGTTGCTCGTTCAGCGTTTCGAGCGCCTCGGTGCGTTTCCGGACGCGGGTCTCCAGCTCTTCGTTTATCTTCTGGAGTGCCCTTTCAGCCTCGACCCGTTTGCTGATATCGGTGAAACTTTCCAGCAGGTGCTTTTTTCCGTTCAGGAGGATGGGAACGACCGTCTTTAGGATCGGTATCCTCTCACCATCTGCTTTTATCAGAATGCGCTCTTTGTTGTCCACATCCTGCCCCAGATCGGTGATCGGGCAGTTGCCTTCTTCGGCCGGGCAGATGAACCGGTGACAGATCTTCCCGACAATAGTGTCCCTGTCAGCCCCGATGAGATTTACCGCTGCAGGATTTACATCAACGATCGTATGGGCCTCCGGATCGATGATCATGAGTCCTGTCTGTACCGAATTGAAGATCGTCTTTAGGTAATCCTCGCTGTCCTTCAGCTCGTTCTCAATCCGCTTGCGATCGGTGATATTCCGCAGCGTGCCTTCGATACCGGTTGGTCGCCCGTGACTGTCACGGACCAGGTGGCAGTTGACGGATACATTCAGAAGCTCCCCGGCCTTGTTTGTCAGGATGATTTCGTAATCCTGCACCGGGCCGCCCCCGCTCAGCTTTTTGAGGAGCCCGGCCCTCTGCTCCGGGAATGGATAAAGGCCGAGGACCGGCCTGCCGATGATCTCGACCGGTGAAAACCCGGTCATCTTCATGCAGGAGGGGGAGACGTTGGTGATGATGCCGTTCATGTCGGTCTGGTAATAGAGATCGTCGAACGAATTGAAGATGGCCCGGTATTTCTCCTCGCTCTTTTTCAGTTCTGCCTCGGCGTTCTTACGGCCCGTGATATCGATCACGGTCAGGATCCCCGCAGTCTTTTCCCGGAAGGTTATGGTGCCGGCCGTGAGATCGATCCAGCGGACTTCCCCGTCCTTCCGTATAATCCGTATCTCGAGCTGCCGCGGGGCCCTGACTTCGTCCCTCATGCGTGCCCGCCCGAAACTTTTCACCAGTTCGCGGTAATCCGGGTGGACAATATCCCAGAAGTTCATCGACAGGATCTCATCCTTTGAGTACCCGCTCAAAACCTCCGCCGCGTGGTTAGCATACACCCAGCGGGCGTTCTGGTAGATCACGATGGCCGCGGATGTCGTCTCCGCAAGCGCCCGGAATTTCTCCTCGCTTTCGGTAAGGAGGATCTCCATCCATTTGCGTTCGGTGATGTCTCGGTCAATGCCCCGGTATCCCTTTACTTCGCCCCTGCTGTTGAGGATGGGGACGCCGCGGGTCTCAAGGACAATGATACGGCCGTCCTTCCGTATGTTCCTGTTCTCCAGTTTCTCGATAGGTTTTTTGTCTCTCACGCAGTCAGAGAAGTACTTTGCTATCTTTTCGGCCTCCTCTTTTGGCATGAAGGAGAACGGGGTCTTTCCTATGATCTCGGCTGGTTCGTAACCAAGTATGTTCCTGGCATTGGGGCTAACGTAGGTGTAGGTTCCTGTCGCGTCCACTTCCCATACAAGATCGCTGATGCTCTCTACCAGGTTCCGGTACCGCTTCTCGCTCTCCCAGAGCTGCTGACTGCTGCGGGCCACTTCCCTGAACAGTTTCCGGAGCTCTTCTTCCGTTGCAGTAAGTTCCTTGTTGGCAGCGCTCAGTTCCTCCTGTATCCGTTTGCGCTCCGAGATGTCCCGGACAATCGAGATCATGCCGGTCGGGTTCCCGTTTCCGTCCCGGAGGAGGGCAGCATTGATCTCGGCCCAGAAGAGTGTCCCGTCTTTCCTCATGAGCTGGTATTCATGGGGCAAGTCATGCGTCCCGTCAATAACACTCCTGAGGTTCCGGCGGGCATCCTCATGGTATTCGGGAACGATCCAGTCAAATACGGATGTGCCGATAACCTCGTCCGGTGATGTCAGCCCGAATATTCCAAGTCCTCTCTGCGAGACAGCCGTAATCGTACCATTAAGGTCGGTGATCGTAATCTCGTCCGGGGAGGTGTTGAAGAGGATTTCAAGGGTCCTTGCATCAAAGGACTGTGGCGCCGTGCCCTGTTTTTTCTGTGCGGCCTTTGTAATGAGTCCCGCCAGCCGCTCAAATTCCCTGTCAGGCTTTTTTCCCTTAAGAATAAAGGAGTCGGCGCCGAGGTTCAGCGCATCGATTGCAACGGTTCCACTGCCAGTCTCAGAGAAGAAGATGAAAGGCGTCGTATCGCCGCGTTCCCGGAGAGACCGCAGGAACTCTGTCCCGTTTCTGTCCGGAAGATCATACGCGCTTACGATGGCATCGAATTTTTCCTGTATCAGAAGATCCAGAGCTTCTTTTACAGATGTTACGGTCTTTACAGTCAACCAGCCGTGCTGACTGAAGTAGTGCTGAGCGGCTTTGAGCAGTGCTGTGTCGCTGTCAACGTGAAGAATGGAGGTCATGGCAGGCCACAATAATAAGGATCAAAAGAGATTTCTGGTTTCATCTACGTTAGTTAAAATTCGGTGCATTAAATAATTTCTCATCTCTGTACTTTTCCGGTGAAGGTTTTAATGAAGACACATCATCGATGACAATAACTCTGGATCCCGGCGGAACCCGGGTTATTTACTGACAGACAAGTCTATACAAGAAGATGGGCTAATACAAAATCACCGGAAAACAGAGGATTTTGCGATGGTCGAGTACGAACCCCCGAAACATGAGGAGAAGTCAGACAGGAAGCGCGAGGAGCTCAAGGGCAGGGTGATCCTTTTAAAGGATCTCGTCGGCTATGCGGACGGGACGGTAGCAAGCCGGATGATCATCTCGCGGAAGGCAGGGAACATTACGCTGTTTTCGTTCGATGAGAACGAGGGGCTCTCGGAACACACCGCGCCGTACGATGCCGTGGTCACGATACTCGAAGGCGAGTGCGAGGTCTGGGTCGCGGGAACGACATACCGGATGAAGGAAGGAGATACGATCATCTTCCCGGCAAACGTGCCGCATGCCCTCTCCGCGATCACGAAGTTCAAGATGAGCCTTACGATGATCCGGGAGTGACCTATTCTATTACCAGATAATCTAATAGACGGATTACTGGTTTTCATACGGTATCAGTACAAACAAGATCCATCCCAGCAGGATAAGACTGGCAATAATAAAGATCACCAAAAAATCTGCAAAACTATTGGAGATAATAATAGGATTACATATGATGACAACATCCAACCGATAGTTCCCGGAGTAGATTTTCCGGTAATATAGAAAAGGTAAAGGGTGATTAAAATTATGAGAGAGAGACATGCAAGCCAGAATGCAAGCCTGTGTCGGCGATAAAAGATCGCGCCATTAACCAGAATATCGGATCCATAGTCACGATCGGTCTGCCGTGCCATACCAATTTGGTTTGAAAACCATGGATACACTAGAGCAATTACAAACGGTGCTATTGATAGAAGGAGAAATAAATCCGTTGTTAACGTCAATGAGAGAAACCTGACTGGGCTGTAAAGATACTGGATAAATGCCAGCACCTCAAGGTAAATGAAATAGAATATGTACCAAAGAATTATTGAACGGTAACCGCTTTTGAACAGGAAATATATGTCTCCATTTTTTCTCAGGCATTTTGTTTCATAGATACCATACAACACAACAATGCCGATCCCAATAGATGCAAACATAACCGGAATATAGAAAAGTTCAGGTCCATTTACAGGAAAGACAATGACCAGTAGCGAGATCAGGAGAAGGATGATAATGCCGGACCGTAAGAAGATCGAGAGCGCCTTGCTGTTCTGCATAGTATGCCCGTTATATAACGGTAGCCCTGAACCCCCTTAAAAGATGGCAAGTACTGGACCTCTGCATGATCTTGGTGTGCTGATAGATGATCCAGATGCAAACGGTGGCACTGCTACGCTGTGAAACACCGGCGTTATCTTTTCACGTGCCGGAACCGTACTGTTTCATGTACGCATCAACGTCGGACTTTGTCACGCCTTTCACTTCGAGCACTGTCATCCCGCCGACCCTGGCCGTGACATCGTATGTTTTGGTAAACAACCCTTCTTTCCCCAGCAGGTAGGTGTGCTCGACAACCGAGACGCCGGCGAGCAGCCCTCCTGCGGTGTACGACCTCGTACCTGTCTCGACGCAGCCACAGGACAGTGTGACAGTCATAAGAAGCAGTACGAGCAATAATGGGATCCATTTCATACCGGGTCCTCCTGTAAGAGTGTGTTTCTGTTCCCGCCTTGTATTAATCATGAGCGATCCGGTTTTTTCTTTAAACCATCATCCTTTTGCCCAGATCAAAACCCGTGATAATTTTTTCCGGCATGCCAACCGAATTTAACATACATAACGACAAAAGAAATTATCAGGGGGCAGAAGGCCATGGGAGGCGATGACAAGGACGGGTATTATTGCTCCATATGCGGAGGCATCCCGCCCGATAAGATCAAGACGAAGATGATCCCAGTGGACGGGAAGGATACCGGTATCGACCAGCTGGACTGGATCCTTGCGGAAGTAAAAAAATTAAATCTCACAAACGACGCCGCGATCACGGAGGAGCTCTTAAAGCGCACGATGGCGCTCAACTACGTGCCGACAAAGAAGAAGGAGGCGTACGGGGCGGCCCTGCTCGCTGAGTACCGGAAATTTTTACAGGAATCCGGCTGAAATTTTTTTCATCAGATTTTCTCTTGAAAAAAATCAGGCGTCATTGAATTATTATGCCGCCTAAACACCGGATTTTCCCGATAATCTCCTTCTTAGATAGTGCAAAATTGCGATCCCGAAAATACCCGTGACAGGTAAGATACCTGTGACAGGTCAGATACCCGGCGCAGGGGAAGGCGCACGGTTTCGCGTCCAGAAACGGGAAGCTACTCGCCGGTGAGATGGCAGGGCTCCTGACCCTCCCATCTGGCCCTGAGGGAACCCTTGATCTAAATCTTGCCCCGTTTGGAAAAAGAAGCCCTGAAATCGTTTGAAATTTTATTAATATTTTCCACTATTATGCATCATCTCTTTCCAGTGGAAGTGGTGTTGATTCCGACAAAGAATATTTAATTATTCGCGTATTTTCCAAAAAGAAGCGTTTAAACCGGAATAAAACCTGCCAATATAGCAGCGTTTTAAGCCTTCCCCGGATCTTAGTTTAACAGTGATAAGTTTTTTAGCTAAACGCCAACAGAAGCCCTCCAGTGC
>Ga0233421_10000961_pt1 | contig 11015 bp, 10 predicted proteins | sample Watercolumn_Mata_3_FD_182725 | JGI IMG/M metagenome (GOLD analysis project Ga0233421, IMG submission 182725) | Freshwater microbial communities from Lake Matano, South Sulawesi, Indonesia - Watercolumn_Matano_2014_107_MG | ecosystem: Environmental > Aquatic > Freshwater > Lake | place... | reverse complement strand
GCGGCGTTTGCGGGAGCGACATGCATCAGATTTTTGTGGACGCGGGGCTGGACGTTGCGCCGGTCGCGCTGCCGTCGCATCAGCGCATTTATCTGGGACATGAAATGGTCGGCGCGGTGATCCAGGTCGGCGCGGCGGTGGACCAGTTCAAGCCAGGCGACCGCGTTGTGCGGTGGGGACGCGCGGACGATTGCGTCGCGCGCGGGCGGGCTCGATTGTGTCCGGCGTGTGCGCGCGGGCATCGCGTCTTGTGCGACTATGCGTCCGAACCGCGCGAGCATCATCCGATTGGAGGCGGTTTCAGCGACACGTTCATCACGCCGGCAAGCGTTCTGCTGCATGTGCCAGACGATCTGTCTGACGAGCAGGGAACGCTGATCGAACCAGCCGCCGTCGCGATCCACGCCGCCGCGCGTCGTCCCGCGCACCCGGGCGAACGTGTGCTCGTGCTGGGCTGCGGCGTTGTCGGTTTTCTGCTGATTCAAGCCATCCGGGTAATGCAGCCCGGCTGCGAAATCACTGCGCTCGCGCAATTCGAGTGGCAGGCGGATCTCGCGAAAAAGTACGGCGCGCAACACACTTTTCTCGCCCGTGACGATGGCTTTGCCGAGACCGCGCACTTGACCGGCGCAAAACTGTACGGCAGGCGCGGCAATCGTATGTTGCTCGGTGGTTTTGACGTCGTCTTCGATGTGGTTGGAATTGAAAGCACGCTGAACAAAGCGCTGCGGTGGACGCGCGCGGGCGGCACTGTCGTTTTGGTCGGCGTCAATTTGCACCGGATGAAACTCGACGTGACGCCAGTGTGGTACCAGGAGGTGAATCTCGTCGGCGCGGTCGGCGCGGACGTAATGACCTGGGAAGGCGAATCGCTTTCGACGTTCGAACTCGCGATGCGCTGGATGCAATCGGGCAAATTGAATTGCGCGGGGCTGATTACGCACCACTTTCGTCTGGAGGATTATCGGCGCGCGTTCGCGGTCGCGGCGGACAAGGGCACGTATCGGTCGGTCAAGGTGGTTTTCGATTGGATGTGATGCGTGAGACGGGATGCAGGAAACGCGAACCGCGACCCCAACGCGTCCCGTGTCACGTGTCACGCAAGGGAGGAGGACACTGAAATGGAACACACCCCATCCACGCGATCCACGCGGCGCGAACGAATCGCGTGGTATCTGTACGATTTTGGCAACTCGGCATACGCTTCGGTGGTTTTGCTCGCGGTCTTTTCGGCGTATTTTCAGAAGGAAGTGGTCGGCGGCGCGGAAGGAACACGGTTGTGGGGCATTGCGATTCTCATCGCGATGCTCTTCGTCGCGCTCACCGCGCCCGTGCTCGGGGCAATCGCCGATTTTTCCGCCAGCAAGAAACGTTTCCTCTTTTTCTATACCGCGGTGGCATGTCTCTTCACCGCCGGTCTTTTCTTCGCGGAAAGAGGCACGGTGTTGCTCGCGATGGTTTGTTTCATTATCGCAGAGATCGGCTACCGCAGCGCGCAGGTCTTCTACGACGCGCTCTTGCCGGAGATCGCCGCGTCCGATGAAATGGGGCGCGTTGCTGGAACCGGATGGGCAATCGGCTCGGCGGGCGGCATCGTCGTTCTGCTCGTGATTCTGCCGCTGATTCTGCTCATCAAAGGCACACTGGTCATTCGCTTTTCGCTTGTCATCACCGCGATTTTCTTTGCGCTTTTTGCGCTGCCATTGTTCCTGCTGCTGCGCGAGCGCGCCAAGCCGCAGGCGCTACCCTCCGGCGAAAACTATCTGACGATTGCGTTCAAACAGTTGCGCCGGACGATCAGCGCGACGCAGCGGTTCAAAGAGTTTCTCAAGTTCATGCTCGCGTTCCTGATTTACAACGATGGCGTGATCATGGCGTTGGACTTTGCGGCGATCATTGGCGGGGTTTTATTTGGCTTGAAGCAGGAAGAACTGATTGTTCTGATGATCATCGTGCAGGCGGCAAATGTGCTCGGCGCGTATCTCTTCGGGCAGATGGTGGATCGTATGGGTGCGAAGCGCTCGCTGAACATCTCCATCGCACTGATGATTGTGATCGTGCTCGGGTTGTATTTCGCGCAAACCAAGACCGACTACTTTGTGATCGCGTCACTCGCCGGTTTCGCAATGGCGGGTATTCAATCGGTCAGCCGCACGATGGTCGCGATGTTCGCGCCGCCGGGCCAGAGCGCCGAGTTCTATGGATTCTTCGCGATGGCGGGGCGCACCTCGTCGTTCATCGGACCAGGTGTGTTCGGGTGGCTCGCGGCGGAAGCGACGCTGTGGTTTCAGGCGCAAGGGCAAGCCAGCGGGGTCGCGGAGCAGGCGGGACATCGCGTTGCGATCCTTTCGATTGCCGCGTTCTTGATTGCCGGGTTCGCGCTCTTGTGGTTTGTGAATGAGCAGCGCGCGCGGGCGGCGGCGGAGCGTGAAGCGTGAGGCGTGAACATGGGACGGGACACATTACACGCAATGCGAATATGAACTCGCTCTTGTCTCTCCCACAACCCGTCCTCGTCACCGGCGGCGCGGGGTTCATCGGCATGCACCTGGTCGCCCGGTTGCTTGCCGACGGCAATCAGGTCGTCGTGTTCGACGTGCCAGGCGCGCAGATACCGAACACGTGGCGCGAGCGGGTACGTGTCATATGCGGCGACATTGCGCATCGCGGCGACGTGGATGCCGCGATGCAGGGCATCGGCACGGTGTTTCACGCGGCGGCGATTGTCAGCGATTGGGCGCCGCGCAAAGCGTATGAGCGCGTGACACTGCAAGGGAGTCGTTACCTTTTCGAAGCAGCCGTCCACAACAGGACGCGCGTCCTGCTCTTGTCCTCCGGCTCTGTCTATGGCGACAAGATCGGACGCGGCGTTCTGCGCGAGGATGAACCGCTGGAACGACCGCTTGGGATTTACGGCGAGTTCAAACAGCGCCAAGAATCGCTCGGCTGGAAATTTCAGCGCGAGCGTGGAATGCAACTGACCGTCGTCCGACCGTTCAAGGTTTTTGGCCCAGGCAGCAAGCCGTTGGTGCACGAGGTCGCAGGCAATCTCCTGAAGGGTAATCCAACGCTGATCAATGGCGGGAACTACAATCCAGGTTTAGTATACGTGGAAAACCTAGTGGACATACTTGTGCGCGCGGCATCCCTGCCGTACGCACAGGGGCGAGTGTACAACGGTTACGATGGAACGATAGCCACTCTGCGCCGATATTTTACCGATCTCGCGCGCATCATTGGCGCACCGCCGCCCAAAGTGATGCCGGGATGGTTTGCCCGAATGCTTGCGGCGGTCGTCGAACCGACCTGGAGAATCATGCGCAAGAAATCGCGTCCGTTGCTCACGAACGATTCACTGCGGATGATCTCGTCCGATTACCAAATCAGTACTGCGCGTGTTCGGGACGAACTGGGATTCACACCGCGCGTGTCGTACGAAGAAGGGATGCGCCGCGTGGAGGCGTACTGGCGCGGGCGCACAGCAAGTGGCATCTAGCGAATAGCGTATGGCATATGGCGTATAGCGTATAGCATTTCGCCATACGCTATCAGCGATCATCTCACGAGGAGAAATTCATGAGCGAGATTACAGTTGGTGAATTGTTGATCCAATGTCTGAAAGCGGAAAACGTCGAGATGATGTTCGGCATCATTGACGGCTCGCACATTCCTTTCGTCGTGCATGCGCCGCGCTATGGAATCCGTCACGTCAATTGTCGGCACGAGGAGGCGGCGGTGCATCTTGCCGAAGGGTACACGCGCATCGCGCACAAGCCGAGCGTTGTCTTTGGCAGTCCGGGGCCCGGGGCGGCGAATATGCTTGCTGGTCTGACGAGTGCGTCCGCCGAAGGTCATCCTGTCATCGCGATCGGCACAACGCGGCGGCGCATGACGACCGATCCGGATCGCGGCGGCGCGTGGCAGGCGACGAACCTGGTCGAGATGGCAAAGCCGGTCACGAAATTCAGCGCGGCCGTGCGCCAGCCCGAGCGCTTGCCCGAAACGATGCGCGCGGTATTTCGCGCGGCGATGACTGGGCGTCCCGGTCCTGTTTTCATCGCAATTCCAGATGAAGTGTTGCCCGCGAAGATCGACGTGAGCAAAGCCCCGATCTATCCCGCGCCGCGCTACCGTGTCGTCAACCTGGGAGCAGGCAATGCCGTCCAGATTGAACAAGCCGCGGAATGGTTGGCGAATGCCAAGCGTCCATTCCTGCACGCGGGCAAAGGCGTATTGTGGTCGGGCGCGGCTAGAGAATTCGTCGCGCTGGGCGAGTATCTCGCGGCAGGGATGAGCACGAGTCTTGGCGCGCGCGGCACGGTGCCAGAAGATCATCCGCATTACTTTTTCTTGTTTGATTTGCAGGCGTCCGCGCTTGCGCGGTCTGAAGCGGATGTCGTGCTCGTCGTGGGTTCGCGCTTGGGCGAGTACGATGGCTGGGGTATGCCGCCGGCATGGGGCGACCCGTCGAAACAAAAGACGATTCAGATTGACGTTGATCCGTACTCGATTGGGTTGAATCGCCCGGTCGATCTGGGCATTGTTGCGGATGCGAAAGACGCCTTGACCATGTTGCTGGCGTCGGTGAAAACCAGGATTGCGCCACGCGCTGAAATGTCCGACCTCGAACGCTATCGCGAGATGACGGCGCAAACGATGGCAGGCGGATTTCAGTTTCTCACTGCCGCGCCGACGCGGGGCGTCAATCCCGGACAAATGGTCGCGGCAGCGCGCGAGTTCTTTGCGCGCGACGCGATCACAGTGCTCGACGGCGGCAACACGGTCCTCTGGGGAGTCGCGTACAATCAGATCTTCGAGCCGAACAGTTTTCTCTACTCAGTAAAAATGGGATATCTGGGTACCGGTTTGCCATTTGCGATCGGCGCCAAACTCGCCGCGCCGGAGCGCGCGGTCTACTGCATCACCGGCGACGGCGCGCTCGGTTTCAACATCATGGAGTTGGAGACAGCGGCGCGCGAACATGTGCCGATTGTCGTGATCGTTGCGGTGGACGAGGGTTGGGGGATGGAGCGGAGCGCGTATACATTCCAGGGGTTTCCGCCGGAGCAACAGGTTGGAATCGGACTAGCGCCCCAAACGCGGTACGACCTGATCGCGCAAGGAATGGGGTGCCACGCCGAAAAAGTGGATGACGTGGAACAGATGCTCCCAGCGCTGGAACGCGCGGTGGCATCCGGCAAGCCTGCGTTGCTGCACGTGACGGTTGACTCGGCGCTCAATGCCGATCCGCCGGGGTACAAGCAGTTTCGGTACATTCGGACACTGTAATTCAATGAACCGCAGGTGATGGGATTTCGCCCAATTGGGCGGAGGAGGGATGTATGGCAGAAAGTGTGTACAAGGTCATCGAACTCGTCGGCACCAGTCCGGAATCGTGGGAGAAAGCGGCGGCGGCGGCTGTCGCGCTGGCTGCCAAGACCTTGAAGGACCTTCGTGTGGCTGAAATCGTCGAACTCGACATGCAGCTCGAAGAAGGCAAGATCGTGGCGTATCGCGCCAAGGTCAAAGTTTCATTCAAGTATTTGGGTAAGGACTAGCCCGCTTAGTATTCGGCGGTGAATCCTGTGCGCAGTCCTCAGCGGCAGCCGTCACGAGCCAGTCGAAGGCTTCGCTGCGGAGTTGAAGGGTTCCGCCGGGGAATCGTGTTCTCATGCAACGCGGCGCGCGGGATTTTCTGGGCGCTTGTTTTGGCGCGCCTTGCGATTTCGCCTTTTTCGGTTTCTGTCATATAATCATGGCAATCAAGTGAACGAGGGGGTTGGCGATGCTGATTGCGCGTGTCGTGGGCGATGTCGTGGCGACGATCAAAGACGAAAAAATCGTCGGGCGCAAGTTGCTGATCGTTCGCGAAGTCACGGTCGAAAATGAAATCGTCGGCAAGCCGGTCGTCGCGATTGATACTGTGGATGCTGGTGTTGGCGATGTCGTCTTGATTGCACAGGGTAGTTCCGCGCGCCAGACCAACCTCACCAAAGAGACGCCGACGGACGCAGTCATCTTTGCGATTGTGGATTCGCTGGAACTGGAAGGCAAGGTCACATTCAGGAAGGGATGAAGCCAGAAGGGTGAAGCATGAAGGATGAAGGGTGAAACGAAATCTTCATCCTTCCCTGCGGGACACCTGCACTTGCGGTAACCGCAGGTGCAAGTGTGCTTCGCGATCTGCCTTTGCGTATGGCTGGCTGGACTGATCTCGGAAATATCTGGAACACGTTCAAGGAACTGGACATTCGTCCTCTGGCGGAGGAAGCCGAGCAGCCATTAGTTTTGGCGTTCGTCGGCGCCGCGGCGGTCGGGAAGAGCACGCTAATCGCCGCCCTCCGACACGATAAACGCGCGCGCGAAAAAGTGATCGCGCCGACGATTGAAGCTAGCCTCGACGCGGCTGCCCGCCTGGGGGATGCCGACCTCATTGTGTTGATGCTTGATGCCGCGCGTGGCGATTTCGGGGGGGAAGCGCGCCTGTTTGCCGAGTGGAAGAACGCGGCGCGCAACGTCGTCGTCTTTTACAACAAGATGGATGTAGCGCGAGATGTGAGCGTGATCGGTTCGACAATGACACCGTGGGCTGGCGCGCAAGTCGCGTTGGGTTCGGCGAATGATCCTCAATCGCTTGCGACCGGATTCATCCCGCGCGTGATGGAAGCGTTGAAAGGGCAGCGCCTGGCACTGGCGCGACACTATCCGCTCTTTCGCCTCGCCGTGGCGCGCGAGTTGATCAACGATACGTCCTTGGCGAACGCGTCGTACGCGCTCGGCACGGGTTTTGCCGAGATCGTTCCCGCGCTCGACATTCCGTTCAACGTCGCGGATATGATTATCCTGACGAAGAATCAGGCGCTGATGGTGTACAAACTGGGTCTCGCACTTGGATTGCCCTCACGCTGGCAGGCGCATGTAGCGGAATTGGGGAGCGTCGTCGGCGCGGGGTTTTTGTGGCGACAGATCGCGCGGCAACTCGTCGGCTTGATACCTGTTTGGGGTATGGTTCCCAAGGTGGCGGTGGCGTACGCCGGTACCTATGCGGTTGGCGAAGCGATTTTGTACTGGTATCAAACTGGGCACAAGATGTCGGGGCGGGGCATGCGCGAGTTGTACGCGGACGCGCTTGCGCGCGGAAAGCAGATTGCGCAGGAGATTGTGGCGCGCGCGCCCAAGCCAGCGTTGCCGCAAGTGTCACTGCCGAGTTTGCCGCGTCCATCGTTGCCTGCGTTACCGCGTCCGGCAATACCAAAGTTGCCGCGCGCGCGCGCGAAAAACGTGTGCCCAAATTGTGGCAAAAAGAATCCGCGCGGCGCGAACTTTTGCGCCTACTGCGCCACGGAGTTGGGGTAGCGTGAGCGCAGAATACCAAATCCAAAGTCCCGAATTCCAAACACTTGCACCTGCGGTTACGCAAATGCAGGTGTCGCAAATCAAAATACCAACGTCCAGTTTCTAGGATCCAACTTTCAACATCCAGACAGGAGGTATCACCAATGGTTGCACCCGAAATGATCGCGCTCGGCATGGTCGAGACGCGCGGACTCATCGGCTCGATTGAAGCCGCCGATGCAATGGTCAAAGCCGCAAACGTCAAATTGATTGGAAGCGAATACGTAGGTGGCGGCTATGTCACCGTGATGGTGCGCGGCGATGTCGGCGCGGTGAAAGCGGCGACGGACGCCGGCGCCGCCGCGGCGAAACGTGTCGGGGAACTGGTGAGCGTTCACGTGATCCCGCGCCCGCACGGCGACGTCGAAATGATTCTGCCGCAGATGAGCAAAGGGAGCATCGGCGGGCGGAGCGGCGAGTCAAAATAGTGCCCGGTAGGCAGTTCCGGAAGAGAGGCGGTTGAGGTGTGAAGATCGCGAAGCATCCCATAGGGAGTGAATTGCGCCTCGCTGATCTTGACACTGCGCGTGAGGCGGGTTTTATCGAGCAGGTGAAAGCCGCGCTCGGTCTGCCTGCCGACGCGCAGTTGCAATTACAGAATGCCGCGCGCGGCGCAGACGGAGACGTGGTCGTCGAGTACGCCGTGACTCTGCCTATCCAAATCATCGGCGCAGAATTCGGCGCAGCCAGTGGTGTGACGGTGGACGAGCGCGTCAGTGCCTCGTTGCGATTCAACGCGGCGGGCGTCCGGGTCGCGTCGCGGCTCAGTCCAGTCGATGAGCGGCATCTGCGCATGATCAGAGACAATGTGCGAAAACTTGCGGCGGCGAATGCCATTCACGTCGCGGCGACTGGCGAAGCGATTGATCTCGAGACATTGCGCGCGCGGCGCCAATCGTGGTATGTGGAAAAGGACGCCCAAGGGCGCAAGCGCTTGAAACGCGCGTGGATGACGTGAGCGATTTTATGGGAAACTTTGTCAATATCTTCGTCACCGATCCCGGTACAAATGGCGTAGGGCTAGAACAAGTTGCCCTGCCGCAAGGCAAATCGCCCTTCGCGATTCCTGACTGGACCGGCGCAGGCGGTTTGTTTGAACCGGGGACGTCCGAATTTCAAGCCGGTCAGTTGTACGTGGTCTTGACGCAGACGTACGGCGCGTGGTCGGGGTTCTTCGACGCAGAGTTGCCGTGGCAACCCGGATTCCCGCAGTTACCGATTGTCCCGCGCGCTGGCAAGGATTTCAACGCCTACTATGATCGGAGGGGCTTGAAATTTTGCTACGAGACCGACCCGTCGACGCAGCAGACGATCTACACCTGTGAGAGCGGTGATGTGATCGCACACGAGTGCGGTCACGCGATTCTCGATGCGCAGCATCCCGAGTATTGGGATTCGCTCTTGCCCGAAACCGCGGCGTTCCATGAGGCGTTCGGCGATATTTCCGCATTGCTCGTCGCGCTCGCTTCACCGCGCGTGCGTGCCCTCGTTCTTGCAGAAAATCAGGGTGATCTGGCAAAAAGCAACGCGGTCACGCGGCTTGCCGAACAGATGGCGCGCGGGCTCTTCGACGCGGGATACGCGGACGCGGTCGTCTCTCCTGATGCGTTGCGCGATCTGGCGAATCCCTTCAGGTATCGTGAGCCGGACACGTTGCCCGGACGCACTCCGGCTGCGCAGTTGAGTTCCGAATCCCACAATTTCTCGCGTGTGTTTTCCGGAGCGTTCTATGACGTCGTGGTGGGCATCTATGAGCAATTGCGGGCAGGGGTGACAGGGGCGTCCCCTTGGCTGCCCGACGCCGCTCTCGCGCAAGCGTGCAGTGATGCCGGGTACCTGCTCGCACAAGGATTGTCACTTGCGCCGAAGGGGGATGCCCCTTTCAAGATGATTGCGGCGGCGATGCTCACGGCCGGTCAGCAGAACTTTGGGGGTAAATATTTCCGCATCCTCAAGCAGGTATTCGTCGCGCGACGTTTGTTGAGGGGACGCGAGGCGGATGCCTTGCGCGAGACAGCAGGCACCGGTCACACGCAGACAAGCGCGCTCTCCAAGGTCGTCAGCGTCCCGGTCACGACCCGGCCGCGGTGGGAATTGCCGGAGACGCGCGTTGGCGAGGATTTGCCATCAGGCATTCGGCAGTGGATGGCGCTCCACAAGCGCGACCTGCGTCTGGTAGATGAGCGTACGCGGCGCGATCAGAGCCGGGTGCTGCACTACGCCACGCCGCGCCGGGTCGAGATCAAGGGAGACGCGCTCGGCGTCGCCAACGGCGCGGTGGTAACGGTGGCGGATGTCGTTGCAGTACAGGTCGATCGCGACGGCAAGGTTGTTTCGTCGCACTATCACCAGGTGGATCGCGGCGCGGAAAAGCGCATCCGCGATCACGTTGCCAAACTCGCCGCGCGCAAGCGAGTCTATGCTGCACAAGCGGGGCAAGTGATTGATCCGAGCGAGTTGATCGCACAGCGCAAGCCGTACTATATTGCGTACGATGACGAGGGACGCAAACGGATCCGTCGCGCGTTTATCGCGTGTGGAGCGCAGGAACTGTGAATCGTAGCGGCGTCTAATTAAACGCCTCTGCGGGGGTGACGATAATGAACACAAATCGCGTTCGCTTGATTCCCGGGTTGATCCTGATTGTTCTGGGCATTGCATTTTTGCTCACCCAGTTCTTTGAATTCGGTCCTGCATTATTTCTCATATTGCTCGGACTCGTATTCCTGGTTCCGTACGCCTTGACCCGCAGTTATGGCTTGCTCATTCCAGGTTGTATTCTCGCGGGCATCGGACTTGGTTTGGCGTTTGATCGCCCACCGCTCAGCACCGGGGTTGCGGTGCCCATCGGATTGGGATTGGGCTTTGTCGCGATATTTGCCATCCACCTGATCATCGCGCGACGGTGTCATTGGTGGTTTTTGATTCCCGGCGGCATCCTCGTCTTCGCGGGGATTGCGGAAGGTATTCCTCAAGCGCAGACTCTCATCGAGAAGGGCTGGCCCCTGATTCTCGTGCTCATCGGCTTGCTGATTCTAGCCGGGCAGTTTTGGAAGCCGAGCCGCGCGGACAAATAATGGGGTAGATCGGTTGAATTTGAGGATGAGGTGATGGATGCCCGTGGGGATGGAGTTTGCAGTTACGGTTGGGACACTTGGCGTATTTTGTTTTTTGCCGGGAACAGCGCTCACCTATCTGTTGTTTCCCGGGCCCAAGTTGGATTTATTCGAGCGTGTGCCCATTGGGTTTGCATTGATGATGAGTTTGCTTGTCCCACCTATCGTATTGGCGCGCGTCTTGAGCTGGGGTTGGGTCCAGTTATTATGGGAGTGGATTGCGTTGAGCGTTTTTCTAGTTGGCGCCGCCGTCGTGGTTCTCCGCTGGCGTGGGTCTGCCCAATCTTCGTCTTCGCGTTTGGCGCGCTATGTCAGGCGTATTTTTCCCGGCGCTAGTTCTCTGGAAGAACCAGCCCCGCATCGCCCAACACCCAAAATCCTAATCGCGATATTCATCGCGCTGCTGATTTTCATCGGTTTGCTGACTCAGATCGGACCGAATGACGAGGACGATTGGGATTACCTCGGCGTGGTTCGCGGTTTTGCCGATGCAGCTTCATTCCA
>Ga0233421_10000957_pt1 | contig 11032 bp, 10 predicted proteins | sample Watercolumn_Mata_3_FD_182725 | JGI IMG/M metagenome (GOLD analysis project Ga0233421, IMG submission 182725) | Freshwater microbial communities from Lake Matano, South Sulawesi, Indonesia - Watercolumn_Matano_2014_107_MG | ecosystem: Environmental > Aquatic > Freshwater > Lake | place... | reverse complement strand
AATCCTGATTCCATGGTTGCTACAAGTACGAATAACGAGATTTATACTGTGCCAGTTGTTGGAGGAACACCTAAGAAGATTACTAACAATCCAGCAAATGACAGTCAACCCCTTTATTCACCTGACGGAAAATATATCGCTTATAGATTGATGCGACGAGCTGGATTCGAAGCTGATAAACGTGAACTAGTAATATACGAAAGAGCTACTGGTAAACTGTTCAATCTTACTGAATCATTCGATTACAGCGTTAATGATGTCACTTGGAATCCAAATTCAAAATCATTGTTTTTTAATGCGGACGATAAGGGTAATATTTCGATATTTAAAGTTACTTTTCCTGATAGAAAAATTTCGACAATTTTGACTAATGGGTGGAATTCTCGTCTGGTGGTTACACCGGATGGAAAATCTATTATTGTACTTCGCGAATCAGCCACAATGCCGGCCGAGATTTTTCGCATAAATATAGATAGTAAGAACATCATACAACTTACTTTCGTTAATAAGGAAAAGACAGATCAGCTAGAAATGAATAATTTGGAATCCTTCTGGTTTGACGGAGCAAGTGGAACCCAAGTTGAAGGATTTATTCTTAAGCCTCCGTTTTTTGATATTACGAAAAAGTACCCTTTGATATTTCTTGTCCACGGTGGGCCACAAGGACAATGGGGAGACGATTTCCATTACCGTTGGAATTCACAGATGTTTGCCTCTCGTGGATTTGTGGTCGCAATGATTAATCCACGTGGAAGTACTGGCTATGGACAGCGATTTACTGATGAAATAAGTCAGGATTGGGGTGGAAAAGTATACGAAGATCTTATGAAAGGACTTGATCATATCGTAAAGTCATACGCTTTTATCGATTCTGGTCGGATTGCTGGTGCAGGTGCTTCATATGGTGGTTACATGATGAATTGGATTATGGGTCACACCAATCGTTTCCGATGCATTGTGTCTCACGATGGTATATTTAATCCAACGAGTGCTTATGGAACAACTGAGGAGCTTTGGTTCAATGAATGGGAGTTTCGTGGAACTCCATATGAAAATCCAAGTCTCTATAAAAAATTCTCACCTATGGAATATGTTAAGAATTTTAGAACACCAACTCTTGTTATTCATGGCCAATTAGATTACCGCCTTGATGTAAGCGAGGGATTTCAACTATTCACTGCATTACAACGTCGAGGAATTAAATCTAAAATGCTTTACTTCCCAGATGAAGGACACTTTGTTACAAAACCCCAAAATGCAGAACTCTGGTACAATACTGTTTTAGATTGGATCGACAAAAATACAAGGTAATCGAATCAGAAATTCAAAAATGAATTGAAACACGACGCCGAGAGCAAAGGAGATACAACATGGTAAAAGCACGTACAAAAAAAGTGGTCAGGAAAAAAGTGAAGACACAGATTCGACAAAAAAAACGAATTGTCAAGAAACCATCGAGCAAAGGATTATCTGTAACTATGTCAAAATTTAAGCAGAGTATGCTTTCACTTATTACAGAGGCTTCAACCAATCTACCACCCGATGTACGACGAGCTTTAAAATGGGCGATTGAACGTGAATCTCCAGGTAGTCAATCTGCTCTTGCACTACAAACGATGGCTATTAATACGGATATGGCCTGCGAGAATGAAGCTCCTATCTGCCAGGATACTGGTATGCCCACTTTTGAAATCAAATCACCTGCAGGAACGAATCAAATTCTAATGCAAAAACAGATCAAAGAAGCTATCGCATTAGCAACCAGTTCAGGGAAACTTCGACCAAATGCAGTTGATTCACTTACGGGAAAGAATAGCGGAAATAATCTCGGTGAAGGATGTCCCGTGATGCATTTTGAACAATGGGATGAAAAGGATATCGAGGTCAAACTCATTTTAAAAGGCGGCGGATGTGAAAATAAGAACATCCAATATTCTCTACCGTATGAATTACCACACCTTGGGCGAGCCGATCGTAATTTAGATGGAATTCGAAAATGCTTGCTCCATGCCGTTTGGCAAGCACAAGGGCAAGGATGTAGCGTTGGTGTCATTGGTGTTGCAATTGGCGGTGATCGTGGATCAGGGTATCACTTTGCTAAGCAACAGCTTTTCCGTGTGCTGGATGATATAAATCCAAATCCGGAGTTGGCAAAGCTCGAGGACTATATTCTTCAAAATGCTAACAAATTAAACATCGGTACAATGGGCTTTGGTGGTTTGGCCACTCTTATTGGTTGTAAGATTGGTTCATATCATCGTCTACCAGCAAGTTTTTTTGTGACAGTAGCATATAATTGTTGGGCATTCCGAAGATTAGGTGTAGTATTGGATGCAAGGACGGGTGCAATCAAGAAATGGTTATATAAAGAAGATACACCAGTTATGCGAATGGCTAAAGAGGAGAATTTACCATTGACAGGTCGTGAAATTCGATTAACTCTACCTCTCAAAGAGGAACAAGTACGTTCATTGAAAGTGGGCGATGTGCTCCTAATGGATGGTGTGATGCATATGGGTCGCGATGTTCTTCATCATCATCTGATATCACATGATTCTCCAGTGAGTTTAGATGGCGGGGCTATCTATCATTGTGGTCCTGTTGCACTGAAAAAAGGTGAGAAGTGGACTATGAACGCTGCCGGTCCTACCACCAGTATACGCGAAGAGCCATATCAAGGTGATGTTATTCGTAAATTTAAGGTACGGGCTGTCATCGGAAAAGGGGGTATGGGAAAGAAGACATTAGACGCGATGAAAGAAGTGGGTGCTGTTTACCTCAGCGCAATTGGTGGTGCAGCTCAGTATTATGCAAAATGTATTGAAGAAGTTGAAGGCGTCGATTTTATAGAATTTGGCGTTCCCGAAGCGATGTGGCATGTACGTGTCAAAGATTTTCCAGTTATTGTGACTATGGATGCTAACGGAAACAGTCTGCATGCTGATGTAGAGAAATCTTCTGCAGAGGAGTTATCAAAATTAGCTCCCTCGGAAAATTTATAGGAGAATGGATATGACAGAAGAAGATTATCGCAAAACCTGGGCACAAGTTTCACCTATAGAAATCAAGATGGTAGAAAAACTTGGAAAATGTAAACACCAACTTGGTGATACATTCCGATATATAAACCCATATCAGCGACCAAATGAAGTCTGTTTCGGATTGTTGCATGTACTCGATCTTTTCACTTGGCGAGTTATACAAGGATTTCCTTCGTGGGAAAAAGACGATAGAAAAATTTACCGTATTCATTGTCCCTCGAAGCTTGGGACTGTGTGGGAGATGAAGAAAGCAGAACCTGAATGACGAAAGAGGATTACCCGATAACATCAGCGATACGAATACTACGGGAGAAAAATATCACTTTTAAACCGTATCTCTATCAGTATGAAGATCACGGTGGCACCCGTCAATTTGCTACAGAATTTCACATTCCCGAACATTATGTAATTAAAACATTGATTTTTGAAACTGACCAAAAGGCACCATTACTAATGCTGATGCATGGCAACAAAGAAGTATCAACGAAGCAGTTGGCTCGAATTCTTGGTGTGAAGTCCATAATGCCATGTGATGAAAAAACTGCACAACGCTATACTGGTTATCAATTTGGTGGAACAAGCCCATTTGGAACACGACATACATTGCCAGTCTATGTAGAAAAAACTATATTAGAACTGCAACAAATCTATATTAATGGTGGAAAACGCGGATTCATCATAGCAATCACTCCGAAGGATCTTGCAATAGTATTAACATTTACAGAAGTCGAAACAGCTATTATTCCTCATTCTTGAGCGAGGATTATTATGGAAATAACCGGTATCGAATGGACAATTCAGTTGCGATTTGTTGTTGCCTTAGCACTCGGATTTCTGGTTGGTCTTGAGCGAGAAAGTATTAAAGTAGATCAGAAGCTAGTATTTGGCGGTGTCCGCACACATCCAATTATTAGCATGTTCGGATTTGGATGTGCATGGTTGTATCATATCGGGGCTACGTTCATGTTACCGATGGGTTTGTTAGCGGTTGCTTCACTGACCGGTATCGCATACGTAGCGAAAATCCGTGCAGATCGATTCGGATCGACAAGCGAGATATCTGCCCTATTGACTTTCATCACAGGTGCGTTAGCCATGCTTGTCGATGTGTGGATTGCAATGGCAATGGGGATAGTTAATACACTCCTACTTTCTGAAAAAGCAATGCTTGAATCGTACGTCGAACGATTAAGCAAAGTTGAATTTCTGGCAACAGTAAAATTTCTACTGATAACATTAATTGTTCTTCCAGTATTACCAAATGAAGAATTCACTCCATTTCATATCAATCCGGTGAAAGTCTGGAATATCGTAATTATTGTATCCACACTTGGATTCGTTGGCTATTTATTAGAAAAGAAATTTGGTGCAAAAGTCGGATTATGGATGTCGGGAATTCTGGGTGGCATAGTGTCGAGCACTGCTGTTACTCTATCAGTTGGTCGGATAGCAAAGAACAATCCGAAACAAGGAAGCAGTGCCTTGCAGGCCGCATTGCTCGCAAGTAGTGTTATGTATCTTCGTGTACTTGCACTAGTCTGGTTTATAAATAGTTCATTCATTCCAAATCTTTGGTCAAGATTAGTGATTCTTGCAATTGTAGGTGTTGTCCTTTCAATCAAAATGTTCCAGAAAGCTGCAGTATCTCAAGAGACTGAAGTTCCTGAATTACAAAATCCATTTGAAATTCGTCCAGCGCTTGGATTTGCATTGCTCTTTGTTGTACTATCTGCTGTCACAGGATTTGTAAAATCGACTATTGGAGATTCTGGCTTGCTTGGATTATCGGCGATTGTCGGTGTATCGGATATCGATCCGTTTATACTTTCATTGGTTCAAGGTTCAGATGGAACGATGCGTATCTTTACTTCTGCAATTATACTTGCAATGATGAGTAATACCATTGCAAAGGCCGTTTATTTCGGAGCCCTTTCTCCAAGCACAAGAAAAGAAACAGCTTTGAAGTATTCCATTTATGCTATTCTTCATATCCCGTTTATCATATGGTAAAGAACAAACTAAATAACCTGTTGTTCAAATCTCGAAGTGTTGCCTTCATTATTTCACAAATTATTTTGTTTTTTGGAATTATCATTACAGTATGCGTTTTCATTTCATGTTCCTCGTCTACTTACCGGGAAGTATATCCGATGCTCTCTGATGGCAAGTATGATTCTGAATTTCCATATCGGGGATGTTCTGAACAACTTGAAAAAATAGCAGAATCAGTCAGGATGATCAGCTGTATAGCATACTACAAAAATTATGTATTCCCTCTTGAGTCAAAATTACGTATAGAAGATATTCAAAATCCATTTTTCAGAGAAAGGGCAGTAAAAGAAGTCTATCTTAACCGTACTTCTTCCGGAAGTGCAACAGTTATTTGCTATGGAAATAATAGAATAGCACTGCTTACTTGCGCTCATGTCGTCAATTTCGAGGATACTGTAGTAACGCATTACTATAAGCAGGATGGAAAACCAACTGAATATATTCGCACTGTCGCTATAAAAGAACGTCAGTCAAATTATGCTGGTGCAGTACCAGGTGCTCGCGATCTCATAATTCTAAAACTTGACGAATCAAGGGATTTAGCGATCGTAGGACAAAAACTTGAGTCCCAAATAAATCCATTAGCTGTTACTGTTTTTGATTATCCTATAGGAAAAGCTAAGGAACTAGAATGGGGAGCTTTCGTTTATCTATTTGGATATCCGGCAGGCTATAGAGTCGTCACTAAAGGAATTGTTAGCAGTCCAAATCGAGATAAGCATGGTTCCTTTCTGACCGATGCTGTATTTAACAGAGGTTTTAGTGGCGGCATTATGCTTGCGATCCGTGATGGAGTACCAAATTTTGAACTTATTGGCATGGCTACTCTAGTTCCTGCACATCAGGATTACTATCTTACACCTGTTAAAGAGGGAGAAATGCTGGAATACGATCCTGGTACACCATATAAAGGTGATATTTATGTTGATAGTCGAACTGAAATAATTTATGGTGTTGCTCCTGCAATCCCAGCGGAAGTGATTTTTGATTTTCTTAGTGAGAATCAGGAACCACTGTTGAGTAATGGATACGATATTCGTCCAATCCTTGAACGACAACCGGTGGTTAAAAAAGAATCTCCTTAAAAGCTTAGATTAATAGTTTCTTCGTTTCACTATGGAATATCAATTAAGAATTCCATAAAAAATGAAAACTTTACCTGCTCGAATACGTAGTACTAAGCGCAAATGGATTTATTGGTGATTGGTTTCAAATGAAGAACATTTTTCGTAATACATACGATATTCTTACCCGTGATCTTACACGTCAAGAATTTGAGAAAATGTTTAGTGAAGATATGCGTGGGATGTATGAATTCTATGCTCGCAGCATGAAATCTGTTGAAGGTGAATCGAATAAGCTGAAACGAGCTATGAAATTCACCTGGCACTTGTTCCTTGCTTTTCTCTTGAAGTTAACACCAGCGCGAAGAATTGCTTATGCGATTGCGCTGGTTTTTCTTTGCATTGCGTTGACTCAAGAGCGCCCAGCATCAGCACTATATTCATTTGTTATAATCAATATCCTTCTTGCTATGGAGCTTTCGGACAAACTGATTACGAAAGATGAATTGACAGTTGCACGAGATATTCAATTGAGTCTTCAACCCAATGGAAACGTCACAATTCCAGGATATTCTATTGCGGCACATAGTGACGTTGCGAAGCAGGTGGGCGGTGATTATTACGATGTTATGACACTGTGTGATGGTAATTCTATCGTTGTCGTGGGAGATGTTTCGGGTAAAGGAATTTCTTCTGCACTTTACGTCGTGAAAATGCAAACTGCATTACAGCTATTTGCATCTGAAACGAGCGATTTAAAAGAGTTGCTTTTAAAACTTAATTCGCATTTCTATGGACAGTTAAAACGAAATTATTTTCTAACAATGCTTGTGATAAAACTCTATCCTGAAGGTAAGGCTGAGATATGTCGTGCAGGTCACCCGCCAGCTCTAATCTACAAATCAGAGAAGAAAGATATCCACTGGGTAAAACCCAATGGAATTGCTGTCGGAATGACTGCGTCTTCAAATGGAAAGACATCTAATGGAACAACCACGCAACCGGATTTTGGCACCTCTCTTCAAATACAATCTCTTCAGGTGGACCGAGGTGATATAATTTGCCTGTTTACTGACGGTTTAAGCGAATCGATTGGTGTTGATAGGAGAGAATTCGGGCTTGATCGACTTGCTCGAGAATTGAAGAATAATGCGAATAACTCGGTTGAAGATATCCGGAAACGAATTGTCCACGAACTGACTCGGCATCGAGAAGGAAATGATATAAGTGATGATACGACGTTTGTTTTGCTGAAGAAGGTATAGTTATAAAAATCGAATAAACTAAATTCGCTTTGTAACTTGAGGTGTTTTAAACAGTTCACTTACCTGAACAAATTTATATCCTTTTTCTCTCAGTGATTGAATTATTTGAGGCAGAGTTTCTGCTGTTCGCCATCCTTTACCGTTTGCATGCATCACAATAATTGAACCATTCTGCGTTTGAGATTTGACAGAGCGAAAAAGGCGTTCCTTTGAAAAAGTCGAGTCCGGATCACCAGAAATGACGTCATATAACACCGACGTTAGTCCCAAAGATTGTACTATACTATCGACCCTACGATTAATTTCACCATATGGTGGTCGAAAAAATCTTGATGATGATTTGATGTGTTTAAATAGGTGCTCGGTTTTTACTATTTCTTTCCGAATGCTATCGTCGGAAAGCGAAGTGAAATGAGGATGTGAAAAGCTATGATTCGCAAATTCGAAAATTGGAATATTGGTAAGTTCCTGAAAGTTACGTTTGTGATTTTTGATCCATTTACCGCTAAGGAAAAATGTTGCAGGTACACCGGAATCTACGAGCGTCCGAATGATAACACTATCGTATCCACCATTTATATGAGACGGACATAAATCGAATGTAAGGGCAATCATCTTTTCATTTCTAGAGCCATGAAATTTTTGACCTAACATGGATTCTATTGGGGAAAGAAAGAACAATATCAGAATAAGATATTTAGTTTTCATAATTATGCGGATATATTTCTACTCTTATAAAAAAGCCTCTCGAATGTTGAGAGGCTTAGTGATAGAATTTCTATATTTTACTATTAATGGAACGAATGTCCTCCTCGAACGTGTCCCGCAGTAACGCTTAAAACAATGCGTTGTCGCTTTGTGCTTGGATCTTTGAACTTAGATTTCAGATCAAGATTCCCAAGTTTTCGCTGGAGCGATCTGTTCGTTTTAAGCTCCTTCGAGAGCGGGACGTTAGTAGGCTTCATAAGTTCCTCCTTACGATTATTTGTTAAAGAACGGATTAATAAGTCTATTACTCTATCAAAGTATACAGACTTGAGATCCAATTGTCAAGTTCCCAGTTTACAATTTAGTGTTGAACAACGGCCTGTTTTTGGCTATATTTTATTGATAATTATTTCCTAAACTAGATCATCAATTGCTGGTGTAGCTCAGTGGTAGAGCAGCGGTTTCGTAAACCGCAGGTCGTCGGTTCAAATCCGACCACCAGCTCAAGTGTTTTTTTTGGTTCTAAAGAAATCAAAATTTCTCCTTTATAACCATATATTCATAGATTATAAAGTTAGTTCTATTTAACTTATTCATCCGCCTTGCGCGGATTTTGTATTTTTATCTAACTGCTTAATAATGAAATTTTTAGAAATACTCCTCATCGCCTTCGGACTGGCTTCTGATGCATTTGCCGTTTCTGTTAGTGCAGGTTCTGTAGGAGCAGCAAAGAGCTTAAGGTCAAAGGTACGGCTTTCATTCCATTTCGGACTTTTTCAATTTTTAATGCCAATAATCGGATGGCTTGCAGGTCGGACAATTGTAGAATACGTAAAATCGGTAGATCACTGGATTGCCTTTGGTCTACTCCTTTGGGTGGCAATCCATATGCTCCAATCAAGCAGAACAAATGAAAAATCTTCTTACTCCCAAGATCCAAGTCGAGGAATTCTGTTGGTTGTCCTCTCAATTGCTACTAGTATTGATGCGTTAGCTGTCGGATTAAGTCTTGCCTTGATTCGGATATCAATCTTATACCCTGCTATTATTATTGGCTTGGTTACTGGATTGACATCATTTATTGGAATATGTTTTGGCCAACGATTTTCGGACAAGTTTGGTAAGAGAGCAGCAATAGGCGGTGCATTTCTCCTGATCCTCATTGGTTTACACATACTATCTGCACATCTTTTCAAGTTGTAATTTTGATTGCTATTTCCATCTTGGAAAAAAAGATTGATTGTGGGAGCATCTTTTCATAATTTAGTCACGATAGTAGTACTCTTGAAAGGACATTATGAACGAAGGCAAAATCGTCCAAATTATCGGACCAGTAGTGGATATTGATTTTTCAGGTGGTCGGTTACCTGAAATAATGAATGCAATAAAAATTCCTCGGAAAAATGTTGAAGGGATTGAAGAAAACCTAATAGTAGAAGTACAACAACAGCTTGGAGAAGATAGAGTTAGAACAGTAGCGATGGATTCCACTGATGGACTAACACGTGGAATGAAAGCCTATGATACTGCGGCACCTATTACTGTTCCAGTTGGACCTGAGGTGCTAGGTAGGTTAATAAATGTACTTGGTGTGGGAATTGATAGCCTTCCACCAATTAATGCAAAAACTCATTACCCGATACATCGGCAGGCTCCTGGTTTTGATCAATTGACCACTAAGAAGGAGATGTTCGAGACAGGTATAAAGGTGGTCGACTTATTAGAACCTTATACTAAGGGAGGTAAAACAGGTCTCTTTGGTGGCGCAGGTGTAGGCAAAACTGTTATTATTCAGGAATTGATACATAATATTGCTACACACCATGGTGGATATTCCGTTTTTGGTGGTGTTGGCGAACGAACACGAGAGGGAAATGATCTCTGGCTCGAAATGAAGGAATCGGGCGTTCTAGCAAAAACGGCACTTGTTTTCGGTCAGATGAATGAACCTCCTGGTGCTCGTCAACGTGTTGGATTGACTGCACTAACTATGGCTGAATACTTTCGTGATGAAGAAGGTAAGGATGTTTTACTTTTCATCGATAATATTTTTAGATTTGTTCAAGCTGGTTCGGAGGTTTCTGCGTTGCTTGGACGTATGCCTTCTGCGGTAGGTTATCAACCATCTCTAGGCACCGAAATGGGTGAGTTACAGGAACGAATCACATCAACGAAAAAAGGATCGATCACATCTGTGCAGGCAATTTATGTGCCGGCTGATGATTTAACTGATCCTGCTCCTGCAACAACATTTTCACATCTTGATGCAACGACTGTTTTAAGTAGGCAGATTGTAGATAAAGGAATTTATCCAGCAGTAGATCCATTGGATTCCACTTCGCGAATTCTGGATCCTAACATCATAGGTCTTGAGCACTATACGACAGCAAGACGTGTTAAAGAAGTCCTTCAGGCCTATAGAGATCTTCAGGATATTATTAGTATCCTCGGAATGGACGAGCTCTCTGATGAGGATAAGTTGACTGTATCTCGTGCAAGGAAAATTGAAAAATTCCTTTCGCAACCATTTTTTGTAGCCGAACAATTTACATCAATTCCTGGACGATATGTAAAGATTGAAGATACTATTCAAGGTTTTAAAGGCATTCTTGATGGTGAATACGACGAACTTCCTGAAAATGCATTCCTAATGGTTGGGACAATCGAGGAAGCTGTCGAAAGGGCAAAACAGCTTCAAGAAGCATAACGATAATGGATAAAACCTATCATTTAGAGATTGTTACACCTCGCCGAATTGTATTCAGTGGAGAAGTCTTAAGTATGAGTGCACCTGGCTTGATTGGTGGATTTCAAGTACTTCATAACCATGCTCCGTTTCTCTCTTCTTTAAAAGAAGGAGAAACGGAGCATGGTTATGAAGTACTTGAAATCCACCAATCAA
>Ga0233421_10000954_pt1 | contig 11044 bp, 10 predicted proteins | sample Watercolumn_Mata_3_FD_182725 | JGI IMG/M metagenome (GOLD analysis project Ga0233421, IMG submission 182725) | Freshwater microbial communities from Lake Matano, South Sulawesi, Indonesia - Watercolumn_Matano_2014_107_MG | ecosystem: Environmental > Aquatic > Freshwater > Lake | place... | reverse complement strand
ATTCGTTTTAGGAGCGATCTTCGTTTACCAGCTTGCGTTGCTATATCGTTTCGAGCATGGCCTAGATTTGCGGGTAGGTCTCAAGGCATTCCTCAAGGCCGCCTGACGAATTATGACCAAGCCTCAGTTAGTTCGTAATGTGCCAGTGAGACAGGAGGTATTCCTATGAAAACCCGCATACAAAAATGGGGCAGCAGCCTGGCCCTGCGCATCCCCAAATCATTTGCCGACAAAGCAGGGCTAGAGTATGACGCACCAGTTGAGATGTCTTTGGTGGGCAAGAACCTGGTTGTCGTACCGATCATTGAGCCAGTTTTGACTCTCGATTATCTCTTAGCGCAGGTGACCGAAGATAACTTGCACCGCGAGGTTGATACTGGCCAGGCGATGGGGAAAGAAGCATGGTAGATACCATGGCGTATGTCCCTGAGCGCGGTGATGTTATCTGGATCAGCCTGAGTCCCCAGGCCGGGCATGAGCAGGCAGGGCGTCGCCCAGCCGTGGTTCTATCGCCTGTAGCGTATAACGGTAAGGTTGGGCTTGCCATCCTGTGCCCTATCACGGGTCAAATCAAGGGTTATCCGTTTGAAGTTCTTATTCCACCTGGCTTGGCCGTCAGTGGTGCAATCTTGTCTGACCAGGTCAAGAGCTTGGATTGGCAAGCACGACAGGCGGAGTTTATCTGTGCTTTACCAGTGGTGACGGTTGCTGAAGTATTGCGAAAACTCGGCTTTTTATTGTCGTGATGAGCCGGGCGGAAACACGCGCCTCGCAAAAGCCATTGACAAACCCAACCATCTTGGCTATAATTACCCTGCACACGTCACCTGGACACAATAACCTGGTTAAAGCTGTGGTCGTCGGATTGACAATGGCGTCCTCCGATTCACCGGCGTCCCCCCCGGGAGCGGTGAACGATACGGTGTGGGGAGCAATCCTCACGCCCGCCAGTGCGCAAAGGAGGCAGCCCAATTTTTCGACCTGTGCAATTAGCCCAGCGCTTTTAGTTGTTGGCCACTTGTGGTATCATATCCAGCAAACTCTATGCTGGAGGAACAGGATGACCAACAACTACAAAGTCAAGGTTCAGGTTGCCATTGAAGAGTACACCGACGCCACAACCGACGGCCCCAGGCAGGGAGGTGTTGGGGCGTTTGAATGGGTCATTTCGGCGCAGCAAGCCCGCAGCATCGATGAATGTGAGCAAATCGTGCTCCGGACTAACTACGCGGCCTTGCGGGATGCCTTGGCGCACCACCTCAGCCTCGTTTCCCAGCAATACGCCCTGGAGACCGCCGGTTCCCTGGCCGAATGTGAGGTGAAGCCCTATCGCGTGGAGGGCGAGGTCGGGCGGATCACGTTCGAGGCCTATTGGGTCGCCAAGGCCACGGACGACACGGCCCGGGGCCTGTTCCCGGCACTGCACGCCAAGGAATGGTACCGCACCACGGGGTTCAAGGAGCTGGCGCTGGTACACGGCACGGTGGAAGAGTCGTACCGCAAGACCGCTGAGCTCATCAACCGCCTGCGGCATCAAGAAGACGCCACTCCATCTCGCACCTTGCGGGAGAACACCGAGGATGAGGGGCGACAGGTCCTGGCCTATATGGAGCAGCAAGCCACCGTCATTCTCCAGGAGCATGGGTTCACCCCGCAGGGTGCGCCCACAGAGGCCGCTACCGACTGTAGCCAGCAAGCGCTGGTGACCTTGCCGTCAGAGCAGGTGGCACAAGCGATTCAGGCCTGTGCGCCGGCGCCGGAGTGGGTGGCAGAGATGCGCCGCAACCCGGTAACCTACGAGGACCCAACCCCCAGTACCAGTGTCTCGCTGGACGACGTCAACGTGAAACGACAGAAGGCCACCCGCAAAGCAGCTACAGAACCCACCCAAGAACACAAGCTGGTGCACAACACGATCGCCCACATCGCTCACGCCGGCCAGGCCTACGTCATCAACGGCCACGGGGTAGCGCAGGTACTGCAGCTGGTGTTGGCCTTCCTGCTGCACAACCAACTGTTAACGGACAACTTGCTCTTCTTCGTGGACGGACAGCGGACCCTCTACACAGCCATCCTGGGCGCTTTTGCGTGGCTGCTCTCCTTCCAGATCGTTCTGGATTGGTTCCATCTGGCGAAACGCTGCCAAGAGCAATTGAGTTTGGCGATGAAAGGCCGGGAGATACGCAACGCCCTGTTGAAACAGCTCTTCCCCTGCCTTTGGCATGGCTGTGTGGGCCGAGCGATTGCCCTGTTACAGTCTGTGGAGCCGACGACGATCAAGAACCCCGAGGCGCTCGCTGACCTGATTGGCTATCTGGAACGCAACCGCCCCCACATTCCGTGCTACTCGGTCAGGAAGCACTTGGGCTTGTGTAATTCGAGTAACAGAGGAGAAAAGGCGAACGACTTGGTGGTATCTGACCGGCAGAAGCACAACGGCATGAGCTGGTCAAAACCTGGTTCTGTTGCTCTTGCTGCCGTCACCACTTTGGTCAAGAACCAGGAGTACAAGCGTTGGTTCCAGACCGGCACCTTGTCATTTGGCTTCAGCACCTCGGGCTAACTGCACAGGTCGCAATTTTTGGCGCTGTCAATAGAAATCTGACCATTTTACAGACCTTCTGCAAATCTTCGCTGGCCAGGCGGCATGGCGGAAAGGTCTACAAGCAGAAGGAGTGGCTTTGTTGTCTTTCGGGACTGGGCCCATGACACTCTGGGCGATTTGTGGTAAAATAGGCGTTGGACAAACCAAGACCAGGAGGAAGAACATGAGCGACATCCTAAACTTCGTCTGGATCATTATTCTGCTCCAGGTGTTCATCCCCTTTGTGCAGAAGGCCCTGCTGCAATTCCGGCGGCAGATGGCCATGCGGGCCATCGAAGCGCAACGCAAGAGCCGGGTGATCACCATGATCCACCGTCAGGAAACCATGAGCCTGCTGGGCTTCCCCATCGCCCGCTACATTGACATCGAAGACTCGGAGCAGGTGCTACGCGCCATTCGTCTGACCTCGCCAGAGGTGCCTATAGACCTGGTGTTGCACACCCCAGGCGGGTTGGTCCTGGCCGCGGAGCAGATCGCCTGTGCCCTGAAGCGGCACAAGGGCCAGGTCACCGTCTTCGTGCCGCACTACGCCATGTCCGGCGGCACTCTGGTGGCCCTGGCCGCCGACGAGATCGTGCTGGACCCAAACGCCGTGCTGGGCCCGGTAGACCCGCAGTTGGGTGGTCAACAGGGCAATTACTACCCCGCCGCCTCGATCCTCAAGGCCCTGGAGCAACCCAATCCCAATCGGGACGACCAGACCCTCATCCTGGGTGACGTGGCCCGGAAGGCCGTGGACCAGGTCTATCACACGGTCTACAATCTGCTGCTCGAGCACCAGAGCCCGGAGCAGGCCGGCGAGCTGGCCAGAATGCTCAGCCAGGGCCGCTGGACGCACGACTATCCGATTGACTTTGAGCAGGCGAAGGAGATGGGGCTGCTGGTGAGTGACCAGATGCCCAAAGAGGTCTACGAGCTGATGGATCTTTATCCCCAGGCCGGGCAGCGACGGCCCTCGGTAGAGTTCATTCCTGCGCCCTATCGGCCGTCGGCACCAACGCCCGGCAAGGGAGAGCAGGGGTAAGCCAGAGGATGAGGCCCATGGGCAAAAGCGGCTAGACCAGGTGAAACGCAGAGGCCGGTTTTCGCACGGCGAAAACCGGCCTCTTTCTGTTGATTTGCCGATTTGCCTACTACGGGCCGTAGTTCTTGAACAGCAGGGGCAGCCAGAAGCGATAGGCTGGCCCGTAGCCTTTGACGACCATCGGCAGCCAGAGGCGGTAGACGAGGGCGTATTGCCAGGCGCTGCTGCCGTCCGTACCGGCGAAGAGGGTGTACGGTGAGGTGGGGGTGAGGGCCAGCGGCGTAACGACAAGGTTCGCCAACCCGGCGTTCAGGGCATTCCAGGAAGCCCCACCATCGGTGGAACTAAATACCCCACTGCCCCGCGTCCCGGCGAAGATGGTGCTATCGGCGGCATAGTCGGGCGAAATGGCCAGGGCAAAAACCAGCGGGATGGCCAGGGCGGTGCTCCAAGAGCCCCCGCCGTCGGTGGATTTGAAGACACCGTCTCCAGTCCCCACAAAGATAGTGGGCCGCTCTGCGAGCCCCCCGTGCGCGGGGCGATCTGTGACGTAGGTGGGGGAAAGCGCAAGGGCGAAAACACCCAGGCTGGGGAGAGCCGTGCTGCAATTCCAGGAAGCGCTGCCGTCGGTAGATTGGCAGATTCCGCCCTGAGTTCCAGCAAAGAGGGTAGTATCCGTGGCATAGCCCGGCGAAACGGCCAGGGCAAAGATAACCAGGCTGGCCAGGCCCGTGTTCGCGGGGCTCCAGGAATCCCCACCATCAGTAGATTTGAAGACCCCGCCCTTGGTGCCGGCGAAGACGGTGCTATCGGTGGCATAGGCTGGCGACAGAGCCAGGGTGTGAACGTCCGGGTTAGTGATCCCCATGTTCACGGCATTCCAGAAGGCCCCGCCGTCGCTGGACTTAAAAACGCCACCACCCTCGGTACCGGCGAAGATCGTCTGATCGGTGGCGTAGCCCGGCGAAGTCGCCAGGGCCAGGACACGCCGCTCGGTGAGGCCCGTGCTGGCCTCTTTCCAGTAGGATGCACCCTTGGTGGATTTGAAGATGCCGCGGCCGTATGCCCCGGCGAAGATGGTTTTGTCTGTGGCGTAGTCCGGTGAGAGCGCCAGGGCCAGGACGTTCAGGTTGGTGATACCCGTGTTCACGGCATTCCAGGCGACCACCAGGCTGCTGGAGCGGCAGACGCCGCCCCACTCGGTGCCGGCAAAGAGGGTGTAATCGGTGACGTAGGCCGGAGAAAGGGCCAGGGCTCTGAGGCGCAAGCTGGTAAGGCCGGTGTTGGCGGGGCTCCAGGAGGCTGCACCGTCGCTGGACTGCCAGACTCCACCGTCTGTCCCTGCAAAGATCGTACGATCGGTGGCATAGCCTGGCGAAAGGGCCAGGGCAAAGACTTGCCGATTGGTGAGGCCCGTGTTCACGGCGACCCAGGAGGCGCCGCCATCGCTGGATTGAAAGACGCCGCCGCCCTTGGTGCCGGCGAAGATTTGGTGATCGGTGGCATAGGCTGGCGAGAGCGACAAGACCAGAACGTTGCGATTGGTAAGCCCCGTGTTCACGGCGCTCCAAGAGCCACCGCTGTCCGTGGACTGGAAGATCCCACCATCGTAGTCGAATCCGGCCAGGATGGTGGGCCGCTCTGCGAGCCCCCCGTGCGCGGGGTGATCGGTGGCGTAGTCTGGCGAAAGGGCGATGGTACGGACGCCCGGCCTGGTGAGAGCGGTAGTGCTCCAGGATGCTCCACCGTCAGTGGATTGGCAGACCCCGCCCCACTCGGTGCCGGCGAAGAGGGTCTGGTCGCTGGCATAGCCCGGCGACAGCGCCAGGGCATTGACGATCAGGCTGCTGAGGCCGGTGTTGGCAGCACTCCAGGAGGTCCCGCCATCGGTAGACTTGAAGACCCCACCGCCATCCGTCCCGGCAAAGAGGGTGTGGTCAGTGGCGTAGGCGGGCGAAATGGCCAGGGCAGAGACGTACAGCGTAGTGAGTCCCGCGGCGCTCCAGGAGTCCCCGCCGTCGGCGGACTTGAAGACCCCGCCCCAGGTTCCAGCGAAGACGGTTTGGTCGCTGGCGTAGTCCGGCGAGACTGCCAGCGACAGGACGTTGCCGCCCCACATCCCCTGGGAGCATTGAGCCCAGACGTTGTTCCACGTTCCATGTTCCAGGTTCCAGGTGCCAGGTTCCAGGTTCCAGGTTTCAAGCTCCACGTCCTGGGCGTGTTCTACGTTCCAAGTTTCATGTTCCAGGTTGTTTACGGCCAGCGTGGAGTGTCCCACCCCAGATAGCAGAGCCAGGATGGTCAGGGTGATCCACAGGCGTTTCATCTCTTTGCTCCTTGCGGCTAACCTTAAACTGCCCTGAGGAACGAAGGGACGCAGCGGCGTCATTCCTGAGAGCAGAAACCAGACAATTCTCTGCGCAGTGGCTGGCCCCACGCCGCCGGGGGGCTCGGTTAACCAGCCCAGGGCTGGAGTAGGAGGAGAGCTAACAGCAGATTTCAGGAGCAGATTGAGCAGATTAGCCAACCGGCGGTGAATCTGCTCCATCCGCTACCCGAATCTGCTGACAGCAATCCCCTCTCAGTAGGCACGGGCGAAGAGCACCCGCTCGTGGCTCTTCTCGCCGCAAAGGATGCACTGGCCCTCCTCCGGTGTCTGATTCAGCGGGATGCAGCGCAGGGTAGCGCCGGTCTGCTCCTTGATGGCCAGCTCGCAACTGGTCTGGCCACACCAGTGGGCACGGATAAAACCGCGCTGGCCTTCCATGATGGCCTTGAACTCCGCAAAGCTGTCCACCGTGTGCGTGTTGGCCTGGCGGAAGGCCAGAGCCCGGGCGAAGAGGTTTTGCTGCATCTCTGCCAGCAGCGCCTCCAGGCGAGCCGGCAACTCGGCCAGGGGCACGAACTCCTTGCGCCGCGTGTCTCGCCGCACCACCACGGCCTGCCCGGCGGCCACGTCCCGCGGGCCTATCTCCAGGCGCACGGGCACGCCCTTCAGATCCAACTCGTTGAACTTCCAGCCCGGCGTGTGCTCCGACCAGTCGCTCTGCACCCGCACGCGCCCCCGGAGGGCGGCCTCCACCTGGGCGATGGCCGCCTGCACCGCCGCCCGCTCGGCCTCTTTGCGCCAGATGGGCACAACGATGGTCTGGATGGGGGCGATGTTCGGCGGGAGGATGAGGCCGGCGTCGTCGCCGTGCACCATGACCACCGCCCCGATGAGGCGGGTGGAGACGCCCCAACTGGTCTGATAGGCAAACTTGCGCTGCCCGTCCTCGTCCTGGAAGGTGATGCCGAAGACCTTAGCAAAGTGCTGCCCCAGGTTGTGCGAAGTGCCGGCTTGTAGGGCGCGCCCGTCGGCCATGAGGGCCTCGACGGTGTAGGTGCGCAGCGCCCCGGCGAAGCGCTCCTGCTCGCTCTTGCGACCAGTGATGACCGGGATGGCCAACTCGCTCTCGATGAAGTCCCGGTAGACCTCGAGCATGCGCAAAGACTCCGCCTCGGCCTCCTCCTCGGTGCGATGGACGGTGTGGCCCTCCTGCCAGAGGAACTCTGTGGTGCGCAGGAAGGGGCGGGTGAGCTTCTCCCAGCGCAGCACACTGCACCACTGGTTGATGAGCACGGGCAGGTCGCGCCAGGAGTCAATCCACTTAGCGTACATGGGGCCGATGATGGCCTCCGAGGTGGGGCGAATGGCCAGGCGCTCCTCCAGCTTCTCGTCGCCGCCCTGGGTGACCCAGGCCACCTGCGGGGCGAAGCCGGCCACGTGCTCCGACTCCCGGGCCAGGAAGCTCTCCGGGATGAGCAGAGGGAAGTAGGCATTCTGATGCCCGGTGGCCTTGAAGCGGGCATCCAGCGAGGCCTGCATGCGCTCCCAGAGGCCGTAGCCGTAGGGGCGAATGATCATGAATCCCTTGACCGGGCCGTAGTCGGCGAGCTGGGCCTTGACGACCACGTCCACGTACCAGCCGGAAAAATCCACGCTCTTGTCCACAATCGCTTCCACGAACTTCTCTTCGTTGGGCATGGTGGTTACTCCTTCATGTTATCACGTGCCTCACGTGCGACGCACCTGCGAGGTGCGTCGCACGTGAGGCGCATACTTGCGACGCACTTCGGAAGTGCGTCGCAAGTATGCGCATTGATCAGGGCCAGCTTCTGCGTCCGGCGCAGGCGCTGCAGGGCCCTCTCCCGGCGCATGGCCTCGGCCGCGGTAGGTAGCTCTTCCTGATACACCAGCACCACCGGGCGGCGGCCGCGGGTGTAGCGCGCCCCGCGGCCGGCGTTGTGCTCCGCCAGACGGGCGGCGAGGTCCACCGTCCAGCCGGTGTATAACGTGCCGTCGGCGCAGCGCAGGATGTAGACGTAAGGCATTTTCGCCTCTCGACAGTGCGGGCTGCACTCATTGTACCAGATACAGCGGGAAGGTGCAAGCCGCTTGACGATACTATCGGCCTGTGTTAAAATGCCGCTGCCGATTACCGATTTCCGATTGGCGATTGCCGATTACTTAGCCTGCAGTAGCTCAATCTGAAATCTGCAATCTGCAATCTCAAATCAGATCAAGGGTAGAAAGGGTAACGAGGGTAAGAAGGAAATGTCTAAGAAAAGCAAACGCCCGGCTGGCAAGACGGCCCGGCGCGTCTCTGCCCCCAGCAAAACCAGCACCGCGGGAGCGGCTCCCCGCACCCCCCGCCAGCCCACGGTGTGGGAGCGCCTGCGTAAGAATCCTCTGTCCCTGCTGGGGATTATCGTTATTGCCTCGATGGTTCTGAGCATCGTGGGCCTGGAGTACTTCGGCCAGGCCCAGCCAACCCCCACACCCGCGCCCACGCTCGCCGCACAAGCCACGGCGACCAAGCCCCCGGCAACGCCAGCGGCTCAGGCGACGCCCTCCGGGAAGAAGACCTACAGCGCGCTGCCGCCCATGACCATTGATGCCAACAAGAGCTACACGGCGACCATCGAGACCGATAAGGGCAGCATCGTCATCCAACTGCTGCCCAAGGTAGCGCCCAAGACGGTGAACAGCTTTGTCTTTCTTAGCCGGGAGGGCTTCTACAATGGACTGACGTTCCATCGTGTAGAGAACTGGGTTATCCAGGGTGGCGATCCGCTGGGCACCGGCATGGGCGGCCCGGGCTATAACCTGCCCGCCGAATTTAGCTCCGAGATCAAGCACATCACCGGCACGGTGGCCATGGCCCGCACGCAGGACCCGAACAGCGCCGGCAGCCAGTTCTACATCACCAAAGTGGCAGCCTCCTGGCTGGACAACCAGTACACCGTCTTCGGCCAGGTGGTCACAGGCATGGACGTGGTCAACCAGATCGCCATCGGCGACGTAATGCGCAAGGTCACCATCGTGGAGCAATAATTGGTCCTTCGTCCCTCGTCCTTCGTCCGTCGTCCTTAGTCTTTCGTCTATCCTGAAAAGAACTATGCCCTGGCTATGCTTTCGAAGGGAAGAGGCTGATTGACTGTCAAGAGCATCCTGACAAACAAACGACTGCCCCAGGTGCTGGCCCTGCTGCTGGTTGTGGGCATCACGCTCACCCTGGTCCTCGTGCCCGTGGATTGGGAGCGGCTCAAGAACCTGGGCTATCTGGGCGTGTTCCTCATCATGCTGCTCTCCAGCAGCAGCATGGTTCTGCCTGTCCCTGGGCTGGCGGCGGTCTTCGCCGGCGGGCTGCTGCAGCTCAACCCGATTCTGCTGGGTATCGTTGGCGGGCTGGGCAGCGCCCTGGGCGAGCTGACCGGGTACATGGCCGGCTATGGTGGTCGCGCCATCGTGGAAGACTCACGCCGTTACGCCCAGGTAGAGTCCTGGATGCGGCGCTACGGTCTGCCTACGATCTTCGTCCTGTCCCTCATCCCCAATCCACTGTTCGACATCGCCGGCTTCGCCGCCGGGGCGCTACGCGTCCCCCTGTGGCGCTTCCTCGTCGCTTGCGCCGCCGGCAAGATCCTCAAGAGCATCATCTTTGCCTACGCCGGCAGCCAATCGGGGCAAATCATCCCTAGTTCCTGGCCCTGGCCGTAGCCAGCCCCACCGGCACTCCCCGCAGGCGAGCGTACTCCGGCAGCGGCCCGCCGATCAGGGGGTGGGCGTAGGTCAGGAAGGCCGGCGTGACGAAGTTGCCTGCCGGGGCGATGTACTCGTCGGGCAGGCGACGCACGCCGTGCGCCACCGCCGCCAGCGGCGCCTGGCCGATGGTGCAGCGGTATGGCTCGTCTGCTTCCCGCACCAGGGTCAGCATGATGCCGCTCTGCCCGGCCAGGAGGCGAGCGACGGCCGCTCGCCCCAAAGCGTAGGCCTCTTCTTCGTCCACCGGCGAGCGGCAGAGGAACGAGGCGCGCTGCAGCGTCCCCGGCTTGTCGAAGCGGGCCTGCAGCCCCAGCTCTTGCCGCACCAGGGCGCACAGGCGCTCCGCCGTCCCTACCAGACGGCGATGGCCAAAATCGTCTACGCCCAGGGACTGCGCCCAGGGCTCGCCGACCTCGTCCCGCACTGTTTCAGCCACCACTGCCACCACGTGTCCCACCCGACGATAGACGGCCGCCACATCGGCCAGGAAACGGCTGGCGCTGAGGCGCCGCTCCGGGACGTAGATAAGGTGCGGGGCCTCATCCGGACGCAGGCAGCCGCCAGCCCCTACCCTGGCCAGGGACGCGGCCGCCGCCACCCAGCCGGCGTCTCGCCCCATCACCTCCAGGATACACACCGCATCAACGACCGCCGTGGCCGCAGCGTCCAGGCCCGCTTCTTGCGTGGCCAGGGCCACGTAGCGGGCGGCGCTGCCGTAGCCGGGGGTGTGATCCGTGTGCGGCAGGTCGTTGTCAATGGTCTTGGGCACCCCCACCAGCCGCAGCTCGTAGCCGGCGGCCTGGGCCAGGTCGGCGAGGCGCTGCGCCGTGTCCATGGAATCGTTGCCGCCGATGTACGCCAGGTAGCGGATGTCGTGGGCGCGCAGCGTGGCCAGGAGGCGCGGGCCGTCCTCTTCCTGGAAGCGCCGCCGCGAGGTGCCCAGGGCAGCCGCCGGCGTGGCCCGCAGCCCGGCGATGGTCGCCGCGGTCTCTCGCCGCAGGTCCACGAGATCGCCCGCCAGCAGCCCCAGCAGGCCGCGACGCAGGCCGTAGATGCCGGCGATGGCCGCCTGCTGCAACGCCTCCTCGATGACGCCGGCCAGGCTGGAGTTGATCACCGCCGTGGGGCCGCCCGCCTGCCCCACCACCAGGTTGCCTTTCTGCTTCACCGTTTCTTCTCCCTTGGCAGGGAGTGTAGCAGAAAGCCCGCCGCCTGTCAACCAAGAGGATTGCCGATTTTCGATTGGCGATTGGCGATTGGCGATTGGCGATTGGCGATTGACCACAATCTCTAATCTCCAATCTCCACTTACCAATAGGCTTGAAAG
>Ga0233421_10000953_pt1 | contig 11048 bp, 7 predicted proteins | sample Watercolumn_Mata_3_FD_182725 | JGI IMG/M metagenome (GOLD analysis project Ga0233421, IMG submission 182725) | Freshwater microbial communities from Lake Matano, South Sulawesi, Indonesia - Watercolumn_Matano_2014_107_MG | ecosystem: Environmental > Aquatic > Freshwater > Lake | place... | reverse complement strand
AGATGATATGTGAATAAAAAACGAGTTGACGCATGAGGGGATTGTAACGCACAGGATTTATTTTCACAACCAAGAACTTGTTTTCTCTCATAGTGCCGGTAGTTGCAACTTCAACAATAGATCGCGGATAGAATGCCGCGGCAAAATATTTTTCAAGATTTATGGGAGCAAAATCTATTCTTTCCAGAGTATCTTTTTGTTCATATCCCGGGAATTCAGGCACTCTATATACTCCCTCCAGTTCTTCTTCAGAATACCCTGTTATTTCTATTCTCTCAAACTCTTGGTCATAAGGGATGGAAAGGTAAACGAGTTTGAAAGGCAGCATCAGTTCCCCTTTTTCTTCGCTGACAGGCAAGTTTTCCAGAGATATCAAGTCATATCCATCTGATTTCTCAAACAAAAGGTTGTCTCTTGAGAACGTAATGGTTATTATATCTTTGTCAGGCTCTTCTTTTGTGTAATTAATGGTGATGTTCGTTGTCTGATTGAGGGTCTTGTTTGCTGTCTTGTTTATCGTCTGGTTGATTGTTTGGTTTATGCTCAAATTAATGCTTTCATTCACTGTTATATTTGTAAGAGATATGTTGCTTGTTTCATTAATGGTCTCGTTAACAGTTTCATTTATGATCTGATTAATGGTGTAGTTAATGCTTTGATTTATGCTTTGGTTTATAGTTTTATTCGCGGGCTCATTGGTGGTTGTATTGCTGGTTGCATTGATTGTTATGTTCAGGCTTTGGTTTATGCTGATGTTGATTTCTGGCTCTTCACTCAAATTCAAACTATCGTTTTCTAGAGTTTCTAAGGTTTCATTGAGTTCTTGCTCTATTGTTATATTGGTCTGGTTGGTTTCTTCGCCTTCTAAGAACCCTTTTATCAATTCATCAGGCGCCTTGCCTGCCAAGTTTTGGCCGATCTCAATAATCTCGGGCTTCATGATAAGAAGTATTGCCACAAAAAACACTATTGCTAACAAGACTATCTCGAATTCATGGATTTTCTGGATTCTCTTGGCTTTTTTGGAGTATAAAAGCATCTTCAAAGCTATTTTGTCTCTTAAATTTATAAATATTTCTATTTTTGTCCGTAAAAACATTAAAAAATTGGACAAATCTCATATTTTTATTTGAAAAAGTATATAAATTTGATTTAATTACTGTTTTATAGGTGGTAACATGGAACAAACCAACAATTATGAAGTAAAAGATTTGAAACTAGCAGAGCAAGGAGAAAAGAACATAGAATGGGCAGAGATGGAGATGGGCGCCCTTCTTAAAATACAGAAACGATTCCAAAAAGAGAAACCTCTCAAAGGAATAAGAGTCGGTATGGCTTTTCATGTCACAAAAGAGACAGCTGTCCTTGTCAAGACCTTGATTGCAGCGGGCGCAGACGTGGCTGTAGCGAGCTGCAATCCTTTAAGCACGCAAGATGACGTAGCAGCAGCCTTAGCAAAACAAGGAGTGAAGGTTTTTGCATACAAAGGCGAGACCAATGGGGATTATTACAAGTTCATCAACAAAGTAATAGAGACCAAGCCTCAGATCACAATAGATGATGGATGCGATCTGGTGACAGAGATCCATAACAAGCACAAAGACCTGATTCCTAATATCATCGGTGGCTGTGAAGAAACAACAACCGGCATCATAAGACTTAAAGCTATGGAGAAGGACAAAGCCCTGAAGTATCCTGTCATTGCAGTGAATGACAATAAAACAAAACACTTGTTGGACAATGTCTATGGAACTGCGCAGAGTACGATGGACGGCATAATCAGGGCAAGCAACATATTGATTGCTGGAAAAACATTTGTGGTGGCTGGCTATGGAAGCTGCGGGAAAGGCTTGGCTCATGCTGCCAAAGGCATGGGCGCGAATGTTATAGTGACAGAGGTAGCCAATTTTCCCGCTCTTCAGGCCAAGATGGACGGCTTCAGAGTGATGCCCATGGCAGAAGCAGCTCCATTGGGAGATATATTTGTGACTCTTACTGGAAATAAGCACGTGATCAGGATGGAGCACGTTAAAAAGATGAAAGAGGGCGCGATATTGGCGAACTCAGGGCATTTCGATAATGAGATAGACATGAAATCCTTGGAAAAAGCAGCCAAGAATAAGAGAAGGATAAGACCTTACTTTGATGAATATACTGTTGGAGAGAGAAAGGTGTTCGTTGCAGGCGAGGGGCGCCTGGTCAATCTAGCTGCGGCAGAAGGCCATCCGAGTGCTGTGATGTCGACCAGCTTCTGCGGCCAAGTCTTGGCATGCGAGTATCTTGTGAAGCAGAAAGGAAAATTAAGTGCAGGAGTGCACATGCTGCCGGAAGAACTAGACGATGAGATAGCAGGCCTGCAACTAGAGGCTCTAGGTGTAGAGATAGATGAATTGACTCCGGAACAGATTAAGTACTTGAATAGCTGGAAGGAAGGGACGTAGGGTTTCTGGAAAATAAAAAGAAAACTTTATAAACAAGTTCGTATTACTTCGTATTACAATGGAAGTCGTCACTGTGAAATTTCAGGAGAATGTGCTTAAGAAAATGGATGACAGCATCTCTGGCCACAATTTCAACTCCAGGACAGAATTTATAAGAGAAGCTGTCAGAGACAAGCTTGATGAACTAGACAGGGAAGAGCTAATAAACGATTTTCTGAAGTTTAAAGGAAAAGCCAAAAAGAGAACAACTTATGCTGAAAACAGGAAAACGAAAGAATTGGTGAGCAAAGAGCTGATGGCTGAACTGGAAAGAAGGTTCAGGTAATTTCTTCAGGCCTCACAGGATTTATTATGTCATTTAACTTTTCAAAGAAATGTGCGTCCTGACTGACTAAGACTGCTTTATGGTTTCTGGCGTGGATAGCGTTCAAGCAATCAACGAACGGAACATTTCTTTCATAGCACAACCTTTTGGCTTCTTCGTATTCGCTTTTCGTTATTTCAACTTTTATCAGAACGTTGCTAATAAGAAGGATATTCAACACATCCTTGACATCATTTTCTTCATAGTCTTTCTTCAGCTCCCAGAGCAGGGATTCAGAAAAAATTATTTTGTCATTTCTCCTCAAAATTTTCATGAACAGATCTGATGCGTATGCTCCAAGAGGCTTTCCAGACCTGCTTCGGCGGTTCTCATAGAAATCTCTCCAGATACAGGTGTCTAAAAGATACTTAACTACCATAAAACTGTTAAAACACAATCTTTTATAAGTGTGCCCCCATATTTTCCGAAAAGTTTTCACATTTTTGGAAAGTTTTTTAAAATAAGGCTAATTAGCCATAACAATGATAATCGCGGGGGTGGAAGAGGCAGGTCGTGGTCCTGTAATAGGGCCAATGGTCATGGCTATCGCGGCCATTGACGAGAAGATGGTCTTCAGATTAAAGGCCTTGGGCGTCACAGACAGCAAACTATTGACGCCTGCAAGAAGAAAATCCCTTTTTGGACAGGTAAGGAACCTCTGCGAGCACAAGATCATCAAGATACCTCCACAGAAGATTGATGAAGAGCTCAAGAAGCAGGACTCCAACCTAAATTGGTTAGAGGCCAAGACCACAGCCAAGCTCATAAGCGCGGTCAAAGCTGACAAGGTCATCCTGGACTGCCCCAGCAACAACATAGAAGCCTACACAGAATACGTCAAAAAACTAGTCAAAACAGACGCTGAGATCATAGCAGAGCACAAGGCAGACCTAAACCACATCATAGTCGGAGCAGCGTCTATCCTTGCCAAAGTGACGAGAGACGAGGAGATAGAGAAGATCAAGAAGAAATACAACGTGGACTTCGGCTCAGGCTACCCCTCAGACCCCAAAACCATAGACTTCTTAAGAAAAAACTACAGAAAATACGATTTCTTCAGAAAATCCTGGGAGACCTGGAAAACCTTGAAAAACGACAACTCCCAGATGCGATTATTCTGAAATGTGGCTTTCACTACACAAAAGTTTATATAGTGAAGAAGGAGTTCTTTCTTAAGTATTGAGGGGAGGTTAGCTTTAATGTGCGGGATTTATGCCAATATAAATTCTAAAGAACCTGTTGAAGATACAGAAGACGCTCTTCGCAGACTCCAACACAGGGGTTTTGAGGCTGCTGGTATCAATCTTCATGATGAAAATGGGGAATTGAAAGGTTGTGTTAGAGGACCTGGCATGGTTAAGGAAGTTCTAACTCCTGAAGCAACAAGACGTTTAAGAACGTTGCCTAATATTGTATCTAGCGTGGGTCATGTCAGATATACCACGGTGGGTACATCCATAGATGCACAGCCGCTTCATGATAAAAGACCTTATGGGATTTCTATGGCTCATAATGGTCATGTGACTAACTATCTGCCACAGGTTCAAGAATCCAGACAAAAGAGACACGGAAAAATATCCGATTGTGATGTGGAAAAAATTATCGACCCTTTTTCAGAATCTTTGCGCAAACAGTCAAGAAAACAAGTCCTGAGGAGAAGATTGTCTGAAACGGAATTCAAAGAGCTCGATGAAGAAACTCTTGACAGAATCGTTGAAGAAGAAGAGTATTATGCACCCATAACCAAAGAAGCCATTTATGCTGCGGTAAGGGAAGTTCATAAAAAGGTCAAAGGGGCATATTCTGTAGTCGCTGCAATCGGTGGTGAAGCCATAGTGGCTTTCAAAGATTTGCACGGAGTCAGACCTCTATGTTGGGGCACAAAAATTTATACAGATGGGGCAAGAGCTCATGCTTTCTCCTCTGAAGACGTGGCCTTTTTCCCTCCCATGGGCTATGAACTGCAAAGGGAACTCTACCCTAGCGAAGTCGTCATTATCTGGAAAAACGGAAAAGTTGACAGAGAAATCCTGGCTTATTCTAGTGATGAAGAAGCATTGGAAAACGAAAGATTCTGTTTCTTTGAGATCGACTATTTCATGTTCTATGGCAGTAGTTGGCGTGGAAAAACTATTGGAAGAGTAAGAAGGGAATTCGGAAGAAATGGCGCCCATGCTTATATGAGGAAAATATCGGAGAAAGGACGCGTTTTAGATAAGGACCGAACTATTGTGTTGCCTGTTCTGGATTCGGGCCGAAATGATGCAGAAGGCTTTGCTGACGAGCTAGGATTGGATAGGTTTGATGGTATAGCTAAGAATCGTTATGAACTATCTAGAGCTTTCATGGGACTTACACCAGATGAGAGAGATTCAAAGAGCAGAAGAAAACATATTGTTATCCCACAAGAGGTTAAAGGAAAGGTGGTGGTTGTGAGAGATGACAGTATTGTAAGAGCCAACACGGCAAGGATAATCATAAGATATCTTCGTGATGCAGGGGCAATTGAAGTGCACTGGGGAACTTCATGTCCTAGGATAGAGTATTCCTGTCACGGAGGGATAGACACCCCTACCAGTACAGAACTCATTGCTCACGATAGAACTGATGATGACATAGCAGATTATATAGGGGCTGATTTGATGGTGTATCCCGAACTGGCATCATTTATGAATATTTTTGGGTTGCCTGCGAATAGATTCTCTTTTTGTTGCCTAGACGGTAATTACTCCATGGATTTGGGAGATATAGTGAGTTTCGCCAAAAAAAGAGTGAATGATAGAGGAGGTTCATAAATCGCAACGTTTATTAACAAGTTGTGTCTTTACAAGGCGCTGTTTGACATTGGGGGTGTTTTTGATTGTACGACGCTATTATTGTAGGGGCTGGGCCTGCAGGCTTGTTCGCTTCTTATGAGTTAATCACAAAAAACCCTAAGCTCAAGGTCTGCCTGATAGAGAAAGGCAAAAAGGTCAGCGAGCGAACAAGAAAAGACGTCATGGAAGGAGTCGGCGGAGCAGGAACTTATTCCGATGGGAAACTGCACTGCACTCCTGTATTGAGCCACAGCAAGATGCTCAGCCTTTATTCTCCTGAAGACTATCAAGAAGTGGTTGATTTTGTGGATGGTGTATTCACTAAGTTCGGCGTCCCAGAGGATTATTACCCGAAAAACATGGAGGAAGTCCAGCAACTAGTGGATATGTGCAAGAAGAACAGCGTCCATCTGTACGTCAGAAAGACGAGGCATGTCGGCTCAGACAAACTTCCCGGGATAATAAAGCGCTTTGAAGATTTTTTAATAAAACAGGGAGTGGAGATAAAAACAGGCACAACCGCAACAGACATCATCATCAAGAAAGGAAAATGCACAGGAGTAAAAACAGGCATCAAGCAGATATCAGGCAAAGCAGTGCTTTTAGCTCCTGGCAGGACCAAGGCAAGATGGCTGCAGCAGATCGCAGAAAAAAATAATCTTCAGAAAGAATACCAAAAAGTAGAGGTGGGCGTAAGAGTGGAATTTCCAGAGGGGGTGATGAGGAAATACTCAGATTTGATGTACGAAACCATCTTTTATCTGCACACACCCACTTTTGACGACCCCATGAGGACGTTCTGTCCCTGCCCTAAAGGGCTCGTAGCAATAGAGGACTACGGCAAATTCGTCTGCGTCAACGGCCACAGCAACTCAACCCACTTATCAGAAAACTCCAATTTCGCATTTGTGGCAGAGATAACTCTGACAGAACCTGTAGAGAATACCATCTCATATGCCAAATCCATCGCTGTCTTGGCCACGAGACTCGGAGGAGGAAAGCCTTTAATCCAAAGACTTGCAGACCTTAAAACAGGAAGACGAAGCACTTGGGAAAGGATCAATAAGAGCTATGTCAAGCCAACCTTGAAAGATGTAACACCAGGGGACATAGCCATGGCCCTGCCTTTCAGAACAGTCACTGACATTCTCGAAGGTTTAGAGATGCTAGACAAGGTCATGCCGGGCATAAACTCCGGCTCTACACTGCTTTACGCTCCGGAAGTCAAACTTCGCTCTTCAAAGATAAAGACAGACAGGCATCTAGAGACGCAGATGCCTAATCTCTTTGTCGCAGGAGATGCTGCAGGCGTATCAGGAAATATTGTGGGCGCGGCAGCAACAGGCGTGATAGCTGCTAGAGGAATCCTGAAAAAAGTGAAGTAGAATAAAAGAGTGTGTTTAAAGTCTCCTACTCCGCTTACCAGAACCGTAAACTAAAGTTTACGAACCTGTTAAGCTTCGTCTGGCCTGCCATTATTGCTCTGGCAATAATGACAATAATGGCACAGACGGAGACTTTTTAAAACCATTTCAGAATAAGAGAAAACTTTATAAAGTATCTATTTCCATAACCTTACCTTAGGGTAGAGGCAGGAATGACCAAGATACAGAAAATCCAGATGAAGGGCTTCAAGTCTTTTGCCAATAAGACCGAGCTTCTGTTTGGTGACAAGTTCAATTGCATTCTAGGACCTAACGGTTCTGGCAAGTCTAATGTAATCGACGCTTTATGCTTCGTGCTTGGAAAAAGCTCTGCCAAAGAGCTGAGAGCAGAGAAATCAGCCAACCTGATCTATAACGGAGGCAAGACCAAGAAGCCTGCCAAAGAAGGCGAAGTCTCCTTATTCTTCGACAACAAGAGCAAGGTCTTTCCTATAGAGGCAGACAGCATCAAGATAACCAGGATCATAACCCAGAGCGGCCAGTCCAAATACAAGATAAACGACAAGAACAGGACGAGGCAGCAGATCATCGACCTTCTCAGCCACGCCAATATCAACCCAGACGGCTATAACATCATCCTCCAAGGAGACATCGTCAGGCTGGTAGAGATGACTCCTCTCGAGAGAAGAGGCATAGTGGAGGAGATAGCAGGCATCTCCATCTATGAAGAAAAGAAAGAGAAAGCCTTGCGAGAGCTCACCAAGGTAGAGGAGAAGCTTAACGAGGCAGCCATAATCCTGACAGAGAGGGAAACCTATCTCCAGGAGTTGAAAAAAGAGAGGAACCAGGCCAAGAAATTCAAGGAACTGGACGACAACATAAAACGAAACAAAGCCACTATCCTGAGCGCAAGGATGAAAGAGAAGCAAGACAAGATTGCAGGCCTTGAAAAAAGCATAGCAGACAACACCAAAGGCATAGAGAAGATAAGGAAAGAAATCGACGATCTCAAGAAAAAGATGGCGGAGCAGAAGAAAAAGATAGAAGACATAAACAAGGAAGTAGAGAAAAGAGGAGAGAAAGAACAGGTCACTGTCCATAAAGAAGTGGAAGAGATAAAAGTACAACTAGCGCTCAACAACCAAAGGATCGCAACCCTGAACCAGGAGCTGCAAAAAATAACAGACAGGAAGAAAGACCTTGAAAAAACCCATGAAGAGCTCACATCTAAAATAGCTATCCTCGACAAGAGCAAGAAAGACATACAGAAACAGATAGAGCAGAAAGAAAAAGACGTGAAGAAGATAGACAGCCAGATAGACGCTTTCAATAAAAAACACAAGCTCGCAGACGCACACGAAATAGACAAACAGATAGAACAGCTAGACAAAAAAGCAGAGAAAGCCCAGGAAGAGATCCAGCAGTTGAGGGAGAAGCAGCAGAACCTCTTAAGGGACAAAGACAAATTAGAAGTAAGGATAAGCAGCATAGACGAGAAGATAGAGAAGGTCCTTTCCATATCCAAAGAGAACAAACAGGCTCTTGACGGGTTGAAAAAGAAGAAAGACAATTTCAAGAATGCAACATCTGAACTGAACAAATGCTTGACAGAAGACTCATCTCTTGCAAGCCAATTAAGCAACGCACGCTCAAAACTCTTGTCCAGAAAAGAGGAATTAGCCAAGCACCAGGCCAAGACAGCAGGTCTGAGAGAGAGCATCGCAGGAGATGTCGCCATAAAGAAGATTCTCGAGCTCAAAAGCAAAGAGAAAGGCATCTACGGCACCATCTCAGAGCTCGGCAACGTCAGCTCAGAATACGCGCTCGCGTTAGAAGTGGCGGCAGGCAACCGAATAAAAAGCATAATAGTGGATGATGACGATACAGCAGCCAAATGCATCAAATACCTGAAAGAAAACAAGTTCGGAGTCGCCACCTTTTTGCCTTTGAACAAGATAAAAGCGCCGATAATAGATGCAGAGAAAAGGAACATGAAAGGCGCAGGCATACACGGATTGGCATTGGATTTCGTCTCTTTCGACAAGAAATTCGAGAAAGCCTTCCAATACGTCCTGAGAGACACCATCATAGTTGATTCTGTTGATGTTGCCAGAAGGATAGGCATTGGAAAAGCAAGAATGGTGACTTTGACAGGTGATTTGATAGAGACGAGCGGAGCTATGCAGGGCGGCTTCAGGCAGAAGCAGAGAGGGATAGGCTTCCAAGAGGTAGAGGTTACGAGCGCCATAGAAAAATTGGAGAAAGAGATAAATGATATGGAGAACGTGGTGTCAAGCCTTGAACTGAAAAAGAAAGAGAATGAGGCTGCCATCGACAGGCTGCGCAACCTGAAAGCAGAGTTAGAAGCAGACATAATAAAGACAGAGAAATCCTTGCACCTCGATTCAACAGACCTCGATGTCTCCAAGCAGGAGAAGAATAAAATAAGCGGTGAGCTCAAAGAGATAGAGAAGAAGCTTGAAACAACACAGCAAGAAGTGAGCGTGAAGAACAAAGAGCTGGCAGACATGAAGATCGAGAAACAGGCCTTGAGGGACAAGATTAATGCGATGCGCAACCCAGAATTCTTAGCCGAGCTCAACAGCTTCGAAGACAAGAAGAAAGAGCTCAAGGAAGAGATCACCAACTTACAGATTGAGATAAAGAATGCTGATTCAGAAGTCAAGAATATTTTAGGTCCGGAAGGAGAGAATGTGCTGAAGATATTGAAGCAGCACGACAAGGAGCGGGGTGATTTCGAGAAAGAGAAGAAAGAAGTCCAGGACTTGATAAAGCAGCAGGAGAAATCCTTGAAAGACAAGGAAGAGGCAGAGAAGAAGTTCTACCAGCAGTTCAAGGGCTTGTTCAACGAGAGGACCAAGATAAGCGAGGAAGTGGCCAAATCAGAAACCCAGGTCTCTAACAAAGACGAGAAAATAAGGGACATAGAGACCAAGAACAACGGCATATCTTTGGAGAACGCCAAGACCAAGGCAGAGCTCGCGGGCATTGAAGAAGAGTATAAAGCGTATGAAGGCGTCCAAGTCTTCAAAGACAAGGATGAAGAATTGATCCAGAAAGAGATAAGGCAGTTCGAGAACATGCTCGAAAACCTGGGAGCAGTCAACATGAAAGCCCTCGAGATCTACGAAAAGGCCGAGCAGGAGTATGACGAGCTCATAAAGAAGAAAGAGAAGCTCACCAAGGAAAGAGAGGACGTCCTGGTCATGATAAACGAGATAGACAGCAAGAAAAAAGACCTCTTCATGAAAACCTTTGATGTGCTGACGCAGAACTTCAAAAACCTGTTTGCAAGATTGTCTGCCAAAGGAGAGGCCTATCTGCAGCTGGAAGATGAGAATGATCCGTTTAACGGCGGAGTGTTGATAAAAGTCAGGCTGTCGGGCAAGAAATTCTTGGATATAAGGTCCTTGTCAGGAGGAGAGAAAACCATGACCGCTTTGGCCTTCATCTTTGCTGTGCAGGAGCACGAGCCGGCAAGCTTCTACATATTGGATGAAGTGGACGCTGCCCTTGACAAGAGAAACTCTGAAAAACTCGCAAACTTGGTGAGCAGCTACTCTGAAAAAGCCCAATACATCATGATAAGCCACAACGACGGCGTCATAACCTCGGCAGATAATTTGTATGGAGTCTCGATGAATGAGTTCGGAATGTCTAAAGTGACCAGTTTGAAAATATAGTGGTGTTTCTGTCCTAAATGTAGGTTAGCATCAATTTGTGAGGCTACTTCTGAAAGTTAATCTTGTGCATTGCGAGGGGTTGTTCCGTTTGGAATCGGAGATTCCTAACGTGCCAGAAATCCTAAGGGATTTCTAAGCACTTACGGGAACGCAGCACTTACATTCAAAGAAGCGATAAGCCGAACCAGCTGCTAACCCGAGCAAAGCGAGATTTAGGACAAGATATAAAATAAAAAAATTTATTCACAAAAAGACTTATTTCTTAAAGGATTTTTTTGCAGTTTTTTTAGCTGCTTTGCTTGCTGCTGTTTTATGCAAATAAGCGATACTTTGAGAGA
>Ga0233421_10000952_pt1 | contig 11050 bp, 10 predicted proteins | sample Watercolumn_Mata_3_FD_182725 | JGI IMG/M metagenome (GOLD analysis project Ga0233421, IMG submission 182725) | Freshwater microbial communities from Lake Matano, South Sulawesi, Indonesia - Watercolumn_Matano_2014_107_MG | ecosystem: Environmental > Aquatic > Freshwater > Lake | place... | reverse complement strand
CGCAGCAATATAAGCACTATAAATTAATTATGCAAATTAATTAGTGACTACAATTCTGGCGCATTTTTCACCTAACCGCCATCAGAATATAGAGTTAACTGATTTTTGTCTTGGAACTTCCGTTGAAATCAAAGTATGCGACGTCAATCAGACGCAAAACCATGCTAGCCCGCAAAACGCCAATTCGCGAAATCAGTTCTGGGACAAAATGCCTTTTATTCGAGCAAGTAAAGGCAAAGGCAAGGAAGAAGAAGCGGTCAGACAGTAAGCGTCTCAATAAGACCCAGGGGAACGATGCCGTCGAAAAGATCCGTTATCAGACCGTGCATTTTTTCGATAGCACGGCCTGGACGGAGGAAATCACAGAATCTCGACGAGTTCGAGGTCGAAGGTCAGGTCGAAACCGGCCATCGGGTGATTGGCGTCGAGCGTGACGGTCGTTTCGCTCAGATCGACTACAAGAACGATAGCCTCTTCGCCGTCGGCGAGGCTGAGCTGAAGCTGCTGGCCTACTTCAAGTTCAATATTTGCCGGCAGCCGATCGCGACTGATTTCAGCAACAAGCTCCTCGCTCCTCGGTCCGTAAGCCTCTTCCTCCGGGATGTTTACCGTTTTCTTCTGACCGGGTTCCATGTCGAGCAGTGCGCGATCGAAACCCTGAATCACCTGCCCGCTGCCGACGGTGAACTCCAGTGGCCCGCGATCCGCAGAGGTGTCGAACACCGTTCCGTCATCGAATGTGCCGGTATAGTGAACCAGAACCTTGTCGCCTTTCTTTGCCTGTGCCATAAATTATTCTCCTTGAATCATTTAAAATCGGGACATTTGCCTGTTCACCGTTATCGTCACAATCCGGAAAGGTCACGACTGTCCGTTTGAAATAAATTTCCGTCCCAAGATAACACTTTTTACCGGAGCTTGGCCGAAATCTGCATGAAGGGCTGCAAGCGGCGTCTGTCGTTTCAGGGAATAACCGGAATGACCCTGCACTCCTTTTCACCCGACAACCATCGCTCACCTCACGCTTGACTCCTGAACCCTGACTTCTCTCACTCCACCGGCAGCACGACGGCGTCGTCGTCGTTATCAAAGTTTTGCGGGTTATGGATGAAGGCGATCAGCTTTTCGCGGACGTGGCAGCGGAGCGCCCAGAGATCTGCGGAGTTCGAGGCGCTGACAAGGGCGCGAAGCTCCATCGTCACATCTCCAGAATCGGTAACTTCGAGCCGGGCGATCCGTTTGTCCCACAACGGACTGTCGGCAACGACTCTTTCAAACTGTCGGCGTACCTCATCGACTGAAACGTTATAAGCGACACGCAGCATAACCGCACCAGTCAGTTCGAGCGTATTTCGTGTCCAGTTCTGGAAAGGTTTGTCGATAAACCAGGTGATGGGTACGATGATGCGGCGCTCATCCCAGAGACGCACGACAACATAGGTGAGAGTGATCTCCTCGACTCGTCCGCTCTCTTTTTCAACCACGACGATATCGTCGAGACGAACCGGCTGGGTGATGGCGATCTGGATACCTGCGATGAGCGTCTGAAGACTGCGCTGGGCGGCAAAGCCAATGACGATGCCGGCAAGACCTGCTGAAGCAAGGATGCTCAGGCCGATCTGCCTGACGGTCTGAAAGGTCATAAGCACGCCCGCAATGGCGATGATAACCACCAGCACGTTGACAATCTTCCTCATGAGACTGACATTGGTGGTGATGCGCCGCGCCTCTATACTGCTTTTTCCTGCGTCCCGGTAACGCTGCTGGATCACCTCTTCGATGATGGAGAGAATCCTGAGAACAAACCATGAAACGCCGGCAATGGAGCCGATGGAGAGTATATGGGTCAGAAGCTCCTTAAGCTCTCCAGGAATATGAACATAATAGACAAGACCGGCGATGGCGATCAGTATGAACAGTACCCTGATCGGCAAAACGAGCAGACCGAGTACAGGAGCGCTTACGGTTAAGCTCTGTTTAACACGGTCGAGCGTGCGTTTGAGGAGTGCATTGCCGAAAAAGTAGAGAAGAAGCGCAAGCACGGCTACGGCTGCCGGCATACTCCACGATTCTGTCAGAGTCACTGCATTCATCGTCATCGGTTGAAGAGTTTCTGGCGCGCTGCCCACTTCAGAAGAAAAGTAATGATGAACCCGGACGCCTGCAAACAGGAACGCCCCGAAGAATGAAAACTCCGAGGCGCTCGATTCAGGATAGAAGATACCGTTCAGCGAGAAATCTGCATACGGTTGAACTCGTCGTGCGAGCGGCTCACGCAGTCCTCGATGGCCATGCCGCCATAGTAGTTACCTGTCAGGTAAAGATTGCGCACGTTGCCGAGCATCTGGTCGGTCTTTTCAGCCCACTCCTTGTGTTTGAGGCGCAACGAAGGAACCACGTTCATGCGTGTCGTCGTGTGTTCGATCTTCTCCATTCCGACGCCGAGCACTTCGGTAATGCGCCTGAACTTGTCCTTTTCGCTCAGACCGGGACGGAAATGAAAAGCGAAGCCCCGGAAGTTGTCATCCGGCACCGTATCACGCGAGACTATCGAGAAGAAGGTGTCGTTCGGAGAGATGATAGCCGCCACCGGTTTGAGCGAAATGTTGCTCTTGCGGATCACCACACCCACCGAATCCACATCGGCATACTTGATCCTGGTAAAATGATCGGCAATAGCCGGATTGATATCCTGGATCAGTCTGGCCGCCGACGCGGAAGGAAGGGCAATAGCGAGAGCATCGGCTGCATACTCCTGGCCGTCAGCCGTCCTGACCACATACTTGCCGCCGGAGGTCGAGAGGCTCTGCGCGGCGGAACCGGTGCGCACATCGATCCCCTTTCGGGCAGCAATGGCGCTGGCCACGCTTTGCAATCCGCCTTTGAAGGTGTAGTTCTTGAGCACATCCTTGCGTTTCTCACGACTCTTGAACATCATATCAGCCGGGAAATCGTCCGTCGGCTGCGACGGCACCGCATTGAAGAAGTGGCTGATAGTGTTGCGGTAGTTGTTCTCACCCACGATTTTAGTGTAGTACGAGCGTACCGTCTTGTTCTCCTTCTTGAGGGAAAAGATGTTCGGAGCGGAAAGAAGCAGTTCGAACAGGTTGAGCCCCGACATGATCGACGATACCTTGCCGTTTTTAAGCAGCGTGAACGGAACCTTTGCACGCGGAATGATCGTATCCATGATATCGCACTCCTCGACGATGCCAAGCAGGTTCTGGTAGGAGCTGTAACAGGTATGCGCGCCCATTTCGAGCCAGAACCTGTCGTTGTCGCTTGCATACTGGTGCGAGGCGAACGAACCCCCGACTGTCTTGTCTTTTTCGATCAACGTGGTTTTCATGCCGGCATGCGAACAATAAAACGCCATGCTGAGCCCGCTGATGCCGCCGCCGATGATGACTACCTCTTTTGCCATGAGAAAGAAATAATGGTTCGAATGACGAAAGGCGAAGCCATGAGGAGTTTCAGGCACTCACGGCTCAAGCCCGAATCTGATGAATAGTAATGTAGTGAAAGATCGCCTCAAAACGTAGCAGCCTTTAGCGACCCTCGTAACCATCCTCCCGATAATGCGCCACATAGCGCACGTAATTCTCCGGCGACTCGGCGATGTTCTGGCGCTCCTCTTCGGTGATCGGGCGGATCACCTTTGCCGGAACTCCGGCAACGAGCATTCCCGACGGCACCCTGAAGCCTTGTCTGACAAGCGAACCTGCGGCCACGATCGACCAGGGTTCGATGACACAATGGTCGAGAAGCGTGGCACTCATGCCGATCAGCACGTTATCCTCCACCGTGCAGGCGTGCAGCGTGGCTGCATGACCGATGGTAACATTGCTGCCGATCTTGAGCGGGCCGGTATCATGCGTCACATGCAGCGTCGCATTGTCCTGCACGCTGGTCTTTTCGCCTATAGTGATTGGGCAGACATCGCCCCTGATGACCGTGTTGAACCAGACGCTCGAATGCGCGCCGATTTTGACATCACCGATAACGCGGCAGCCATCGGCCAGGAACACAGACTCGTGAAGTTCCGGGTGCATCTCCCGGTATGGCATGACTTTTCTCATTAAAGCACTCGGTTAAGTGTGTGAAAAAGGTATAAATGTATCACACGTTACCGCTTTTTCACCCGACTTGAAAGCGCATCATGCAAAATGATCGACAAATCAGGGCTCCGGGACTCATTCAGCGTTTGTACTGCGCCGTACCTGTTTTCGATAAAAACAAAAAAAATCGTGATATTTACAGATGAGACCATCGCACCGGCCTCATCTCATTCGGCTGCCACATCAACAGAAATCATCTCATTATGGCAGAGGACAATAAAAACTTCCTGACATCGCTGCCCGGCATTCTGACCGGTATCGCCGCTGTCATCACCGCTGTCGCTACCCTGTGGGTCACCATCAACAGCAACAAGCCTGACCACACGACCGTCGATCCAAAAGCTCCCGTTCCGCAAAACAGCCAGCAGGCCGAACTCCCGAAAGACACGACGAAACCGGCAACACAACCGCCCGGCCAAGGCTCGGGGACAGACGCACAGTCTGGCAACCAGCCTGTACAACCATCAGAAGAGAGCGCAAGCCCGGCAAAACCATTGATCTTGCCCGGAAAACTCATTCCACTGAACCCTTTGCTTGTCAGGCCGCTTGCCGTAATACCGCTCTATAACCTTACGGCGGTTATCAACGATCCCGACGGATTCACCAATGTCCGCAGCATGAAGTCCTCAACCAGCGAGATCGTCGCGATAATCAGGGAAAATGAACGGTTCTACACCTACAAGCAGAATGACAACTGGTGGCAGGTCAAAACGGCCAGTGGAAAAATCGGTTACGTCCATGTGAGTAGAATAAAGCTTCTGCCCAACCCGTAAAAAACTCACTCCTGTATGCCGTCTGAAAGAGACCAAAGGAGAACAGCTCAGAATGGCTTGTGACACCGAATGAGCCTGATGATCGTTATATTGGCTCGGACGCTCCGACAACCGGTCGCATGGAAAACCTGAAGACCGGCGTCAATATTCAATATTCTTTGTGGCATGGCTCGACACCCGACGGGCCAGTGACGGAAATACTCTGAACCGATGCTATGAATTCGATACTGAGCTGCAATAACCTGAAAAAGGTCTACAACAAACGCGAGGTAGTCAGAAGCTCGACCCTTGAAGTAAAGCAGGGAGAGATCGTGGGCCTGCTCGGCCCGAATGGAGCCGGAAAAACCACCACGTTCTATATGATTGTCGGCCTTGTCAGGCCCGATGCCGGAGTGGTTATGCTTGACAAGGAAGAAATCACCGACCTGCCGATGTACAAACGGGCGCGGAAAGGAATCGGCTACCTCCCTCAGGAGGCTTCGGTGTTCCGGAAGCTGACCGTTGAAGAGAACATCCTCGGCGTGCTTGAATTCACCTCGCTCACCAAAGCTGAGCGACAGGAGAAAACCGACCGGATGCTGGAGGACCTGAGCATTACCAATATCCGCAAAAGCATGGGCTATGCTTTGTCTGGCGGTGAAAGGCGCCGGACGGAGATAGCACGGGCGCTGGCGCTCGACCCTAAGTTCATCCTGCTTGACGAACCTTTCGCCGGAGTTGATCCCATCGCCGTCGAGGATATCCAGCAGATTGTCGAAGGGCTCGTCAAGCGCAACATCGGCGTGCTCATCACCGACCATAACGTGCATGAAACACTCTCGATCACCGATCACGCCTACCTGCTCTTCGACGGCAGCATCTTCATGCAGGGCACACCTGAAGAGATTGCCGACAATGCAGAAGCACGCAAGGTGTATCTGGGCGAAAAATTCTCCCTCGACCGGTACTGAGCGTTGCGGAAAACAGTATCTGCTTGATTTTATCGATTTCCTTCGTGAACTTGCACTGATACAGAGCCGGCAGCATACCGCCCTATACCAGCCAATCAGCCCCCGGCTCGGCCACCCACTCCGCAACATGAACAGGGACATCAAGTCATGAACATCCTTCTGCTCTATCCTGAATTTCCGGATACCTTCTGGAGCTTCAAGCACGCCCTCAAGTTCGTCAGAAAAAAAGCTTCGCTCCCGCCTCTCGGCCTTCTCACGGTGGCCGCCATGCTTCCGAAAACATGGCAACGCCGGCTGGTTGACCTCAATATCCGTCCGCTTCGCCATGAAGATATCGCCTGGGCGGATATGGCCTTCGTGAGCGCCATGGCCGTGCAGCAGGACTCGGCGCGAGAGGCGATCGGGCGATGCAAGGCAGCGGCAATTCCGGTCGTGGCCGGCGGGCCGCTGTTCACCACGGGTTACGAATCGTACCCCGAGGTCGATCATTTCGTGCTGAACGAAGCGGAAATCACCCTGCCCCGTTTCCTCGAAGACCTCGACAAGGGAGTTCCGCAACGCCTTTACACTGCCGGTGAGTTCCCGGACCTTGCCTGCACCCCTGCGCCGGAGTGGAGACTGCTCGATATGAAACAGTATGCCTCGATGGCCATCCAGTTCTCGCGCGGTTGTCCTTACCGGTGTGACTTCTGCAACGTCACCACCCTGTTCGGTCACAGAATCCGCACCAAGAGCAGCACCCAGATCATTGCCGAACTTGATGGCCTGCGCCGGCAAGGCTGGCAGGACAGCGTTTTCTTCGTGGACGACAACTTCATCGCTCACCGCTCGTACTTAAAAAAAGAGCTGCTGCCTGCGCTCATCGCATGGCGGCGATCGTACGACGTCACCACCAAGTTCTACACGGAATGCTCGATCAACCTTGCCGACGATGACGAGTTGATGGAACTGATGGTTCATGCGGGCTTCAACCAGGTCTTCATCGGTATCGAGACCCCGGAGGATACGGCCTTGCAGGCGTGTGGCAAGCAGCACAACACCTCGCGAGACATGCTCGGCAACATCCGGAAAATCCAGCATGCCGGCATGGAGGTGCAGGGCGGATTCATCGTAGGGTTCGACAGCGACACACCCTCGATTTTCCAGAAGCAGATCGAGTTTATCCAGAAAAGCGGCATCGTGACCGCCATGGTGGGCATCCTGCAAGCCCTGCCCGGCACGAAACTCTATGAACGCCTGAGCCTTGAAGGACGACTGCTGCCCCATTCGAGCGGCGACAATGCGGACAGTAATACCAATATCGTGCCGAAGATGGACCCGGAAATCCTGCGCAAAGGGTACCGTGAGATGATGAACCACCTCTACGCTCCAAAATACTACTACCAGCGCATTCGTACCCTGCTGCAGGAATATCGGGCTCCTGAACTGAAACGGCGATTCAGGATGAACCAGCTCATGGCATTTCTGCGTTCTACAGTCATGCTCGGCATCATTGGCCGTGAACGCTTTCACTACTGGAAAATGCTCGCCTGGACGACGATCAACCGTCAACAGGCGCTGCCACTGGCGGTGACGCTGGCCATCTACGGCCACCATTTCAGGAAGGTCTGCGCCCTGCACCTCAAGGAGCGCCGGCATCGGGTGCCTGCCTGAAATGTGAATGGCCAGCTTTCAACCCTTTTGTCACTGACATGCATTCAGAGGTTCTTGCGGGAGCTTTGAATTTCGATTTCGATTTCGTCAGGGAAGATGCCCACGAGATCGGGATATCAAAAAACAAAGAAAACGGCCGCTGCGCTTGCCCGTGTCGATCAACTCCTTAACTTGCCTTACCCTGCTTCTTTTCAATCATTCGCTTCGTCATGATCGCCGAGTCGTTTCTGTTCCGTTCCGAAGGGGGATTCATCAGGATTCCCATCTGGGGACACATCCCCCTGAGCGAGCCGCTCAAGAAAATCCTTGCTCACCCCTCGTTTTTGCGTCTCAAAGGCATCCGTCAGCTTTCGTTCGCCCAGCAGGTCTATCCCGGAGCCAACCATACCCGCTTCGAGCACTCGATCGGAGTGTACCACCTCATGAAGATGATTCTGCAAAGAATGGTAAGCAATCCCCTGGCCCTTGAGTTGCAGAACGAACGATTGCATTTTGACGACGAGACCTGCCGGACCCTTCTGGCAACCTGCCTCCTGCACGACATCGGCCACTACCCCCATGCTCATGTGCTGGAAGAGATCACACCGGCAGGTACCGGTGGCGCAGTGTTCGCACACCACGAATCTCTGACCGGACAGTTCCTGAACGAGGAACATCATGGATCACCATCCATCGCAGCCATTCTGCACGACAACTGGAGTGTCGATCCCGAAACCGTGACAGAGATCATTGCCGGAAAAACAGCACACCGTCTCGGCAAGCTGGTCAGCGGCACGCTCGATCCCGACAAGATGGATTACCTCATGCGAGACGCTCACCACTGCAACATTCCCTACGGAAGCATCGACATAGAACGGCTCATCGAGTCATTCGTGCCCGACCCTGAACGCCAACGTTTCGCCATCACCGAAAAAGGGATCGCACCGCTCGAAAGCCTGCTTTTCGCCAAGTACATGATGATGCGCAACGTTTACTGGCACCACACCAGTCGCACTTTCTCGGCCATGCTCCGCCGGCTCCTGCAGGACATCACCGATGCAGACGCCCTGCCAGCCGCGTCCCTGCGCGAACTGTTCTATTTCAACTCCGATGACCGGGTACTGTACGAACTAGAACGAGCCATAGGCCCGCTCGGTCTGCCGGCGGCTGAACTGCTCGATGCGATACAGGAGCGCCGGGTATACAAACGCGCCATGACCATACGTCCGTATATCGGCCCCTCCATGGAGATCGATCCGTTATGGTTCTCCTACAGCACTGATCACCACCGCCGCAAGCGCAAAGAGCTTGAAATCTGCGCCCTGATCGCCAGGAAAGCCAGCAGGCAACTGGCGGGGCACGAGGTGCTGATCGACGCACCTGCATCGAAAGATGTCTTCGACTACGACGATTTCAGGGAACTGCGGGTCTACCCCACCAAAAGCGAACACCGGCATCTGGTGCACCCGGCAGAACCATCAGGCTATGTCCGCTTCGACGATTTCGAGGCATCGGTTTTCAGATCGGATTTCATCCTCTCGTTCGAACGCTACACGAAACAGTTCAGGGTGCTGTGCCGATATGACCTCGTTGAAACACTGTCCGGCCTCGAAGAGGAGGTACTGGAAATCCTGCGCCATTAATTTTTGTTATATTTCTTTTTTATACCAAACCAGGACAGACTATGGAAAACCAGGACAAATACTACAAGGGGCTGTTCTTCGGAGCCGTTCTCGGTGCAGCCGTCGGCACCATCATGGGACTGCTTTTCGCGCCCCGCAAAGGCGAGGACACCCAGATGATCATCACCGGCAAGGTACGGCGAGCCATCGACCGGGCAGCAGACATCTATGAAGGATCAGAGCATGAGGCCACCTACAGCAACGAGGCCAAGCACCGCTCGCAGGAGATCATCGACAGCGCGCGCGACGAAGCCCGCAAGATCCTCGACGAAGCCAACAACATCATCCGGGACATCCGCGGCCAGTCGAAAGCCCAGGAGAACTGAACCATGCTGACCTTCACAGGAGCAGCGGGCGGCGACTCCGGCAACGTCATTCTCCTGCACGCCTTTCCGGTTTCGTCACAAATGTGGGAGGCACAGCTCGCCCCGCTGGCCGAATCGGGTTACCGGGTGATCGCACCCGCTGTCTACGGATTCGAGTCAACGCCGTCGCGCCCCGGATGGAGCATGGAGGATTACGCGCACGACCTCGCCCGCCTCATCGAAGCACTCGGCTGGTCGAACGCAACCGTCGCGGGACTCTCGATGGGCGGCTATCAGGCGCTGGCTTTTTACCGGCTCTATCCTGAGCTGGTCGATTCACTGGTACTCTGCGACACGCGAGCCAACGCCGATTCGCCTGAAGTTTTTGCCGGACGGCAACAGTTCAGGAAAGCCGTGATGGAGAAGGGGTCTGAGGAGGCCGCCACGAGGATGGTGCCGAACTTTTTTGCGCCGGAAACCTACGAATCGAACCCTTCGCTCGTCGAGAAAACACGGGCAAGCATCGTTCGCCAGACGCCGGACGACATCAGCGAAGCGATGCGAGCCATCGCCGAACGCGGGGACTCGACCGAGCTGCTGACCGAAATCTCCTGCCCGACGCTCATCATCAACGGCATAGATGACCGGGTCACACCGCCGGAGACCGCGGCTACCATGCACGCCCTCATCCCCGGCTCAAAGCTCGAACTCATCCCGGACGCAGGCCACCTCTCAAACCTCGAACAACCCGCAATGTTCAACGGGATATTGCTGGAACACCTGCAAAGCCTGTAACAACGAGTTCTCACAGGGGGGCGGTCCCGATTTGTCGGGACCGCCCTGGTCGTGTCAATCGTACCATGTCACACACTCTCTGTCATTGAGATACACCCGTATCCGGTACGCCACCGCACCCGGACCATGAACACTATGCTCCATCGCGTTGACAGGAAAATATGAGTGTTGTTTTTGTTTGTCATTCTGAGGAGGCTTCCCGACGAAGGATCCAGTTTTTTCTTGAAGAAGCGAGGCATTTCGACTGGGTGCTTCACTTCATTCCCGACACATCGGTACAGGAAAAAAAGGTTGTTGGACACCTCTGAAACAGCATGTCGGATACACCATAACGATGAGATACTGGATTTATTTCGGTGAGAGACTTGCCGATATTGCTTGATTTATACGGTCTTTTTCTGCGTTCTTATCGCATCAGGTGATGATTATGCCCTTATGAAAAAAAAGTATTTGCTTTTTTCACTATAGGATGTCCCCCTTAATCCTTTGCTTGCCAGATTAATACCTATACAAAATGTTATTCTTTCGCGCATTCTGTTCAACCTTAGAAATATATTCGTTAAAATCAATATCAAATTTTTTTAATATTTCAATGAGAATATCCACTTTATTTTCTTTTTCACTTTTTATTTGTAATATAGCTTCTTCTCTTGATATTTGGTCATCTCTAATTAGTGCCTGACAGAAAAGCGTTATTGTATTATGAAATAATGTGTTATATTAAAAATAAGCCTTGAAGATTTTGGTGCGGATTTCTCTAACGGCAGGATATTTGGTTGTTAGAAGCATATTTTA
>Ga0233421_10000951_pt1 | contig 11051 bp, 12 predicted proteins | sample Watercolumn_Mata_3_FD_182725 | JGI IMG/M metagenome (GOLD analysis project Ga0233421, IMG submission 182725) | Freshwater microbial communities from Lake Matano, South Sulawesi, Indonesia - Watercolumn_Matano_2014_107_MG | ecosystem: Environmental > Aquatic > Freshwater > Lake | place... | reverse complement strand
TGGTCATGAGCGATATGAATCACCCGATGCCATGTACGCCGTATACTCCATCTATTATAAACAACTTGTCGGTCCCGACACGTCGTTCAAAATCATCAAATTCTCAGTTGTTTTAATTGACTAATGAAGAACCCAGAGGCAGAGCGTCGAAGTATTGGAAATAAAAAAACTCCCCCGAGGGGGAGTGTCATGATATTTCTTCCCCCAAAAATGGGATGGGGGGTTGAAGATATGTTTTAATTGGCAGAAAGAGATTGTCTGTCTGAGACCTCTCACTTCCGCAACAAACATACACACAATCATCTTTATTAATAAAGATTCCTTTAAAAATATGTCCCCAACAAACAAGAGGACATTCAAGTTCTCCGATGTGGTACTCTCCGTCGAATAATTCGGAGAAGAACATTTCGGAGATGTTAACCATCACCCGATGCTTGGAACCACACGGGAATTCTCCAGTGAGTGGTTGGTGAGGTCCTATGTGGTACATAAAAACAATTTTTTTCATTTCCTCTTTTTTTTAAATATTTTAATAAAACAAAATAAACTTCTTTATATAGGGTATCGTTATACGTCATTTTTGTCAATCTGCCCAACAAATCGACGTTGCATATTCAAAAACGATTCTGTATGCTTACCTGAGGAGGAACAGAGAAGGTAAAACATGAACTCCGGTGAATGGAACAACATGTTGAGATACTTGAACAAGTTCTGTAACTCGCCATTAACATTACGAACTAAGAACTACGAACTTGCTTATGCTTTCCATCGGTATCGTCGGCCTTCCCAATGTCGGCAAATCAACACTCTTCAACGCGCTGACCCGCAAATCGGTCCCTGCAGAGAATTATCCCTTTTGTACCATTGACCCATCCGTCGGTGTTGTCGCCGTGCCCGATGAACGTTTGGAAAAACTCACGGTCTTTTCACATTCCGCCAAGACGATACCCGCGGTGATTGAGTTTGTTGATATCGCCGGACTCGTGAAGGGCGCCGCCGAAGGCGAAGGTCTGGGCAACAAGTTTCTTGCACATATTCGCGAGACGGATGCTATCGCGCAGGTTGTGCGTATCTTTGAGGATGGCACTATCACGCATATAGACGGTTCTATTGATCCTGTACGTGATATTGAGGTTATCAATCTGGAACTCATTCTGGCTGATTTACAAAGTGTTACCAAGCGCATGGGGTCTCTCACGAGTGAACTCAAGAAGGAGGATAAGAAAGCGGTGCTTGAAGCGGAAGCAATTAAGAAATTGAGCGTGGCTTTTGATGGGGGTATACGCGCGCTTGATTGCGATCTTTCTGAAGAAGAAAAAATAGCAATCAAAACACTCAATTTGTTGACGATGAAGCCGATGCTCTATGTCTTAAATCGTAAAGCAGGTGCGAAGAATCTGAACGATACATCTGACGATGCGCGTTGGCAGACACTCATGGCGTTTATGGAGAGTAAGGGCGCGCAATATGTTATTGTGGACGCAGGTATTGAGCATGAACTATCCGAGCTTGAGGGTGACGACCGGGCGATGTTCCGTGAGGAACTTGATGCGGGAAGCGACGACGGGGTGAATGACCTTATCAAGGGTTCGTATGCACTCCTCGGTCTCATGACTTATTTGACGACAGGGCCGGATGAGACGCGGGCGTGGACCGTGCCATATGCATGTACCGCTCCCGAGGCAGGCGCTGCTATTCACACCGATTTTCGTGACAGATTTATTCGCGCCGAAGTGATTCACTGGGATACACTTTTGAAAGTTGGATCGTATGCAGCGGCGCGGGAAAAAGGGCTTTTACGGACGGAAGGAAAAGAGTATGTGGTGAAAGACGGGGATGTGATTGAGTTTAAGGTATAGAGAATTAGGTGTTAGTTTTTGGCTTTTTGGGAACGGGTGTGTTATAAGTGTGCGTGTATACGAGTATACTACAGGTATGTAATAGTGATGAAAAGTACCAATATAAAAACATAAGTCTTAAGCAGCAAATCTGGAAGCAAGAATACAGAATCACAAATCAAAAATGACGAATCATAAACAAAAACAGCGGGGTATACGCCTCACTGTTTTTGTTTATATTTTTCTTTTTTGGTTTTTACTTTGGTCATGCACAACTTGTCTTGCTTTAGGATTTCTTCGTCTTTATCGCTTTTTTCGCTTTTGCCGGTTTTATGTGAGCAACTTTTTTAACCGCCGTCTTGCCATTGAAGTTTGTTTTGCGCTTGGTGCCGAATTCAACCTTGCCATCCGCGAGTGCGAAGAGTGTATGGTCTTTACCCACAGCGACATTCTCGCCCGCTATGATGCGCGTACCGCGCTGGCGCACAATAACCATACCTTTCTTAGCAGTCTGTCCCTCATAGAGTTTCGTGCCAAGATATTTCGGTTTTGAATCTCGTAGGTTTTTTGCGGTACCTCCCGCCTTTCTATGTGCCATAGTGAATGAAATGTCCGCGCCACGCACCGTATCTTTCCGGACAGCATCGCGCTATAATAACGTCAATATGGCAACGAGTATACAAGAGATTGGGCGAAAATGCAAGACGTTTTTTCGCGCGTCCGTGGCCTTAGTGGAACGCAAGGATATCTTTACCATGCTTCTCGTTATATTGGTCGGTGTGGCATCATTTGGGCTTGGTCGCCTGTCGGTGACGGACGGGAAGGGGACTGTTGAGGTCTTGCCACCCCTCTCGACCCCCTCTGAAGCCCTGGGAGCCCAGCAAACGAGCGTTCCGACGACTTCCGCCCTTTCGGCTTCTGTGGGGTCTGCGACCACTGCAGCGGGCAAATTCGTCGCCTCAAAAAGTGGCACAAAATACCACTACCCATGGTGTTCGGGAGCCAAGCGTATTAAGGATGAGAACAAAGTGTGGTTTAATACGGTGGAAGAAGCCCGCGCCGCCGGCTACACCCCCGCGGCAAACTGCCCGGGACTTGATTGAGGGTGTCTGGTAGTTGGTTGTGTGTATCTGGTCATGTCCATTTTCTCATTCCGATTCCTCATCTCCGGCATCCTTCTCATCTCCCGCAGTTTTCTTTTTTGACAGACGTAAGGTTTTTGAGACGCTAACTTTTTTTGTCGTGGCAAGTTCTTCTTGAGTTTTTCCATTGAGTGTCGGGACAATCTCCTCAATCTTCTTTTTGTCCGCCACAAGCACATTGTTCCACACACCGGCGGCACGAAGTATTGGCTCGGCCTTGTCCACATCATACGATACGCGCTCTTGGGTGCTTCGCGTCACATATCCACTCTCTGAAAAGACACGTTCAAACCCTTGAGCGTCCATGTAGCGGTTAATCACATCTTTGAGTGTGGCAACCTGTTTCTTTTGAGCGTCTTCCAAATCTTTAATAGCGAAATAATCCTTAACTGCCTGTTGTAGTTCGTCGTCACCCGAAATCGGCATCTCTTCTTTTTTGTATTCATGCGCCCACATAGGACAAAGTGAGCGAAAACCGCACCATCCGCACAGCGCGCTTGGTGTGGGAGGAAAGTCGTCAGCAGCGGTACGATTTTCCACTTCGCGAATCATCGTGAAGATATGACGCTTGGTGCGCTCTAATTTTTCTCGTGTCATTGTTGCTGATACTTTTTCGTTATGACGTAAATAATACAGTGACACAGTTACATCTTCGGGTGCAATATGCGGCCAACGGTCCACGATAACGAGACTGTACAAACCAAGTTGCAAGTTTTCCTCGAGCATCGCCATACTCGGCATTTTTTTACCAGTCTTATAGTCAATGATTTCATACGTTGATGAATCGGGGTCCTTGTCCAAGCGGTCCATGATCCCCGCAAGCGTGTGTGTTTCTCCCGTCTCGTCATCAACGATATCAAGCGAAAAGTGACTTTCAAGTTCAACGGGATTGAAATTCCACGGACTGTTCTTTTTGGCAAAACTGTGAATGATAGATAGTCCGTCTTCCAGATACATTTTTTCTTCCGCATCTTTGCGCTCGGGATCGCGCCATGCGACCTTTCCCGCCGCGTTTTTCCATGCAACAAGATAATGGTCTGTCACTTCATCAAGTGTGGGGTACAGGGGATTGCGCTCGAACATATACTGGAGCGTATCGTGAATAATCGTCCCGAAGACTTGTTCGGGGCTTTTGGGTGTCTTTATCTTGTCAATATTTTGGAGTTTATATTGCAAAGGGCAGGTTTTGAAGGTGTCGAGAGCAGAGTAGGATGTCCGCATATGAGGGTATTGTAGCATATTTTAGATGAAAAATTATGGAGACGAAAAGGAATGTTTGATTCTCAATACCTCAATGCTCTGTATCGTGGTTCTTCATAAAAATTTGTGGTGCATAGCGTTCCGGAAGATTTTTATATACAATCTCCCTATGCCAACAGTAAAAGAAATGGGTGCGTTCAAACGGGCTGTATATGTGTATTATCACAAGCATAAGCGCGATTTACCCTGGCGCCATACAAAGAATCCCTATCACATATTGGTCTCGGAAATCATGCTCCAACAAACGCAAGTGCAGCGTGTGGAAGTGAAATATCGCGAGTTTCTTCGTGCGTTTCCGACAGTCAAAGCGTTGGCGACAGCGTCGCTCGCCGATGTGCTTCGTGTATGGCAGGGAATGGGATACAACAGGCGGACAAAGATGCTCCATGAGGCGGCGAACGTGATTGTGCGCGACTATCATGGTCGTGTTCCTCGCGATATGAAGACGCTCATGACGTTTCCTGGTATCGGTCCGTCTACCGCAGGTGGTATCTGTGCGTATGCGTATAATATGCCCGTCGTTTTTATTGAGACGAATATCAGACGCGTGTATATTCATCATTTTTTTGCTGACAGAAGGGGAGTGACGGATGCCGAAATTTTCCCTCTCGTTGAAGCGACACTTAACCGCAATCATCCGCGCGAGTGGTATTCGGCGCTTATGGATTACGGGACACATCTTGCGTTGACAACAGAAAACCCAAACAGAAAGAGCAAAGGGTATATGCGACAAAAACCGTTCAAGGGGTCTGACAGGGAGGTGCGTGGCACGATACTCAAGATACTCGCCGAGGGGCCTCGCTCACAGGTATTTCTTTTCAAACATCTCCCTTTTAACAAAGAGCGTATAATCCATATACTTGAAAATCTTGAACGTGAGTCGCTCATAACCCACAAAAAAACAATATATGTCCTCGGTTCCTAACCAAAAAAGTATTGACAAACTTCCCGATGGGAAGCTTCGGAGATCTATCGGCGGTATCGCAGAGCGGACGGAACGTGCTCTTGCGATTTTTGTACATCTCAAAAAACTTATTCCCGAAGAGGAAGCGACAATCGCTCTTCGGTACGGTAGTCCGTGGGAACTTCTGGTTGCGGTTATTCTTTCGGCACAATGTACGGATAAAAAAGTGAATGAAGTAACGGCGACGCTGTTCAAAAAGTATCCGATGCTTGATGACTATGTTAACGCGGATCCGCGCATCTTTGAACGAGATGTGTTTTCAACCGGATTCTATCACGACAAGACGAAACATATTCTTGCATCGGCAAAGTTAATCCGTGATAACTGGGGCGGTAAGGTACCCGATACAATGAAAGAGATTCTCACGTTACAGGGTGTATCGCGCAAAACAGCGAACGTTGTCCTCGGAAATGCATATGACATCGTGGACGGTATTGCCGTCGATACGCATGTGCGACGTTTAGCGCGCTTGTGGCGACTTACGAACGAATGGGATCCTCAAAAAATAGAACGTGACTTAATGGATGTCATACCAAAAAAAGATTGGCTTCATGCGACATATTACATGATTGAGTATGGCAGACGATATTGTCCAGCAACTAAAAAAGATCACAATGCGTGTCCGTTGGCGAAATTTGAGAAAAAATAACTGGGGAATATAAGTCTGTTTGTACAAAAAAATATACTATATAACCTGTTGTCTCAATATCTTGAGTTCAATGAATATATGTAATAAGATTACGTTATATGTCATTTGAATCTGATCACACAGATACTACGATGAATGAATATTGTGCAACAGAGCCGAGAAAAGCAGAGGGTCATCAGATTGAGGTAGAATTACCACCTGTCCCTGATAATCCATATGAAATTTTGGGAATAAAGATTGGTGCTTCGAAAAATGAAATCAAGGCAGCTTTTAAAAAGCGTATTTTTATATATCATCCGGACAAACATAATAACAGTTCCCGCAGTGACGAGTGGGCCAAGGCACTGATTAATGCGCAAGAAAAACTTCTCAAGGGTGATCGTGATTCTTTCGCAGGATTATCGGAGAGTCAGACAGAAGACCCCCAAAAAAAGGAAAGGGTTTTTTGGGAACACAATGTGCGAAACAGGTATGAGAGAGTGTGGACAAAGAACACGGCTTTTTGGAAGAACAACGAGCGCACCATAGGCACATTCATACACTCACAAATTATTACGAGGGATGGACTGACGATTCGATATATCAAGGGAATCTATGAAAGAGAATATCTTGTGAACTCGTTGACCGGGGAGGCTACTTCCGCCGAATATGAAAAGATTGTGTTGAGAGATGGAATGATTATCGGAAAGATACCCAATCTCGAGTACTTGTTGGACGAAATTGGGGAACAGTCTTCTGAAGGATTTCTAAAAATTGAAAAGAGAGGAAACACTATCGTGGGTTGGATGGATTCTCTGGGGAATAAAGTAGAGAACATTATGCGTGTCTGATAAATTTCATTTTTTTATCGATTACAATTTTCTTTTTTCGTTGAGAGATCCTCTTCGGTATATAAAAAAACTGACTGATGTTTACTTTTTGTTTGTGCTGCATCGTGTTACGTACACAATTTGCATGTCTCTCGTGAGATGGGGAATGTTCCTACACCGTGTGTATATACATACATAAACGACACCCCGTTCCATCATCGTAACAATGATTCATTACTCAATACAGACAACTACAAGTCTTTGCGCTTATTTTATTTCTTTTACATTCTATCTTTACTTTACCCCACAGGGGAAAGAGGGCGTTGGTGACCTTTTTTCTTATCCGTTGACATAAAAAAGAGTTTTTAATATTGTTTTACATTCGAAACTATTCATTTCAAAACATACAAATAATGATGATATTCTATGGTAGATTATTTTAAATTTTTTTCGATCCAAAAGAGGATTTAAACCCTGTCACATCAATGACAGGTGGTGTACAAAAATTACCACTGGTATCGTACCCTGAAAAAGAAAGGGGAGACAATGGATTCATTGTCATTCTTGAAAAACGCCGTGCTCATCGAAAAATGAGAATCTTCCTATACACAAAACATATCGACTGTGTCGAGGGGTGGGGGCGAAGTACCAAAGAAGCGAAAATCGATTTCTTGACTAAGAATGCGGACATTCTTGTCTCGGTCACATTTAAAAACCTGAACAACAACAGAGACATCGCGCATGTATACCCCTTCGAGGGGAGAGGGCATTCGGGACCTTTTTTGTTTGCTATACCTTAATTATACAGTATACATAACGTCGCACAATATATCTTTTACGACATTATATAATTCTCTGCATGAGTCTTGATAAACATATTATAAACATTTGAGTGCTTCTTTTCGATTTTGATGTATTTTCAGTTTTTCATGTGTAATTTGTAATGTTCATAAGCACAATCCGTGCAGTGGTCATCATCTTTTCCCCTTTTGTGAAATTGCACATGAACTTTCTTTTTTTAGAATACTTTCAACAATACGCATATATCTTTTTAACACACCTTTTTCAGTTATGCATATATACCCGCAACTCAAAATGGACAAAAAAGACGGAAATGATGCCCGTCTTTTATGAGAATATTATGAGAAAAATTATTCAATTATACGGACGACACTTCCGTTCCTGTTGGAGTTTGATTGACGTTTTTGATTACATCCATCACCTGAACAAACGGCTCCCAAATATATGGTACCCAAACATTTGTCCAAAACCATCCCGCCGGTTCTTTGAGCCAGTTGTTCCACACATTTACAATCGCTTGCCACACATAGGATAAATTATCCTTAACGGTCGGAGTATCCATAATCTCCCGAAGGTTGAAACCAAAGTATCCAAGAACTATGATAATCACAATAACGATGAGTATGAATTTGATAAGGCCTTGTTGTGTGTGCATATATGTGATGAGTAAAATAGTAATAATGTGACATCGGTCTCCTTTTAAAAGGTACGTTACCGATACGAATTACCGTTTGCCAAGTAGTCGAGCGGATTCATGTACGCATTAAGGGACGCCACGGGCACTGTTGCACCACCACAATTCGTATTTTTTTTCACATCACCCATCTTTATCAATTGGACACCTTGAGTCGCGTATACTCCAAAATGCAAATGGGGCCCGGTTGAATATCCCGTATTCCCCGTGTATCCAATGATTTCACCCGTATCAACAGTTTGTCCTTGAACAACCTTCACGAGAGAAAGATGTGCGTACAGCGTGGTAAGTCCATTATAATGCTTGATAAGAACCCATTTCCCATATGAATAACACCCCGCATACACATCCGTATTCCCTGTGGCCCATACGGTTCCCGATAATGATGCCTTAAGAGGTGTTCCGACGGGTATTCCCAGGTCAAGACCATTATGGTCTTTTCCGTTATACGCGCCTGATTTTGAAAAGGGAGTACTTCCAAAGTATTGTGTAATAGTAATTTTCGAGAGAGGCCACGCAAGTACACCGGACCCCACTGCGGGAAATGCGTTTGGGTCGAGTGCCACCTTAATCTGAGACTCATAGTCAAGAATTTCTTTTTCAAACGCTTCTTTTAGACGTTGTTTCTCGACAAGTTTCGTCTGATATGCGGACTCTTGATTTTTTGTTTGTTGAAGAAGTGTGTTTTTCTCGGCGCGGTTTTGATCAGCAATAGTCTTTTGATCAGATAGTTGCGACTCATATGCGACCAGTTGCTGTTGTTGGGTCTTTTTATCTTGTTTATCAGACTCAAGTTTTTCTTTTTTTGCCAAGAGATTATGAATCGCGATATTCATATCCTCCTCAAAACGGCGTAATATTTCTATATCATTCCATATATCAGAAAAAGAGTTTGAAGATAAGACAAGCTCAACGGGAGACAATTCATCAACTGTGTACATTTTTCTAATAAAATATCCAATTGCTTCACTTTTGTTATCTACATCAATTTGAGTGTCAGCAATTGTTGATGAAAGCACACTGATTGTGTCTTGCGCATCACCTATTTTCTTTTCAGTAAGTGATATGTCCGCCGAAAGTTTTCTACGTGTTACATCAAGAGTTTGTACGGCGGAGTTGAGAGTATCCTTTTCTTTTCCTATGAATGTGAGTTGTTCTTGGTATTTCATGATTTCTTCTTCAAGTTTTTTGATGTCCTCTGTCCGTCCGGCAATTTTGTTTGTCAAATCATCAACAATTCCCGCTTGTGCAAAAGACGGATGTGAAAACGGTGCGGCAAAAATACCCACAATTACAAGAAACCCCAGTGCGCGCAAGAATAATACGTATTCGGTGCAAAGAAATATTTTCATAACAATACCGCAAAATAAAAATTATTGAGATGCTAACATGTCATGTGCGATGTGAAGACGTGCAAGCGTTTCATCACGTCCGATAATGTGCGCAATAGTAAACGGGTCTGCAGACTTGTCACGTCCGGAAAGCGCAAATCGAAATGGCCAAAGAACGGCTCCCCTGCCATTTTCCTCGGCATATGCCCAGACAGCATCCTTCACAGTATCAGGTGTGGCAAAATCCGCTTTTTGCAATATTTTTTGTATATTGTCAATGTATTGTCGTGTATCATCAAGGGTCGTCTCTTTCCAAAGAAGTCCCTGAGATGTATACAATGGTTGGTCAAAGAAGTATCCGAACTCCCCCGCTTCAATAAGAGTATCAATATCATTCCACACGGAGATACGTTCAAGAACGAGCGACATAATCGCGGCAACGATTGCAGGATTTTTGCCGGTAAAATGTTTTATAATCTCGGCGGCTACCACATCATAAGGAAGGCGCTTGATATGTTCTTTGTTGATCCAGTCAAGTTTTTCCGTGGAAAATACTGCCCCACTCTTTTGGATACGCTCAAAAGAAAATTCATCTACAAGTTCATCAAGTGAAAATATTTCACGTTCATCCCCAGGATTCCACCCAAGAAGAGCAAGGAAGTTGAGGAGTGCCTCCGGTAAATATCCTTTGTCACGATACGCTGTTGCCGAAACCGCACCATGACGTTTAGAGAGTTTGCTTTTATCCGGAGCCAGAATAAGCGGAATATGCGCATACACGGGACACGGTGCGCCCATGGCGCGACCAATGAGAATCTGACGCGGTGTATTGGAAATACCATCCTCACCACGTATCACGTGAGTCACACCCATATCGAAATCATCGGCAACAACTGCCAAGTGGTACAGTGGATGATCAATATCGCGGGCAATAACAAAATCACCGAGTTCTGTTGTGTCAAAACTGATATCCCCGCGCACAATGTCTGTAAATGTGATACGTTCATTTGTGTTTTTAAAACGAATCACTTTTCCCGTGCCGTCTTTGTTGTCTTCAGCTTCATACACAGTTCCGTTCGTAAGCATGTTTTCCAAGTGCGCGCGGTGTTCAGCAGCGCGTTCCGATTGCCGATAGAAGCGATCATGAACAAGACCAAGCCATGACAAACCATCAACGATGTCTTGTTCAAATTCCAGTGTACTCCGCTCCGTATCGGTATCTTCAATACGTAAGATAAATTCCCCACCGTGTTTACGTGCGAAGAGCCATGAAAAAAGAGCAGTACGCACTCCTCCCACATGAAGCACACCCGTCGGTGAAGGTGCAAAACGGGTAACAATCTTTTGTCTACATGTATCAGATTGCATAGAGCCATTATATCACAAGACAAGATAAAAAATGTAGAATATAAATGAAACATAATCGGCACCCACCCCATCAATTTGAACGCCCCCCTCTCAATGCCTTTCGCCTCTGTCAGCGATTTTTTTGTGTCTTGTGTCGTTTCTTTTCTTTTTCATAAACTTCATGTGGTGTACGAAACAAAAGATATTCCATGAAAC
>Ga0233421_10000947_pt1 | contig 11075 bp, 11 predicted proteins | sample Watercolumn_Mata_3_FD_182725 | JGI IMG/M metagenome (GOLD analysis project Ga0233421, IMG submission 182725) | Freshwater microbial communities from Lake Matano, South Sulawesi, Indonesia - Watercolumn_Matano_2014_107_MG | ecosystem: Environmental > Aquatic > Freshwater > Lake | place... | reverse complement strand
AATAGAGCAAGAAGAGAAATTTTAATAGAAACTCCTTATTTTATCCCCCCAATCAGATTAAGAAAGTCACTTTATCGTGCTCTAAAAAGAGGAGTAAAGGTAACTATTATTCTTCCATGTAATTCAGATGTTACAATTCTAGATATTGTAAGAAATAGGTATCTGGGAAAATTTTACAAGAGGGGCGCGCACATCCTTTACTACACAAAGGGAATTCTACATTCAAAACTTATTATTGTAGATAGAAAATACTTTATTTTAGGATCTTCTAATCTTGACTACAGAAGTTTTTTGCATATGCACGAGATAAACTTGCTTGGCAAAAACAAGGAGATTATTCAAAGCCTGCTTGCTTATTTTGATTCTGGCTTAAAAGATGTCAGGCCTTTTTCTTATCAGGAGTGGAAAAGCAGATCTTCTATTAAAAAAATCTTAGAACTTCTTGGCTCGCTAGTTGACACTTATTTATAAAAGAATAGCGCGAGGGGGATTTGAACCACCCGACCTCAAGGTTATGGGCCAATCGCTTTGTTTTCACAAAATTGCGAGCTAACCAGGCTGCTCCATCGCGCTATGTAATATCCTCTTTAATTAAACTTTTAAACCTTGCTATTATACAATATTATGGAAAGCTCAAACAACGAGAAAGAGCTAGTATTGGGCATCGATGATGCGGGTAGAGAATAAAAATAATTTTATTCGCCCTTAGGTCCTGTCATAGGCCCAATGATACTAGCTGGAGTTCTCATAGAAAGAAGCAAGGAGGCTGAATTCAAGAAACTTGGAGTAAAAGATTCAAAGCAGCTCACTCCTCAGAAGCGAGAAGCCTTGGCAAAAGAAATAAAGAAAGCAGGAAAATTCCACATTACTCTAACTCATCCTTATGAAATTGATTCAAGAACAAATATGGGGATCAATCTAAATAAGATAGAAGCTATAAAAGCTGCAGAAATCATAAACACTTTAAATAATGGGGAAAAGATAAAGGTAATTCTTGATTGTCCTTCAAATAATATCCCTGCCTGGAGAAGCTATCTTCTAACTCATATAGAAAAGAAAGATAATTTAGAGATAGTATGTGAGTGGAAAGCAGATGTTAATCATCCTTGTGTATCTGCAGCATCTATTCTAGCAAAAACAACAAGAGATTTTGAAGTAGAAAAAATAAAAAAGCTAGTTGGCCAGGACTTTGGCTCAGGATATCCTTCAGATCCAATCACAAAGAAATTTCTAAAAGATTATTATGCAAAACATCAGAAAGACGGCATATTTAGAGAGACTTGGGGAACTGTCAAGGATCATAAAAAGGGAAAAGCACAGAAAACCCTATTTTAATAAAATAAATTCTTAATAACTAGCACAATTCCAACAACAGAAATTATTGCAGAAAATATTAGGGCAAGCCAATCAGGAACCGGCTGTCCATGTTTCTTTATTAGCCATATTCTCTCTTTATGTAGAAAGTATATGACTGGTCCAAAAATAGCAAGCATAATTCCCATAACTACTGATAATGTGCTGTTCTGTTCAAGTATCATAATCCGCCCTTGCTTTTCTTCCCAATCTTCTTCATTAAGAAATCCCTTATTTTCTCTGCCTCATTCATATCAACTGCAGGAATATATCCCTCAGCCCAGCTGCCCCTATTTGGTGTGTAAGAAAATCCTGCAGTCTGAATCATAACAGAAGAAAATCCGAAAAGTCTAGCAAGAATTCCTCTCTGTATATCTACATTCTGAACTCTATCATACGGAATATTAGAATACTTCTTCCAGATAATTCCTCTCTCAACTTTTAGATTTGTATCTGTAAAATCATAGAACCATCTATTATAGCTCATTCTTGTATAAATCTCACCAACCAGAATAATAATAAGAATATAAACAATTAAAGTAACTATTAAAGCAGCAATCGCGCCTGAAACACCTTCCTCATTTCCGGCTTTTAATAAGATACTAAACATTTGTATTATAAAGCTGCCAAGGATAATAGCTAAAACTATTAGCACAGAATATGCTCTTATTCTAAATAGCCATTTTGCTCCTGGATGAAGTTGTTTTTGCATAATAATATATTATTTACTAGTTTAAAAATATATCATTTGATATATTTTTAATTAACAACTATAAAAAATAATTATCTCTAAGTTATAAATTAACCACTCATAATCTAAGAATTACTTTTTCCAGAATTTCCAGCCAGATTTCTTAGGCTTCTTTTCCATAGACTTTAGCTTAGCCACTTTGCTTGCTTTATTGCCCTTGCTTTTTCTTCTGCTATGCTTGACAAACTTTACTTTCCTAGCTTTCGCTTTTGTCTTTTTCACCCTCTTTTTTGCCTTTGCCATTTAAACAAATCTCCTGATTTTTTAAAGCCAGAAAATTTTTAATTTTTCTGGATTTTTCTCTTTTAAAATAAAGAGCTGAATTCTGGACTCGGTGAGAAAGTGCCATAAACAACAGTCAAATCAATCTTAACCTATTGACTTGTTTTAATGGTGATCTTACTCGCGGAATAGACAAGCGTAACAGGTGCAGATTTCGCCTAGTAAGTTATAGTCCAGTCACTAAGCTAATAGCCGAACACCTGACAGAGGCTGCTATATTTGCATCCTTTTCAGGACAACCGAAATGTCCTTTCAGCTCGGTAATTAAAAAGAAAATAGCTATTTAAGATTATCTAACCACTTTATAGTTACATAGCTCTTAGTCAGAAGCAACTCGTCTTGTACAATTCTCTTCAATAACATAGGGCAAACCATTTCTTGCCATAGAACCCATCCACGGATCTGGATCAAGCTGTTCTGGATTAAAAACTCCAGCACCTTTCCAATGTCCTCTGACTATCATCTCTGCTGCAATTGCAGGAGGAACTCCTGCAGTATAAGAAATTCCGTGCTGTCCTGTCTCTCTAACGCATGCTGCATGATCACAACTATTATAAATCATAACTCTTCTATCCCTTCCATCTACTTTTCCTGTCACGATTGTGCAAATACTTGTATATCCTGTGTAGCCTGGAGCAAGAGATCTTGGATCAGGAAGAACACTGCCTAAAATTTCAACAGGTCTAATATGATTGCTTCCAAATTCTCTTTTTCTATCATCAAGCATTCCCAGATTTTTTAATAATTCAAAATTGGCTTCATCCTTAGCAAGATTTGGAGCAAGTCGCTTTATAAGCTCTCCAGGCGATACTCTATTTGAAGCAAATTCTAACGGAGTAGAGCTGCTTATTCCATATTTATCAAATGCTTTCAAATGTGCAATATAAACCGGACCAAAAGTCATATAGAAATCAATGTCCACCCATGGAAATGATCTTGCCAAAGATTCCTCTTCTTCATGATAAAGCAAATAAGCATCTCTCATCAAAGAATCTTTTTGACCGAAAAGAGGGAAAGGAAACAATCCGTGGCGTGCTCCAGGATCAATAATTCTTGGACCATCAACAAATCCAAATGTTGATGCAACATAGCGTCTTGTTGGCAATAATACTTCCCTAATATTCGTAACCGGATTAAAATTAGTTGCAAAAACTCTCCCGTGATTTCCAGCGTTACAATCAAGAATTTCTATTTTATCCACATTTCCAGGATTATTATCAAAATGATGCTTTATGAGCCACGCAACATCTGCACTTGTCCTTCCAGGATCATATCCAAATCCTGCAAGCAACATTACTCCGGCTTTTTCAAATCTGGTCTGCTTTCTCCATTGAGGCCTATATGAAAATCCTGGCTCATTTCTAACTTCCGGAGTAGCAGTATCAATATAATGAACTCTATTCTCCAAACAAGCCTCAGATATGGGCTCATTCTGGTAAGGAAGTGCAACATTAACAACAACATCTGGTCTGACTTTTCTTAGCAAATCAGAAACCCTATCTTGATTGTCCGCATCGACCTGCTCTATCTTAATATCTCTCCCATAAACTCTTCTAATCTCTTCTCTGAATGGTTCTAATTTTTTAAAATCTCTGCTAGCTACAGTTACCTCTGAGAAAACTTCAGGCATTTGCATTGCCTTGTGTGCCGAAACTCTTCCAACTCCGCCATTCCCAATAACTAACAATTTTCCCATTTTTATTTTTGTAAATTAATTTTGTATTTAAATATTATTATGATTTAAAATATATTTTAAAAATAAAAAATTAAAAATAAATTATTTTTTGATTTCATGTTTATCTTCGTCTTGCTTTTCTTGTTTTATTTTTCTTTGCCATTTTAAATTTCCTCCAATTACATTAGTATAGTAATGCTTCGAGAATTAATCTAGTTTATCGCTCTTCCTCTGATGACAACGTCGAAGTGCGACTTTTTCGCATTAAAGAATCTTTTCGCAAACTCAACAGCCTTCTCCTGATCGTACCACTTACATGAGAATATGTCGAGATAAGCAAATTTCCCATTATACTCATTTCCAAAGTGTCCGGAAATCAAAGAGGTCTCGATTAATTGAGTCATACTGAATCCTGTAACTTTTGGATTTTGCCCAAAATCTACAACAAAACAGTCGCCGAATCTCTTCATATCTATCTGCTCGCAAAGTTCTACTACAAACTGCTTAATCTTTTCAGCATCTCTTATCAAAGAAACATCGCAATCATGCAGATCTATAGAAGTTAACAAGCCCCAAGTTTCCTCACTTTCGTATTCTTCTTTGCTTACTGTCTTACTTTTAGCTTCTTGTATTTGTATCTGTCTCATCTTAGTTCTCCTTAAATTATTCTAGAATTTAAATTACCGCTAGCAAATGTTAAGTCATACACAAGAATTTTATTATCTCTCGGTTTTAGCCCTCTTTTAAGACTATAACTCATTTAGACTTTGCCGTGTAATTTTTTTCCTTTAATTTACTTTCTGAAAAATTTTTTCGAAAACTCTATAAGTTTTCTTAGTAATTTATGAAAAATAAATGTAATTTTTATTTATAAATCTTTCTCTTTTTAACGATTTTTCCAAAAATCGCAAAATTTAGCTTAAAATTTACCGTCGACAAAAATTTGTCACAAAATAAGTACAAAAATTTTCAGAATTTTTTCAGAATTTTTTGCATTTCTTTATTTTTTTGAAAACTTTCATATTTTTAATTTTTTTCGCCAAAAATCTCCTGTTTTCTGCTCAAAACTTCTCTGCTCCTATAATAAAACAAACTTTAAATACCAAAAATCATACCTTCTAGGATAAAAGAGAACATGCCATTTATAAAAAAATTAGAGATGCACGGTTTTAAGAGTTTTTCAAATAGGACTGAAGTTCCTTTTGATAAGGGCATGAATGTGGTTGTTGGACCAAATGGTTCTGGAAAAAGCAATATTACAGATGCTCTCTGCTTTGCTCTTGGAAGATTATCTATAAAGAGCATGCGAGCAGCAAAAGCAGCTAACTTGATCTTTTCAGGCACAAAAGACAAAAAGCCAGCTGGAGAAGCTTCTGTCTCTCTTGTATTTGACAATTCTGATAAGGGATTTGCTAATTCTGGAAATGAAGTACATCTAAAAAGAATTGTAAGAAGAAACGGACAGTCAATTTACAAAATTAACGAGGAAGTTAAGACCAGGCAGGAAATTATAGAGCTGCTTGCTCAGGCAGGCATAGATCCGCACGGCTTTAATATTGTCTTGCAAGGAGAGATAGCTAGTTTTGTAAGAATGCATCCAGAAGACAGAAGAAAAATAATAGAAGAGGTAGCAGGCATCTCTGTCTATGAAGTTAGAAAAGAGAAATCCCTGCATGAGTTAGAAAAGACAGAAGAGAGGCTAAAAGAGGTCTCAGCAATACTAAGAGAAAGAACAGCATATCTAAGAAATTTAGAAGAAGAAAGAAAGCAAGCTTTAAAATTCAAAGAGCTGGAAGATACTGTTAAGAGATGCAAAGCCTCTATCTTAAGAAAAGACATCTCTGACAAAGATAAAGAGATAGCTTCTATAATTGAAGAAATAGAAAAGATAAACAAGGATATTGAAACTGTAAAAAAGAATTCCATAAATACAAATCAGGAAATCCAGAACTTAGAAGAAAAAACAAAAGAGATCTCTTCAAGAATCCAGCAGTCTGGAGGAAAAGAGCAGGATGTTTTGAATCTAGAGATTACAGAGCTAAGAGAAAAGATTGCAGCTTTAGAAGCAAGAAAAGAAAATTTTTCAAATCAAGTTAGGGGAATAAAAGATAGGGCGAATGAGCTTATTAAAAACATAAAGCTGCAGGAAGAAGAGGTTGAGCAGGCTAGAAAAGGCAAAAAAGAGTTTTCTGGAATTGATTTAAAAAAGAAAAAGCAGGAGCTACAAGAAGTAGAAGAGAAAAGAAAGAGATTCCTAATGTTAAAAACAGAATTATCTTCTCTAACCGAGAGAATCTTTGATAAAAGAAAAGACTTTCAAAAAGCTAAAAACGACTCAGAGTTTACTTTAAATCAGATCTCACAATTATCTTCTGGCTTGTCTATTTTAGAGCTGAGAAAAGCTCAAACCTCTCTAAAAGAGCTGAGAGCTGATCTAGAATCTCTTGCAGACTCTGAGAAAAAAATGCAAGAAGAGCTTCTTATCCTGGAAAAAAATTCAGCCATAGCCAAAAGCAGAATAGATTCTTTGAAAAAAGTAGAGGATAATATCTCTAGATTAGATATCTGTCCTGTTTGCAAGACAAAAATTACAAAAGAACATGCAGGAAAGGTAATAGAAGAGACAAATCAGGAAATTGATAAATATAAGAATGATTTAGAGAATTTTGAAAAAAGAAAAAAAGAGAACAGCGATAAAATCCTGGAAATAAGAGATAAAATCAAGGAAAAAGCAGCAAAAAGAGACAAATTAATGTTTGATATTAGCAAGCTAGAGAATATAGAAGATAAGAAAAACTATCTGACAAAGCTTTCTGACTCAGAATCTTCTGTTAAATCCGAGCTTGATGAGCTAGAAAAAAAGAAAAAGCTGATAGAACGAGGAATAGAAGAATACAAGAACATAGAAGAGAGATATGATCGCCTTTATCTAGAAGTTAACGAGCTGATGAGAAGAGAGGAAGCTCATCTCGGAATGGAACTCTCTGTTAAAGAGAGAGAAATTGATAGAATGAAAATAATTATCAAGCAGAATGAAAGAGAGATAGAAGATTTAGAAAATAAAGGCAGAGAGATAGAAGAGGAATTAAGAGAGAAATCCTCTCTTCTAGCTTCTAAAGAGAAGCAGGAAAAAGAGCAGTATGATAAATATCAAAAAATGTTTAAAGACAGACAGGAGCTGCAGGATAAAATCAAGGAAAAAGAGAAAAAAGGCTTTGATTTGCAGGGAGAAGTTAGAGTTTTAGATGAGAAAATAAGCAATCTTAAGATTAATAAGGCAAGAATAGATGCAGAAAAAGAGTCTCTTCTAGTTGATTTTGAAGAATACAAGAATGAAGAAATCTTAGAAGGAAGCAAAAACTTCCTTTTAGAAAAAATGGAAAAAACAAAGGCAGTTCTTGCCTCTATTGGAAGTGTTAATCTAAGAGCTCTTCAAGTCTATGATGATATTAAGAAAGAGTATGACTCTGTTTATGAGAAAGCTTCTACTCTAACAAAAGAGAAGGAAGATATTCTAAAAATCATAGAGGAAATTGATATTAAAAAGAAAAAGACATTTATGAAAACTCTAACTGCTATAAATGAGCTGTTTACAAGAAATGTCTCTCAGCTTTATGCAAAAGGCACTGCTTTTTTAGAGATAGATAATAAAGAGGATATTTTTGCAGGAGGAGTTTCTATAGTTATTAAGCTGGGAAAAGGGAAATACTTTGACTCTTCCTCTTTGTCAGGAGGAGAGCAGACTCTTATAGCTTTATCTCTAATATTTGCAATTCAGGAATACAAGCCATATTCATTCTATATTTTTGACGAAATTGATGCTGCCCTAGATAAGAGAAATTCAGAAAGACTCGCTTTGCTAATCAAGAAGTATATGAACATAGGACAATACATAATTGTTACACATAATGATGCAATTATAACAGAATCAACAACTTTATATGGAGTTAGTATGCACGAAGGAGTTTCTAAGGTTCTTTCTCTAGAGGTTTAAGAGATAGTCTGTCTCACAACTAAGGGGTTATTGGGAAATCTGTAATGTTCTTCAACTTCTCTTTCTAGTTCATAATGTGTCTCTGATGCCTGTGCAAGAGTCATAGCAGGGTTACTTCCACCCATATCTATCTGATGCTCTTCTCCTCTAGCCATATAGACTACTGTTGTCTTCCAATGCTCTCCCTGATCAGAATATCTTGTAGTAATCCCAACTTTCCTAGTTTTTACTTGCTTTGATTTTAAGACTCCTTTATCAGATATACTAACACTTAACCTAAGAGGTTTTGCAGGAAAGCACATAGTTGTATCTATGCCTTTATCACTCATTCTCACTGTTTTTTGCATTACTTCTGCTTGTCTTCTTGCCATCTTAGTTAAAAAATAAAAAATGGGGAAATAAAATAAAAAAATTAAAAAAATAAAACTTATTTAGTAGTAGCTTTCCCCAAGCTCTTCTGTTCTTGCTGGTTTTCTTGTCAACAGAATTATTAAGACAACAACTAGCACAACAAAAATTATTGCTAGAACAATTGTCAAAACAACTGTTGGGTTTGTTGATATAGCTTTGCTTCCATCAACTTCGTTTGTTAAGCTGACTCTCTTTACAAGAGCGCCATCAGAGTTAACATTAACAGCAAGAGCATAAGTGCCCTCTTTGTTTGCTGTTGCTCTGACTTTAACAACCATAGTTGAGTCTGCTGGAATACTTACTAAAGACTGATCAACGCTTGCTGAAACACCGTTAGGAGCTTCAACACTTATAGTGTATATCTGCATTCTGTTTCCAGAATTGACAAGCACTAGGTCGTAAACAGCCTCTTCTCCAGCTTTAACAGTTCTTGAGACTACAGGAGTTAGGACATCTCCTCTGCCTTCGCTTCCTGATACAACAATGCTCTTCATGACAACAGCATCAGCATCAACATCTACATTAGAAGCTCTAACTTCTAAAGTATAAACGCCTGATCTAGCTGATTCTGGTATCTGGATAAATACTGTCTTTTCAACAGCATCTTCCTCGTCATTGTCGTCTGAGTCTACTGGTGTTAAATCACTAGCATATACCCTTCTTGATATTCCCAAGGCATCAATCTTAACTGTTACAAATAAATCTTCAAGAGTGTTTAATCCTCTGTTCTTCAATACGATATTGACAGGGACAACACTGCCTGCAGCAACTTCCAGTGAAGGAAGTTCAACAGATAAAACATCTACCTTGAAAGCATCTCTCTGCAGCCTTAAATCAAAATAAACTGTGTCAGAGCCATCATCGCTTGAAACCTGCACAAACAATCTTACATCATCAGTCAAATCAATGTTTGAAGGAACTCTTAATGAAAATTCTTTTGTATATCTACTTCCATTAAAAAGTGCAAACCTGCTACTTGTGTAGCTGGTCTTTTTTCCATCAACATAGAACCATGCTTCAACAGAAGCAAGATCTACATCTCTGACTGCTGTGAAAACTGCTGTGACATCTACTGTTTCTCCAGCTTGTACTGCAATTGATTCTGTACCAACAGAAACTCCATTGACTTGTACATCACTGAAAGTAGCGACATCAGCTGCACTGACAACATTCATTATTGCAAAAACTGCAACAAATGCCATCAAGAAAACCAAAAATTGGTTTTTTCTCATTTTGTTTTGTTTAAATTTAGTTTCTATATAGTTTCCTATATAGTATATAAAGTATCCTGGAAGTCTTTATAAACTTTATGGTGACAACAATTTAGCTACTCCTATTTAGTGAAAAATAAGCCACTAAGTATATATAGTGTTATAACGCTGTATTAACAAATGGAGCTAATAAAGAAAGCAGTCAAGCTTGGAAATTCAGCAGGAGTTATCCTGCCTAAAAAACTGCTTGGAGCAGAGGTAAAAATCACTGTTTTAAATCGCCCATTAAATATAAGAAAGGTTGTCCTCAAGCTTCTCGAAAATCTTCTCCCAGATGTTCTTGGTATTTATCTTTTGAGCAAGGAGCCAATTGAAGTTTTAGTTATTTCTTCTAACATCAAGAAGATTATCGAGACTGGAAAGATAAAAATCTCTATTGTTCCCCTAGATTTAATAAAAAAAGATATGAAAGTTAATCAAAAGCTAAGAGACAAGCTGGAAAAAGCCTCAATCTTGCTTAATTCTTCTCTACTAAAAGATCTGAAAAAGCAGAGTTAAAACATTGTTATAACATGAAACAACCAGATTCAAGAGTGTATGAACAAGAACTAGAATTTATGCCATACAGAGATTCTTTAAAAGTTGTAATTTCCAGAATCTGTAATTATGCTCCTAGAAATGCAACACTAGTTGATTTAATGTGTGGCCCTGGCTATCTTCTAGGCCAGCTTTCCATACAAAGGCCAGATCTGTATCTTCTTGGAGTTGATAAATCTGCAGAATATGTTCATCATGCAGAGCAAAGATATGGCAGAAGTCCTGGATTAACTTTTGAAGTTGGAGATGTTCTCTCCTGGCAGCCAGGATCACAATTTGATATTGTTAGTTGCACAGGAGCATTACACCATATTCCCTATTCAAAACAAGAAACAGTTGTGAAAAAAATGGCTTCCCTGCTATCAGCTGACGGATTTGGCATACTCTCTGACTGCTATATTGGTGATTATAAGAATGAAAGAGAGAGAAGGCTAGCTGCTGCTAAACTTGGATATGAATATCTAGCAGCTACAATAGCAAATGGTGCTCCTCCAGAAGTGATTCAAGCAACAGCAGACATTCTTGTCAATGATGTTATGAGAAGAGAGTTCAAAACCTCTCTAAGAAGAAGATTAACTATTTTAAGAAGGCATTTTGCCTGCAAAGCCAGCACAAAGAAAATTTGGCCAAATAACAAATGGGATTTTGGATATGGAGATTATGTAACTGTTCTAAGAAAATATTTATCCTAAAATCTTCACAGCTTTTAATGAATCTCCTACTGGATCAGGAGATTCATTAATAATCACAATATCCTTATTCTTAGGCAGAGCAGAGATTAATTCTTCTAATTCATTTTCA
>Ga0233421_10000945_pt1 | contig 11084 bp, 14 predicted proteins | sample Watercolumn_Mata_3_FD_182725 | JGI IMG/M metagenome (GOLD analysis project Ga0233421, IMG submission 182725) | Freshwater microbial communities from Lake Matano, South Sulawesi, Indonesia - Watercolumn_Matano_2014_107_MG | ecosystem: Environmental > Aquatic > Freshwater > Lake | place... | reverse complement strand
TGCCTGCACAATACCTCTCTCGCCCCCCCAGTGGGCGGACATTGCACTCCCGAATAAATTCTTTGAATATTCCGCCTGCGGAAAACCCATTGTCATGCGTCCAATCCCTGACGTGCTGAAGATCGGTGGCCCGAATATATTTACTTACAAAACAATTCCGGAGCTGGTAGACAGGATCAAGTACATAATGGATGAACGCCCCGGTTTTACACCTGATTTAAACCGGTACAGCTGGAAGGAGAAAGCCCGGCAATTTGAAGATCTGTTGATCTCCCTTCTCTGACTGGTTTTATCCAAATATATTTGTGGGACTGTAAGAGAATTATATGAGACCGGGATGATCCGATGCTGTCATTAAAAAACATCACATTTCGTACCTATGTTATTGTCATTCTGATAGTCTTTTTTTCGCTCTTTGCCCTTTGGCTTCGCTTAATCCCGATGCTCAATATGGGCAATAACGATATTCTGTCTCTGGTCGGAAGCGACGATCCGCTCTATAATCTTCGGCAGGTGGAACAGGTTCTTCACAATTTCCCGAACTATGCATGGTTCGATGCAATGACCCACTTCCCCAATGGAGATTTTATCTATTGGGGGCCGTTGTTTACCTATATTCTTGTCATTGCGAGCATAATCGCCGGTGCGGCAACGAGACCCGAAATTATCGGGGCAACCCTCCTTGTTCCCCCGATCATGGCGACAATCCTTGTCCCTGTCATGTACTATGTTGGGAAAGCATGCGGGGACTGGAAGACCGGATTGCTGTCATCCGGTTTCATTGCAGTTGTCTCGGGCCAGTACTACTACCGATCATTCTATGGATATCTCGACCACCATATCGCCGAGGTTTTTTTTGCGACAATTTTCTGTCTCGCATATATCTATGCACTCAAGACTGCAAGGGAAACGGAGATCAATTTTGCAGATGTCGGGACTCTGAAAAAGCCAGTCCTGATAACATTCCTTGCAGGTATCGCTTATCTCCTCGGCCTTTTCACGATGCCGACAATCATACTCTTTGCAATGATAGTCGCCATCTTTACCTTGATCCAGTTCGTTATCGATTTCTATCGTGGAGACACGAGCGAGTATCTGGTTCTCGTCAATTGCGTGATTTTTTTTATCGCGATAATCGGCCTGCTGCTGTTCGGTATAAAATCCCTGGATCAGATCAGCCTTGCCGTATATTCGTTCGGGCATGTCTACGCTTACCTGAGTGTTATTGCAGGCACCCTTGCACTCTACATCATCGCAAAAGCCTTGAAAAAACAGAACAGGAGTCTCTACCCTGTCGCACTCGCCGGTATTGCCGTGGCAGCGAGTGTTATTCTCTTCATCGTCAGTCAATCGTTATTCAATCTCCTGATAACGAGTTTATTTGCATTCTTCGGCCAGGCTGCAGAAGTCCTGACAGTGCAGGAAGCACGCCCCTGGGATTTCACGTTGGCCTGGGTGACGTTCAGCTATGGCCTGATCCTCATGGCTCTTGGCCTTGTCATACTGGCATACAAAAATATCAAAGAAGAGCATCCCCATCAGGTCTTTGCACTTGTCTGGTCGGCAATTATCCTCGTATCCACCTGGCAGCACATACGGTATGAATATTATCTTGCTGTCAATGTTGCATTACTGGCAGCGGTTGTCGTCAGCTTTGCCTTCGATATCAGCTGGCCTGATGTATCACGTTTTTTAAAAGAGAGAGAAGTACTGTCATCTGCCGCTGACGATGCGCAAAAAAATATCCCGGAGGGGAAACGCGGCAAGAAAAAAGGAAAAAAGGAACGGGCGCAACAAAAAACGAGCGGATCTGACAGATCATTTATTCACCTTGGAATTCTTTTCCTCACAATAGTCCTGGCAATTCTCTTCGTCATCACATCGCTCAATTACAGTTATTCCAATGCGGTATCCAGTCCGATCCGGATGAACCCAGACTGGCGCGAATCCCTTGGATGGCTGGGCAACAATACGCCGTCAACAGGAGTTGATTATTTCGCCATCTATGACCAGAAGACTTTCAAGTACCCGTCTCAGGCGTATGGCGTGATGTCATGGTGGGATTATGGTCATATGATCACCTATCTCGCAAAACGGATTCCCAATGCAAACCCGTTCCAGCGGGGAGTTGCAGGCGATGTCGGGGCCGCTGCCTTCTTCATGACAACCTCCGAAGATGCGGCAAATGGCATGGCGGACGTTCTTGGGACCAGGTATGTGATCACGGATATAGAGATGGATTCGGGTAAGTTCTGGGCTATGGCAACTTGGTTCAACACATCCATAGGTATCAGTCCTTACCAGACGTACTTCGCAATTTCCGATCCAGCCAAACCATCTACTTATGAACAGGTTCTTCTCAATAACCAGAGTTATTACCATACGATGGTTTCGCGGCTTCACAATTTTGACGGGTCCAGAACAGAACCCGATAAGGTATATTACATTGAATATATGGACCAGTCTGTCACCAATGTAAACATTCCGGTTGTGACGAACGCGGAAGTGATGAATGCGACGGCCGCAAAAATACGCGCTGACCAGTACAATCTCAATAAACAGGCAGGCTACCATGCAATCGCAATGAGCCCTGCAATCGTTCTGCCGGTGGATACTATACCAGCCCTCAGGCATTACCGACTGGTTCACGAGTCACCTACAAATGTATTTGATGCAAAAACCCCTGATGTCAAATACGTCAAGGTCTTTGAGTACGTTAAGGGCGCACATATCAAAGGCGAGGGAATTATTGAAGTACCGGTCGTAACCAATACAGGCCGTGCATTCACATACCGTCAGCAGAGCGTAAACGGGGAATTCATAGTGCCCTACTCCAATACCGGAAACCCTTACGAGGTCAGGACTACCGGGAATTACCGGATTGCAGGCACAGGCAGGCAATATTCAGTGACTGAAGAGGCAGTAGTGAACGGTCTTGTCATCTCATAATATCCGGATAACCTAAGTGTCCATTCCCATTCACTTTTCTTGAATGAATAACAAACAAAAAAGATGTGCCGATGATTACTGACTGCCGGGCAATCACAGGATCCATTTTTTTTGATCACGATTTGGAATCCCATGACGAGTCCAGTGCGCGTCTACGAGATGCTATAACCGGGATTCCACCGGATATTCCGGTTATCGATCCTGTTGCCGCTACCATCGATGACCTGCTTCGGGTCCATACTCCGGAACACATTCGCATGATCAGGGAACTCTGTAATCATGGAGGGCAGCATTTCATCGATCCCAATACATACATAACATCCCGTTCATTTGATGTCGCATCATTTGGTGCGGGAGCTGCCATTCAGGCAATTAATTGTACTCTGAAGAACAGACACTGCTTTGCCCTCATCCGCCCCCCGGGGCACCATGCAGAACCGGATCGCGCCATGGGATTCTGCCTCTTCAACAATGCTGCGATTGCAGCCTCTGCAGCCCTTGACCAGAGACATCGTGTGGCAATCCTTGACTGGGACCTTCATCATGGCAACGGAACCCAGAAAATATTTTATTCTGATGACCGTGTAATCTTCTGCTCCATCCACCAGGGCGACTCATTCCCCCGAACCGGCTGGGTCGATGAGATCGGCGCAGGGAATGGCCGGGGATTTAATATCAATGCGCCAATTCGTGCCGGCGCAACGATTGCAGATTACCGGGCTGTATTTGAGGAGGTTTTCCTGCCGGCAATCAGCCGGTTTTCCCCGAATGTCCTTATCATATCTGCCGGACAGGATCCCCTCGCCGATGATCCACGGGGCAGGATGCGCCTTCACCCGGAAGATTTCGGATCCTTAACGTCGCTTACTGCAGGAGCGGTAAATATCCCGCTTGCTCTTGTACTGGAAGGAGGTTACGGACCATCCCATAGGGCGGCGATCCATTCCATCTTTACTGCCTTAAAAGGGGAGTTCCGGTTACCGGATCACAATCCTCAGCAGGTTCGGCAGAGCACAAGGCAGATCATAACCGAATTGAAAACACTCATCATGTAAGCTCCCCGCACGAAACATTTTTTATGGCAGGAACCTATTGTCAGATATGCACGCTGACGATGTAGTGCCGGGAATGAGGGTGCGGTACCCGCGGACAGGCACCACGGGAACCGTGCAGCGGATCGAGACTCTTAAAGGAAAGACATATGCCCAGCTGGACAGCACGCACCTGCTTTATTCAACAGATCAGCTGATAACGGCTGAGATGACGGAAAAGGTAAAGCAGGCGATAATTTCTGACGCAAAAAAGGTAATCGAACAGGAACGGGCATATGCCGCCGGTTCCGAGCTGCAGGAAGCGTTGAAAAATATCGACCAGAGCTGCGAGGGCGGGGGTTAATCCTCCACCCCGATTGTTGTCAATTTTACCGATTCGACACCTTTCTGGGACATCAGGCGCTCGGCAAGCGCCTTGAGCTGCGTCCCTTCCCCCCGGAGAAGTATAATCTCGAGACAGCGGGATTCAGTCACGTGCGAATGAAGCGATGCCTGGATAATTGACTTGAACTCATGCTGGATATCGGTCAGTATAACGAGCAGTCCCCGCTGGTCGTGATCATAAATCATTGTTATCACTCCCTGCCGCTCCCCCTTGACATCCGCCATCCATTTGTAGTACTGGATATAACTCCGAATAGCATCCCTGATCCCTTCGGAGCGTGAAGAGTAGCCGCGGTAATTAATGATTTCATCGAAATTGTCAAGGAGGTGTTTAGGAAGAGAGATTCCTATGCGGGAGAGCTCGCTGTCTATTGTCATTATAAGTCCTCAGCCTGATGTATCTTTATGCTTTTTTTAATATTTCGATCCATCATTAGTACCACGCGGTATTATTTTCAGGAGTGGCTTCATCGGAAGAAAGTCTGTGGAATGTGTATCCAAACAGCAATGGAAACACACTGTTTCGAGAAAAGGACTGGTATGTATAAGTATAATCCGTATATATAGTATACAGAGGTTCGATTTCAATTGCATGATGTGACAATTCCCAGCGTCAATATCGGGATTGTGGGACATGTCGACCATGGCAAGACCACACTTGTCAATGCGCTGACCGGGACATGGACAGACCGGCACAGCGAAGAAATCAAGCGAGGCATTTCCATACGGCTGGGATATGCCGATGCAACATTCTACAGGTGCGAGGGTTGTTCCGGGCCAGATGCTTTTTCCACAAAAGCAGAATGTACTGGCTGCGGAGGGGTCGGAAAACCGTTCCGGTCCGTTTCGTTTGTCGATGCACCGGGGCACGAGACACTGATGGCAACCATGCTCTCGGGGTCGGCGCTGATGGACGGTGCAATGCTTGTAATCTCTGCATCTGAAAAGTGCCCACAGCCGCAGACCAAGGAACATTTGATGGCTCTTGAGCTTGTCGGGATCAGCAGGATTGTGATCGTCCAGAACAAGATCGATGTTGTCAGTCAGAAGGATGCAGTTGTAAACTACGAGCAGATCAAGGCGTTTGTGAAGGGTACGATCGCAGAGAACGTTCCGATCATTCCAGTCTCCGCCCAGAAAGGTATCAATATGGGTGCTCTCGTAGAAGCTCTTGACGCTACCATCCCTGAACCGAAGCGTGACCCGGAAGCCCAGCCGGTCATGCTGATTGCCAGATCCTTTGATGTGAACAGACCTGGCAGCAACTGGAACGAGATCAAAGGCGGAGTGATAGGAGGTTCTCTCATCCGTGGCAACCTTAAGGATGGAGAAGAGATCGAGATCCGTCCGGGCAGGCAGTTGCAGGTTGAGAACCGGATTCGGTGGGAGCCCATCCTGACGACCATTACCTCGATCAATACCGGATCCAAAAAAGTCAGCGTGGCAACACCGGGCGGCCTCCTCGGAATCGGGACACAACTGGATCCGGCCCTGACAAAGAGTGATGCGCTGGCCGGACAGGTTGTCGGGCATCCCGGAAAGCTCCCGCCAGTCTGGGACCGCCTGAAATGCCGTGTGACCCTGATGGAGAGGGTTGTCGGGGCAACCAGCGAACTTGCCATCGAACCATTAAAACATAACGAACCCCTGATGCTTTCTGTTGGTACAGCGGTCACAGTAGGGGTCGTCACCAATACAAAGAAAGATACTGTTGAAATCCATCTCAAGCGACCGGTGTGCGCAGATCTCGGGGCAAGGATAGCGATCAGCCGGCAGGTGGGAGCACGCTGGCGCCTGATTGGAATGGGTGTGCTTGTCGAGTGAGGGTGCTCCTCGATACGAATGCCTTCATGGTGCCGGTGCAGTTCAGGATCGACCTGTTCGATGAATTGCGCTGCCTTCTGGGAGCGTTCGAACCGCTCGTGCTTAAGGATACTGTAAAAGAACTTCAAGGGCTCTCATCCGGCCTTGGACATGACGGCGCAGCTGCGCGCTACGGCCTTGCGCTCTCAGACAAGTGCACGACCGTCTGCCCGGATGAACCGATGGCCGGAGGGGTCGACAGCCAGATTATCGCTTACGCCGGTAAAACCCGGTGTTATGTGGTCACCAATGACCGGCATCTGCGGGAAGCGTTGCTCGCACGGGGGATCGGTGTTATATCCATGAGAAAACAGAAAAGATTGGAACTGATACAAAGCTAGGGTGTTGTATGTATTACCAAGTGCGGCTGGAAGATAAAGTAAGGGTGCCCCCGAACCGTCTCGGCGAGCAGCTCGAGAAGGTGATTCTGGATGTCCTGCAGGAACAGCTGGAGGGCAGCATCGACAAGGAGATTGGGATCTTTATCTGCGTGACTAAGGTGAACGATGTCGGGGAAGGGGAGCTCGTCCCTGGTGACGGCGGCGTATATTATGACGTGATGTTCGAAGCGCTCGTTCTTCGCCTTGCATTGCAGGAGGTGATAGAGGGCCTTGTTGTCGAAACGACAAGTTTCGGGGCTTTTATTTCGCTCGGGCCTATCGATGCGATGCTGCATGTCAGCCAGATCTCCGATGAATACATTAACTATGATGAGAAGAATGCACGCCTGAACTGTCAGGACTCCAAACGGTTCATCGGTGTCGGGGATTCCATACGCGCCCGTGTAGTTACCCTTTCATTAAACGAACGCGAACCAAGGGACAGCAAGATCGGGCTTACAATGAGGCAGGCCGGGCTTGGCACTGCACTCTGGCTCCAGGAAGACATGGAAGCAGAGAAAGAGAAGGATAAGGATCACCCCGCTGAAAAGAAGGAGAGGGGTTCAGCCCGGAAATCAAGAGGTAAAGGGAATGCCGGCGGCGAATAAGAAAAAACAGGGGAAGGTGTGCCGGGAGTGCCACAGGGTCGTTGACGGCGAGAACTGTGTTGTCTGCGGCACAGCAAATTTAAGCGAAGACTGGGCCGGCTATCTCGTAATCATAGACCCTGAACGTTCAGATGTTGCCAAAAAAATTAATATAAAGCTTCCCGGTCGTTACGCCCTGAAGGTACGCTGATGCTCACCCTCCCGGAAAACAACCGCCGCTTTTTTCAGGAGCCATTCGGGGAACTTTTCGTGGATATCCGGGAAGTTATTCCCCATCTTTCCGGTCGCACTCTGTATACGGTGGGCGATATCGTCACCCATAACATAAAAAAACATGGCATTGTTCCCTCTGTTGCTATCGTTGATGGACATACGATGCGGTCGCCGTGCAGGAAGAATCCTCCGATCACCGGGCGGCATATCAGGGTGAAGAATCCGGCGGGAACGCTGACAAACGAACTGATTGCCGGAATAAAGGATGCAATACAAAACCCTCCGGCTACAATCGATATTGCCGGAGAGGAGGATCTCGCCGTTATCCCGCTGGTGCTTGAAGCACCGGTCGGTTCCGTCATACTCTACGGGCAGCCGTTCAGGGGAGTTGTATTCCGCATAGTTGACCCTGAGGCTAAAAGACTGGCAAAGGAACTCCTCTCTCACTTCACCAGCCCGTAACAAGGATGTCCCCGTCCTGCTTTTTTTGCCCAGCTAAAATTTTTCCGTCTTAAAACATCCGGCAGGAGATGCTATATTTTAAATAAGTCGCTTGCCAATAATTACAGGATATTCAATGGACTTTGAGATAACCTCCGATACCAGGAATGAGCTTTTATTACGGCGGGAATTGCGGTTCACCCTCCGGTATGAGGGGGCCACCCCTTCACGCCTCCAGGTCATCGGCAAACTATGCGCACTCGCAAATGTCAAGGAGCATCAGGTCGTGCTCGACTCGCTCCGGAGCAGCTTCGGCAGGACAGAGTTGACCGGCGAAGCACGGATTTACGATACGGAAGAGGGGAGGAAGAAGACAGAGCGTACACACCTGATGGAACGCGGAATTCCCAAGAAGCAGGAAGGGGCGGCTTAAAGTCATGGCGGCCAAGAAAGCTGCGGCAAAGGCAACCGGGCGCGGGGCTTATTTCAAGATCGAAGCCGGCAAGGTTACAACAATAAAAAAATACTGTCCGCGCTGCGGTCCGGGGGTCATGATGGCTGACCATAAGGACCGGACTGCCTGCGGGAAATGCGGATATACCGAGTTTAAAAAATAATTTTCATGCCTGTTTTTGGGCAGGTTCTGGGAATTGAAGGGACAGCATGGAACCTGTCCGCAGCTGTTTTCGATACTGATCTTGTCTCCCTTGTCTCCAGACCGTATAACCCCTCGCACGGGGGCATTCACCCGCGGGAGGCCGCCAAGCACCATGCATCGGTGATGGGTGACGTGATCGGTTCGGTATTAAAAGAGCCGAAGAAGATCTCTGGTATCGCATTCTCCCAAGGGCCGGGACTTGGACCGTGTCTTCGTACTGTTGCTACGGCTGCAAGGTCGCTAGCCCTCGCGCTTGACGTTCCGCTTGCCGGTGTCAACCACTGTGTCGCCCATGTCGAGATAGGGAGGTTTGCAACCGGGTGTTCCGATCCGATTGTGCTGTACGCAAGCGGGGCTAATACGCAGGTGATCGGATACCTCAACGGCAGATACAGGATATTTGGCGAAACGCTCGATATCGGTATCGGGAACGCACTTGATAAGTTTGCTAGGTCAAAAGACCTTCCCCACCCGGGCGGCCCTGAAATAGAACAACTTGCAGCGAAGGGCGTGTATACAGTGCTCCCATACACAGTCAAAGGTATGGACCTTGCATTCTCCGGACTGATGTCAGCAGCAAAAGAGAGCTCTGCTTCCCTGGAGGATGTCTGCCACTCTTTCCAGGAGACTGCATTTGCAATGTGTGTCGAAGTGACCTAGCGTGCACTCTCCCTTGCCGGCAAAGACGAGGTACTTCTTGTCGGCGGTGTCGGGGCAAACCGGCGTCTGCAGGAAATGCTCCGCGTGATGTGTGATGACAGGGGGGCGGAATTCTACGTCCCTGAACATAAGTATCTTGGCGACAACGGCGCGATGATTGCGTACACTGGACGACTGATGCTCGAAAGCGGCCAGTCCCTTCCGATCGATTCCACCCAGATTAATCCCTCATACCGTTCAGATCAGGTTGAAGTGACGTGGAAACCTCCGGAACGACGGACTAATCCCGGCACTGCTGACAGGAACAGATTATCCGCACGGGGGGCCGAAGCAATCGTGGAATTTGGCATCGGCACCGCTGTAAAGCGCCGGCTTTCGAAGCGTTACCGTGTAACGGCACTCGATAAACGATTGATTACTGAGAGAACCCGGGCTGAGGCGCGGCTGATCGCTGCTGCCCGTAGCGCAGGTGTGCCTACTCCGGTTATCCATGATATCACCGCTGACACGATTGTCATGGATCGGATTGACGGCCTGCTCCTGACCCATGGTTTGTCGGCGGACTCTGTCAGGGAAGCAGGAAAAGTCGTAGGAAAACTGCATGGTGCTGGTATCATGCATGGTGACCTGACGACCAGTAATATGATCTTAAAGGACGGACAGTGCGTGCTGATCGATTTCGGCCTCTCTCAGGCAGCAACAGAGATTGAGCAGCGGGGCGTTGACATCCATGTCTTCTTCCAGACCCTCACAAGCACTACAGCCAATTCGATAGCGCTCAAGGTTGCATTCTGCGAGGGTTATAAGGAGACATTTAATGGTGCTGACGATGTGATTACCCGTGAGCATGAGATCGAGCTGCGGGGGCGGTATCTCTGAAGATCACAGTTGTAACCGGTAATCCTAATAAGGCAAAAGAGGTTGCAGAGTTCTTTGCGGGTAGTATCGAAGTTACCCATGTCAACCTCGACTTACCGGAGCACCGTGATAACGATGTGCGGAAAATTGCGGAGGGGAAAGCGGAATTTGCATACCGGCAGCTTATGACACCGCTGATCGTCGACGACACTGCATTTTCGATAAAGGCGCTTAACGGATTTCCCGGCCCTTATGCAGCATATGTCCTCGATACGCTGGGGAATGCGGGTATCCTGAAACTGATGGAAGGTGCCGCTGATCGAAGTGCAAGCTTCACAACCGCAATCGCGTTTGCTGATGCCGAAATCATTAAGGTATTTTCTGGGACGATCAATGGAACACTGACAACAGCGCCACGTGGGAAGAACGGATTCGGGTACGACCCGATCTTTGCCCTTCCGGATGGCAGGACACTGGCCGAACTGCCAATTGGGGAGAAGAGCGCCATTTCACACCGTGCGAATGCGCTTTCGGCTTTTAAGGATTGGTTTGTAGATGTCTATTCGGGTGCCGGTAACAAAAACGGTTAAAAGCTCCGGCGTCGTTTATAATAGGACAGGAAGTTCATACCATGGCAAAGTTCCCTGAAGCCGAAGCCCGGCTCCTCAACGTCAAGATATGCATGCACTGCAACGCACGCAACGCGATTCGTGCAACCAGCTGCCGCAAATGCGGGTACAAAAACCTGCGCCCCAAGAACAAGGAAAGAAAAGCGTAAATTATTAGATATTCTGTTTTTTTCATTTTCAGACGGATTACAGAATGTACTGTTCATTGTGAAATTTAACAAATAAAGATGAATTATCAATCATCCTGTAATCCACCAGATTTTTTTCCTGTACGCTGTTGAAAATAAGGGTCAGGCAGAGTAATAAGTTACCCGTTTTCCTTTTTTGGCATATTCTCCGGCAAAAGTTTCAAGGTTCCGCTTGTACCCGATGCTGTCAATAAACCCGAG
>Ga0233421_10000944_pt1 | contig 11104 bp, 16 predicted proteins | sample Watercolumn_Mata_3_FD_182725 | JGI IMG/M metagenome (GOLD analysis project Ga0233421, IMG submission 182725) | Freshwater microbial communities from Lake Matano, South Sulawesi, Indonesia - Watercolumn_Matano_2014_107_MG | ecosystem: Environmental > Aquatic > Freshwater > Lake | place... | reverse complement strand
GGTTTTTGTCGCAGCAAGAAATAAAGAAGTTGCTCATCTCGAAGTGCCTAAAGATTAGGTTGTTTTTTGTACTTAGAAAGCGCCCCTACTCGGATTTGAACCGAGGTTACAGCCTCCGCAAGGCCGTGTTCTATCCTGGCTGAACTATAGGGGCTTAAAATAATGGAGAATAAAGAGTTTTTAGGTTTAATGGTTGACTTTAGTTAAAGATGTTTGTCTAATTCTTTTGCATACTTGTATATCTCTTTGTTATCAAACCAAACTGCGATTTCATGCTTTGCATTTTCTATTGTATCTGATGCATGGATAAGGTTTCTTAACGGGCGCTTTTTTGTATCTGCAAGAGTATAAGATTCGACAACTGCAAAATCTCCTCGGATTGTGCCCGGGTTAGCTTGCCGTGGTTCTGTTGCTCCGACCATCTTTCTTACAATTTCTACAGCATGCGGACCTTCCAACACAATTGCAAGAACAGGGCATTCTCTTAAGAAACTTATATTCCACTTTCTTATAGTCTGACCATGTTCAATGTGATTTTTATATCCAAACTTTTCTCCTTTTTCTTCATATACTTTTTTTGTTTTTTCATATACCTGCCTTGCCCATATTTCATTAAAAGGATAATGTTTTTCTGCTTGCTCTTGAGAAGCCCAAAGCATCTTCATAGCCACAATTTTAAGATCTGCATCTTCAAATCTTGTTATTATTTTACCGATGACACTTCTTTGGATAGAATCAGGTTTTAATAACACAAATGTTTGTTCTGTTACCATATGGGTTTTAGAAATTTATAGTTTTAAATGTTATTGTTCTGCTAGATCAATCTGGTCAACTAACGATAAGTTTAAATATGCAGTAATTTCTTTGCAAATATGGTAAACGGAATAGAGCGACCATTGGACCTTTTAAATGCATCAAAGGGCAAAGAAGTATTAGTTCAATTAAAAGGAGAAAAACAACTTGTTGGCACTCTTCTAGCATTTGATATTCACATAAATATTGTATTAGACAATGCAAAAGAGATAGAAAACGGCAACGTAAAGAAGAACATAGGACTCACATTCTTAAGAGGAGATACAATAATCTATATCTCCCCTGCTTCAACAAGTCTGAAGTAAAATCAATCTTCTTCAGAGTCCTTCGCCTATGAAATGTTTCCATCACGTAAACTTACAGAGAATTCTGATGATTAAAGCATATTTTGTTCAGAGTTGTCTATAATAGATATTTGTGCGATCCTCTGGTCAGATCACTATTTCATCGAGGTCTTTTACTAGCTGGGTATTCTTGAATATTTTCTTAGCTTCATTTAAAATTAATTTGGGGTTATGTTCGTATCTTTGCGATAAATGGGTTAAAATCAACTTTTTAGCATTTGCTTTTTTAGCAATTGTTGCTGCATCTGAAGCAGTAAGATGCAGTCTTTCTTTAGCTTGCTCTTTTTCATCAGTACAAAATGTAGCTTCGCTGATAATTAAATCAGCTCCTTTAGTAATCAAGAAAACATTGTCATTTAAAGAACTGTCTAAGATAAAAACAATTTTTTTGCCTTTTTCAATATAACAAACATCTTTAGCTTTTATCTTTTTGTTATTGAAAATAATATCTTTCCCATTTTGCAATTCTTTAATTAAAGGAGAATTTGGTAGGTTTAGTCTTCTTAATTTCTTTTTATCTAGTCTTATCTTGTCTTTGAGGATAAAACTATAGGCATTACAAGGGATTCCGTGTTCCATGGCGCGTGCTTCTAATGCGAATTCTTGTCCGTCAACAAAGACGCCATTTCCAATTTCGTTTATCTCTGATTTAATATTAATTCCTCGAATAATGGATTCAATCAAAGAGAAAAACTGTTTACTTCCTCTAGGACCATATATCTTGAGCGTTTTTTGATATCCAGACATCTCAAGAGTCTCTAACAGGCCTGGCAGCCCAAGGAAATGATCTCCATGCCAATGGGTTATTAGAACTCTTGTGAGTTTGCAGGGGCTTGCTTCAGCATATCGAAATTGTCTCTGAGTTCCTTCTCCGCAATCTATTAAAATCTTTTCATCTTTGAAACTGAGCAGTATGGCTGTATGATTCCGTAGTTTAGTGGGAATTGCATTACCTGTGCCTAAAAACTTTATATTAATACTTTCCATATTCTCAAAAATATGCTTTGATTTATATATGTTGCTAAAACCTGTTAGATATGGGCAAAGTAAGATTTAAAAGAAATAAAGTACTTAACTTATAATGGTAAAAAGGAGAGTAATAAAGTTCTTTGTAGCTTTTTTTCTATTTACAATATCTTTACTTGCCATACAATTAATATTTTTTGGACAAATCTATTTGTTCAAAGGTCATCAACTAGAAATAAAAAACTTTCAAGGCACGGAATTGCCTGCGGCTGAAAACTCTTTTATAACAACGTTTGCTATATCTAATAATTCTGGGATTGATGCTTCGATGATTAGCGTAGTAATTTTGGGAGTGGTTTTTTTTATAGCTGCTATTAAGTTTATTTATAGTCATGATAAGAGAACAAGGGATGAATTTATTTCAAGCCGAACAGACAGGGGTTTAATAAAATTAGATTTGCCTTAATAACAACGTTTAAATAATATTTTTTAGCTATATCTTCATGCTCCCGTAGCTCAGCCTGGATAGAGCATCAGGCTTCTAACCTGGGGGTCGCAGGTTCAAATCCTGTCGGGAGCGCTTTTTTTATATGTCAAGAATTGTATTTTCTAAAACTCGTTACTTTAGTGGTGAGATACAGAAAATACAATTCTTGAGCATGCTCAAGAACCAACCTTAATCACACGCCAGCCACTTTAGTGGCTGGTTCTTGACACCTAGCAGAATTTGTCATGAGTAAAGTATAAAAATAGTTTTTTCTATTAGTCGATATGGCGCAGAAGAGGCTGACCTATTGGGATGTCTTGAAGCAATTAAGAAAAAGGCTTTATAGAAAAAAATCTTATTGGATTGGTATTGGGATTGCCTTTTTTGGAATAATTCTAATGTCAAGCAAAACTCTCATCATCTTCGGTTTTTTTATTTCTCTCATAGGCCTGTTGGTTGCTTTGGCTGTCAAAGCAATTTTAATGAAAGAACCAATTAGCTAAATCTTTAAAAGAACATTATTCTTTGATATTCTATGCGCACGTGGCACAATGGTTACTGCGGTCGGCTGCAGCCCGACTTCTTCCAGGTTCAATTCCTGGCGTGCGCTTCATATCTTTCCAACAATTAACCTGAAAATCGCTATTGCGTCTACATCACGGGAAGATTTAAATACTATAGTAACCATAGCAACTATAGGTAGAATATGGAAATAACAACAATTCAACTTAGCAAAGAAACAAGAGATAAAATAGCGTCGTTTGGTCTAAAAGGCGAAAGCTATGATGAAATCCTTAAAAGAATATACTCTATGGCCGTAAAGGAGCAGCTAAAAGAGTTTTTGATGTCAGAAGAAGGGTTCATTCCGATTGAAGAGGCTATAAAAGAGGTTGAGAAGAAATGGCCAAAGTCGAGATAGATATCAATCTTAAAGACGAGATTATAAAGAAATTTAAAGATCATTCTAAAGAAATATTTAGACAAATGCAGTCTCTTGAAAAAAATCCGCAAAAAGGAAAGGAACTTGGCCGTGTTGGGGGAATTGTCATTAAAGAAATAAGGTATGAATCATTCAGATTTTATTTTATTACTGATGGATTCAAACTTAGAATAATGGACCAATCAAAATTAGTTGATTCATTGATCAAGTTTGTAAGAATGTCTAATAAGAAAGACCAGCAAAAGACAATTAATGAAATAAAAGAAATACTAATTAAGGTTGGACTAAGAGGATTCGAATAATTTGCCCGACATCGCAGCCAGATGCCATTCACGATGGGTTTTTGGCGTGCGCTTTTGTTAGTTTTGTGAAGATTCTTTTTTAGTACAACAATGATTAAAAAAGAGAATTCCGAACATAGAAGATGCAGACAATCAGCCATGATTCTATCGAAACTCAGGGCTTTTATGGAAGAAAGAAGGCTCTTTCTGAAGTTTTAAGGTGGGACTGAAAATATTTTCCAACTGTTTTCTATCGCGGAAATGATTTGATTCATTCTGTACAAGTGTTATGGATGACTGAAGAAGTAGCTCCTTTCGTCTTAGAAATTGCTCCAGAGTTTAATGTAGACCTGGCGAGAACTTCTGCTTTAGTTCATGATGATTCTGAAATTGTTGGTGGAGATATATTGGGCATACTTAAATCTGCAATGAATGAGGCTGAGCGCAAGAGGTACGAAGCTGATGAAGCCAGGGCTATTGAGCAACTTTCTTCTAGATGGCCGAGGTTTGTTAATGGATTTGTTTATAGAAATTTATTGTATCTGGCATTGAGAAAAAATACTGCAGAGGCTCAATTAGTTTCTTATTTAGATAAACAAGCATCTCTAACTGAATCTTGGCATGAAATTTTCGCAGGAAATCGCGTTTTTTATAATCCTTCTTCAGGAAAAAAGCCCCCTGTAAGGGGTTCTGAAATTCTTAAGTTAAGGGCTCGATATACTTTAATCTCAAGACTTTTTGAGTGCAGCCATCCTTTTTTAGCTGAATTTCAGGCTCCTGATCCTGAGAAAGCTCTGGCAAGAGGAAAACCTCATACTTCAGAATCTATTTATCAGCAAACAGGTTTTGCTCTTTATGATTGCTGGAAGAATATAATTCTGACAAGAGGGCGAGAAGAGGGATTGGGATGGCTCATTGAGCAGAAGGAGTTTGTAGTTTAACTTCCAATCTTTCAAGAAATGCAATCTGCGCAGGATTGATCTTCTTTTTTGCTTCTTCAAAATTGAAAAAGCCCGCTCTGTCAATTTCAGGAAACTTAATGAACTTTTTTGAGTGTGAAGGGAATTCCAAGTTTACATAGGTGCTGCACATTAAAAGCCCGGACCAATCTCCTTCAAATGCCCAACAATGCACAATTTTCCCGCTTTTCTGCTGGGCGCTGCCTAATTCAATGAACTCTTTTCTAGAAGCATCTATTCCAGTCTCTTCTTTAAATTCACGAATTGCAACTTTTAGCAAATCATCTTCTTCCTCATTTGGCTCGCCTTTTGGGATGCTCCATGCACCTTCATTTTTATCTTTCCAGAACGGGCCGCCTGGGTGCGCTATAAAAACTTTTAATTCATCATTTACAAGTTTATACATTAACAATCCTGCGCTTATTTTTTGCATTTTTTCAGAAGAGTTTTATTATTTAATAATGTTATGAGTATTATGCGTTTCTTCACAACTAATTATATAAGAGATGTTCACAAGAAGCCAATATGACTTACTATCCATTTGAAAGCGAGATTCCAAAGCTAGTTATGAGAGTTAGTAGGAGAGTTCCTCCAGAAATATTAAGAAAAGCATGTGTTTTGGCAGGTGAACGACTTAGATATGGATTTGATAGCCAGAGCACCAGGCAGGGCAATCACACTAAATTTTATGTGAATTTTTATAGGACGGGCTGTAGCTGGCCCTTTCAGTTAATTATTCAAAATAATGCTGAATCAACAGATAGAATAGAAGTCTGGACAGGCAGAGTATTTAATGAGTCTGTTGTATCTGCCTTAGTGAGATTTGAGGAGAGAGTCTCTGAGTGCCTTGGGGGGATGTTGAGCAAATAGCCCAAAACTAAATATTTATATATAAAGAGTTTCTGCCGATAAATAATATGTACCATAACAATATCAAACAGACGTATGATTCGGCAAAGAGTCTAGTTCAAGGAGCATCGGATAGGGTACTTTTAGGGGTAATTAGTCTTGACACGATGCTTAGTAATCCATTAACCGCACATGCGCAAAGATCGTTAGAGAATGCCAATTCATCTTGGGATGAGTCCGCCGGGATGTATACATGTATTGGATTATTGTTTTCAAGTCTATCTTGCTTACCTTTTAATTCTGGCAGATATAACCCAAAAACCGGGATTAAAAAAATTGGGCTTGGAGTAGTTGGTGTGGGCTTTTGTTTAGCAGGACTTCTTAAAGCATTATATAAATAGAATAACGCGTTGATAAGACTTTTTATAAGACAAGTAAGAGATTGATATAAGAAATTTTAGAGTTTATAGTGAATAATATCCTCTGTAATTCTGGCAGCAGCATGTTATGATCAATGCAATTTTAAAACCTCAATCTTAATAAATCTCTAAAACTTGTTTTTTGTATGAGAATTTTATATGGGGTATGCGGCGAAGGCTTTGGCCATAGCTCGTGGGCTAAAGTGATTATTGAGCATTTGAAAAGCAGAGGACATGAAGTTTTGATATTAACATATGGGCAGGCATATCCTGTGCTTAAAGAATATAGCCCTATAAAGATAAACGGAATTCATTTATTTTTTGAGAAAAATAAGCTTTCAGTTAAAAAAACAATTACTGAAAATATTCCTAAAGTACTAAACAATCTATGGGAATGGCAGCATTTGAAGCTAATTATAGATAATTTTTCCCCACAGCTTTGTATTTCAGATATGGAGCCTTTTGTGCCAATTATTTCTTTTTGGCGCAAACTCCCCTTGATAAGCATAGATAATCAACATCGCCTGACACATCTTAAAATAAATGTGCCAAAAAAATATAAAAAAGACTATTTACTGGCAAAATGTGCTGTAGATACTTGCATTTCCAGAGCAGAGGCATTCATAATTCTTTCATTCACAAGGGAAAAAATTACTAAAAAGAATGCCTATGTTGTAAGCCCTATTTTAAGAAAGCAATTTTCAGAACTAAAGTCAATTAATGGAGAGCATATTTTGGTTTATCAGACAAAAAAAGATGAGAAGTTAATTAAAATATTGCACAAAATACCTGAAAAATTCGTGGTTTATGGATATAATGAAGAAAAAGAAGAAAAAAATGTTAAATATAAGAGGACTGGGCAAGATTTTCTTGAGAACCTTGCTTCAGCAAAGGCAATTATCGCAACTTCTGGCTTTACATTAATGTCAGAGGCTCTTTATTTAAAGAAGCCTTATTTTGCTATTCCATTACAGGGGCAGTTTGAGCAGGTTCTTAATGCTTTATTTCTTAAAAAAGCAAGATTTGGCGATTTCTCTGAAGAGCCAACGAAGAAACAGCTTGAAGATTTTCTGAAAAATCTGCAAAAATACAAAAAAGCGCTGAAAAAGCAGAAGTTCAATCCAAACGAGGCGATGGAAGTTTTAGATGAAGCGATGGGAAAGACTAAATCTTAATTTCTCTTACTTTGTCTTGTAGCCAAAAAAGCAATATATATTAAGAAAGACAAAGTTAAAATTGCCATAAGAACGTAATATTTACTATCCTGTGAGCCCAAAGCAAGAACGCTTCCCTGCTTTAGCTCGGAGTGAATTGCATTTGGGCGAACCAAAAACTCAAAGTCGCGAGGGCGCCGAAAATTCGTTGTTGCCGTAGTTTTTTCTTTATGGGGTTGCCATATCTCCAATTTATTCTTAGAACTATTTAAGACCGCATCCAAGAGAAGCTTGACTCAAAGAAGGTAGTTGTTGTATTCCAACTCTTTTACTTCCATCAGGTAATATCCATGTAGGGTATCTGTTTACTCCATTATCAGAACACCATTTTTTATCAATATCACAATTTTTGTAATCAATTAATTTGAAAGATTTCCCAAATAAGTTTTTTTGTTTTTGGCAATCTGAACACCAATCTGTTCCTGCCATAACAAACCCTTCCTCAGTCAAGCATTTTGCAAAATCATCATATTTTCCGGAAGAAGTAACAGAATGATAAATCCAAAATCCTAAAACAAAAACAATAAGTATTACAACCATAAAATAAATATGCTTTTTTTCTATCTTGAATTTGTTGGTCTGCTCTTTATTTTGTTCATGTTTTGCACTTATGTGTTGATTTAGACTTTCTTCTGAATGAAATTTCTTATTGCATTCTTTGCATTCAAATGTTTTCATATTTTGCTTCTTAATATTATTTATTAAATATATTAATATATTAAAACCTTTCTGCAATGGCGACCATTTTTAGAGATAGGAAAAAATTTCGTTAAAATTTTGTTAGGCAAAGTTACGAAGTAATTTTGTGAGAGTTTTCTTTATGATTTTAACGAAGGCAACAACAGAAGAATTTTCGGCGGCAACCTCATCGGAAGCGGACTCGCAATTGAATATAACATCGCGATTAACAGAAGTTGATTTTTCAGAGATGAAACAAGCCCTCGATTTTCTCCCTGAGCGAATGAAATGAGCGATTGGCTGAGAAAATCAGAGCTGGCGAAGTTTCCTCGAAACACAAGAAAACGAAGTTTTCTGTGCCCCAAAATCCGAAAGATTTTTAGGGAATCAATTTGGGCAAAATGCAGAGCTGAGACATTTTCCTGTTAATGCCTGTTATACGAGGGCGAGTGAAACGAGAGCGCGTAGCGTCCCCTTGAGTTTTAGGTGCAGTAATTGTGGTGGAAAAAAGAAAACTTTCGTTAATTTAATAAACAATCAAAATTTATTACAAATATGCAAAAAGAAACACTGAAAAAATTTGAAAATTTGATAAAGAAAGCTTTAGATTTCAAAATAAATAATAAACAAAGAGCAGATTCTTTTAACAAACTTTTTGATGAATATATAAAAAAAGATAAAGAAGGAATTAAGTGGAACGAATTTAGAATAGATTTAAGAAAAAAGTTTGCAAACAAATTAACATCAAATCAGAAAAAAGAATATGCACTTGCTAGAAATCAACTAAAGAAATCTTATTTTGAAATTCAAAAGAACATTCCTAAAGCGCAAAAAAGTTTTTTCCCCGGGGAATTATTCTATGAAATAAGTTATTCAATAATCAAGAAAATCTCCAAAAAAGAAGACAAAATACTTGATATAGGTTATGGAGATTTTCCAATTTTAGTTAATCTGTTGAATAAAAATGGATATGATGCTTATGGAATAGAACCATTTGCAAAAGATTTTGATAAGGAAAAAACTTTCAAATGCAAAATCAAAAATCTTCCTAAAAAATTGGAGAAGTTAAAATTTAATTTAATTATAGCAAATATGGTTTATTGCGTGAACTATACTTCTCATTTCTCAAAAAATTTTAAGCGGGAATTAAAACACAAAAAAGAAATTTTAAAGAAATTTTTTGGGTTATTAGAAGATAAAGGATTTTTGATTTTGGAGGATGATATAGGAACAATTTTTTCTAAAAGCGATTTAGCTAAATATTTTCAAATTTTACTTTTTGAAAAAGATGTGGAAGTAATAAATTTTGACACAAACAAAATTGAAGATTTTGTAAAGATTACTATTTTGAGAAAGAGATAGAAAGTTTTCTTTTGAGTTGGCAAATAAATAAGCACCTAAAATTTCACATAACATCGCGATTATCTGAAGTTTGCCTTAGGCAAATTTTGGAATTTTTCGCAGGAAAATTCCAGATAATCGCTGTTAAGTCGTGGGAGCGAAATGAAATGGAGCGAGGGTCTGCAAGGCGTTACCGAGCGAAGCGAAGGAGTAAAAATAGCACATTGGGCGGGCATTAAATAAGAGAGATGCGATAAAGATATAAATACAGATTAATTGATTTTAACAGAGAGGATAAAATGCTAATTATAATTAGAGGAAATGCTTGCTCGGGAAAATCAACAATTGCAGAAAGACTGCGAGATTATTTTAAGAATAAAACGACAGCAGTAATTCATACTGAAATTTTTTATTGGGGAATTGTAAAAGGAGATAGCTCTGAAGTTGTTATGGAAAATACGAGAAGAATTCTTGATAATTATTTAAAAAATGATTATAATGTTATTCTAGAGGGGACTTTATCAAAGAAAGATAAAAAGGGAAAACTATATGTTAAGGATTTTCTAAAGGTTGCAAAAAAGTATAAAGTCACCACAAAAGAATTCTTTTTGGAAGCAGATTTTTCAGAGCTAAAAAAACGAGAAAAGGGACGGAAAAAAATTTCACTTAAAAGATTAAAGGAGTTTTATGATGAAACACATAAAACAAAGAGCAAGCATGAAATTGTGGTAGACACATCCCATAAATCAATTAATCAGGTTCTAAATGAAATAAAGAAGCATCTCTCCTAAAGGGTGGGAAAATGTGCTGTTTTTATTCGACTTAACATTGCGGATAAACGAAGTTCCGAGCCCTCCTGAAAATTTTCCCTCGAAGCGAATAGGCAACCCAATGAGCTTCAGAGCTGGAAAATTTTCGAGTGGCGAGGAATTTGGGTGAAGGGCGAGCCGAGCCCTGAGCCGTTTATCCGCTGTTATGTGCCCCGAGTGGAGCGTAGCGAAACGAGAGCGTAGCGTGGTCGAGCATTTTTCACGAAGTGAAAAAGCGGAGAAGTAAGCTGGCTGGCGAAAATCGGGATTATTTACAGCTGTAACACATGCATCTGCATTGATTATCTACACAAAAAGGTTTATACCCTTCTTTTACAGGAGTATCATAACTACTGCAATCAATATTTTGGCAAGTTTCATTTGATGTACAAGTATCTCCAATTTGGCAAGTTTCATTTGATGTACAAGTATCTCCAATTTTGGTTTTTGAAGAATAACCAACTAAGATAAATATTGCCAAAATTAATATCAATAATGATAAACCAATTATTAATTTTTTATTCATAAGAGTATGTAATATTAATTTTTTATTCATAAGAGTATGTAATATTAATTTTTTATTCATAAGAGTATGTAATATGAAGGCATATATAAACCTTTTTGTGACTTCAAACCAGCCTGAAGTATTCTGCCAGCCAGTTTATTGCAACTAACATCGCGATTTAAAGAAGTTAAAATTTTGAGGCAACCCACAAAATTTTAATTTGGGTGAACGAGCCTGCAAGGCGAGGGAACCTTTAAATCGCTGTTCAACTCTCCGTTAGGATTGGATTTTAGTGCAACGATGCCGAAGGCAAAAATCCAAAGTAAAATTTTAATTGTTAGTTATAGACAATTGCCGAAGGCACTAATTTTTAGAGAGGGGGAGCCCCTACTATGTCAGCTATGTGTAAATCTACTGCCTAATTTTTAATTTTTTTAGTAAGTTATTTGCTGTTCCAATATAATAAATCACTTTTTGTTTAACTCTCCCTTTTTCTTTA
>Ga0233421_10000943_pt1 | contig 11110 bp, 12 predicted proteins | sample Watercolumn_Mata_3_FD_182725 | JGI IMG/M metagenome (GOLD analysis project Ga0233421, IMG submission 182725) | Freshwater microbial communities from Lake Matano, South Sulawesi, Indonesia - Watercolumn_Matano_2014_107_MG | ecosystem: Environmental > Aquatic > Freshwater > Lake | place... | reverse complement strand
GACCGCTGTCAGCTGCTGCGATTCGACGTCTCTACGAACGAATTATCGATGAATCGCGCTCGGTCGAAAGAGTCTTCATGGAAACCCAGAAGAAAAAGAAATCGAAGGAGAATTCATGATCTGGAGAGGCACTCCGGTATCAACGCGATGGTCGCGGTTGCTCCTCTCGGTTGCCGGAGCATTTCTCCTCTTGCTTGTGGGATTTGCGTACCTGGTTTTCTGGACTTCCAATACTTCATCCCGTGCCGCCGAGCGAGCAGTGATCATCCCCAGGGGGTCATCATTCAAAACCGCACTCGATACCCTTCAGTCGGCCGGGGTCATCGACGTCCGCTGGACGCTCGACTTTGCAGGAAGACTCCTCGGGAGCACAAAAGCGATCAAGACCGGTAAGTATCTCTTCCCGCGAGGACTCTCGAACACTGAGATCATCGCAGATCTGGTAGAAGGAAAATCCCGCGTCTTGATCTCCCTCCCGATCCCCGAAGGGTGGAGATTGGAACGGACTGCACTCCAGTGTGCCCGTCTCCTCGGCGCCGATGCTCAGCGATTCATCGCATTGTGCGACAAGCGGAGCTTCCGCGAGGAGCTTGGCGTCGATGCCGCTTCGCTCGAGGGCTTCCTGATGCCAGACACGTACAAGTTTCTGTGGGAGACCTCGGAGGAAGAAATCATCGCTCGAATGGTGAAGGGATTCAAAGACTTCTACGTCGACTCTCTGAAGACGAGACAAGAGGCACTCAAACTGACGCTCAACGAGGTCTTGACGCTCGCTTCGATCGTGGAAGGTGAGGCGATGCTCGATGAGGAGCGCGCCGTCATCGCCGGAGTCTATTTGAATCGTTTGAAGAAGCGAATGCGTCTCGAGGCGGATCCAACCGTCCAGTACGCGATCCCCGACGGTCCAAGACGACTCACATATTCTGACCTTCGGTTTAATTCCCCCTACAACACGTACGTCCATTATGGCCTTCCCCCGGGTCCTATTAACAGTCCTGGCAGAAAGTCTATCCTCGCCGCGCTTTATCCTCAGTTCCACTCATTCTTGTACTTTGTGGCGAACGGATCGGGCGGACACATTTTCTCCCGAACGTACTCAGAGCACCAGAAGGCCGTACAATCATATCGCAAGATGCGCCGGGAAGCTGCCAAGGCTTCGGCTCAAACAAACTGAGAATTCTCCGGCAGGTCTGGCACTCATCTGCATCCCTTTTGTTCTCCGCTCTATTTTGTCTATATTATACGGACACATCCACCGATCTCACAATAATCGCGAACTCATGCGGAGATACTTCTGGGCACTTGTTGTACTGCTCGCTGGCTGTGCGGGACAACGCGCTCCGGAGGGAGGGCCCGTGGATACGGACCCGCCTGTCGTTGCCTCTACTATCCCCCCCAACTATACGACCCGCTTTACGGGCACATCAATCACCCTTGAGTTCAATGAATATGTCGATCATCGCTCCGTCGAAGGGGCTCTCTTCGTATCCCCGTCCGTCGGACCACTGACCTTTGACTGGTCAGGGCGGGAGCTCGAGATTTCCTTTGCCGGACCCCTGCGCCGAAGCACGACGTACGTTGTGACAATCGGGACCGATGTAGTCGACCTGAACAACAGAAACAAGATGGCGCAAGCGCACACGCTCGCGTTCAGTACTGGCGAAGACATTGACCATGGAGCAATTGAAGGACGAGTCTATCCCCGTCAGCCGGCCGATTCCCCCCAGGGAGTGACGATCCTGGCATATCATCTCAAGGATATCAACCCGGACACACTCGATCCACGCTCAACTCTCCCCGACTACGTAACCCAGACCGGGAAGGGAGGAGAGTTCTTTCTGAAACACCTCGCGTTTGGCACGTATCGCGTCATCGCCCTCCGTGACGAATACAAGAATCTCCTGTATGATCCTGAAGTTGATGATGTCGGGGTCATGCACGGTGATATTGCGCTGACACCACATGACACGCTTCGGTCTCATGTCTGGATCAGGATGTTTCGCGAGGAGACAACGGCTGTCAGATTGCTGAGAGTCGTAGCACAGAATTCGCATCTCCTTCGGGCGGAGTTCTCTTCTCCGCTCTCTCCGAAGATCTCCCCTTCGTGGTTTCGAATCACCGACACGCTCACGTCACGGGAACTGGCCGTTGTCGCGGCTGCTCCGGTCTTTCCCGGCTTGACCAGTGTGCTCCTGAGCACCGCCGCACAGGAGTCCGACAAACCATACCGTCTCGTGGTTGACTCGGTCCGGAGCGGGAGCGGGCTTGCGATGAATCCGTTGGCCAGCTCATCGGCATTCTCCGGCACGGACGCACCGGATACAACGGGGATTGGGATCGCCTCCTGCTCTGTCGAGGACAGCACAAAGCGCGTCGACCTCGATGCGATCATCTTCGTTCATTTCAATTTCCCTGTTCAAAGGAATGTCCCGAGTGAGGCGATTACCCTTCTCGACGGCGGCAAAGTAGTCATACCCTGCAATGTGCATTGGCTTTCCGATGCGACAGTTCAGTTGAAGCCGGTTCAGCCATTGAGGAGCAAAGTCCGGTACTCGCTCCTAATAGACCTAAAGCGCTTTGTAGATTACTGGGGAAGGGCGGGCAAAGATACGCTGCTGGCCTTCCGGTTTCAGACAATCGATAGAAGTCTGTTCAGTACGATCGAGGGTGGTGTGAAGGATACCGGCGCAGACCAGGCGGGTCCTGTTCGCGTCGTTGCGCGCAACGCTGCATCTTCAGAAGGGAAAGAGTATGAAGTGCGATTGGATCGCGCCGGTCCATTCGTGCTTCAGGATATTCCAGAGGGAAAGTACATCCTTTCGGCGTATCGCGATCGGAACGGGGACGGTCAGTACAACATAGGTCGCGTGGTTCCGTTCAAGCCTTCGGAGCGCTTCACTCAGTACGCAGATACACTCAAGCTTCGCGCCCGCTGGCCCTTGGAAGGTGTGACGATGTGGCTGCGCTGATCGCGATGCTCAAACGCGCGCTGCAGCTTTGTCACGTAAACTGCTGATTTGTTTGACTTTCTGGCTATTTTTGAGTAAGATTTTTGGAATTTTTCCTGGAATTTGGACGTAGATCTGCGACTCCAAATACAGCGGCTGCGACGAATTCTCTTTTCCAGGTGTTCTCATGTTAGAAAGCTATGTACCGATCTTTGTGATGATCGCCGGAGGGATTGTCTTCGGCGTCGTCATGGTGAAGCTGAATGAATGGTTTGGTCCTCGTCGTCCCACCGATGAGAAACTGACCACGTACGAAAGCGGGATGGAACCCGTCCGTAGTGCGCGGGAACGCTTCTCCGTGAAGTTCTATATGGTGGCGATGCTCTTTATTTTGTTTGATATCGAAGTTGTGTTTTTGTATCCGTGGGCTGTCTCGTTCAAGCAACTTGGCTTGGGCGGGTTCATCACCATGACCGTCTTCATTGTCATTTTGCTGATTGGGTATTTCTACGTCTGGAGGAAAGGAGCTCTTGAATGGGATTAGAGCATGCGCTGGGAGATAGTTTTATCACGACGAAGCTCGATCTGGCGATTAATTGGTGTCGGAAGAATTCACTCTGGCCGATGCCCATGGGGATCTCGTGTTGCGCAATTGAAATGATGTCGTTTGCCGGTCCGAGATTCGATGCAGCAAGATTCGGCTCCGAGGTGTTTCGGTTCTCGCCCCGACAGTCTGATGTGATGATCGTTGCCGGTACCACGACATATAAGATGGCAAAAGTGGTACGGAAGATCTATGATCAGATGCCCGATCCGAAATGGGTTATTGCGATGGGTGCGTGCACATCTTCCGGGGGCATGTACCGCACCTACTCCGTTGTGCAGGGGATCGATCAGTTCCTGCCGGTTGATGTGTACGTTGCAGGCTGCCCACCGCGTCCTGACAACCTTCTGAATGCCCTCATCACGCTTCAGCAGAAGGTGCAGCGGGGAGAAAGCAAGGGAAGTTTTCCCGCGTATGTCGGCGACAAGAAACTCAATGAACCTCAGGTTCTTCCGATTATCTCAGGTTGATGTATGAATGCAGCAATCGTGGAGGCACTGAAAGCCCGGTTCGGGGCTCAGGACTTCGAGACATCTGAATTCCGCGGCGAGCTCACGGTCGTCGTCCCCAAGGAGAAAATCGTCGAGGTGTGTACCTTCCTCAAAGAGGATGCCGCGCTGAAGTTCGACCTCCTCGCAGACTTGAGCGGGCTCGATATGTACACCCCCGTGCGCCGCTTCGCTGTGGTCTACAACCTATACTCGCTGACGAACAAACACAGGATAAGGCTAAAGGTCTTCACCGAAGAGGAAGACCTCAAGATTCCGAGCGTCACAGGCCTGTGGGGTACTGCAAACTGGCACGAGCGCGAGACCTATGATATGTTTGGAATCGTGTTTGAGGGACACCCAGATCTCCGGCGCGTATATTTGCCGGAGGAGTTCGAGCATCACCCGCTCCGGAAGGATTTTCCGCTGATGGGGATTCCGGGATCACTTCATCTCCCCAAGAAATAGCCGATGGAACAGCGAACAGAAGACGTTTCCCGAAAGACGAAGATTCTTCAGGCATTGGAGAATCAGCACACCAGCGTGACGTTCGACGATGCGCTGGAGAATGACATGGTGCTCAACATGGGTCCGCAGCACCCGGCGACGCACGGGGTGTTGCGACTTCTGATCCGCCTCGACGGAGAAACAGTCATCGGATGTGTGCCGGAAGTAGGATATCTGCATCGCGGGTACGAGAAGCTCGCCGAGAGCAGCACGTATCACGAGTTCATCCCGCACACTGACCGCCTCGATTATCTCTCGCCGTTGAACAACAATACGGCGTATGCGCTCGCAGTCGAGAAACTGCTCGGAATTGAAGCGCCACCCCGCGCTCAATATCTCCGCGTCATGATTTCGGAACTGGCGAGAATCTCTTCTCATCTGATGTTCCTCGGCTCGCTCGCGATGGATGTAGGTGCGCTGACTGTCTGGATGTGGGCCTTCCGCGAACGGGAGAAGCAGTATGACATCTTTGAAAACATCGCGGGGGCGCGATTCACGACAAGTTACACGCGCATCGGCGGCCTCGCTCAGGACGTCGACGCCGACACGCTAGCGATGGTGAAGAAATTCGTGGATGAATTACCGGGACACCTGGTCGAATGTGAAAAGCTGCTTAATACGAATCGGATTTTTCTTGAGCGGACGGATGGAATCGGCGTCATCACGCCGGAGCAGGCGGTCGACCTTGGGCTGACTGGTCCAGGCCTTCGTGCGTGCGGTATTGGTCATGACCTGAGGAAAGCGAATCCGTACCTGGTGTACAAGGATCTCGAATTTGATGTCCCGGTCTATACGGGCGGTGACGCACTGGCACGTTACTACGTTCGCATGGCAGAGATGCGTCAAAGCATTAACATCATCCAGCAGGTGCTTCAGCGAATGCCGGTGGGCGACGTGCACGCTCTGAAACCGAAAAAGGTGCTTCCGCGCAAGGAAAGAATCTATACCAGAATGGAAGAGCTCATTCATGATTTCATGATCGTGAATTTTGGAGTCGAGCCCCCAGTCGGTGAAATTTACAGCGCAGTAGAGGCACCAAAGGGCGAGCTGGGATTCTATATCTACAGCAATGGAGAAGGATATCCCTGGCGCTTGAAAATTCGCTCACCGTCCTTCGTCAATCTTCAGTCGCTCCCTGTCATGATGAAGGGATGCATGATCTCGGATGTGGTCGCCATTATCGGGAGCCTCGATCCCGTCATGGGAGAAGCGGACAAATAGATTTGGGATTTGGGATTGGGGATTGGGGATTGGGGATTGTGGATTGTGGATTGTGGATTGCGGAGTGTAGATTGAGGATTGTTGGCTGGCGAATGGCCGAAATTCAAGATGTTGTGTCGTTACGCAGGAATCAGTTCTATGCTTTCTGAGAAAAACCTCGCGAAAATAGAAGAACTCAAAAAGTACTATCCGACTACTCAGGCGCTCGTCCTTCCAGTGCTCTGGATGGTGCAAGAAGAGCATCACTACATTTCAGAAGAGGCCATGAAGTACGTCGGAGAGCTCCTTCAGGTCCCGTACGCTCATGTGCTCGGCGTGGTGACGTTCTACACAATGTTCCACACCAAGCCGCTTGGGAAGCACCACGTTGAGGTCTGCACAAACGTCTCCTGCATGCTCCGTGGTTCAGCGAAGATCGTCGAGCAGCTCGAGAACCGGCTCGGACTAAAGATGGGGGAGACGTCGAAGGACAAGAAGTGGACGCTGTCGGAGTGCGAATGCATGGGCTCTTGCGGAACCGCGCCAATGCTTGCAGTGGGCGATGAGTACTATGAAAACCTCACGCCCGAGAGGCTCGACAAGATTATTTCAGACCTGGAGCACCGGTAGAGCGCTATGGAAAAGTACATCCTTCCTGATATTGCAGGATTTCACAAGATCGATGTCTACGAAGCGCACGGCGGGTACCGGGCACTTCGCAAAGCGCTCGGGATGAAACCGGAGGAGATTACGGATGAAGTGAAGAAATCCGGTCTGCGCGGTCGCGGGGGCGCATGTTTTCCTACTGGGCTCAAATGGACATTCATGCCGAAGCAGACGACAAAGCCGAAGTACCTTTGCGTGAACGGAGACGAATCAGAACCCGGAACGTTTAAGGACCGGCAGATCTTTGAATTCAATCCGCATCTCCTCATCGAGGGCACCCTCATTGCCGCCTATGCCATGGGTGTGCAGACGTCTTACATCTATATCCGTGGCGAGTACGGGAAGTGGATCAAGATGCTTGAGAAGGCTATCGAGGCGGCGTACTCGAAAGGCTATATCGGCAAGGATATTCTTGGCAGCAATTTCGCGACGGATATTCTCGTGCACCGCGGGGCAGGTGCCTACATCTGTGGAGAAGAATCCTCGTTGATGAATTCGATCGAGGGTGATCGTGGATATCCGCGGGTGAAGCCGCCATTCCCTGCACAATTTGGCTTATGGGGTTGCCCGACGACGATCAACAACGTCGAGACGATCAGTAATGTCCCTCTGATTGTCAACAATGGTTGGGAGTGGTACACTCGAATTGGTGCGCCGAAGCATCCGGGCCCGATTCTCGTCGGCGTGAGCGGACACGTGAACAAACCCGGTGTTTATGAGATGCCTACGGGCGTACCGCTTCTTGAGATTATCTACAAGTACGCTGGCGGAATTCCCGGAGACAAAGCGCTGAAGGCTGTGATCCCAGGCGGTTCGTCGACCATGATCCTTCGCGGCGACCAGCTCGAAGGCGTTTGTATGGACGGCGACTCATTGAAGGCGGCAGGATCTTCTGTTGGAACTGCAGGTCTTATCGTCATGGACGAGGGTACCGATCTCATCAAGGTCATCGCCCGGATTTCGAAGTTCTATTGTCACGAATCATGCGGGCAGTGTACTCCTTGCCGGGAAGGAACAGGGTGGCTCTGGAAAATCCTTAAGCGTTTCGAGCACGGGGAAGGCAGGAAAGAGGATATCGATTTGTTGATGGATATCGCGAACAATATTGAGGGAAACACGATTTGTGCGCTTGGTGATGCAGCCGCATGGCCGGTCCAGTCGATGATTCGGAAGTTCCGTGACGAATTTGAGAAGAGGGTCAAAGTCCAGGCTCCATCCCAAGAGGTTTTGGCGTAGCCAGTGACATGAGTACGGTCTGAAGCCCGTGATGCCTGCTCAAGAATTCAGGCGCACGGGCTTTGTCGCTTAGCGAAAGTTCTTTCGATTCGGAGGTTTGAAAACGAAACAAAACGCCCATAAATGCTGTATATTGAGCGTGTTAGATAGCTGACCGAACGTGGAACAGGAACGATTCCCGCGACGTCTATATGACTGAACCAGGACACCAGCAGCAGCCGATGGCATCTCAAACACTTGCCCAGGCGGCGGAAGTACCCCTCCAGGCGAAAAGTGACGAAGTGTTGATCACCTTGGTGCAACAAGGTGATCGTGGTGCATTTCGCCTGCTGGTAGAGCGGCATCAAGAGCGGATTCGAAATCTCATCTATTCAATTTTCCATGAGCCGATGATTGTTGACGACCTTGCTCAGGAAGTGTTCATCAAGGCATATGAAGCTCTTCCCAATTTTCGCTTTCAATCATCGTTCTACACCTGGCTCTATCGCATTGCCGTCAACAAGAGCCGGGATGAACTCAGGAAGCGGAAAGTCAGACGATGGTTCTCTCTCCAAACGCTCATGGATTCGGCTGACAAGGATCTTGTCTCAAAGACGGTGGTTGAACCGCACGACAACGAGCTTCAGGAATTGGTGGCGGCCGGACTGCGGTCTCTTCCCGACAAATATCGGATCGCCATCACACTCAAAGATTTAGATGGACTATCATACGAAGAAATTGCGGAGATCATGGAATGCGAGATTGGTACAGTGAAGTCCAGGCTCTCTCGAGCCCGCGCGATGTTGCGCAAGGTTCTTGAGCCGTTGGTGAAAGAGAGGGCCTGACATGAATCAACTATCCCAAAACGATCGATCAAAATTTCTCAACGCGTATCTTGACCGCGAACTCACGGACGAGCAGTCGAGGCAGGTGGAAGAGCTCGCCGCTTCGGATCCGGACGTGCGTCGGGAAATCGAGGAGTTGCGGAGACTGAAGCGACTTCTCGCTTCGCGTCGGCCCCTTCCTCCCTCCGTGGGTTTTTGGACGCGCCTCGTTGCAGAACTCGACCGTCGGCAGGGGGAAGAAGAGAATCTCCTCCCATTTCCGCGCAAGTACGTTCCCGCTATCACGACAGTTGCCGCTGTTCTTGTCGTAGCAATCGGAATCGTGCTCTACGAGCAGAGAAAGGACGTCGCGGAGTACGTGAGTCAGCAGTCCGAGCGGGTGCAGCGAGCGGTTGAAGACAATGTGCTGAAGGGCTCCATTCTCCCGCTCTTTTCAAGTGTCGACAAGAACCAGGCGTTACAGTTCGCCATGTTCGGTACGATCCCGCTCGATCCCAAAGCCGAAACAGAACTCAAAGTGGATGAAGATTCGGCGAAAGGGTACACCATTAACGTGAACAAGGCGGGCACGGCCAAGACGCCTTCTGTGACAGTCAGAGATTTCGTGGAAGAGGTCCGGCCGACGCGGGTGCAACTGCAGATCATCGATTCGCTTCTGGATCTTGGCCGGCAGAAGCTTGAGGGCTCGGTGTTTGTCGCAGAAGACAAGGGGATGGCAGTGCATCCTGAGTTGTCGCGGTTGAACAAGGTGATGCTCTCCGGGATCGCCGCGGCTCTGGAACCTGAGCAACGCACACGGTTCAACCGATTCCTCCAGGAGCGCCGGGCTCCGTATACGCTCACAGGGGGGCAGCGAACTCCGGCATCGATGGACCGGATCCTCCATACCCTTCGGCTCCCTCAGCGGTCTGATCGGTTCGTGGTCGTAACGCCAGAGACGGTCGTGGTTGCAGGTCTCATGGTCGATATCGACAGCGTGAAGAAACATTTCAGTGTTGCCGCCGATCGGCACAGAACCATCTCTGTACACATGGACGGCTTGATTCGGAGAATAGCTGAGCGGGAAGCGATTGTCGGCCAGCGCTTTACGAATCCCGCGCCCCGTGTGAGAGTGTACGGGGATTCCGAAGTCATCAGCATTCAGATCGGAAGTGGCTGGGAAGGACTTCGAACTGGTGAGCCCGAAATGTGGGTAAAACCGCGTGTCCCGATGCCCGGAAAAATGCCACGCAGATCGACGGGGCGGTCATTTAACTTCAATTTCAGCAGTGAAGACAGCTCGTTCTTCTTCAATGTCGATCTGGACAGCCTGATGCTTCAGTTGAGCAGGGATGCGGAGGGTGCCGGACTGGAATTCTTCCGTGGAGATCCGCGGTTGAGGAATCGAATCTATCAAATGACGCCACCTCAGGTAAAGCGTATCACCGATAGCGCAGTGCTCGCGACGAAGAAGCACTGGTCAAAGCTCGATTCTCTGATGCGGGAGATGGAAAAACGAGAGCTTCAGCGGGAACTCAAGAATCGGGCACCGAGGAATCCTGAAGAGTGACGGTGACGGTTGATCCTTCGTGGTAGCTGAAAGGCTCCGGGCGTGGGTGTGCTTCGGAGCCTTTTTCATGTCTGGTTGCTTCTCGACACTCCCTTGGCTATATTCGGTCAAGAATTTCCCACCACAAGCATGCACGACTGTCTTGTCTGAACACATCAAAGTCCGTATCAGCCGCGTCGGCCAATCGGCAGATGACCTGCCGCTTCCATCGTATGCGACAGAGGGATCTGCAGGGATGGACCTCACCGCGGCCGTAGAGGCCGACGTCATCCTTCAACCTTCTGAAACCGTCCTTGTTCCCACGGCCATCAGCATCGAACTGCCCGAGGGGTATGAGGCGCAGGTGCGGCCCCGGAGCGGATTGGCGATTAAGCATCAGATCGGCATTCTCAACTCGCCGGGGACGATCGATTCCGACTATCGGGGCGAGGTGAAGATCATCATGACGAATTTCGGAAAACAACCGTTCGCGGTCCGGCGGGGGGACCGCATTGCACAGATGGTGGTTCAGCGGTATGCTCGCGTGGAGTGGGTTGAGGTGGAGAATCTTGAAGAAACAGCACGGGGTGGCGGTGGATTCGGTCATACCGGAGTTACTTCGAACAGGGGAAAACAACCATGAGTAAGCAACATCGCGTCCGGGGGACCAGCAACAAGCCGGATCCCAAACTGGAAACGCTCGACACCCATTGGGACTCGCTGTTTCAGTCTCTTGGTCGAATTGAAATCGTGCTGCTCATCGGTGCCATCCTGCTCCTCCTGGTGCTGATCTACTCCATTCAGTCTGTCATCACTCCGTTCCTTCTTCTCGGGGCAATTCTCTTCCTCCTCTACCCGTTGCGGGGATACAACCTCGCGAAGAAGATTATGTGGTTGAGTGTGATCCTTTTCGGAATATGGTTTGTGTCATCCATTTCGTCGCTGCTCGCGCCGTTCATCGTGTCGTTGGTTCTCGCCTATGTCATGAATCCGATCGTTGAACGCTTTGAAAGGTGGCGGGTACCGAGGTGGGTGACTTCACTTGTTCTGATCCTCATTCTTATCGGCCTCATCGTCCTCTTCTTCTTCCTTGTTCTGCCTGTGGTCCT
>Ga0233421_10000942_pt1 | contig 11111 bp, 11 predicted proteins | sample Watercolumn_Mata_3_FD_182725 | JGI IMG/M metagenome (GOLD analysis project Ga0233421, IMG submission 182725) | Freshwater microbial communities from Lake Matano, South Sulawesi, Indonesia - Watercolumn_Matano_2014_107_MG | ecosystem: Environmental > Aquatic > Freshwater > Lake | place... | reverse complement strand
CTGTCGTGGCTGCCTGTCAGTTTCTCCGTGACAATTGACCCGGCATTGAGTCTCCCGAAAGTGTACGGCTTGCTTCTGAGCGTTGCATTGTTCTACACGATCGTCAACTCAATCACTGCACAACGCGATCTCACGCAGGCAATCCTGTGGCTCGTGATCGTTTGCGCAGTAATCGCGTCGGCTGGCTTGGTCGGCACCGATTGGGCGCAGAACAAAATCGTTGCCGTCTCGTTCGTTTACGATTACCTGCCGCGCTTTGTTCAAGGCATCCCGCGTTCGATTGCTGGCGGTTTTGCGCGCAACGGCGTCGGGGGGACGTTGGCGTTTGTCGTGCCGTTGCTCGCGGCGCTCATATTTGGACGGACGACCGACGACGGACGACCGACAACAGTCAGCAGTCGGTGGTCAGCAGTCGTGATGCTCGCGTTCGCACTTTCACTGATCACGCTCATGCTCACCCAATCGCGCGGCGGAATTCTGGGGACTGCGGCCGGATTACTCGTCGTCGCAGTGTGGCGCGAACGCAAAGTCGCGTGGGTAGCCGGCGCGGGCGCGCTGGGATTGACCGTTCTCTTCGCGCTGGGCTACGGCGGTGCGCTGGTGGAGTTCGTGCTGCGGATGGATGCGCGCACCGCGACCCTGGCGAGTCGGCTGGAAGTGTGGCAGCGCGGATTGATGATGGTGCGCGATTTTCCATACACCGGCATTGGCATCGGCACGTACAACCCGATCGCGCATTGGCTCTACCCGTTCTTCATCGCCGCGCCCGACGAGGTAGTGCCGCATGCGCACAATCAGTTTCTCCAGGTCGCGGTTGACCTAGGCGTTCCTGGGTTGCTTGCCTACGTCGGTCTGCTGACCGCGTTCGGGACGAGTGCGGCGCGCGCCTATCGCGCGAATCGTAGCGCGCCCATACGCGCGCTGATTGTCGGCTTGGCCGCAGGGATGTTCGCACATCATGTCTTTGGCTTGACGGACGCGTTCATGCTCGGCACGAAACCGGGAATCGTGATGTGGATATTCTTCGCGTTCGCTGCGGCGATTGACCAGATCAAACCATCCGGCTATCAAACTCTCCAACTATAGATGGATGACCGATGGCGAACCTTGTGGAAGGGTAGACAAGTAGACAGAGAAACAAGTAGACAAGTAACCTTGTTTCCTTGTCTACCTGTCTACTCCCCTTACATCAACGCACTATCGAACTAGCCAACTACACTTGCCCTGGCGGGAACGCAAGTGCCAGGGTTGCACTTCCGTTGCCATCCGTTGTCATCCGTTTGTCCGTTGTCAAATGAAGACTCCATTCTGGAAAACCACCTGGTTTCGCGTGATGATAGGCACGCTCATCAGCATTGCCTTCTTGCTGCTCGCGCTCAAGGACGTACCGCTGGACGAGGTGGGACAGGCACTCGCGCGCGTCAATTATCTTTGGGTCGCGCTGGGAGTGATCACGATGCTCGCCCAGTCTTGGCTGCGCGCGCTGCGATGGATTCAGTTGTACTTCCCCATGCAGAAAGGATTACGCATATTTCAGATGCTCGGCATCGTGCTGATCAGCCAGATGCTCAACATTGTCGTGCCGTGGCGCGTCGGCGAGATCGCGCGGATTTATCTCGCCAGCGAAGTCGAAAAACGCAGTCCCGCGCAAACGCTCGCCACGCTCGCCGTCGAAAAGTTCCTCGACGTGTTGATGATGCTGACGCTGGTACTGACGATTCCACTGTTCATGACGCTGCCGAGTTGGCTCGAACAGCCGCGCGAGGGAATCGTTGTTTCCGCGATCGGGCTGTTCCTTGTCACGCTCATCTTGCTGCTTTCCGAAGATTGGCTCGTCAACCTGCTGACCCGGATTCCGTTGCCGTGGGGCAGACGCATAGTCAGCGAGAATGCCCGTATCGCGTTGGGCGCACTTGCGGTATTCCGACGCTGGGATCTGCACGTTGCATTGCAGTTGCTATCCGTGGGGATTTGGCTTCTCGGCGTCGTCGTCAATTATCTCGTGCTTCTGGCGATGGATCTGCGATTGCCACCGATCAGCGCGTTTTTGCTGCTGGCTGTTTTGCAGGTGGGCGGACTCGTGCCGTCGTCGCCTGGCAAAGTGGGGGTGTTTCAAATTCTGTGCATCTGGACGCTCGCGCTGTTTGCGGTGGACAAGAGTGTTGGCTTGACCTACGGCATCCTGCTGTACCTGATCGCATACGGCACCCCGATCATTTTGGGAATCCTGTCCCTGTGGTGGGGCGGCGTCAACTTGCGGGCAATTGCCGCTGAGCCGAACGTGCCAAACATCCCCAAGCTGCCAAACGCGCCAAAGGGATGACCGATGCATGTCTCGATAGTTATTCCCGCGTACAATGCAGCAAAAACAGTTGGCGGATGTCTCGACGCGCTGCTGCCGCAGACGACAGGCAGCGATTGTGAAATCATCCTCGTGGATGACGGTTCACGCGACGCGACGCGCGCGATCGCCGCGGCGCGGGGCGCATCCGTTATCGGGCAAGAGAATCGCGGTGCCGCGGCAGCACGCAATGTCGGCGCGCAGAATGCGCGGGGTGAAATCATCCTGTTCATTGACGGCGATTGTGTCCCCGCGCAAAACTGGGTTCAAGCGATGCTGGAACCGTTCGCCGATCCTGATATCATCGGCGCGTGCGGAATGAAGCAAACCAGGCAGCGTGGAATCGTGCCGCGCTTTGTTCAACTGGAGTTCGACTATCGGTACGACAACGAACGGCAACGACGCTATATTGATTTCGTGGACAGCGGCACCGCGGCATATCGGCGAGCAATCTTCTTGGCGAACGGTGGTTTCGACACGCGCCTGGCTGACGCCGAAGATGTTGATTTGTCTTATCGCCTGTCCGAGCTAGGTTATCGGATGGCATTTGCGGAAAACGCCATCGTTTACGATCCACATCCCGAATCGCTCATCGAATACCTGCGTCGCAAGTTTGAATACGCCTTCTGGCGCGCTCAGGTATATGCGCGGTATCCGCGCAAGCTCGCGTCCGATTCGCGGACTCCGCAGACGCAAAAGGCACAGGGTTTGCTGATTGGCTTGTTGGCTGGTTCGTTGGTAGCGGTGATTGTCTGGCGCGACGCGTTGTATCTGGCGGCGTTGTGTGCCGTCACCTTTGCGCTGACGACTCTACCGTTCAGCGCGCGCTATGTGAGACGCGATCCGCTCGTCGCATCGCTGTCACCGCTCTTCCTCGCACTCTCGGCTCTGGCAGGCACACTAGGGCTTGGATTGGGGATCTTGCGCGCAAAATTGAGCACCGATTTTCCATGAAAGAACGCCGACTATTTCTCGCGCTCATTGATCTGCTCCTTGTCAACGCAGCCGTTGTCCTCGCTTTCGTCGTATGGTCGCTGCGCGGCGACAAAGAGCTGGGGGAACTGCTGACGACGCAAGCGTATTGGTTTGTCGTCCTTTCGCTGTTGTGGCTCTTGTTCGAGTACCTCAGCGGCTTGTACGATTTGCGCGTCGTCGCGCAGTTGCGCGCAACCGCGCGCGCGCTCGCTCAAACGTTTCTCCTCGTCCTCGTCGCCTACCTCGCGCTCTTTTTCTCGGCGCCAACAGAATTGCCGCGCGGTGTCGTCGTCTATCACGGCATCGCCGCGATAATTTTGATAGCATTGTGGCGCAGCGCGTACATTCGGCTCGCGCGGCGGACACCCTTTTGCCGCCGCGCGCTGATCGTCGGCGCAGGCAATGCGGGGCGCGAAATTGCGCGGACGATCCAGACCCAGTTCCAACCGCATTACGATCTGGTCGGCTTTGTGGATGACGATGCGACGAAACAGGGCGTCGTGGTCGAAGGATTGCCAGTATTGGGAACGCACATGGCTTTGACCCGCTTGACCACTCATCACCGGGTTGCCGAAATCATTCTAGCAATCACCCGCGATGTCTCGGACGATTTGTTCCACGCGCTGCTCGACGCCCAGGAATTGGGGATCGAGGTATTGCCCATGCCAATTCTGTACGAACAGATTACCGGGCGCGTGCCGGTCGAGCATATCGGGGATAGTTGGTATGTCGCGCTGCCCCTTGGAAAGACAACCGGTAGCGGTGTGTATCGCGCGATCAAGCGCGCGTTCGACGTCGCGTGCGCACTGGTCGGCTTGATCGGCTTTGCGCTTCTGCTGCCTTTCCTTGCTTTGGCGATTCGGCTTGATTCGGCGGGCGCGATCTTCTATTCGCAGACCCGCGTTGGACAGGGTGGACGCATTTTCACTGTCCGCAAATTGCGCACCATGATCACAGGGGCGGAGCAGAATGGGCAAGCGGTGTGGGCAACGCCGAACGATCCGCGCGTGACGCGCGTCGGAAGAATCCTGCGGCGCTTGCACTTGGATGAGGTGCCGCAATTCCTAAATGTGCTGCGCGGCGAAATGAGCGTGGTCGGTCCGCGTCCGGAACGACCAGAACTCGTCGCCCGATTGGAGCAGCAAATCCCATTCTATCGCTTGCGGCACGCGGTCAAACCAGGCATCGCGGGTTGGGCGGTCACCCAAGCCGACAAGGTGTACACCGTTGAAGACGCGCGGCTACGCGTGGAGTATGATTTGTATTACATCAAGCACCAATCCATCTGGCTGGACCTCTGGATCTTGTCGCGGACGGTGTGGCACGTGTTGACATTCAAAGGACGCTGATGGTGGATACATGTCCTGACGACCGCGAAGCATGTCGTGTCGGTCGTCCGTCTTTCGTCCTTCGTCCTTCGTCATCCCGTGCAAATGAACCAATGCGCCAAATTGATTTGTCAATTGTGGTCGTGAGCTACCATGTGCGCGAGTTGCTGGCACAGTGTTTGCGGTCAGTGATCAGCGATCGATGGACAGTGCCCAGCAAGAATCTGGCAACCGGCGACTGGCGGCTGTCTACGGAGATTTTTGTGGTGGACAACGCGTCGCGCGACGACAGCGCGGCGATGGTGCGCGATCAATTTCCGCAAGCGCATCTGATCGAGAACGCGGAAAACCGCGGCTTTGCGGCAGCGAACAACCAGGCATTCGCGCAAACGCGCGGGCGGTACGTAATGATGCTGAATCCGGATACCGCGATACGTCCGGGCGCGCTAGCAACGCTCGTCCAATTCATGGATGCGCACCCGCGCGCTGGCGCATGTGGCGGCAAGTTGCTGTACGGCGATGGAACGCTGCAACATTCGGCGTTTGCTTTTCCATCCCTCGCGCAAATCCTCCTCGACTTTTTCCCGCTCAACTGGCGATTGACCGACTCACGACTGAACGGACGTTATCCGCGCGCCTGGTACACTCGCGGCGTGCCCTTTCAGACCGATCATCCGCTCGGCGCAGATTTCCTCGTCCGGCGTGAGGCCGCTGAGCAAGCCGGCTGGCTCGACGACGGATATTTTATCTACTGTTAAGAAATTGACTTGGCGATCCGCATCAAGCGCGCGGGCTGGCAGATTTGGTGCGTGCCGCAAGCCGAGATCGTGCATCATGAAGCGCAAAGCACCAGCCAATTTCGTGAGGCAATGTACACCGAATTGTGGCGCGCCCGCAAGCGTCTTTTCGAAAAGCACTTCTCGCCGCTGTTTCGCTGGGCAGCGCGATTGATCGTGCGCGCGGGATTGTGGTACGCGGTGCGCAAGGCGCACGCGGCGGCGCGGGCGGGCAAGGTGACGCCAGAGGAGTTGGGAAAGCGATTGGGGGCGTACGAGCAAGTAAAGCGCATTTTTGTTTGACCGGTTTGTGGAGTATAATGCGTTCATCGGGCGCTAGAATGAACTACTTGTTTGCATCAGATTGATTGAGAGCACCCCAGATGGCTCGGCTAATCTCCAAGCGGAAACAGCGAACCGCATCCCCCACGCGGCGCATCGCGAAGCACCCTGTAGGGAAAGCGCAAAATCGCGAAGCATCCCGTAGGGAAAGCAAACGCGCCATCCCCGCGATCACGCCGATCGGGAGTGCCGCGCCGGTCAGCGAGACGCTGCCCAAGGCGGTTCGCCGGATCGCGCGCGCGCTACATCCCCAAAAGATCATCCTCTTTGGTTCGTACGCCTACGGCAACCCCACACCTGATAGCGACGTGGATTTGCTCGTCGTGATGAACACGCGCGCGCCGCGCAAAGAGCGTTACCTTGCGGTGTCACGGCTTTTGCGCCCGCGTCCGTTCGCAGTGGATATCATTGTGAAAACGCCACGGGAAATCAAAACGGCGATTAGGGACGGCGATTTTTTCATTGAGGAAATTTACTCGCAGGGCAAGGTGCTGTATGAGCAACGCTAACGATCCCATTGCCTGGATTGCGATTGCGGAAGAAGATTACAACACTGCGCGTGCCGCGTTGCGGCGCCGCTTGCCCTGGCTACACACGGCGTGTTTTCACGCGCAACAATGCGCGGAAAAATATCTCAAAGCCATTTTGACGACAAAAGGCGGTAGCTTTCCAAAGACTCACGACCTCTTGGAATTGTGCGACTTGTGTGAGCAGGCTGGGGTGATCGTACCATTGCCGATAGATGATCTGGATGCGCTTTCTGATCATGCTGTGGTGACACGGTACCCCGCCGATGCTCCAACCATGGAGGATGCGCGCGCCGCGTTGGAGACAGCCAAAGCCGTCCGCCAATTCGCGCGCAGGTATTTGAACGTGAAATGACCGAGAGGGAACGCCATGCCTCAAGCGATTGCCAGCCCCGCGGACTTGGAACGCTTTGCGCGCGAGCTCGAGCAATCTAACAGGTAACATCACTAACAGGACAAATCGAAAATCGAAAATCCGCCATCAGAAATCTCCGTCATCGTTCTCACCCACAACGAACGAAAACACATCCGCGCGTGTTTGGAATCCGTCCGCGCTTTTGCGGATGAACTGCTCGTGCTGGACGATTACAGCACCGATGGCACAATCGCCATCGCGCGCGAACTCGGCGCGCGCGTCGAAGCGCGCAAACTGGACAACTTTCCCAACCAGCGCAACGCCGCCATCGAACTCGCACGCGGCGACTGGTTTTTTTTCATTGACGCAGACGAACGCGCGACGCCGCCGCTGGGGCGAGAGATTCGCGAGAAAATTGCAGACTACAGACCGCCGACCGCCGACAATGCGTGGCAGTCAGCGGTCGGCTTTTGGATTCCCCGCCGCAACATCATCTTCGGCAAAGAGATTCGTTACACCGGCTGGTCGCCGGACTATCAGCCGCGCGTGCTGAAGAAGGGACGCGCGCGCTTCGACCCCGCGCGCGAGGTGCACGAATTGGTGCTGTGGGACGGCGCGGTCGGCTATTTGCGCGAGCCGCTGATTCACTACAACTATGAAACGCTCACGCAATTCCGCAAAAAGCAAATCGCCTATACGCGATACGAAGCGCAGGTGTGGCACGCGGAAGGCAGGCACGCGCGCTGGCGCGGCGCAGTCGGTCAGCCGGCGCGTGAGTTCTTTCGCCGCTATATTTCACTGCAAGGTTGGCGCGATGGCGGACACGGCTTGCTGCTCAGCGCGCTGATGGCGTATTACGCGTTTGTGCGGTGGCGGATGTTGCGAGAGATACAGCATGGGGCGGGAACAGGGGGGCTGGGGAGCAGCGGGGCGGTCTGATCGCTCCATGCCCCCTGTCTTTTTTGACGCGGTAGAACAGCGGTGTTGTACTGCGGGCATGTCAATCGGGTTGTTCAGGTCGAGCCACCTGAGCGCTACCGCGCAATCTCTCTTCGCGCACTATCTCGCCGAGTACGGCGACGGGGAATCTTTTCTCAGCGGATAGAGAACGCCCGCCGAATCGGCGGGCGTTGGATTTTAGATTTCGGCGTCCGGCGGCGTTTGCTTTGCGCCGGATTCCTCTTCCAGTTCTGTTGGCATCAAGACCTGCCACACCTGCTGCGGGTCTGTTTCTCTCCGCAACTTGATCGGTTTGACCTGGCGCGTTTGAACTTCATCGCCAGCACACGCGAAGGTTGCCGCATCAATAAAGATGCTGCGCTCCGGCTTGGCGGCAAGTCGTTCGGCAATGCTGATGATCTCTCCAACGATGGTGTACTCGGCGCGCGCCGCCGCGCCGATCCGCCCGGCGATCACTTCGCCGGTGGAAATCCCGATTCCCTCTTTGACTGCGCGCCCCGTAGGTTGTTTTTGTGCCAACTCGCCGATCTCGCGTTTGATCTCCATCGCCGCGCTCAGCGCCTGCCGGGCGTGATCGGCTTGGTCGGACAAAAGATTCCACGTTGCCATAATCTCTTCGCCCGTATGCTTGCTGATGGCACCATCGTGGCGAAAGATGCTAGCGACGATCAGCCCGGCATATTGGTTCAGCAGATCGAATAGCACAGCCGGGTTGAGCGATCCGGCAAGGCGCGTCAAATCGCGCAGATCAATACACACGACCGAGATGACGCGGCGCGCGCCGCCTAGCGGGAACACACCTCTGTCAAAATCGCGGGTCACCTGTTCTACGGCTTCCGGCGCGACGTAACGCCGAAACAAGCGCATGATTGACTCGCGCCGGCGCTCCTGCGAGAAATAGCGAAATACCATTGCGCCGAGGAAAACGCCGAACAATGCCAAGATCGGATAGAGCGGCTGGACTAGAACACCATCGTCGAATTTCTGGAACGCGTAGCCCAAATAGAGGAGAAAATAGATGATGGTGAGAGCGAACGCCGTGAGCAATCGGAAATGCGGCAGCGTCGCACCCGCAAGGATCGCCAGCAAGAACACCATCACGATTTCGGTGAGGCGGTCCTGTTGAACGAGAAAATGATTGCCCAGTATCGTTTCGATGACACTCGCCTGAATCTCGACCCCGTAGACGTGGCGGTTAGCTGACAACGGGGTATTCGAGTGTTCGGGCATCGCGGAACTCATCAGTCCAACCAGGACGATTTTGTCGCGCAGCGCGTTCATGCGGACGCGCCCGCCCAAGACATCCCTTGCGGAGATGACACCTTCTGCCCCCAAATTGACGAAGGTGATTTTCAAGCGTCCCGAACTGTCAACCGGCAATTGCCGCGCCCCCAATGCAATCGTCTGATCCTCAATGTGCACTTCCAGCGCAGCTACGCCAAAGGCGGGGTACCGTTTTCCGGCGGATTCAATCGCGACCGGAATGTGCCGGACGATGCCGTCCGCATCGGGCGGGCTCATCGTGTGCCCTAACCGCGTGGTAGGAGTCTGCAGCGCCGGCGCGGGGTCAAGCACGAAATCAAAGCGAGGAAAACTGCTGCCACCCGGAGAGTGACGCGTCGCCTCGACGCCGACGACTGGTTGGACGACGACCGGTACGCGTAGTATCGCCGCGGTCAACGCGGCGTCGTCGCTGGCTGGCTCGGGCAGAATGAGATCAAGTCCGACAACACGTGGCTGCCCGGCGGCCATGGCATTGATCAGTGCGGCAATCGTCGTGCGGGACCAGGGCCACGCGCCGTTCTCTTTCAAACTAGCATCGTCAATCGCCACAATAACGACTTGACCCGTCGGCGGCGGCGGGCGATACAGGAAATCAGACAGACGCGCCGGAGCGACACCGAGAATGCCCGAGATGATCGCCGCGGCAATCATCAATCCAACGCCCAAGCCCAACGCGCTGCCAAATTGCAGACGCAGGTAGACCCGCCGGTCGCGCAACAGGTGCGCCAAAAAGGTGCCCAGTGAGATTGAGAGGTGTTTTAGCACGCGCCGCAGGAGATCCATGTCTTGATCTTTTCGTATCCGGACTCTATCATCTTTTCGAGACTTGCCGCGCAATCTTGGTACTCGGCGAGCGTGCCGCCGTACGGATCGGCGACATCGAACGTGCGCTCGATCAATTCGCTCATCAAATGGATCTTGGAACGGGCGGTAGGAAACTCGGAAGCAAGTGCGTCGCGATGGCTGCGGGTCATCACTATGATGATGGTGGCCTGGTCAATCAATTCACGCGTGACGGTCCGTCCGCGATGGGCGGCGAGGTCAATCCCGCGTTCTGCCATCGTGCTGATCGCATGGACAGACGCCGGCGCATTATCCAGTGCCCAGGTGCCAGTCGAATCCGCGACATACTCCGGATGCTCCCCCGCACGACGCGCCTTCGCATTGAACAACGCCGCCGCCATCGGCGACCGGCAGACGTTGCCAGTACAGACGAAGAGAATGCGGTGGCTCATTCTTCAGAATCGAGCAAGAGGTATTCCAATTCCTGCTTGCGGACGATCTCCTCATCATCCAAGCCCACCTCGGTTTCCGCCGCGAGCAAGTCCAACAATTCGTCATCAAGGCGATCGAACTCCTTGGGGCTGAGATGCGGACGACCAGCCCCAGCCATTGCGTAGCGTTGAAGGTATTCGCGGTACTCATCCGAGTATGCGGGCTCAGCTGGCGGCTTGGCTTGCCTCGCGGGCTGGGGCTTGCGCGGTTTCTTCTTGGATGTCGCTGGTTTCGCGGGCTTGGTCTTTCTTTTCGTAACTAGTTTCGATTTAGGCATGGGCTTTTCCTTTTCCAGGAACGCGCTTCGGGAATTGCAGGGGGATTTGCCTGACAGGCAGTATTATACCACAATCGCCGCGGGTTTTGACAACAGATCTTGCTTTGCGCCTTCATTCTCCTATCAACGCGTACATACCGCCCGAGACGACCGAATGCCCCCCCAAGAGAATGGGAATCGCGGCGGCACGCGCCGCGATGGTCAAGGCGCGAACAAATGGATCAGCGATTTCTTCCGCGTTCAGCAGATCCGAATTGAATCGGTCGGACGCAGACGGATTCAGCCGGCGATGCGCGAACAACACACGCGTATCCAGGATCGCGGCATCTGCCAGCTGCGCGAGCGCTGTGAAAAACTCGGGCGCGCCGAGGCAATCGAGATACCCCCCCAGGAGGGAATGCACCTGTCCGCGCACGCCCCGCCCGCTCGCGCGCATCCCGCGCTCTTCGCTAAAGATGCGCCATTGGCAGCGCGTCGCGCGTTCGAGCGACAGCGCCAGTGAGGCAGAGACTCGCCCCGCGATCAGCGCAGTCGCGCCCCGATTCCCCAGCACGGATTTGATCTGCTCGATGCGCGAGGCATCGAGGCGCGCGGTGTCGAGAAACCCGCGCAGATGTTTCCCTACCGCAGGGTTAAGCGCAATCGTCAGCAAATCGGTCGGCGTATCAATG
>Ga0233421_10000938_pt1 | contig 11121 bp, 12 predicted proteins | sample Watercolumn_Mata_3_FD_182725 | JGI IMG/M metagenome (GOLD analysis project Ga0233421, IMG submission 182725) | Freshwater microbial communities from Lake Matano, South Sulawesi, Indonesia - Watercolumn_Matano_2014_107_MG | ecosystem: Environmental > Aquatic > Freshwater > Lake | place... | reverse complement strand
GTTCCTCCTGTTTCACTTCTGCTTCGCCGGAATCGAAAAGGATCTTTTCCACAACATCCAGGGTCAGTTTTCCCTTCAATTCCGTGATCGTGATCTGCCCCTTGGCGACTTCAGACTTCATTTCTTGAAGAAGCTCATCCTGGGTCTTTTTTATCGACTGGTCTTCTTCTTTGCTCTTCATCAGTTGAGCGATGTTTTCCTTCAAGGCCTTATTTTCTGAGTCAAGGTCTGAGGTCTTCTTTTTCAGCTCCATGACGTTCTTTGTCAGTTCATCCGATCTGGCTTGCAGGACGTTTTCCAGATCTGCTTTTGCCTTGGTTGCATTGGCAAAAGCCTCTTTGAGCTGGTCCCTGTCAGCCGTGAGTTCTTTTATTTTATCTTTCAGCAGGCTATTTTCCTTTGAAAGATCCTCGTACTTCTGCTGGAGGGATGCAAGTTCCTTTGCCTGGGTATCCGCTTCAGCAACTTTTTTCATGTATTTGCTTTCCGTTACCAGACAGCCGCTTAAAAAAAGGGGAAACGTAAGGATGAGGATGACGACGAGTACTTTCCTGTTCATTATTGCCTCCTTTTTGAGTGGATTCCGGTGCGTCTGTATTGCTCTTGCCGGTTGCACCTGTGCCTACTAACTGAATGTATTTATTTAGATTATATGACTATGCCTTTCTGGCATTCCAGACATTTATTGTAGAGTATAAGTGCTATGTGAATAAATCAATAGAAAAATATCCGCATGAAGCACATCGGTGGCACATCGTTTACATTTTCGGTAATAAAAAAGGGACACAAACAGGCCCCTTTTTTAAAGTATGTCTCATGCAGCGGGAGGCTGTGTAAATTATACCCCGTCGTCCAGTTCTTTAACACGGACAGCCTTTACAAATCTTTTATTGTAGTATGGTTTGTCAAGCGTGTCTATCCTGACTACCCTTTGACGTCCCGCTGCGGCATGGACGAATTCATTGTTCCCTATGTAAATACCGACATGACCGAACGCCCGCCTCGTATTGAAAAAGACAAGATCACCCTCCGCCAGTTCCTCCCGGGATATGCGCTTGCCGACACGGGCTTGCTCCCTCGCCGTCCGGGGAAGGCTGACATCGAAGAACTGGTAGATCTTCTTTACAAATGCGGAACAATCTAAACCTCTTACCGTTGATCCTCCCAGGCGATAAGGAGCACCCAGGAAGCCTTTCGCAACTCTTATGAATAACGACCTCTCATAGGCGCTGTTCCATTTACCCAATGGGTCGGAGCTTGACTCGACGTCCTGTCCCACTTCGCTGGTTTCATCGTTCATCACGACTTCTTCGTCTTCATCCAGCAGGTCATCGACTTCTGTCTCATCGTCTGGTTCATCGATCCTTGCTATTGTGAGGTCTCGCGCGCGATATGGTTTTGAAAGAGCAAGTTTCTGACCGATTCTCAACGATTTTGGATTGACGTGATTCAGGCGCTGGAGTTCCTTCACGGAATGGCCGGTTTTTTTTGCAATGATTTGAAGGGTATCTCCCTTTTTCACCACATAGTGGCCCGCTTTATGGGAATTGCTCTTCTTGGATTTTGCGGCTTGCTTTTTGCCCTGATCGGGAATGATGAGAACCTGTTTTGGTTTAAGAGCGTTGCTCTGTAAACTGTTGGCTTCTCTCAGGGCCTGTGGGGTGGTGCCGAATTTTTTTGCGATCTTGGCGAGATTATCGCCCCGCTTGACAATATATTCCCTTGCAAGGGCTTCCTGGCAGAAGCCACATGCAACGAACATGACAACCAGTCCCATCCATAGGAAAATCTGCAGTTTCATCATGAAGTACCTCCTCTTTTTCATTCGGGGGATCCCCCATTTTGGGAACGGTGCACAGATTTTGACAATGGATGACAAACTGCACACAGATGAACTAAAGGGTACTACTACAAAAAAAAGCTTTGCAAGTCAAAGTAAATTTTCGCCTGAGGGATAATGTCCCAAAAAGTCAATATGAAATAACGTTTCAAGCCTTTCATAATAGTAAAATTTGATATATGAAGAGCATTCGTGACCGGATTTATTCTCTCCCTGAGGTGAACGCTCTGAGCGCTGATAAATAATGGTAATAACTGATTATTTTGATGATTAGAAGATTATTTGCCATAATTGTTGTGGTCCTTGCTTCTGCGTTGCTCCTGGATATAGGGCTCTATTTTATCTATCCTGATGTTTCCGAGCTTAAAAAGACATATCCGAAAAAGACGGCTTTTATGAAGTATCGCGAACAGGAGTGGGAAAGAAAGGGAAAGAAGAATAAAATCATTCATCAGTGGGTGCCTTTATCGCACGTCTCTTCTTATGTGATCAAAGCGGTAATCATTGCCGAGGATGACAAGTTCTGGTCACATGAAGGTTTTGATTTCGAAGCGATGCAGAAAGCCATTGAAAAAGACATAAAAAAGAAACAATTTGCGGCAGGGGGGAGTACGATAAGCCAGCAGCTGGCAAAGAATCTTTATCTGTCTCCCTCAAAGAACCCGGTGCGCAAGATAAAGGAAGCTATTCTCACGTGGAGGATTGAACGAAATATTTCCAAGAAGAGGATTATTGAATTATATTTAAACGTTGCGGAATGGGGCGATGGGATCTTCGGCATTGAAACAGCCGCCCGTCGGTACTATGGGAAAGCTGCATCAGAACTCACGGCGAAAGAAGCGGCGCGTCTCGCATCGGTGCTCCCCAATCCTCGCAGATACAACCCTGTAGGGACGTCCCGCTATGTGGAAGGCCGTTCTGATCGTATCTATGAGATCATGGTCAAAAGGGGCATTGTCATACCGGAGTATGAAGAGGTGATGAGGGAACCGGAGAAAAGTGGAGAAATCGAGGGAAAGGTGGTTGATGGATTACCGGGGGTAGACATGAAAGGAGATATCCCGAAATTACCCAAATAGACGGGCAGCGGCGGTGCAAGTATCGTCCAACCGACCAAATCTCCGGTGATAAGAGAAGAAACGAAGGACAGGGGACAATAAGAAAAGTTGCATGACAGCCTTTCTCCAGCAGATTTTATTCTTATAAGTCTCGTTCCTCTGAATTTGCCTTCACCTGTCAAAATCAAAGGCAAACCAGGCATAGCCTAAAAGCTGGCAGGCCTGGCAGCCTTTCAGGAACTGGTACACGAAGACCACACGTGTACCTCCATCGGGGAGAGTTTCTATTGCAATATCCTCTTTTTCACATCTGTTGCCGCCCCACAGCATGACATCGGGAAAGCGTCGTTTCAGCTTCCTGAATACCCGGTCATTTTCCAGTTTCTTCCGGTTGCATCATTTTTGCTTCGTCGCCGGACCACACTGATTCCGCCCCGACTTTCCCCATCTGTCCGTTTGCGGCTGAAAGAGTTCCCTGAGAGAGAAGAAGTATGAATGACAGGGAATAGATAACCCACTTCATGGTTTTACGTATTTTCTTTTTTTTGTTTCTTTTAATCTTTCTTGCAATCTTTAAACCTAGGAGTTACGCACTCCACCTTGTGTTTATAAATCCCGTTGAAAAGGTATAAGATACCCTGGGACGCCGGGGTAAATGGGAGGAGTGAATCTGTATTTCACCTGATGCCAGAGAGCATGGTTTGTAGATTAGATCCTCTTCCCACGGCTTTGTTCCATAACTCGTACGGTATCAGAAACCGTCCCAAATGGGAATGAGTTTGTACTTGCAAGGTTGATTCGAACAGAGCAATTTACCCGAAAGCGGCTCATACACAGGGAGGGGAGGAGCGTTTATGTCAGCACCGGTTCTGGGGATAGACATCGCCAAGCAGAGAGTCGAGGTGGCATTGTTGGTTCAGGGCAAGATCAAGCATAAGTCCATCAGGAACACGCCGGATGGTTTCGAGACTCTGGCCCTCTGGCTCGGGAAGCTGGGCATGGAGCGGGTTCACGCCTGCCTGGAAGCCACCGGCAATTATGGGGAAGAGCTGGCCGTCTATCTTCACGAAGCCGGCCATAGGGTCAGCGTTGTCAACCCTGCCCGGATCAAGGGATTTGCCCAGAGTGAACTCATCCGCACGAAGACCGACCGGATCGATGCCGGGATCATTGCCCGGTTCTGTCTGGCCATGCAGCCGGAGGTCTGGGCCCCGCCTTCCGCGGAGATCCGATTACTACGGGCCCTAGTGAGAAGGGCCGGGAGCCTGATCGACATGCTCACCCAGGAGAAGAACCGGCTCGGCACCGCCCATGACTCCGTCATCCCCTTGATCAAGGAGCACATCGGCTATCTGGAGGGAGAAATCGAGAAGGTCAGGGCTCAGATCGCCGAACTGATTGACAGAGATCCGGACCTGAAGCAGAAGAAGGACCTCTTGGCCTCCATCCCGGGTATCGGCAAGGCAACCATCGCCGCTATCCTGGCCGAACTTGACGATTTGGGAAGGTTCAAACATGTCCGTGAACTCGTCGCGTTCATAGGCCTTGCCCCTAAAGAGACTCTGTCAGGGACATCCATCAAAGGGAAGCCGAGACTGTGCAAGACCGGCAATGCACGACTTAGAAGAGCCCTATACATGCCGGCGCTGGTATCAATACGCTATAATCCCTTGATGATCGCTTTTTATCAGCGGCTGAAAGAAAAAGGCAAAAACGGGAAGGTCATTGTCTGCGCGATTATGAGGAAGCTGGTTCATATTATCTTCGGAGTCCTGAAATCAGGGAAAAAATATGACCCAAACTATAAGTCAGCTTTAGCTTGACAAGAACGGTATCTACAAAGTGTGAGTGAAGACAAGTTATCGGAAGTAAGCATTACGGATCGAAAGAGAGTAAGTAACACGTGAATTTAGCCACGCGGGCTGAAGGCCTGCGACGGCTGGAATGAATGGTTATGCACAATGTTCACTAAAGATGATTTCCTCTTTCTTGGACCGGGGCATCGCTTTTATCTGTGCTTCTCGAATAAGAGCTTGGGAACGCGTCAAGCCTTCTTGTTGGTATAACAGCTTGACGGGCAGGCGAGTTCGGGTGTAGGTTGCCCCCCGACCCTCACTATGTTGCTTGACTCGAGCCCGCACATCTTTTGCTATCCCCGTGTAGAGCGACCCATCCCCGCAGCGGAGGATATAGACTGTCCAATCCTTTCGCCCCTTTCTCTTCATCCCTTGGATCATTCTTAGGTATTTAGTCTCCACATTCATTCTCTATAGATTAGAGCTTCATTACAGACGATTTTGTGGATTGGAATCAATTGCGGGTTATAATATACGTTCTTTTTAAAATTATTGGAAGTGTGGACTTCAGGAAGCAAATCGCGGGAAAAGTCGTAAATAATTCTGCGGACGAAAATTAACTCAGAAAAGGTGAATTGCCATCGGTGCAAACAGACCTATTGCACCGAGAATCACAGCGATAGCTCCCAATCCTCCTGATATCCAAGCCAATACGGCTACTCCTGTAATAATCTGAGCCGATGCCAGTACAATGGCAATCTGAAGAGCTGCAGAAGACAGTTCAAAATAGTGATAGGCAGCCATGGCACGAGTACGGTTATTTTCTGCCGCCTTCGCACGAACAGACAATTCCTTGCGTCCTTCCTTTGTTTCCGGTTCTGAATCGTACGTGGCTGCTACCTTTCGCCAGTCGTCAATACGCTTTTGAAGCGTTGTCGCCTTGGCTGCATTTTTTTCATGTTTCAATTCGCTCTCGGCTGCTTCCGCGGCGGTACGCAATGTCGTCATACGGATGGTCTTCGCCTGGAAAAATGCCCACAGATTTGATGCCTCAATGTTGTAGGTCAACGCAGAGGTCTGGGCACTCTTGGCCATTGTCTCGCTCAATGCGAGAAAAAGCGCCAAGATTGCTATCAATAAAGCAATTTTTTTATTAGATGGATCCACATGCCCCGCGCCGTGACCAGACATATTATACCTCCACTGATAATGATTGATATGGACTTCTTTTCAGCGGCCGGAGTATATGTAAGGAGATATTTTATGTCAAAGCATATTTGGCGGAAAAATGCGAGATACTGACCCAATGACTGCGGCAGGATTATTCAGGAGCGCCGTAAGGGTGGACATTACGCATTGAAGTCATCTATACATGCAAGAAAGCCAGATATATTGACTACAGGAAGGCACCAATAACCAACCTGAACGGAAAATTGGCCATGAAATCTTTGCTCCTTTCACGCCGTATTCAATGAACAGTTTCATAAATCCAGCGTTGACCTTGTAGTTTTAAGCCGATTATCCATTTTCATCCTAAATTTACTGGTGGAAACAAGATACTGATAGTATTGGGTAAAATGCCGTAAAAAGCGGTTTTTTTAAGAAAATATTTTTAAGATTTCTCACCAAACCCGGTAAAAAATCGCTCTATTTTTATTATCATAAAACTTCTCTTGTTTATTGCCTCATTCATATCATAATTCAGGATATTTTTATTTTTCGTTTTAAAAGTATTTGACAATTTCCAGAATTAATGTTAGCATTATAACGTAATAGTGGAAATTGAAGTAGGTCTTATGAAAAGAGAATTTACAAAAAAAGAAGCTGCTGAGGTTTTAGGCATAACACCAAGAACAATTCACTTTTATACTGACCAAGGCATCATCATCCCTGAGAAAGCAAATCCAATTGGAAGAGGAACAACACGAAAATATTCAAGAAGAAACCTTATAGAATTTCTATTGGTAAGAGAACTTGCAAAAAATGGAATGTCGTTGGAAAAGATCAAGAACGTGATGAGCGAACTAAGGAATCGATATGATGAAAATTTTTTAAATCCTGAAGGAACTTGGGAGGAGAAGAAAAACCGCAATCTCGCGAAGCTAATAATTTATGACGCTGGTAGCGAAAAACCCCTTATAAGAGCCTCCTGGAAAAAGGCAGTATCTTTGGGAGTCGAAGATTTTTCAAGCGCGATCGTGGTTAAAATTGGATATTTTTTCAGGAAGATGAGAGAAGTATAATTTTTTTTCAAAACATGGATCAGTAATACTGATTAGAGAATCATCTATTAACGTATTTCATATGAGCGTTAAAGTACGAGAACGACCAAAAGGATCTGGTATTTGGTGGATATTTATTGATCACCAGGGAAAGCGTAAGGCCAAAAAAATTGGCAAAGATAAGCGTTTCGCCCATGAGGTCGCCAAGAAAATTGAAGCTCGCCTTGTTCTGGGAGATCTTAAACTGGATGGTGATTCGGAAAGTAACTACCCTTTGTTTAAGGATTACGCCCACATTTGGCTCACCACGTATATAAAGCAGATGAGGAGGCAATCAACATATGAAAGATACAAGGATGCTCTATCAAAATATGTAATCCCAGTTTTAGGTAAGAAGCCGATAAACGAAATCAGACGTGGTGAAGTGAGAAATCTTCTCATGACCATTTATTCTAGAGGACTCTCAAGAAGTTATATTGGGATTATTTACGCCACAATTAACGGCCCTTTGACATATGCACTTGACGAAGAACTTATCATGGCAAACCCCATCATAGGTCTGACAAAAAGATTAGGTGCTAAGACTGAGGAAAATGACGCGGCTGATTTTTTATCCAGAGAAGAGGTTAATCTTTTCTTAACCACTTGCTACCAGCACTTCAATGATTATTATCCCCTTTTCCTATGTGCATTCCGCACCGGACTACGTTTAGGCGAACTTTTAGGCCTTCAGTGGGGTGATATGGATTGGAACGGTAATTTTATTGAGGTAAGACGGTCTTATAAGATCGGTAAGGTTGGTCCCACTAAAACCGGGAAGAACAGGCGAGTCGATATATCAGATCAACTAATGGCAACGTTAAGGAGCCTTTATTCAAAAAGACAAGCTGAAGCATTGGCAGAAGGAAGGGGCGAAGTTGTCAAAGCGATTTTTCACAGAGACGGGAAGCAAATAGAGCAAAATTTCATCAGGCGAATTTTTAAACGTATCTTAATCAAGGCAGGCATTCGGGAAATAAGGTTTCACGATATACGACACACTTATGCAAGTCTTCTCTTGAGCAATGGTGAAAGTCCTGTTTACGTGAAAGAACAACTCGGTCATACCAGTATTCAGATGACAGTTGATATATACGGACATTTAATTCCTGGAAGTAACAGGCAGGCAGTTAACCGGTTAGATACACGACATTACGCAACCTATACGCAACTACAAAAAAAGATGTAGTATAACACGTTGATATTATACTACATCTACATCCATGATGCCGAAGCCGGGATTTGAACCCGGACAGGCCTACGCCCACTAGACCCTGAACCTAGCGCGTCTACCAAATTCCGCCACTTCGGCATATTTTCATTGTGCAGAAATTGTTATTATACCGTGGTTGTCTACACCGACATTCTCGTCATTGTCAAGTAAAATTGAACTTGAAATTAACGGCATTAATGCTATGTTAACGCGAAGTTTCAAAACAAAGAAGATATGCCTTTCACCATATGAAAGTTATTGAAAATTTAACATCCATACCCCCCGAATTCCTGGGTGCGTACGTTACCATAGGAAACTTCGATGGGGTGCATCTGGGTCATATCCCCATATTTGAAAAGCTCCTTGAAGAAGCCAGAAGGGATGACCGAAAGGCCCTGGTCATTACCTTCAATCCTCATCCGAAAGCGGTACTCCATCCGGAAATCAGACCTTTTTACCTGATCACAACCATGGAAGAGAAAATCGCCCTTTTGGAAAAAATCGGTATCGATGGTCTCGTGCTCATCCCTTTTGATACCTCCTTTTCCCAAATCACTGCCGAAGAATTCATTCGCGATATACTGTGGAATACCCTGCGTATCAGAAAAATTTTCATCGGTCATGACTATACGTTTGGGAAAAATAAGGGTGGAAACGAAACATTTCTCACAGATATGGGGAAAAAGTTAGGCTTTGAAGTACATTCCATTGATGTGGTGAAACTTGACGCTGACACCGTGAGTAGCACACGGCTGAGGCACACAATTCTTGAGGGAAACGTAAAGCTTTCCGCCCAGCTCCTGGGAAGACCATATAACGTCAGCGGCGTGGTAATTCGGGGTAGGAACCGCGGGGAAGCACTTGGATTTCCCACGGCAAACATCAAACCGGACAAGGAGTTACTGCCTGAAAATGGCGTCTACGCGGTAATCGTCGAAATGGAAGATGTCCGTCACCGGGGTGTGCTGAATATTGGATATAATCCCACCTTTTCCGACGATGAGCTTTCTATCGAGGTGTTTATCTTTGACTTCAATGAAAAAATCTACGGAAAGAGACTGAACATCCTTTTCATCGAAAGAATTCGCAATGAAAGAAGATTTGAGACGCCGGAAAAACTGGCGGAACAAATCAAAAAAGACATTAACCGGGCAAGGAAAATACTGAAACCGTATTTTTAAGTACCGTTCCTCCCTCCCGAGTATCTCCCCCATGAGAGTGCAATACTTACACCGATGGGATGTCACGTATAAAGAAGCTGTCGCAATTCAGGAGGAATTGAGAGCAAAACTGATTCTGGATGACAGAGACGTTCCCGAGGAGATCAGAACCATCGCCGGGAGTGACATATCCTATTCAAAACACAACAGCCTCTTCTTTGCTGCGGTTGTCCTCCTGGATTACCGGTCCATGAATGTCATTGAAGAAACTTCCGTGATCGAAAATGTGCCATTCCCCTATATTCCGGGTCTCCTTAGTTTCAGGGAAGGACCGGCCATTTTGAAATCATTTGAGCGTCTCTGTAACGTTCCAGACGCTGTGATTTTAGACGGCCAGGGCATTTCCCATCCCAGAGGGATCGGGCTTGCCTCACACCTGGGGTTGCTCATTGATGTCCCGACCATAGGCTGTGCAAAGAAAAGACTCGTGGGAATTCACGGCGATGTCGGTCACGAGGTAGGAGATTTTACGGATTTAATTCTCGACAACCGGATAGTCGGTGCCGCCATGCGCACGAAGAAGAAAGTGAAACCGGTATTCATATCACCGGGGCACAAAATCAGTACGACAAAAGCCGTTCGCGTGGTTCTCTCCTGTTGCAGGGGCTACAGACTTCCCGAACCGGTGAGACTGGCACACCTCACGGTGAACAGGCTGCGATCAAAATTCCCCAGTTCTTGCTGAAATACATTATTCCCGGGATCGAACAGTGCGACGTATACAACATCATTCACTCCCGGCCTGAGGACTGCCTGGGTAGGCCGGGGTGTGGCGCTCTTTATAGAGATTCATGATCTCAGTTCGCGTCAGAACCGCATCGACCCTGCTCACACACCTTTCGATATTTTCTTTGCCACCCTCTTCCCGGTCTACCAGCACGATGACTCGATCTACCACCATGCCCGCTTTCGTCACAATCTCTATTGCGGTAACTGTCGATCCACCCGTCGTTATCACGTCATCTATAATCACGACCCTCTCCCCCGTCGTGACATTTCCCTCAATGGCGCTCTTTGTGCCGTGATCTTTTACATCCTTTCTCACGATAAATGATTTAATCGGTTTTCCCCTCTGATAAGAAACAAGAGAAAGGGCATTCGCGATGGGATCCGCTCCTAAGGTAAGACCACCGGCGGCCGTCACCTCTGTATCGCGAAGCATCTCGAAAAGGATGTTCCCGATAAGGTTCATCCCCTCCGGATCGAGGGTTGTGGTTTTGCAATTAAAGTAGTAATTGCTCGTTTTCCCGGAAGTGAGTTTGAACGGGGGGTCCTCCCGGTATTGAAAAGACTTCTCAAGGATGATCTCGGCCAGCCTCTCTTTTAAATGGTGATGGGGCATAGGAAAATATTACCTCGAAAAGACCGCACGGTGGTGTGCTCCGCAAACGATCTACATGGGATCGTTGTTTTTCAGGACAAACTTCACAGGAACGTCCACCAACATATTGACGGGAGTTCCCATTTTTCTTCCCGGTTCAAATTTCCATGTCTTTACCGCATCCAGGGCGGACCGGTCAAGTACTGCATATCCGGAAGATTTCTTTACCCGCACACTTCCCACACTCCCGTCAGCGGATACTTCTGTGGATACCAGCACAATACCTTCATAGCCCCGCAGCCGTGCGATCCAGGGATAGGCGGGGTGAGTATTTTCACGGTACTTAGGCACCGCGATAGACACAGCTTTCTCTTGCGAATTTCCCATCATGACATGGGCGATTTGATTCCTG
>Ga0233421_10000934_pt1 | contig 11138 bp, 7 predicted proteins | sample Watercolumn_Mata_3_FD_182725 | JGI IMG/M metagenome (GOLD analysis project Ga0233421, IMG submission 182725) | Freshwater microbial communities from Lake Matano, South Sulawesi, Indonesia - Watercolumn_Matano_2014_107_MG | ecosystem: Environmental > Aquatic > Freshwater > Lake | place... | reverse complement strand
CTTCAATCGCCACTTTGGCCTTGAACTGTGACGTAAAGCTGTTCCGTTTCTTTTCGCTCATAACTTGTCCCGTTTTAGGGCAAGTTACCACCTTAAACCTCTGTCTGAAATTCGGGGTCCATTATAGTACCTGGAAGTTTACGTTCTGGTAAATTAAGCTCGCTCTCCAGAGGGGAAAGAAGATGACTTTTCATATTTTAACAGGTTAATGCGACCGGTTTTTCATGTTTTTTTCATGGGAGCCTGTCGTTCCGAACCTTTAACAGAACCTGCGTCCTGATGCGGCGCGGTCACAAGTTCTCATCATTCCGCTTATGAAGCCAGAGTTTGTCCTGCCTGCTCATGTCCCAATACATCCGGATCGGCCTTTTGACGGACGTCAGAGAGTCGTGATCGATCGGGTTTTTCCTGAAATCGACGGAGGCCGTTTTCCCGCCAAGAGAGTCGAGGGCGACCGGCTGGTGGTTGAGGCCGATGTCTTTACCGATGGTGCTGATACGATTACCGCAGAGCTGCTGTATCGAAGAAAAGGCGAACCGGAGTGGGTCCGGGTTCCAATGACCTTTGTGGTGAACGACCGCTGGACAGCGGCGTTCGAGGTGGGTGCGCCGGGCATCTGTGAATATACCGTGCAGGCGTGGGTTGACCATTTCCAGACCTGGCGAAAAGGTTTGCAGAAAAAGGTCGATGCAGGTCAGGATGTCGCGCTTGACCTGCGCATCGGAGCTGCTCTTGTCGAGCTTGGCGCAGCAAGAGCGAACGATGAGGATGCAGGTCTCCTGCACCACTATGTCGGGCTTCTGTCGGTTGGCGGGCGCGAGGTGGCTCTGGAGGCTGCGCTGAGCGAAGGGCTGCTTTCGGCTATGCTGCGCAGTCCCGAGCGTTCGATGGCAAGTCTTTACGAAAAGATTCTTCTGCTCCAGATCGACCAGAAAAAGGCCGGATTCAGCACCTGGTACGAGCTCTTTCCCCGCTCCTGGGCCGAGGAGCCGGGCAGGCACGGCACCTTCCGCGACTGCATGAGGCTCTTGCCGCGTATAGCACTGATGGGATTCGATGTGATCTACCTTCCTCCCATCCACCCCATCGGCCTGACCAAGCGCAAGGGGCGCAATAACGCCCTTGTGGCGGCTCCCGAAGACCCCGGAAGTTGCTGGGCTATCGGCAGCCCCGACGGTGGCCACACCTCGGTTCATCCCGAACTCGGTACGATGGAGGAGTTTGAGGCGTTCGTGCAGGCGGCCGGAAAACACGGCATCTCGGTGGTGCTCGATATCGCCTTCCAGTGCTCGCCGGACCACCCCTGGGTACAGGAGCATCCTCAGTGGTTCCGCTGGCGTCCCGATGGCACGGTGCAGTTTGCCGAGAATCCTCCCAAACGGTATGAGGATATTCTGCCTATCGACTTCGAGTCTGCGGACTGGCAGAACCTCTGGATCGCGCTGTGCGATGTGTTTCTCTTCTGGGTAGGCAAGGGGGTGAAGATTTTCCGCGTGGACAACCCGCACACCAAGGCGTTCAGCTTCTGGGAGTGGGCGCTCGGTTCAATCCGTGAACAGCATCCCGATGTGATGTTCCTTGCCGAGGCCTTCACCCGGCCCAAGCTGATGGCACGCCTGGCCAAGGCAGGCTACACCCACTCGTACACCTACTTCACCTGGCGCAACACGAAGCACGAATTGCAGGAATATCTGACCGAACTGACCACGACCGAGCTGAAGGAGTACATGCGCCCGAACTTCTGGCCCAACACCCCCGACATCCTGCACGAGGAATTGCAGACCGGCAGCCGTCCGAGGTTCATCATCCGTTTTGTTCTGGCAGCCACGTTATCGTCGAACTACGGCATGTACGGTCCCGCCTACGAGCTGCTCGAACATGTGCCTTATCCCGGCAAGGAGGAGTATGTCGATTCGGAGAAGTATGAAATCAAGCGATGGGACCTCGACCGGCCCGGAAACATCCGCTCCGAAATCGCGCTGGTCAACCGCATCCGGCACAATAATCCGGCGCTTCAGCAGACCAGTGATATCACGTTCGTGCGCATTGACGGCGCACAAGGCCGGGAGCAGGATCAGATCATGGGGTACGTCAAGTGTTCGCCCGATGGCTCGAACATCATTCTTACAGTGGTCACGCTCGACGACTGGAATGTACGCGGCGGCTGGCTGCGTTTTCCGCTCGAAAAGTTCGGGCTGCCGCACACCGAGCGCTTCACGGTCGAAGACCTTCTCACCGGACAGAGCTTCGAGTGGAACAGCGAGTGGAACTACGTCGAACTGAATCCGCATCTGATGCCGGCGCATATTTTCAGGGTCAGCCTGCCATCACCCTCTAACGCACTTTCTGCAACCACCAATGCCTAATATCAACGCAATGAACAGCTATCAGCCAGAGCCGCTCTGGTACAAGGACGCCATTATCTACGAACTGCATATCAAGACTTTCTGCGACGGCAACAATGACGGCATCGGGGATTTCCGGGGGCTGAAAAGCCGCCTCGCTCACCTCGAAAGCCTCGGGGTGACGGCCATCTGGATTCTGCCTTTCTACCCCTCGCCGCTGCGTGACGACGGTTACGACATTGCCGATTACACCTCGGTCAACCCTGCTTACGGAACCATCGAGGATTTCCGGGACTTCCTCGAAGAGGCACACCATCGAGGCATGAAGGTGATTACCGAGCTGGTGGTGAACCATACCTCCGACCAGCACGAGTGGTTCCAGAAGGCGCGCAAGGCTCCGAAAGACTCGCCAGAACGGGATTATTACGTCTGGAGCGATGACCCGAACAAATATGGCGAGACCAGAATCATCTTCGAGGATTTCGAGGTATCGAACTGGACCTGGGACAATGAGGCTGGTCAGTACTACTGGCACCGCTTTTTCCATCATCAGCCCGACCTGAACTTCGAGAACCCTGCCGTGCACAAGGCGCTGTTTGACGTACTCGATTTCTGGCTCGGAATGGGTGTTGACGGACTCCGGCTCGATGCCGTTCCCTACCTCTATGAGGAGGAGAACTCCAACTGCGAGAATCTGCCGAAAACCTTCGAGTTCCTGAAGAAGCTCCGTGCCTACGTTGACGAGCACTACCCGAACCGGATGCTGCTGGCCGAAGCGAACCAGTGGCCCGAGGACTCCACCAAATATATCGGCGAGGACATGTGCCACATGAATTTCCATTTCCCGCTCATGCCGAGGCTTTACATGGCGGTGGCTATGGAGGACAGCTATCCCGTCATTGATATTCTCGGCCCCCGCAGCGAAATGCTGGAGATTCCCGAAACCTGCCAGTGGGCCTCTTTTCTTCGCAACCACGACGAGCTGACCCTCGAGATGGTAACCGACGAAGAGCGGGTCTTCATGCGCGGCTATTACGCGCCCGACCCGAAAGCGCGCATCAATCTCGGCATCCGTCGCCGTCTCGCGCCGCTCATGTCGAACGACCGCCGCCGCATCGAACTGATGAACATCATGTTTTTTTCCATGCCCGGCACACCGGTGCTCTATTACGGTGACGAGATCGGCATGGGCGACAACTACCACCTCAGGGATCGCGACGGCGTGCGCACGCCGATGCAGTGGAACGGCAGCCTTAACGCCGGCTTCTCGCAATCCGCTCCGGAAAAGCTGATATTGCCGGTCATCATCGATCCGGAGTATCTTTACGAGGCGGTCAACGTCGAGGTGCAGGAGTCGAACCCGAATTCACTGCTCTGGTGGATGCGCAATACCATTGCGACTGCCCGTTGTATCAAAGCTTTCAGCCGGGGCACTATCGAGTTCCTGCCGACAGGCAATCCCAAAGTGCTGATGTTCATCCGTACCTTTGAAGACGAGACTATCCTCACGGTGCTCAACCTGTCAGGCAGTATACAGAGCGCTGATGCCGATCTTTCCAGCCGGGAAGGGTGCGTACCTCAGGATCTGTTCAGCGGGAACCGTTTTCCGGTCGTGGGGCAATCGCCATACCGTTTCTCTCTGGCTCCTTATGGCTACTTCTGGCTCAGGATGCCTGGCGAACTCTCAGCGGGCAGCGAAGCGATGCCGTGCGATACGGTTATCCTGCGTGCCGGGAGCTGGGCAGAGCTGCTGGCACGCCGCAATCTCGAAAGGCTCGAATCCGGTCTTCTGCCAGGCTATTGCCGCTCAGCCCGCTGGTTTGGCGGCAAGGCGCGAAATATCGTCAACGTCCGTGTGCTCGACACTGTTCCTGTTGCAGGCATGGAGAATACCTCGTTCGCCATCACCGAAATCCGCTATTCAAGCGGTCAGAACGAGCGCTACCAGATACCGCTGACCTTCGTGCCCCTGGAGCGTGGCGACATGAGCGACGAGCCGTTCAGGCGCCATGCGATTGCCCGGATCGAACTCGGCGGCAAGGAAGGCTTTCTGATCGATGCGGTGCTCGATGCCGCATTCCGCACAAGGTTGCTCGAACTCATCGTCCGTCAGGAGTCGTGGACCGGTTCAGCCGGAGCCATCTGCGCCGAAACCGGCAGCCAGCTCGAAACCGGCAGCCAGCTGCCTCTTGAGTCGAAACTGATGGGGCTGGAGCAGAGCAACACCTCCATCACCTACGGCGACCAGCTCTGCCTGAAACTTTACCGGAAGATCGACAGCGAAGTTGCGCCAGAGGTCGAGGTCGTCCGGGCTCTCACCGAAAAGACCGGATACAGGAACATCCCGGTCTATCTCGGATCGGTTGACTATGAAAACAGTCGCAAGGATCATTACTCTCTCGGCATTCTGCAGAACTTCGTTCAGAACAAGGGCGACGGCTGGAGGCTGAGTCTCGACCACGTGCAGCGCTATTTCGAAGCTGTGCGTTCGCGCCTTGCAGAGGGCACACTGCCTGATCTCTTGTCGGCAGGTCCGGAGATGCCGGAGCTGATTGGCGAAGAGTATCTCCGTATGGTAGGCAAGCTTGCTGAACGCACCGCCGGGCTGCATCGTGCACTGGCTTCGGTCGGTAACGACCCTGCATTCGCACCAGAACCCTTTACCTGGCTCTACCAGCGTTCTGTTTTCCAGGGAATGACCGATCAGGTCAAACGTGCGATGAGTTTTCTGCAAGATAACCTCCAGAAGGTGCCGGAGTCAGCCGCAGCTCTCGTTCAGGAACTGCTCGGCAGGGAGAATGAGATTCTTGCACTGTTCGAGCCGTTGCGCAAGGATGAGAACGGTGAGCAGGTCGAGCGGATGCACACGGTCAGGGTCAGGATTCACGGCGACTTTCACCTCGGGCAGGTGCTTTGTACAGACGATGACTTCGTGATTCTCGATTTTGAAGGCGAACCGGCCCGTTCGCTTACTGAACGAAAGCTCAGATACTCGGTCTATCGCGACCTTGCCGGAATGGTGCGCTCATTCGACTATGCAGCCTTCTTCGATCTGTTGCAGAAAGGCGGAGCGTCCGGGGCAGAAGAGCGCGAGACGATGGAGCCCTGGGTCGGGCTCTGGAGCCGTTACGTGAGCCAGCACTTCATCGGGGTCTATACCCAGCATACCGAAAAGGTCACGTTCAGCATAAAGAATTCCGAATTCGGGCTGATTCCGGCTGAACCGCGCCAGAGAGAGCTGCTTTTGCGAAGCTACCTGATGCAGAAGGCTATCTATGAAATGATTTACGAGATGAACAACCGTCCCGATTGGGTGTCGATTCCGCTCAACGGGATTCTTCGCCTGATCAGAAGTTGAACCAGTCGCGGTATGTGCCACCGGCCTCGCCTGTATACCAGAGAGGCCGGTCGCGCGACCAACTCTTTTCAGAACCTCCAGCCATGCAGGAGCACCATCTCGAAACCACCGTCAGCGGGCGCTATCTCGTCGAAGCTCCGGACGGCGATGGCCCGTTTCCGGTGCTTGCCGGCTTTCACGGCTATGGCCAGCTGGCTGAAGACGAGCTTGCCATGCTACGGCAGATTCCCGGCTCCGGTGGCTGGATACGACTCTCCATAGAAGCGCTGCATCCCTTCATCAACCAGAAAGGCCAGCCCGGAGCGAGCTGGATGACTCGTCGTGGCCGCGAGCTGCGCATCGCCAAAAATGTCCGGTATGCCGATGCTGTTGTCGGGCGTGTCATGGCTGTGCTGCCGGTCGATGGCCGCCTCGTGCTGCATGGCTATTCGCAAGGCGCGGGCATGGCCTGCCGCGCCGCCGTGCTCGGCAGGCACCCGGTCGCCGGCGTGATGCTTCTTGGCGGCGACATCCCGCCGGAGCTTGGCGACCTCGGTCGTCTGAACGCGGTGCACCTTGGCCGGGGTGACCACGACCGGTTCTATCCGAAAAAGCACTTCGAGAACGATCTTCAGCGGTTACGGGAAAACGGCATCGAGCCGTCGCTGTGCGAGTACGCCGGCGGCCACACCCCAACCGACGAGTATTTCGAGTCGGCGGGGCGGTTTCTCCAAGCTTTTGGGTGAAAAGGTTTGGGCGTTATCCTTGCAAATTATGGAGTGACGATTTAAACTGACGATTATCATTGCAAATTCGGAATATGATTCCGAATTTGCATACATGATCACAAGATATTTAATACAGGAACTCGAAGTTGCGCTTGCCATGTATCCGGCAGTAGCGATCCTCGGCCCTCGACAATCGGGCAAAACGACGCTGGCGCTTGAGGCCGGACGGTCTTTCGATGCCATTTATCTCGATCTTGAATCCGACAAGGACAGGGCAAAGCTGGCAAGCCCGGAGCTGTATCTCGAAGATCATCGTGATCGACTGGTCATTCTCGATGAAGTGCATCGTGCGCCCGGACTTTTTCCTGTGCTCAGAGGACTTATCGACAGGAGCAGGAGAGCCGGGAAAAAGACGGGGCTGTATCTGCTTCTCGGTTCCGCCTCGCCCGAGCTGCTCAAGCAGTCAGGCGAGTCTCTCGCTGGCAGAATCTCCTATCTCGAGCTGACGCCATTTACCATTCTTGAAACAGAGCCGTCGGATTTAGACAAGTTGTGGATCAGGGGCGGCTTTCCCGACAGTTTTCTGGCGACGAGCGACAAAAACAGTATGCGGTGGCGTCAGAACTTCATCCGCACCTATCTCGAACGTGACATTCCGCAGTTTGGCCCACGGATTCCCGCTGAAACCCTGAGACGCTTCTGGACCATGCTTTCCGCGCATCAAGGCGGGTTGCTCAACATGTCTCAGTTTGCCAGGAATCTTGGCATCGATGGCAAAACCGTGGCCAGTTATCTCGATCTCTTGGTCGATCTGTTGCTGGTGAGGCGGTTGCCGCCGTGGCAGGAGAATATCGGCAAGCGGCTGATTCGCAGCCCGAAAGTGTTCGTGCGCGACAGCGGCTTGGTGCATGCGCTGCTTGGGATCGCCGACAAGGAGAGCCTGCTGTCGCATCCGGTGGTCGGCCAAAGCTGGGAGTGCTTCGTTGTAGAGAACCTGCTCGATTCTCTACCCGATCTCGTACAGGGCTATTTCTACCGAACCGCTGGCGGGGCGGAGATCGACCTGCTGCTGGCGTGGCCGGACGGGAAAAAGTGGGCGGTCGAGGTCAAGCGAAGCCTGTCGCCAAAGCTGGAGCGTGGATTTTATTCGGCGCAAGAGGATCTGAAGCCGGATCGGTCGTTCGTCGTCTATCCCGGCACGGAGCGCTATCGCATCTCCGAGACGGTCGAAGCGATCTCCCTGCGCGATCTCGCCTTCGAACTTCGCGGCAGCGAGCCGGTCTGAGCTGTCAACTTTTCTTCGCCTCGTTCCACAGACTGTCCAGCTCTTCTGCCGAGAACTCCTGCCAGCTTCGGCCTGACGCGAGAACGGAGGCTTCGACCTTGCGGAAATGATCCATGAACTTGCTGGTTGCCTTGCGCAGGGCGTCTTCGGGATTGGTGTCGATGAAGCGGCTGTAGTTGACGATGGTGAAGAGCAGGTCGCCAAACTCCTCTTCCTGTTCCTGCTTGTCTGTCGCATTGCGCAGCTCGCCGATCTCTTCGACCAGCTTGTCGAGCACCCCCTGGTCGCTCGGCCAGTCGAAGCCGACACCCGCCACCTTTTTCTGCACCCGGTAGGCTCTCAGCAACTCCGACATCGCTTTCGGTACGCCATCCAGCAGGCTTGTGCGCCCCTCCTTCATCTTGAGCTTCTCCCAGTTGCCGAGAACTTCCTGCTCCGTTTCGGCTTTTGTGTCGGCAAAGACGTGCGGATGGCGGCTGATGAGCTTCTCGCAGATCGCCTCGAACACCTCGGTGAACGAAAATTTGCCAGCCTCGTCGGCCAGCAGCACCTGGAAGCAGAGGTGCATGAAAAGGTCGCCCAGCTCCTTTTTCAGTTCCGGGTCGTCTCCGGTATCGATGGCGTGCACCAGCTCGTAGCTCTCTTCGAGCAGCAGATGCGCCAGTGACTGCGGTGTCTGCTTGCGATCCCACGGGCACTCTGAATGCAGCACCCGTACCAGGTTCACCACCCGCTCGAAATGTTCTGCGGAGGTTACAGCGTTGTGGCTGACGACAGACTCTTTGAGTGCCTCGATGGACTGCTGTTCTTTCATGATGAAAAGGGCTTGTTGCAATGTGTCCAAAGTTACTCTTTCGCTTCCAGAATTCTTACTATTGAAAAAGAGGAAACCCCGGTTTCGTTATTGCTCTGGCGAGAGCTGCTCAAAACGGATCTCAATAAAAAAATGGCCTGAAGCCCGGTAACTTGATCACAAAATCATGAAACTCGCAGGAAAAACCGCTGTGGTGACCGGATCGAGTTCCGGCATTGGACTCGCTCTGTGTCGAGCCCTGCTCGATGCCGGAGCATCGGTTTTCGGCCTCAGTCGTCGTGATACTCCCATTGCGCACGAGCGGTTTCGCTGGCGGCAGACCGATGTGACGCAGGAATCCGAGATCGATCGGGTGTTCGAGGCCTTGTTCACAAGGTGCGAGCGCGTCGATCTGCTGGTCAACAATGCAGGTTTCGGTTTTTTCCACGACATTGAATTGATCGATCCTGCCGAGTGGCGGCAGTTGATCGACACCAACCTGACGGCCATGTTTCTCTGCACCCGCAAGGTCGTGCCCTCGATGAAAGCCGCCGGAAGCGGCATGATTGTCAATATTGGCTCGGTTGCAGGCAAACGGGGCATCAGGGGCGGTACAGCCTACTGCGCCTCCAAGTTCGCCGTAAACGGTTTCTCCGAATCGCTCATGGAGGAGCTGCGTGAGTTCGGCATCAGGGTGGCTTGCATCAATCCCGGTTCGGTTATGACCGAATTTTTCGACCATGCCGGATTTCAGCCGAAGAAGTACATGCAGCCGGAAGACCTGGCCCGCCTGATCGTTTCGCTGGTTACGTCGCCCGATGGAATATTGCCCGACGAGCTGACGGTCCGCCCATTGTAACTCATAACTTTTTATCGACTTATGTCATCCTTCGATAGTGATTTGCCACTTCCCGGCCATCCGATAGCTGCCATCGCTACGCCGGTTGGCGTCGGGGCGCTGGCCATCGTTCGCATCAGCGGCGCAGGGGTGCTCGCCCTTGCCGACCGGGTGTTCCGAAAGGCGCATGGCGACGGGAAGCTTGCCGATGCCGCAGGTTATACCGCGCACTTTGGCAGGCTCTACGATGGCGAAGCGATAGTGGACGAGGTGATTGCGCTCGTGTTCCGCGCACCGCGCTCATTTACCGCCGAGGAGATGGTGGAGTTCACCTGCCATGGCGGCCCGGTGGTGGTCGGTCACGTGCTGAAGCTCATGCTTGACAATGGGTGCCGGCTTGCCGAACCCGGTGAATTCACCCGTCGCGCATTTCTTAACGGGCGCATAGACCTGTTGCAGGCCGAGGCCATCGGCGAGATGATTCACGCCCGTTCCGAATCGGCATACCGCACGGCAGTCAGCCAGATGAAGGGCGACCTGTCCAGGAAACTCGCTGAACTGCGTGAGCACCTCATCCGCTCCTGTGCTCTTATCGAGCTGGAACTGGACTTCAGCGAGGAGGATGTCGAGTTCCAGAGTCGAGACGAACTGACGGAACAGATTGAAACCCTAAGGCACGAGGTCAATGTACTCATCGACTCCTACCAGCACGGACGGCTCGTCAGCGAAGGGGTTTCGACGGTCATCGCCGGCAGGCCGAACGCCGGCAAGTCCACATTGCTCAACACTCTGCTTGGCCAGGAACGCGCTATCGTCAGTCACATGCCCGGCACGACGCGCGACTACATCGAGGAGTGCTTCATCCACGACAAAACCATGTTCCGGCTCACCGACACGGCGGGTTTGCGTGAAGCCGGCGAGGAGATTGAACACGAAGGTATCCGCCGGAGTCGCATGAAGATGGCCGAAGCCGACCTGATCCTCTATCTGCTCGACCTCGGCATGGAGCGGCTCGACGATGAGCTTGCCGAAATCCGCGCGCTGAAAGCTGCTCATCCCGAAGCGAAATTCCTCACCGTCGCCAACAAGCTCGACCGGACAGAAGCTTCTGATGAGCTGATAAAGAAAATCGCCAAAGGTACCGGTACGGAAGTCATCGGCATCTCGGCGCTCAAAGGCGACGGCATCTATGCACTCAGGCAGCAGATGGGCGATCTCGTCAGAAACCTCGACAAACTCCACGAAGCGAGCGTCCTCGTCACCAGCCTCCGCCACTACGAAGCCCTGCGTAACGCCTCGGACGCCCTGCAGAATGCCCTCGAACTCATCGAACACCAGAGCGAAACCGAGCTCATCGCCTTCGAACTCCGGGCTGCCCTCGATTACGTTGGCGAAATCACCGGCAAAGTGGTGAATGAAGAGGTGCTGAATACGATCTTCGCTCAGTTCTGCATCGGGAAATAGCGTCGCGATTGGGGTAGTGTCGTGTCAAGTCAAAATTGACGGATAGACCCGGGGGTCAGCTGAGAGGCAGGGCCGATGGTTACGTGCGGTTTCGGTTTCAAGAAGATGAGAAGACATGCCGCTTTGAAGTAGTGCACTATAATTATGCCGCATTAATCCGTTGATGCGGCAGCAGAGGTAATCTGTTTCCGGATGTATGTTTTATGGTAATTTAATGTTGTGTTAACCTGAATTATTCACAAGGGCAATAAAAAAAGGTGGCATAAAATACCGCAAATGCTTATATTAAAGTTAGTTAGACAAGAAAATAAGCAGCGACATCCATGCACACCCTTTCAGAGAATATAG
>Ga0233421_10000932_pt1 | contig 11145 bp, 9 predicted proteins | sample Watercolumn_Mata_3_FD_182725 | JGI IMG/M metagenome (GOLD analysis project Ga0233421, IMG submission 182725) | Freshwater microbial communities from Lake Matano, South Sulawesi, Indonesia - Watercolumn_Matano_2014_107_MG | ecosystem: Environmental > Aquatic > Freshwater > Lake | place... | reverse complement strand
GTCTTCATCAGCCATGGCTTAGTAGAGCGAAGGACATGCACGCTGGACTAGAGATCCATCGTCGTAACCGGATTTGACCACTGCCTGGCAGAGGTATTCGGGCAAGAGTACTGCAGGCAACTGGACGATGTAATCGTGCTTGGCGATCAATGGTTTTATATATGTGTTGAGGCGAGCGCGGTATTCGGGAGTTGAAAGATATGCTGCCAGGTGGCTCAGGACTTCGTGCTTCGAGACCGGGCATACTGCCTTGCTAAAGGGGAGTAGCACCGAGTTACCTTTTTGGCACTCGTCAAAAAAGAGCTCGAGACGATCTTGAAAATCTTGATCGTCGCATGTCCAGTTGAGGTCCTGGCAAAACTTGAGTACGTTCCAGAGCCAGCTTGCCGTCACGCGATGATTGCCATCGGCGACCAGGCCGTATTCGTTGATGATAACAGGAGCAAAGCCTCTGCCGGCCGAGTTGATAATCTCGTCAAACAACCTTTCGCGGACGCAAAATTCAGTGGCACCAAAATCGGTGAGGTCGGTTTGGCAGACCTCCACATAGTTGCCTGCAAATACGCCTGCAGCAATGACTTGCTGATGATCACCGCTATGGGTGAGATAGGAGGTCATGGCCTCGAGTTCGAAGAGGAAATAGATTAGATTGGAGTCGTTAAGCTGGACGGCTGCCTGCTGCAATTGGGCTCTAGCGGCTTGCAGGGCCTGATTGCTGTACATTGTGACCATTGCCCTGTCACTCGACTGATACCAGATGTTTTTGATGTAGCTCAATATGGCGGCCAGACCATCCAGATCTACACTTTGATCGAGGTCTTTGTATAGCTTTTTGATCTTAGCATCCAGAGCCAGTACCGCTTTAGCTATCGACTCTACTTGGCGCTGCGTTTGGCGCTGCTCCTGTATTTGTTTTAAAAAAAACAAAGTGGGCTTTTGAATGGCCGCATATGGCCAATTTTGTTGTCCCTGAGTGCTTGCAGCCGAGATCTGATAGCTGGGGGTATAGTGCTCGTTGCTCTGGCTTTTGTCAGCAAAGATGCGCTTGATTGTGCGCTCATCAAACTTGAGTAGATTGATAAATTGATCAAATACTAGATTGCCCCTGAAGACTTCTCGACATTCTAAACCGCCTGGTGATGGCAGAGTATGGCCAGGAAAATAGCTAGGCAGATCTTTGTTTTGCGAGTCAATCTCTATAGCTGCGCGCAAACGCCGAGCAAAAAAGGCATTGCGACTGGCCGCCAGCGTCTTGCCGCAGGCCGAAGAGGAGATCAAGTCGTGTGCTGGCGATTGGCTGTCCCCAACCACCTGAATGTTCTTTTGCGTTTGGTAATCGCTGACCGAAGGCAGAGACCAGCTCATATAAGTGTTAGTTTCTGTCATCACACGGCCACCAATTGTGATTTTCTTTCCGGATACACTTCGATCTGTCTCTCCATCCAATAATCTTTGCGTTCTTTTGCTTTCTCAAAGCCATTTTGGCGTTCCAGTCGATCGTACATCTCAAAAACCAAATCATAAGATGTCGGGCCAAATTTACTGAGATCATATTGGCAAAACGTCTTGAGCAGCAGTTCTTCGCCTGCCTTGAGCTCGCCGGCTTGCACCAAGGCCTGGGCTCTATCGATGAGAGTTTCTTTGATCTCTTTGGTCAATTGTGTCTGGGCAAAGAGACAATCTCCATCAAGCCATTGTTGATCGATGAGTGCTTGGAGATTGGCTTCGACATAACAATCCATCATCAAGTGATAGCGCGAAGTCTGGCCAAAATTGCAGGCCGAGTGAATGGTCTCTTTAGGGTCCAATTTCCAGAGATAGCCCCGTTTGAAATGCACATTTAGTGCTGGGCTGACTATGTGAGCGTCGGCATTGGTGATGAGAGGCAGGTGCAGCCGATAGCGCGGTACGTCTTCGAGATAGACAAAGTCTCTATGCTCGTGCAAAAAAGTCCCTGGCTCCAGGCGCAGCATGCGCGAACCCATGACATGAAAGCCCGAGTCCTCGATAAATGATTTGATCGCGGGAAGTCTGTCTAAAAGAGGAGTAGCCTTGGCTTCGCGACAATCGCGATAATCAAAGTTTTGTTGTTCGCCAGTCGGGTTGATCAAGGTGGCGATTTTCATGCCGTCTGAACCATATTCAGGGTATGGCTCAGAAAAAAACGAGTCGAGCTCGCAGGCAGGGTCTTGCATCTGAGCTTGCATCCGGTCGAGCAATGCATCATCAACTTTTTTGAGTTGAGATATATAAGTAAGCAACTTATCTAGTGCAATATTTTCGAATGCCATTGCCCTACCTCTTGACTTGTCTCCAGAATCAAATATATCTGAAAATTTCTGAAAATGAATTCCGTTTTTTGATTATGAGAGCGATTAAATGAGAATGTTTGCATTAGCTCATCCATCGTTTCGATCCCATGAATCTTGACTCATTGGATTGCCGGAAGGCTGACGACCGGCTCGATCTTTGTCATTCTCAAAATGCTTATTGAGAATGATTTGCATCGACTCTTAAAGTCTAATTGCTATTCGTTCGCTTCGCAGCAATTCTTCGATTTATGTAAACAGTATGAGCGTGATTTCATCCTGGTGGTGGATGTGGTGCTGTAGCCTGACTCGAGACGGGCGACCGTCAATGCCCGATTAAACTGCATCGACATTAGCGCAAAATTAGCTAGATAGGCCTACCCTCAGGGGGGGATCTACGCAAACCTTTTGCAAATCTACAAACAAAGACATGCGCGAACGCAATCTGACTCTTTTCATTCTTATTTGCTATTTCACCCAGGGCATCTCCCAGCATTTTGCGCTCGCTTCGCAACCTTTGTCTTTCTATTTAAAGACGGGCCTCAATCTGGATGCTTTCCAGATCTCTATCATCATGAGTATCTTGATGGCTCCCTGGGTTTTAAAGCCTTTCTTTGGCTTGCTATGCGATTTCTTTCCACTTTTTGGCTATCGCCGACTCAGTTATGCCATCGTCTCGGGATGCATGACTCTGGTCGGATGGTCAGCCTTATGTTTGCTGGTCTCACAAACTTCAGATTTGTCTCGCTCATCGGCACTATGCGTGATACTGCCTTTTTTGCTGATGGCCACTAGCGGCATGGCCTGGTTAACAGCATTGGTTGTAGGTCTATCGAGCGAGATTGCTGATGCAAAAGACCAGTCTCGCAAATATTTTAGTCTGCAGGGTATTGTTTACTACGGCACCAATATCCCGGCTATGGCTTTGGGCGGTTATCTTTGCCAGCACTGCGATCCTTATAAGGCAATGTCGCTGGCTGCAATCATTTCTGCTCTACCCTGCCTGATTCTCATTTTTGTTTCTCCTCATCTCTTAAAGAGCCTGGATGCTTGTGTAGTCAGTGCGAGTGAGAGTCAAAGCAAAGGATCGATGGCGGTCAAAGAGATGAGGGCCGCTCTCTCTCAATTGGCTTTTAATAAGGCTTTTATGCTGACGCTTGCCTTTCTGGCCTTATGGAATTTTAGTCCGTCTCTCGGCACCAGTCTCTATTTTTTCGAAGTAGACACCTTACACTTCACCCAAGGACAGATTGGCTACCTGGGGGCTGTGACGTCGGCAGGCATGTTTGTCGGCTCTTTGATATTCAGATGTTTTCTGACAACAAGCTTTCAGTCCAAAAAGAGCCTGTATCTGCTCATTTGTGTTGGAATGTTATCGACTCTTTCGTATCTTTTGATGGCGACCATTGAAAGTGCCGTCCTGATTGAGTTTTGCCGAGGCATCTGCCAGATGATATTTTTGCTTGCACTGTATGGTTTGGCAGCGGATGTTGCACCAAAACGAATAGCAGTCACGGCAATGGCAGTGATCATCTGCTTTTACAACCTTGCCCAAGAGTTAGGAATATTTTTTGGCGGTTTTCTATTTGCCAAAATATTCGCTCAGTCTCTGCCGCCACTAATAATGGTATCAACCGTCTGCACCGGTCTTTGTTATGCATTGGTACCAAAGCTTTTGCAGTCTCGACAAGCTGTAAAGTAGTATAAGTATCGATCGATACGCAAAAATCAGCCTCTAGTCAAGGCATGACTATATCGCCTGGATACTCTAGAATCTATTAAGGAATCACAGGTATCTGGGGGTAGTTTCATGGATAGCATACTTGCTGAGGCGCAAGCAAAAGAACAAGCCAGAGAAAAAGAACGAGATCTAACAAAAAAGATCACAGGCAGGATCCGCAAGCGCAACGTAGTGCTCATGCCTCGCGATATGGATGCTCTCCTCGAACTCTACCTACATCGGACCGTGTCCAGCAGTCAGTTAGCCAAGCTCTGTTTTGGCGATATCAGCTACGAGACAGCTCGCAAGCGCATGCGCCGCATCCAGCAGGCTGGCTTTATGGGGTCATCCTCTAGTGGTCGTATGGAGGGGCGGGGCAGACCCGAGTTGATCTATTATTTGACTGCGTCTGGTGCTCGCGCCCTCGAACAAAATCGTGGCATCAGCTGGGAGTCGATCCCGACTGGTCCGCCCCATACCTATCATAAAGAGCACTTTTTGCGTCTTGTCGACATTCGTTTGTCGCTCCTTCAAGCTCAGGCTCAAGGGCTGATCTCCAATCTGGACTTCACTACAGGTCGCGAGTTTTGGCGTGAGCTCGGCAGTGAAGTCTCCGAAGCAGACGAACAAGCCGATGCCACCATCAACTTTACTTATATAGGCGAAGAAGCGGGCAGCAATCCAAGAGATCTGCGGATCTTACTCGAGATCGATACCGGCAATTTTAGGCAGACTCGTCACTGGGAGCCAAAGATCAAGTCATTTTTGCAGACTGGATATCCTATCTGGGTGGTGACAGGCAGTCAGCCTCGCATCTTGACACTCCGCAAGTGGACTCAGCCTCTGCTCGAAGAAGCACAAGTAGGACCAGGCAAGTGCGTATTTGCAGTCTATAGCGACATAGTCGAAGCAGGACTGTTTAATGCCCCGTGGCAGCGCACTGATGGCTCCATCACTAATTTAAGACCAAAATTTTAGTGAGGCAAAAGATCTTCGGCAAAGTGGCAGGCCGAGCTATGGCCAGGCGTAATTTCGCGCAGCAGGGGTAGCTCGGTCTTGCATTTATCTTGGGCCATTGGGCAACGGGTATGAAATGCACAGCCAGAAGGTGGATTGGCAGGGCTAGGCAGATCGCCTTGCAAGATTACTCGATTGGACTTGTCATAATCAGGATCGGGCACAGGTGCTGCTGAGATCAAGGCTTTGGCGTAAGGATGCAGAGGACTTTCGTATACTTGATCGCATGGTCCGATCTCAACGATACGTCCTAGATACATCACGGCGATGCGGTCTGAGATATAGCGCACGACATCGAGATTGTGAGCAATAAACAAATAGGTGAGATCAAAATCTTTTTTGAGATCCATCAAGAGGTTTAATATCTGCGCTTGCACACTTACATCCAAAGCGGACACTGGCTCATCTGCAACTATTAATCTTGGCTTGAGAGCAAGTGCGCGAGCTATGCCGATGCGTTGTCTCTGGCCACCACTAAATTCGTGAGGATAGCGATCGAGCATCTCTTTATTGAGGCCGACAAGCTGAATCAAGCGCTCGACTTCCTGGGTCAAGGCCTTTCCTTTGTGCGTCTTGTGTATCTCGAGCGGTTCTGCAAGTATTTGTCCGATCGTCATGCGCGGATCGAGCGAGGCATAAGGATTTTGAAAGACGATCTGCATCTCTTTGCGATAAGACTTCATCTCTTTTTCGGAGATGTGCATGATGTCCTTGCCATCGATGATCACTTGTCCAGCGGAGGCAGGTATCAGTCGTAGCATGACGCGCCCAAACGTGGACTTGCCGCATCCGGACTCGCCTACAAGACCTAGAGTCTCTCCCTGGCGTATTTCTAGATCGATGCTCTCCACTGCTTTGACTGCACCGACCTGCTTGTTAAAAAAGCCCTTGCGGATCGGAAAATGCTTGGTCAGACTCTTGATCTGTACGAGAGGTCTATCCGGAGCTTGAGTATTGGTCATCTAAGAGAAAGCCCTTTTGCTTGTGACTTTCTATTGTAAATGCTCAGCGGATCTTGGTGCTCAAGAGATTGAGCTTTTGACCCAGTCGAGATAAAAAGCCCTGGATCTCTTCTTGGTTTTCGGAGCGGGTCACGCCTTTGATGCGGCTACGAATCAAGTCCTGCGGCGTGTTGATGTCATGACTAAAATCTTGCGGTGCCCATTCTTGAGTGATTGCACGGTCGTCTGCATGCCTATCGCGCGTGGCAAATTGGAAGGCTTTGCGACTCTTGTCCGCATCATATCCTCCCCATGGATTGCCCTTGATGCGATAGGGCTTAGGCTCGCGCAGAAACACATACCAAAAAACCGTATATAAGATGGCTAACTCGATGGCGATGATTACGTATGCAAGCATGATCTAGCTCCACGGCCCACAGGGCCTAGAGAAGGGGTTCCATTTTTGAGGCGGACAGAGAGGGATGTTGTTCCTGAATGCAAAGACGAGATATCTTATTTCTGAGGGAACAATCTCGAAATAGGACATGAACTAAATGAAGAAGCTTTAGCGTGCAAATATTCTAACGAATCGTCACAAAAAGAAAAGCATTTTCTCATAAAAATCAGGATGTCAAGCGATTAATTGTGGCAGTTGGGGTACCGGTCAAAAATCTAGCAATAAGAGGGCATAAGCCTGGTAGTAAAGAGAACCGTACTCTTTTAACTCAGCCAAACGAGGCGGAGGTAAGGGTCTTAGCCGAGCATCAGGATGAAGCGGCTATAATTTTTGGGCTATATAAAGGAAAAAAAATTGGACTCAAATAGCGGGCTTGCAAAGCAAAAAATTGCAGTGGTGGGTGCTGGCACAATGGGATCCTCTATAGCCGTGGCATTTGCTGGAGCCGGTCACCAGGTCCTTCTCAAAGATGCCGATCAGGCCGCGCTCGATAGGGGGGCAGCCAATCTCGATCGGATCTTTGCTCAAAAGCGCAAAAGGGGACTTTCTGAGCAAGATGCGCAAATCGAGCGCGATAAGATCAGTTTAGTCATGGATTATGCTGATTTTGCCTCTGTCGACTTTGTTGTCGAGGCGGCATTCGAGACTCTTGAGGTCAAGCAAAAGATCTTTCAAGAGTTGGACGAGTGCTGTAATCTCGATGCCGTCCTGGCCACAAATACTTCAAGCTTGCCGATCAGTCGCATAGCCTCCTTCACAAGAAGGCAGGACAAAGTCGTCGGTATGCATTTTTTCAATCCCGCTCACGTGATGCGACTAGTAGAGGTCATACCTGGTCTGGACACTAGCCACGAAACCGTGCGGGCTACTCTTGATCTGGCTAGCGGACTCGGCAAGCTGGCAGTGCGCGTCGAAGAATGCGCGAGCTTTTTGGTCAATCGTCTGCTGGGGCGCTATATGAATGAATCTCTGTGGGCACTGCAGGAGGGCTTGGGCAGCGTTGAGGAGATCGACAAGGCTGCGTGCGATTTTTTGATGCCTATGGGACCACTTGCTCTAAGAGATATGAATGGAGCCGATATCGGCTTATCTGTGGCGACCTACAACTTTAAAGAGTATGGCGACCGTTACATGGTCCCAGAGATTTTGTCTTTGATGGTGAGGGAAAATCTGCTGGGGCAAAAGACCATGGGTGGTTTTTATGCCTATGATCCGGAGACAAGAAAGCGCAATGGCGAAAATCCAGCACTTAAGCCTCTTTTACGAAGTATACCGGGACATGATGAGTGGACCATCCACTCGAGCTATAACCTAGATAAGGCTCCAGATCTCTTTTTGCCCATGATCAACGAGACTTTTTTGATTATGCAGGAGCGAATATGCAAGCCTGAGGACATTGATAGCGCTATGACAGCTGGCATCGGCATGCGTGAAGGACCATTGGCCCTCGCCTGCAAAATCGGTCTCAAAGAGGTCTTGCGCAAGCTCGAAAGTGCCTTTGAAGCCGGCCTGGGTGCCGGAGATAAAAGGTATGAAAGATTTCGTCCGGCCCCGTTGTTAAAACGCTTTGTCTGGGCTGGTCGGACATACATATTGTGATGCTAGATATCGGTCAGTTCGCCGCCCACGTTAAACCTATCGTTGATCCACATGGCGAGTAGTGAACCGATCAAAGTAACTGAGAGACCTAATGCGTATTCCATAAATGTCTTATGAAAAGCCTATAGCGGGGTTGACCTTCTGGTTTTGCTAGCGACAGATAATCTGCCTTTTAGTTCCAGCAACTAGGGGCAGTTTAACCCGACCATATGCAAATAAGACCGCGGCTCAACATTGATTTTATTAATGGGTGACTCTGGGTATTTTTAGAATGAGTGGGTGTGGATTCGGACTCATTCAACTATCGTAATATCGCTTATTGTTTAGTCCGATAGCCGCTTTAGAGTAAGATTTACACAGACTTCTAAACGGAACTTAATTTTTTTACTCGCGTCAAATTATCAACTATGAAAAGCAAGCCTAAATCGTTGACTGCCACCCTTATGATTATCGCTCTCACATCGTCGAGTGGTTTAACACCATTTTGCGTTTTGCCATCGCTAGCAGCGACTCAATCTCAAAAGAAAAACCCAGAATTGGTAAAAATTGGAGATATAGAAGAAGTCCTTTATGGCCAAGAAAATTCTGACAAGAGCGAAGTAGAGCGACTCAAATCTCTCGAGACCACTCTTTTTGGCAAGCCTGCAACTACTGGCACGACTAGCGCACGTCTGGCAAAAATAGAAGAGCATCTCAAATATGGCACCACTGCTAGTGCCTCTTCAGTACAGCTTGCTCCTCCTCAAGCACCACAACTCGATCTTTCTCAGATCGACAAAGCCGAGGCTCCTCCCCTAGATCAAGTGACCAGTACGGACTATGCCGTGGATGCACGTTCAGCTCTCGACGAGGCTCAGAGATTATACTCAGAAGGCCGTTCCGATGAGGCTCAAAGAGCCTTTCAAAGTATCCTCAGCCGTGACCCAAATAACGTAGATGCTCTCTACAATCTTGGTGTGATCAGCGAAGAAAAAGGCAATGTCGAAGCTGCGCTCGTCAATTATCGTAAGGCGCTCAGTCTCAATCCTCAAGATGGAGAGATCAAGCAGGCGGTGCTTGCTCTAGAGAGCAAAAAGTCTGCTCAAGCTCGTGCGCAGATAGATAGCGCCAACAAGTCTGCCCAGACTCAAGCCGCACAGCAAACACAACAGGCTCAGGCCCGCAACCAGGCTCAAACCGCTAATCTCAAACGGCAAGTCGCTGATGCAAGTGCGGATTACAAAGCTGGCAAATACGATGCTGCCATAGGCAAGCTCAACAATGTGGCACTCAATGCCCCTCAAGATGCGGATGTGCAGTTTGCACTCGCGCAGGCTTATCGCGCTAAGGGCGATCTTAGTTCGGCCAGATCCTACATGTCCAGGGCTGTCAGCCTCAATCCCTCCAATCAAATGTTTGCTAATGCTCTGCGTGATCTGGACAAAGCAGGCGGTAGCAATACAGCAACAGCAAACAATCCGATCAATAATGATAGCTACGCGGCCAATTCGAGTACCAGTGTAGCTAACTCTCAAACTCCTCCAGGTGGCCTGACACCTTTCGCCAATTCGCATGCCGACAGTATTTCGAGCGTGCCTGATGACAGGCAGGGATATGCAGTTGCTGGCGGATCAACTAGCAGCACACGCCTAAAACGTGCTGTTACCTATGGTATTGCCGGTGCCGCTACTGGCGCTATCACTGGTGCTATGTTTGGCGGCAGCTACAATCGTGGCAGCCGTATGACTCGCAACGCGATGACCGGTGCTGCTGCTGGTGCACTATTTGGTCTTTTGTTTGGCAGGTGACCTCGATGAAAGATAGAGCAAAAAATATAAATTGCACATTGATTTTGGCCAATACCATGGTGCTTGCTATGACAGGCTTAGGTCAAGGGCAGGTGCAAGCTGCGACCCTGCAAGGTAACGTGCGCACGGATGCCACCAATACTCGTCTGTCACGTCCAGCCTCATCTAATGCCCAGCCGTATACTCTCAATGCTTCTCAGACAGCCATTCCTGTTGCTCCACCGAGGCTTAAGGCAAGTGCACAAAGCAATGGTTTTACTGGCCTGGTAGACACCGCCCAATTTGCGTCTATGCCGCCGCAGCAGGCTCAGCCACCCTTGTCTGGCAATGTCAATGCGACTGCTAACCGCAATAAGTTTGACATCGGGGCAGAGGCCAATTCGCGTGTTTTGACCCTTGCCTGGGAGGCCTGGCACAAGCAATTATCCAAAGAGATTTATAGCCGCTGGCAAGATGTAGCTTTTATAAGAGGTCGCGCAAGCATGCGGGTCACCGTCACCAAAGACCGGCATGTGATAGCTCAGATTTTAGAACCGTCGGGCAATGCACGATACGATCAAGCCTTGCTCGATGTGGTGCATTCACTAGAAGGCAATCCTGGTCTTACCTTTCCTAGCGGATCACAAAGACAGCAGGTTTCCTTTGATGCGGATTATATCGCCGATTCTAACGTCCGTGGCGGTTATAGCTGGAATAAGGGCGATTACGAGCAGGTCCAGCAAAACTATTAGTCTCGATCTATAAAGTGAAATTTTAAGATCAATTGCTTGAGGAGGCGGCCGGCCTCATCGCCATCAAATTGCTTGATTGCCTTGATCACAGGTAAGTGCGCCTCGCCAAAGGTGCACAGTTTGTGCGAGCCGATTTTATTGAGCGTCAGTCTGAATCTAGATTCTAGTACTACTGACTCCCAGATAGACAAAAGCAATTGATTGTCGCTGGCTTCGACTATCAATCTGTGAAACTCTATATCGTGGCTTGAATAGGTCTTAAAATCCTTTTCTCTGGCAGCCTGCATAAAATTGCCTGCTTCAGACTCGAGTTTTTGAATGAGACTTGTATCCGGTTTGTTTTTGAGATTTTCACAGGCTAGCCTTGCTGCCAATTCTTCTAGACTGGCTCTGATCATCGAGCTATCGGCTAGTTCTTTGTCGGTGATCGATCTTACGCGAGTACCCTTATATGGTTCGCTTTCGATCACTCTCATGGCCTCCAAATATCTGAATGCCTCTCGTACAGGTGCCTGGCTAGTTTTGAGCTCGTTGGCTATGGTCAACTCGACCAATCGCTCCCCAGGTTTATAGGTGCCGTCGAG
>Ga0233421_10000929_pt1 | contig 11155 bp, 7 predicted proteins | sample Watercolumn_Mata_3_FD_182725 | JGI IMG/M metagenome (GOLD analysis project Ga0233421, IMG submission 182725) | Freshwater microbial communities from Lake Matano, South Sulawesi, Indonesia - Watercolumn_Matano_2014_107_MG | ecosystem: Environmental > Aquatic > Freshwater > Lake | place... | reverse complement strand
AGTCACGCAAAGACGCCAAGGCGCGAAGGACTTATTTCAAAAGATGTTCATGGCGGCTTTGCGGCTTGGCGTGAGGTGCGCTTTGGTCTCAGCAGTGTTCACTGCCGGAGTTTCAGCTCAAACAACCGACGTCTATGGCGTCTTGACCGACAGCCTGACCAAGCAGCGCGTACCTTTCGTGAACGTGAGAGTGGAAGGCACGAGTTGGGGGGCCTCTGCCAACAACCTCGGATTCTATTTCATCGCCAAACTCCCTCCGGGCACATACGAAATAACCGCAAGCTCCATCGGGTATGTGAAAGTCACCAGAACCGTGGTTCTCAGAAACGTCAAGTCATACGAACTCAACTTCCAGCTCCCTCCCGTCCCCGTCGAGTCCGAGGAAGTGCTTGTCACCGCGCCTCGAAAGCGAATCGAGCTCGAAACCAAAGCGACGAGCGTTCACGTCCTGGAGCGCCAGGATCTGAAACGCGTACCGGTCGCAGGACAGCAGGATCTTCTCCAATCACTCAAGATTCTCCCCGGCATTGTCTCCACAAGCGACGTCAGCTCGCGGTTCTACGTCCGCGGCGGGGCGGGCGATCAGAACCTCTTCATGTTCGACGGTATTCGCATCTACTACCCATTCCACGCTCTCGGCATTTACAGCGTGTTCAGCCCCTAGATGGTGGACAACGTAGAAGTGTACACCGGCGCGTTCCCTCCGGGCTTCGGCGGCAGGCTTTCCTCCGTTGTCAACATCACAGCGCGCGACGGCCGCGCAGACAGGCTTGCCGGCCGTGCCAATGCCAACTTCCTCTCGACGGAGCTCTCGATCGAAGGCCCGGCCATCAGCACATCGTCGTTCATCATCAACGCCCGCAAGTCGATTTCATCAAAAACCTTCGGCGACATCCTGGGCCAGAACGTACCTCTCGATTTCTATGATGGGACGATCAAGCTCTCGACACAGCCGGGCGGAGTGCAAAAGTTCGACATCACGTACCTCACAAGCGGCGACCGGTTGAAAGCGCGCTCGCTGAACGATCCTGAATACTCCTGGCGAAACAACGGCATGGCGCTGTCAGGTTCAGGACTACCAAGCGCAAAAATGTTCGTGAACTGGCTGATCTACATCAGCAGCTACAAGGCGAGCCGCGGCGGATCGGCCTCTGGTTCTGTCAGTCCGGCCGCGACATCGGTGAAAGAGCAGGGACTGCGGGCGAACGCCACGGTCTACACGGGTCCCCAGGATCTGTACTATTTCGGTTTCGATTTCGGCTTCCCGTCACTCGAGTATTCGTTCATCAACAGACTTGGCCTTTCGCAGACCATTCAGAACTCGCTGCTGGATGTTTCAGCGTGGGTGCGCTACCAAACAACGCTCGGACCGCTGCAGATCGATGGCGGATTTCACACTGAAGTTGGAGCACTCTTTGACGGGGGCGATCCTGCCCGAGAGATCCAACCCAGGATCAATGCAAACTATCTCGTCGTTGGTACTTGGAGAGCAAAGGCCTCGTTCGGGAGGTTTTCACAGCGGATGTTGACTGTGGGGAACGAAGATGACGTGATTTCAATCTTCGACGCGTGGATACGTGTTCCGAAGGATCTTCCGCCGGAACAAGCCGACCACTTCGTCCTTGGGCTGAGCGGGAGTCTCACAGAGCAGGCAACAATGAATGCCGAAATGTATTACAAGCGGTACAATTCACTCGTTGTCTACAACAGGGACAAGATTGAATCGTCCGATCCTGACTACATCAAGGGCACAGGCGACTCTTACGGGGCCGAGGTGACGCTGCGATCGCACTCGCCCTATGTCGATCTCTACGCGGTCTACTCACTGAGCTGGGCGAAGATCAATAACGGCGGATTTGAGTATTTCCCGCGCTACGACAGACGGCATCACATCAATCTGATGGCGATCACGCATCCGATCAAAGGACTTACTGCGACGGCGCGATGGGAGTTCGGGTCGGGCTTCCCCTTCTCTCAGACGGTCGGATATTTCGACCGACTCTCGTTGGACAACGCGTTGCCAGGACAGTTTGAGCTTGAAACTGGTTCGCCATACATTATCCTCGGTGCAAAGAATGCTGCGCGATTGCCTGCATATCACAGGCTTGACATCAGCTTCGCCTATGCCATCTCAGTTCTGGGATTTGACATCACTGCCGGAGCGGATTTCCTGAACATGTACGACAATAAGAACATTTTCTATTTTGACAGAAAGACGGGGGCGCGAGTCAACATGCTTGCGTTCTTCCCGTCCGCGACTATTACGATCTCTTATTGACCGCAGTCTCGCCTTGTGAAACTGTGGTATGAATCCGAAAACCGAAATCCGAAACTTCGAATCATGATCGCCCTTCGACATCTGACAAGGATGCCACTCGGAGGCACACTAGCGCTGCTCGCGCTTCTGTTTCTCATCGGCTGTTCCGACTCGTCGGACTCACCCTCAGGAGCAAACGGTCCGTGGATCGTCCGCGGGAGTGTTGCCTACGTCGGCTCGCCGGTGCCGCTAGCTGGCAGCTCAATCCGCTGTGGAGGAGTGACAACGACTTCGGGGCCGGATGGATCATATGAACTCAAAGACATTCCCACAGGCACGCACACGATCACTGCTACGGCTCCCAATTGCCTTCCCTACTCAGCGTCAATTGAGGTCAGGTCTGACACAAAGCACTACATTTTTCTTGATCGCATCGGTGCGACGCTCACCGGATATGTCAGCAATATGCTCGATGGCCCGATTGCGGGCGCCAGGATCACGATAGGAAGTCTCTCAGATCTCACAGACGCGGCAGGGAAATTTGCCATCTCAGAAGTCCCGCTGAGACCTGATACTCTCTCGGTAACTCATCCGAGATACTTCTCCGGAAAGGCTATATTCTTGGCAGAAGGTCCGGAGGCACATTTCGAGGTCTTGCTCAAGCGAGACAGCGTTTTCCCCGGCACCATCGTAGCGGACAGCTACGTTGACGAATCGCGGCCAACTCAGGTCGCCTTTGGCAATTTGCTCTATTTGAGCGGGGGCTCCACCGGTACAATCCGGCGTCACATCTATATTGATTTTGAATTCCCCGCGTTCATGAGGGATCCAAACGTCACACTGATCGACGGAAGCCTGGAACTGTGCGGAGAGCCCGGCCAACAGCTGGTCAGCTACAGGGCCTATGCGGTCAATACACAGTGGCAGTGGTACCTCATTAACTACAATCAGCAACCGATGCCGGGACGACAAATCGCGATCGGTACGATCGGCTATTCGAGCGAGCTTCGGTATTGGACAATTCTCAACACGATCGCTATCGGCGAGCTCCTGGCGGACTATAGAAAATCCGGGATCATTTATGGTATTGCCATTCAGTCCGGGACAGCAAACTCCATCAGATCATTCTATTCTTCTCGCTCAGACGTCAACCGTCCGCGCGTTTCGTACAAGGTCCGATTCTAGGAACGGAAGCGGCAACAAATCCTCTCCAAAGGCCACCTAGCCATGAACTCCTCCTTACGCACCCTTTCGGCCCTCATAGTTTTGACCGCTTTGACGCTACCTTCGGGGTTCTGCCAGGAATCCTGGTTTTGGCAGAACCCGAGACCGCATGGCAATCACCTTCGGGCCGTCCATACCATCAGTGCGAACGTCATTGTCGCTGTCGGAGACCGGGGAACGATCATGAGAAGCAGCGACGGAGGAACAACCTGGGCAATTCAGTCGAGCGGTACCAAAGTCAATCTCCAGGGAGTGGCGTTCGCAGATCTCAATACTGGCGTTATTGTCGGAGATGGCGGGACAGTTCTCCGAACCACGGATGCTGGCAACGCTTGGACACCGCTCTCGGTCGGTACATCACAGCCTCTCTACGGAGTCGCTTTCGTCAATGCGACGACAGGGACCATTGTTGGGGACAGTGCGACAACGCTACGGACAACCGATGGCGGCAGGATTTGGACACCGCAATTCACAGGCCCGGCGAGCACATTGATCTCTGTTTCCTTCACAAGTGCCACTCACGGAACGATTGTCGGATCAAAGGGAACCGTCTACCGAACAACGAACGGCGGCTCAAGCTGGAGCAGACGTTTCACGGCAACCGAGAACCGGTTGCTCGGTTCATCCTTCCCCGACGCCAATACGGGGATCGTCGTGGGAGAACTCGGGACGATCCTCCGCACGACAAACGGCGGCACCAATTGGGTGACTTTGCCGGGCGGCACGCTGAATCGTCTCAATGCCGTATCATTCTCGGACGCGATGACCGGGACGATCGTAGGAGAGAACGGCTTCGTTCTTCGTACGACAGACGGCGGAGCAACGTGGAATAACCAATCGTTGAGTTCTCTTGCTACGCTGACAGGGATTTCGTTCACCAATGCCGCGGTTGGTTCGATCGTTGGCCTCTTCGGCCAGGTTCACCGGACAACCGATGGCGGCACGACGTGGAGGCTGATGACATCCGGATCGCGGCTGCCTCTCTATTCTGTCGGCTTCTCAGATCAATCCAACGGAATCGCCGTGGGGTATGGAGGATCAATACTCCGGACATCAAATGGCGGCGGCACATGGACGACCGTGCCCAGCGGAAGGGATACATACCTGCGATCTGTTGCCTACTCCAATGCGACGACAGCCACCATCGCCGGATGGTCCAACTCGATTCTTCGGACGACAGATGCGGGACTCACCTGGATTGACCAATCATTCCCCAACGACACTCGCCGCACGTTCTTTTTCTCGACTGTCTCCTACAGCCCCTACAACTCACAGCTTGGGTTCGCCGTCGGCAAATTGGACACTGCCGTGAGTCCGATCTCTGCCGAGTCAAGGGCTATGGTCTACCGCACAACAAATGGAGGCGTGACATGGACCCGGGGACGCTTCAACCTCGAAGGCTGGCCCCAGGTCTGGCTTCACGCGGTTTCGTTCATCGATTCACACATCACCATTGTTGGCGGGAACAACACAACGAAACCAGGAGGAACCTTTTTCATCTCGTACGACGGGGGCAGCATCTGGAATATCGTCGCCGGGACAAATTGGGAGCTGTCGGCTGTTTCGTTCAACAAGGCCAAAACAGGTCTTGCTGTAGGAGATCATGGCAGTGTCTGGAAATCGACGGATGGCGGCACGGAGTGGAGTGTTCGTCCGAGCGGTGTGAGTGTCCCGCTCCGGGCAGTGCGGCTCTTCGACCAGAACCTGGCTCTTGCGGTCGGCGACAGTCTGACGATCATCAAGAGCTCTGATGCCGGCGAAACCTGGACGACAATGTCGAGTGGAATGGATGTGCCGCTTCATGGGATGGGGTTTTGGAACACGCTCCAAGGTGCGATCGTAGGCGATGGAGGACTCATTCTGAGCACGTCGCCCGTGACGACTGGTGTGGACGGCGGTCGTAGCGATGGTGCCGGCCTGCCATCGACGCACACCCTTTTGCAGAACTATCCAAATCCGTTCAATCCAAGAACAGCTGTCAGCTATCAGCTATCAGCGGTCAGCTTCGTAAACCTCAGAGTGTTTGACGTGCTCGGGCGTGAAGTTGCGACATTGGAAGAGGGAGTTAGATCGGCGGGGACACACAGAGTCGTTTGGAATGCTGCGGGGTTTCCGAGCGGGATCTACATCTGCCGGCTCAAAGTGATTCAAGCTGGTGGCAATGCAGTGTTGACGCGCAAGATGCTCCTGGCAAAGTGAGTCAAAAATCCGCCGCAGGTTTCCAGAACCTGCCAAAATGTTCTTGCAAAAGCTTGGAGGAATTGGTATATTGTAAGCCCGAAAATTATGTGGTCGTAGTCCTTCGATCCTTCGACTTCGCTCAGGATCGAATCTTGAGCTTGCCGGTAGATTCGACTCGGCCGCCAAAAGAAGGCGTCCTCGCTCAGGACGTCCTCCTCTGGGAATCAAGAATACATGGGGTCGTAGCTCAGCCCTTCGTCTCGTCCCAAACAACGGGACTCGCTCAGGGCTTGAAGATTCAAACATAGGTAGTTCACGGGGTCGTAGCTCAGTTTGGTTAGAGCGCCTGCCTGTCACGCAGGAGGTCGCGAGTTCGAGTCTCGTCGGCCCCGCACAAAAAGAATCCCCCCTCTTTGGGGGGATTTCTTTTTGTGTATCGTCCCGAAATGACTGTGTCTCGTTTACCCCGACGTTTTCAGTCGGGGTCGGCCCCCGACTTCGCACTTCGCGCTTCGTCGGGGCAAGCCCGCAGCCTAGATGTCCCCCTCGCGGGGCATTTTTCGTTTTGCCAAAGGCGATGGATTGGGTCTCGCCTGTCCCAAAACAAACAGGGTTAGCGTCTTCTGCTAACCCTGATTTGTTTTGAGGATCCCGACCGATTTTGTCGGGACCTCGTCCTCGTTGTCGGGGTCGCCTGCCTGCCGAAGTCCGATTCTCAGGACGAAGGCAGGGCCCCCGACTGCGCGCTACGCGCTTCCGCCTGCATTTCATTACGGCGGACAGGTCGTCGGGGTAAACCCGCAGCCCATGAGGGGCTGTCCCACAAGTCATTCTGAGGGAAGACGTTTCTCAGGCGACCGCCCGCCTGCCCTTCTGGATACTTGAAGGCGGGCAGGAAGAATCTGAATCACTCTGTCAGGTTAGCGGAGTTTACCCCGCCGAAGGCGGGGCTCAGAATGACGCTTGCGCTTTTGGGACAGCCCCTTCTTTTTGTGTATCGTTCCGAAATTACTGTGTCTCGCTCGCCCGCCATTTTTTTTGGCGGACCTGTCTCGCCAATCTTCTTGACCCGCTTGGCGAGTGTCTGCTCGGTGTGACTGAGCGGCACGAACTTCCAGATTAAAGTGAACCTGGTGCAGGGTTGAAAAGATCTCAACCTCGCTGCTTTTTCAGTCCCTTTTCAAGGTGGTCGCAGATGGTCTTCAAAACCTTGATTCTGCCGTATTTCTTGTCGTTAGCCTCTACGAGGATCCAGGGAGCTGCTGTTGTGCTCGTTCGTTCGACCATGTCGCATACAACGGCTTCGTACGCATTCCACTTCTCCCGGTTGCGCCAATCCTCCTCGGTGATCTTGTATTTCTTGTACGAGACCGTTTCCCGTTCCTTGAACCGTCGCAGCTGTTCCTGTTTGCTTGTGGCAAGCCAGAACTTCAGGACGACAATTCCGAAATCAGTGAACTGCTCTTCAAATTCGTTTATTTCCTCGTACGCGCGCTGCCAGTCAGATTCTTTGCAGAATCCCTCGACGCGTTCAACGAGAACGCGCCCATACCACGATCGATCGAAGATAGTGACCCTCCCGAGGCGCGGCAGGTGACGCCAGAATCGCCAGAGATATGGCTGTGCACGCTCTTCTTCGGTCGGAGCGGCTATTGGTATCACCCTGTAGGTTCTTGCGTCCATGGCCTGGGTTACACGGCGAATGGTTCCTCCTTTCCCGGCCGCGTCCGAGCCTTCGAAAACGAGAAGCATCGACCTGCCTCCGTGGTAGAGCTTGCGGGTAAGATCGTTCAGCTTGCCCTGCAACTTCAGGAGCCTGGCATCATATTCTTTGTCGCTCAGTGATCTGGTCAGATCAAGCTTCGTGATCACATTGGGCCTTTTGGGCTCCGGAAGTGGTGAACTTGCCGCGGCGGTCTTCGTTTCGTTCTTCGCTTTCGAGAGCCTATCCTCTAACGAGCCAAGTATATGCTGTGTGACCGTAAGCTGGCGATACCGTTTATCGACTGCCTCGACGATGTTCCAGGGAGCTTCTGCTGTGCTTGTTTCACGCAGTGTTTGTTCAGAGACCTTTCGAAACTTGTCATACTTGCCGAAGAATTTCCAATCGAGCTTGGAGACTTTCCAGGCAGTGTCGGGATTTTCTTCCAGTTCCTTGAGTCGCTGCTTCTGTGCTGATTTTGAGAGGTGCAGCCAGAACTTCATGATAAGCGCCCCTTCGTTCACAAGAAGTCTTTCAAACTGGCGAATGCGCTCCAATTCGAAATTGAATTGCTTGTTGTCGATTTTTTTGTACACCCGATCGATGATCGGATTGGTATACCACGATCCGAAGAAGATGCCGATTCTTCCTTTTGGCGGAAGAACTCTCCAGAATCTCCAGAACCTTGGTCTTTCCTGTTCCTCGTCACTTGGATTCCAGAAAGCGTGGGTTTGAATGCCGCGCGCATCCATCCACTCGTTGAGAAGGTTGACGAGTTCGCCCTTGCCGGCGCCTTCGTTTCCGCCGACAATAATTATCACGGGAAACTTCGCGTTCAGAAGCTCCCGCTGCGCTTTGAGAAGGGCATCGCGAACCTTCAGTGCCTCTCGGCTATAGGTGTCCTTGTCGATCTTGTTCCCGATTTCTGCCGTCTCGAGCATATGTCCTCTTCTTATGTTGATCTCCTCGAACCTTGGCTTTGCAATTGACCATCCTCAATTCGCGATTTCAGACTCTCGCCTTCGTAGCAATCCATGACGATAAACAGCCGGTGATCTTCCGTTTGCTCGACGTCATGGACGGTACAGATGTTGGGATGTTGAAGCGCTGAAGCAGCTTGTGCCTCATGAACAAAGCGCGTTTTGGCGTTTTCGTCGCGGGTGAGGTCGGCAGGGAGAAACTTGAGAGCAACCGTGCGTTTGAGGCGCGTATCATGGGCTTTGTAGACGACACCCATTCCGCCTCCGCCGATTTTCTCAAGGATCTTGTAATGGGATACAGTCGTGCCGATCATGGGGTAGATCTCCATGTCGCTATCTGGCAGGTGTCACTTGAGAACTCTGAACCCCTGGGGAGTGGGATTAGACGGTGCTGATCGACAGAAACATAGCGAATCGGCGTGGAAATATCAATTCGGCGGGCAAGACTCGCATCGGCGAAATCTTTCCTACACGGTGCACGCATCAGATCGAGCCAAATACGTGCTGTTTGTCGAAGGAGCGCGAAAGGATTCTGTCTTCATCAATCAGAACATCGGAAATGGAACTTGGGTGCCTCTGATGACTGTAGACCTTCCCGGCCGGTGCGATGTCAGCCTGACAGTCTCTGACGCGATGTCGCCGGTTCTCGCAAACAGAGTCCTTCGTGCAGACGCCATCCAATTCCAATGAGTTCTCCCTCCAACATCGTCAGATGTGGTTTCCGATTACCCGCTCCCCGAGCGCTTTGAACTGAGACAGAACTATCCAAATCCGTTCAATCCAAGGACGAGTTTTGAGTTTAGAGTTTCGAGTGGTTCGACAAAGCTCAGCGCAGGTTCTGAGTTTGTCACGCTGAAGGTGCTTGATGTGCTCGGGAGGGAGGTCGCAACACTTGTAGACGAGTACCGGCAACCGGGAACCTACCTCGCGCAATGGGACGCGTCGGGATTGCCGAGCGGAGTTTACTTCTACCGGATTCAGGCTGGAGGTTTTTCGGACACGAAGAAGATGGTTCTTTCCAAATAAGGATTCGCGGTTGCCGGCTTGAGAATCAGGGACTGCCTGCATGAAACTCCCTTGACCCATCCTGCAGTTTTTCTTATGTTCCAAGAGTCAAGTTCCTCAGCCGGGATTCAGTTTTCGTCCTCACCGTACCGGAGAAACTATGGGAAATCGTAGATACTCTCGCCGCAGATTTGTGAAGTCCGTCATCGGAGGCGCTGCAGCAGCCGGCCTCTCCATCAAGATCAACTCGCTGGACGCTTTGGCAAAAACACTCGTTTCTGCGAATGAGATGCCAACCCGTCCTCTTGGAAACACCGGTCATCAGGTGAAGATCTTCAGCCTCGGCGGCCAGGCAACGCTGGAGAAACCCGGAACCGCAGACGAATCAATCGCAATCATCAACCGCGCGATCGATCTCGGCGTGAACTACATCGACACCGCGGCAGCATACGGCAAAGGGATCAGCGAGACGTATATCGGCCAGGTGATGAAGACGCGAAGGAAAGAGGTTTTCCTTGCATCGAAAACAAATGATCGCTCCTACGACGGCTCGATGCGCCTGCTGGAACAGTCCCTCAAAAACCTTCAGACCGACCACCTTGACCTCTGGCAGCTCCATAATGTCCGTTTCCAAGATGACCTCGACAAAATCTTTGCCGAGAATGGTGCTCTCAAAGCCCTGGAAAAGGCCCGCAACGAAAAGGTTGTGCGATTCCTCGGGATTACCGGCCACTATGATCCGTTCATCCTCAAGAAAGGGATCGAGCAATATCCTTTCGATTCAATTCTCATGGCTTTGAATGCCGCAGACAAACATAATGCTTCATTTCAGACCAACCTTCTCCCCCAAGTTGTAGAGAAGAAGATGGCGATCATCGGCATGAAGATCCCTGCACGCGGCAGAATGTTCCATGAGGGAGGCATCACGACCATGGAGCCGGCCATGAGATACACGTTGACATTCCCGGTGAGCACAATCATTGTCGGCATTTCGACCCTCAAGGAGCTTGAAGAGAACGTGAAGATAACTCAGAACTTCAAGCCGTGTACTGCGGAAGAGATGGCACACATTGAGGAACTGACCAAACCGTATTTCGCCGACGCGACCTGGTTCAACAAACCCAAGTAACGCCTTGTGAGGGGGAGCGTCGTATCCCGTCACACCTCTCCCCCTTGATTTGCGATTGATGCGACGAAGTGGCATCCAGATTCATTCCTATCCGCACCGCGGGCCTGTGTGCACTCCGCATGCAGCAGCCGCTTTCACCAACGTCCCATCCATATCTCGACAGGCAAAGACCCTATGAGCGGCTTTTTTGGCAGTGCCTCCAAGACCAATTGCGTCGAAGACGTGTTCTATGGAACCGATTACCACTCTCACCTCGGCACCCGCAGAGCCGGGATGGTTGTCTACTCACCGCAAAAAGGCTTTCAGCGATCGATCCACAGCATCGAGGAGGGATACTTCAGGAACAAGTTCGAGTCGACTCTGAACGAGTTCAGCGGCAACCTCGGCATCGGTGTCATCAGCGACACCGAAGCGCAGCCGATTCTTGTCACGACTCACATGGGCCGGTTTGCGGTTGCGACGGTGAGCAGGATCGTGAACATTGCCGAACTCGAGCAGCACTGTCTCATGCAACGCCGAACTTTCACGGCGCTGAATGAGGGAGCAATCAATGCCACGGAACTCGTCGCGATGATCATCGCTGAAGGCGATACGATCGTCTCAGGAATCGAAAACGTGTACCGGCTCGTGAAGGGGTCGTGCTCAATCCTGATCCTGACAGAAAACAGTCTAATCGC
>Ga0233421_10000926_pt1 | contig 11161 bp, 8 predicted proteins | sample Watercolumn_Mata_3_FD_182725 | JGI IMG/M metagenome (GOLD analysis project Ga0233421, IMG submission 182725) | Freshwater microbial communities from Lake Matano, South Sulawesi, Indonesia - Watercolumn_Matano_2014_107_MG | ecosystem: Environmental > Aquatic > Freshwater > Lake | place... | reverse complement strand
GCTGGAGCTCATACCATTATCCCCCAGGCGATAATCTTCAATCTAGCCAAGGAATCGTGGACTCTGAGCATGTTCGACACGGCAAACTACGCCGTTTTCCTGGGAGATATCGCCAAAGCCAAGCGCATCGCTCAGCGCATCATCAAAGAAGCCGAGACGCTGAAAGTAAGGGAGATGATTATCACCGAATGCGGACATGGCTACACCGCAATTCGATGGGAGATCCCCAAGTGGTTCAGCAGTCCTCTGCCCTTCAGGGTACGCAATATCATCGAAGTGCTAGATGAGTATATGCGAGACGGTATACTGCACGTGAATTCATCAACAAATGGCGAGCCAGTTACCTATCACGACTCCTGCAACCTGGGACGCAAGGGCGGTTTGCTTGAGGAGCCTCGCCGCGTCATACAAGCGGTGGTCGGAGACTTCCGGGAGATGACACCTAACAGGCTGCACAGCTTTTGTTGCGGTGCCGGAAGTGGCTTGGTGGCAGTGCCAGAGTGGACTGACATTCGCTTACAAGCAGGCAAGCTCAAGGCAGACCAGATTCGCCACACCGGAGCCAAGATTGTTGTTACCTCCTGCGATAATTGCCGTTATCAAATAGGGGAGCTGAGCGAGCATTACGGCTTGAATATTGAAGTAACCAGCATATCTGAGCTGACAGCCAAAGCTCTGGTTTAACTACAGACAATGAGTCATCACGTCGAATTAAACAATTGAATGTCATTCTGAGCGAAGCGAAGAATCTCTGAGATTCTTCGTCGTCCCAATTTGTTGGGACTCCTCAAAATGACATTGGAGACAAGACCATGCCAATCTATGAATATGAGTGCCAATTCTGCGGCGAAAAGTTTGAAGCACACCGGAAAATAGCCGATAACGACACCGAGCTAAAATGCCCCAGGTGCGGCAAAAGGCAGCCACGAAGGATTTTCTCTACCTTTGGCATAGCTTCCTCAGGTAAAGCCTGTGTCAGCAGCCCGGGCTGAAGTGTAACCCGTTGAGGCAGTTCGCCTCAGGGAACAGATGCCTTGCCTTTACCGATAATCTCCATTGATTGAAGTTGCCAAAAACCATCCCTTGAAGTTAATATATAGAGGCTTGCGGGAAAATATCAAACTCCTGTCTTCTAAGTTCGACGCCGGCACTGAAAAGGAGGTTTGGTGCAAATGTATGAAAAAATGCTTGTTCCACTGGATGGTTCCGAAGTGGCTGAACAGGCTATGCCCTACGTTGAACGACTAGCCCAAAAATTAAAGAGCGAAGTTGTCCTGATGACGGTCTGCTTGCCCGGCGACCCTTTGGAGCGAGCCCTGACAGAATATATTGAGAGAAGAGCCGAGAAAATCCAGTCGCTGGGTGTGAAGACACGGTCATTATGCGTGGAGGGGGAGCCTGCCACCTCAATTATAAATTTTGCCGAGAAAAACAAAATCGGTCTAATTGTCATCTCCACTCACGGTAAAAGTGGCATCAGTAACTGGCCTCTGGGAAGCATCGCCGGCAAAGTCGTGCAAAGGTCAAACATTCCGATATTTCTGGTAAGGTCGAGTCAACCAGGCAAGGCGCCCGCCGACGACAAGTTGGGGAAGATTCTGGTAACACTGGATGGCTCAAAATTTTCCGAGGCTATCATCCCCTATGCAGAGAGGTTAGCCAAAAGCATGAGTATTGAAGTAACTCTTCTCAGGGTCATTGAGCAAGCAAAACTACCTCAACTAGCCGCTTACAGAGACCGGGAGAAATACGAGAAAGACTTCATGGCTAAGATGGAGAGAGAAGCAGAGCGTTATTTAGATAAAAAGAAAACTGCTCTGTCAGGCAAAGGTGTAAAGGTCAATTCAGCACTTCTCATAGGGAAACCGGTTGAGACCATACTCCAATACAGTGAAGAGAAGGCAGTTAACCTGATAGCTCTGACAACACATGGCTTTTCAGGTATAACCAAGTGGGCATATGGCAGCGTTGCCTCCAAAATCATCGAAGGTTCTCCCAAACCGGTGTTGCTGGTACGCCCACCCCTTCCCGCCTTGAAGACCTAAATATTATCTAATAGCTTCCGAACTGAGACATGAACCCGTATAGCTATAAGAGCAGCAAGGTGCGTGCCAACATGCATCTCAACGAAACCACCTCGCGGTGGTTTCGTTACTCAATCAGTTTTCCCACTGCGCACACAACACAATATGAAGAAAACAATATCGTCCTAGGCGAATATTTTCAGCCACGGCATGCAGACCGTGCCCCGTTAGCTATTATAGTCCACGGATGGGGGGACCGTAGCACAATACTGTGTAAACTTATGGCGCGAACTCTGGCAAAAAAGGGGATAGCCTCCTTCATCTTATATCAGGTGTTTCATTCCAGCCGCATGCCAGAAGTCATAAAAAACAGGGTTCCTCTAGTCATGACCTCTGATGAGTGGTTCGAGGGCTACAGGGCTTCGGTAATAGAAGTTCGCCAGATAATAGATTGGGCAAGCAGCAGACCTGAGCTAAACACAGAACAAATAGCTGTCGTCGGAATAAGCCTTGGTGGATTCGTCTCATCTATAGCCATGGGGCTAGATAAACGCATCAAGGCGGGAGTGTTTCTCATCGCCGGGGGGAACTCAGAGAAAATAACCTGGCTTACCAGAAACGAGTCCATAGTTAAAGGGCATGGCTGCACTGAGGAAGAATGCCGCCAAATCCGCAGTCATTATCCACAATACCTCGCCGACACAGCCGAGAAGGGTTTTGGGAATGTCGTGCCGACTAAACATTGCTTCTTAACCGATGCCTTGACCTTCGCTCCATACCTCAGGGGACGTCCGATATTAATGTTAAACGCGCTCTGGGATGATACCATACCAAAAGAAGCTACGCTCGATTTCTGGGAAGCCTGTCATAAGCCTTCAATTACGTGGCTCCCCGGCACGCACATTACTTTCTGGTTATGGTACCCCGTCATCGAGCGGAAAATTATCGGTTTTTTGAGCTCAACTTTTGGGATATACAGCAAACGGGCATGAATTATTCAATCTGGCTACAATCGCGAGCCGAAGGCATGACAATCACAATCTGATTTGGTCTTCAATATTGGGACTGTCGTTAATTTCGAGTTTGCTTCAAGCGTGTTTTGTTGCTACAATATAAAACAGTTTTTTAAAGCAGACTTCAGAGCAGCAAGAAACGTCAACTAACCTTGAACGACAAATCAGCTGACCTTATAGCAAAGTTCAAACTTATGTTTGAGCCTAGCTCTATTGTCTTCCCGGGAGCCACCAATGACCCCAGGAAGTGGGGATTCCGCATATTAGCCAATATCGTGAATGGTGGGTTTAAGGGGAGAATATACCCGGTAAATCCAACCAAAGAAGAGATACTGGGGCTAAAAGTATATAAGAGCGTTAGTGAAGTCCCCGGAACGCCAGACCTGGCTGTCATCGTGATACCCCCTTCGGGGGTACCCGCAACTTTAAGGGAATGTGCCAACAAGGGCATAAAAATTGCATTGGTCATAACCGCTGGCTTTGCCGAGGTCGGCATGGAAGGACAAAAACTCCAGCAAGAGATGGTTGAGATAGCCAACAGCACTGGCATCAGGTTTATGGGACCCAACTCCAACGGGATTGTCAACCCCCATCACAGGTTCTATCCCGAGATGCCGCCCATTTTCCCCCGCCCTGGTCCCTTTTCCATAGTATCTCAGAGTGGAAATATAGTCGGAACGATAATGCGCCTGGCTATAGACAGCGGCTTCGGCTGTGCTAAATGCGTCAGCAGCGGTAACGAAGCAAACATCCACTCACATGATTACATCAGATATTTAGCTGAAGACCCACAGACCAAAGTCATACTTAGCTATATCGAAGGCTTCAAGGATGGCAACCGATTCTTCGAGGTAGCTAAGGAGATAAGCAAGAAAAAACCGATAGTAATGCTCAAGGCCGGTGAAACGCCAGCCGGAGCCATCGCCGCCAAATCACATACCGCATCCCTAGCTGGCTCATACACCCTGTTCGATGCCATGTGCAAGCAATCCGGCATAATAAAGGTAACCAATCTGGACGAACTCGTCGACACTGGCATTGCCTTATTGTGCCATCCGTTGCCAAAAGGTAGAAGAGTCGGCATAGTCACCGCTGGCGGTGGATGGGGAGTTCTAGCAGCCGATGCCTGTGCCAGATTAGGGTTGGATGTCGTCCCTCTGCCTCCCGAGACCATTAGGGAACTTGATAGTTTCATGCCAGCATGGTGGAACCGGGGTAACCCGGTTGACCTGGTAGCTGGCATCTTTGGAGATGCTGTGATGCGATGCGTTGAGGTGATTTTACGCTGTCCCATAGTTGATGGAGTCATCTTCTTAGGATTAATGCCTGCCTTACCTCTAGAGCAGTTTGCGCTTGTTGCCAAAGAAGACGACAGGGAACGTCTGCGGGAGGTCCTGGTCTCAGGAATAGCCGGCATCTTCGATAAGCTCCATGAATTGTCCGATAAATACAAAAAGCCTATCGTTGTCGCCTCAGAGCCGATGGCTTTCGCTGCTAACCTCACCAGAAAAATAGTCCGGACATTAGCGGACATGAATTCCGTGTGCTATGACATGCCGCACAAAGCTGCCACAGCTTTCGCTAACCTGGCAAAGTACGGCGAATACCTGAAACAGAACAGCAGCTAATCACAACACCCGGACAGGACCAAAGATTGCAAGCTAGACAGCGCCCCATATATAATGGTACCAAATCCACAATGGGACTTTGCAATCAGATTTCATCATTCGCCATAGCCGTCAACAAGCTGCACCTATTCGCTGCAGCCACCTATACCGCTGAGCCATTTCTAAAAATTGACTTAAATGGGTGGGCATCGTGAGTAAGCTGAATAAAGCCCTATCTATTTTTCTGATTGTAGCCATCGTGGTATCATTAGGCTTTATTATCTATCTAGCAGTTACGCCGCAGAAAAATGAAAAATTCAGCGAATTCTATATTCTGAATGCGGAGAGCAAGGCTCAAGATTATCCAAAGCAAGTAATTGCAGGTGAACCTGTTGACATAGTGCTTGGTGTAATCAACCACGAATATCAGACAACAAGCTACAGGGTAAACATTAAGATAGACGACACTGAAGCTGGCGAAGTGAACATAGGTACGCTGGCACATCAGCAAAAATGGGAGGAGAAAATCAATTTCACTCCTCAGTTAGCCGGTGAAAAGCAGAGGGTCGATTTCTATCTGTACAAAAACGATGAAGTCGAACCCTATTTGAAGGAACCTCTCAGACTGTACATCGATGTTGTTGCCCCATAGCATCCCTTACATGTTTACAAAGATGCTCTTCGCTGCTCAGGCGACGTCAAAAGGGTCAGATAAATCAGGAGACAAAGTTGTATGACACCATCATAATCGGCGCGGGGCCAGTTGGTAGCTATCTAGCCGGGAAATTAGCCCAGCTTGGCTACAAAGTGCTCGTCCTGGAAAAGAAAGGGACTGTCGGGGGGGACATTTGCTGTACCGGCATTGTCAGCAAAGAATGCCTAGACTTGATACAGCATAGCGATAATAAGCTTATTATGAGGCAAGTTAGCTCAGCCACATTTTTAGCCCCCTCAGGCAAACCGCTTAGATTGTGGAGGAATCACGAGGTGGCTTACATCATCGACAGACCAGCTCTTAACCTAGCGCTGGCAGACCGCGCTCAGGAAGCCGGTGCCTGTTATCTTTTCGATGCACAGGTGACTGATATACAAGTTGGAATCGATAACCTCGAAGTCTCAGCAAATTATAGAGAACACAAGAGACTATTTGAAGCCGAGACGGTGGTCATAGCCACAGGTTTTGGCTCATCTCTGCCGGGGAGACTCGGCTTAGGAGAGATAAACTATTTCGCCATCGGGGCTCAAGCTGAGGTAAACGTGACCAACGCTGACGAGGTGGAAATTTACCTAGACCAGCAACTTGCTCCCGGCGGTTTTGCCTGGCTGGTGCCCACCAGAGATAATAGAGCTCTGGCTGGGCTATTAACACACAACCAGCCAGAACGGCAGCTAGCAAAGTTGCTATCAACCCTTAAAACCAAAGGCAAAATAACCTCAGCCGAAGTCAACCCAAGTTACGGGGCTATTCCCCTCAACCTACTCCCCAAGACATACACCGACAGAATACTGATAGTTGGTGAAGCAGCCGGACAGGTTAAACCAACCACCGGTGGTGGCATATACTACGGACTCATATGTGCTGAGAAAGCCGCTGATGCACTCCATCAAGCACTTCAAGCTCATGACTTCTCTAAATCCAAGTTGGCTTACTATCAGAAGGAATGGCGAGCCAGCATAGGCAAAGAGCTTCAAATTGGCTATTGGACACATCGCCTTTACCAGAAACTTGATAATAGACATATTGAGTACTTGCACAATTTCATAAGCAAAAGCGATACCCCTCACTTTATAGGCGAGGTTGATGATTTCTCTTTCGACCGGCATAGCGAGCTCATTTTAAAAACACTAAAGCACCTGGCTTTCGCTATTCCCACCCGAGCGATCAAGTCTCTTAGAGAAAATAATGCTACCACAAATTAATTAAATTGCTACTAGCTTGGCAATGTCAAAAGGTTTAAAATTAGACTAAAAATAAGCCGAAAGGCACTTATTGGCTTTGTAAGATAGCTGGGAGATAGAAAGATGAAAACTATATTTCTTTGTGGGGGCATCGGTAAAAGGATGTTCCCCATCACTGAGGACAAATTCCTGATAAATTTCCTGGGCAAAACGCTACTGCAGCATCAGATGGAAGCAGCCAAACGGGCTGGCTTAAACCAGTTCTTAATCATTGGTAATCCAGCAAATATGAGACAAATAGAACAAATAACCAAAATGGTCTCCGGCACCAAGATAGAGCTAGCCCTGCAAAAACAACCGCTCGGCATCGCTGATGCACTGGAAAGCGCCGTATCCTTCATGGATGGAGATATCCTGGTAGTGAATCCTAACGATATTTTCGCAGCTTCGGCATACACCAGTCTCGTTAAAGAGTCCAAAAAGAAATCTGCAACCTCATATATGCTCGGTTACCAGACTGAAAAGTATTTTCCCGGTGGCTATTTAGTTATAAACTCACAAAATGAGCTCAAACACATTGTGGAAAAGCCAAAACCTACCCAAGAGCCAAGCAATTTGGTAAATATCTTAGTTCACCTCCATACCAGACCTGAAGGGCTTTTAGAATATATCAAAAGGGTCAAAACAACTAGGGATGATGTCTACGAATGTGCTCTGGATAACATGGTTAAAGATGGACATAAAATCAAGGTTATCCCATACGCTGATTTCTGGGCACCCATAAAATACCCCTGGCACATCTTTGATGCGGTCAAATATCTTCTTGATATAAGCCAGCCAAGAGTTTCAGCTTCGGCTTATATCTCAGAAAAAGCCACCATTGAGGGCAAGGTTATTATAAGTGACAATGTCAGAATTCTGGAAAACGCAGTAATAAGAGGACCAGCCTACATTGGCCCAGGCTCCATAATCGGCAATAACACACTGGTGCGGGACTACAGCCATATCGGAGCCGATTGCGTCATCGGCTACTCTACAGAGGTGAAGTGTTCCTATATTGACGACGGTTGCTGGGTTCACTCCAGCTACATAGGTGACTCCATAATAGGCAAAGGCTGCTCTCTCGGCGCTGGCACTGTCCTAGCCAATTTCCGCTTTGACGAGCAGAATATCTCAGTGACGGTTGGGAATGAAATCATAGATACTGGACGGGACAAACTCGGAGCAATTATCGGCGACAATTGCAAAACTGGAATCAACGCCAGCGTCATGCCCGGCATCAAAATCGGCCCATACTCCATCATCGGTTCCCATGCTTGACTGACCAAAGACCTGGAGCCGGAAAAAATGATACTACTCGAACCACATTACCGAACTCAGCCTAATCCTGCTAAGCTTGACGAGGCAAAGAGAAAAGAACTGAAAGAGAAACTCGAGAGGCTGGGCGGCATAGAAACCAACAAATGATTAAACCGCCAAATCTAAAACACCTGCCTCAACACGTAGCCATCATCATGGATGGTAATGGTCGTTGGGCAAAACAACGCGGCTTGCCCAGACTAGCTGGACACAGACAGGGGGTAAACATAGCTCAGAAGGTAGTGGAAATCTTCACCGAATACAAGGTTCCCTATCTCACTCTGTATGCTTTCTCCACCGAGAATTGGAACCGACCACAACATGAGATAGACGGAATATTTAAAATTTTGGAAGAAAGACTGGAGGAAGGAATCAAATTCGCCCAGGAGAATAATATAAAAATCCGCCATCTCGGCAAGCCTGATGGATTGCCGCTTAGACTGCAGAAAAGAGTGAAGCGTGCCCTGGAGCTAACTCAAAATAATAAGCGACTCACCGTAAGTCTGGCTTTCAATTACGGGGGCAGAGATGAGATTGTCGAGGCGGTACAGCGTCTTGTCGCTGACGGTATTCCGTCATCGCAGATAAATGAAAACATTTTCCGCCAGTACCTGTACACTGGTGACATTCCTGACCCTGATTTAATAATTCGCACCGGTGGCGAAATGCGGCTGAGTAACTTCTTAATATGGCAATCCGCCTATGCTGAGATATATTTCACGCCAGTTTTATGGCCAGATTTTGACAAAAAAGAGCTTGACAAAGCTCTTATCTCCTACAGCCAACGCCAACGCCGTTTTGGCAGCCTACCACAAGAGTAGAATACATCAGATACTAAACGAGCGGGGCTCAGATACAGGAGATGAACAACTATCAATAGTGCGGGAATTTGCATTTTAATTATAGTTATGTTATACTAACGAGCAGAACTGAAGAGTGTAACAAAAAGTGGGGCTAGCACCCACTTTTTTGTTGAGGAAACAGAAATGGGGAGTTGTATTCGATGAAGACTGAATTCATGGTTGCACTTACCCAACTATCGGCTGAGAAGCATCTGCCTAAAGAAGTGGTGCTGTCCGCAATAGAGTCAGCACTAGTCTCTGCTTATAGGAAAGATGCTTTTGTCGCTGGTCAAGACATTTCGGCAAAAATAAATCCCAACACTGGTGAAGTTAAAATATATGTCAGGAAGACAGTGGTTGAGAAGCCAACTGACCTACTTCATGAGATATCCGTCACCGAAGCTCAAAAGATAGACAGGAATGCCCAGATTAGCGACATTGTAAGCATAGAATCCACACCCCCGAATGCTGGGCGTATTGCTGCTCAGACAGCAAGACAAGTTATCTTGCAGCGATTGCACGAGGCGGAACATCATGCAATTTTCGAGGAGTTCACTGGCAAAGAGGGAGACATCGTTACTGGAATGGTGCAACGCATCAATCCGGAGCAAATCCATATTGATTTAGGCAAAGCTGAGGCAATACTTCCCGTTAGTGAACAGGTGCACAATGAGCGCTATCGTATTGGGCAAAGGCTCAAATTGTACGTCCTGGAAGTAACTAAAGCCGCCAGGGGACCTCAGATATTAGTGTCCCGCTCTCATCGCAACCTGTTACGCAGGCTTTTCGAAATGGAAATCCCCGAAATATATAGCGGTACCATAGACATAAAGTCAATAGCTCGCGAGGCAGGTTATCGAAGCAAAGTAGCAGTAGCAGCAAGACAAGAAGGCATTGACCCTGTGGGTTGTTGCGTTGGGTTACGCGGAATTAGAATACAGAATATCGTGAATGAACTGCATGGCGAAAAGATAGACGTGGTCGAATGGGCTGATGACCCTGCAGTGTTCATCGCTAATGCCCTTAGCCCTGCCCAGGTATCAAGCGTCGAACTCAACCAAACAGAGAATACCGCTATAGTAGCTGTTCCTGACAAGCAGCTATCGCTGGCAATCGGCAAAGAAGGACAAAACGCCAGATTGGCGGCAAAGCTAACAGGCTGGCGAATTGACATCAAGAGCGTATCAACACTTGAAGCAGAAAGGGTCAGTTTGGATAGAGAAGCTACATTGGTAGCCGGAGAAACGACAGCTGAAATGGAAGAGCCTATACCTGAACTTGTCGCAGTGGATGAACTCGTTAGTCCAATGCCCTTCAGCGAAGCAGATATAACCTACGAACCACAACCAGCTGGTGTAGAGGAAAGCGCAGAATCAGCTACAGCTTCAACAGACCTTGAGCTCGTTTTAGCTTCGGATGTTGCCTCACCAACCAAATCCACAGAGTCCCGTCAGATTAGGTTTGCTGAAGACATACTACCAGCAAGGACAGAAAAAGCAAAGAAGAAGAGCAGCAAGAAGGAGACAGATTTACCAAAAGGCAAGAGCAGACCTAAGAAAACACGCCAAAGGCCGGTTAGCTATTCTGAGGAAGACGAACTTGAAGAGTAATTCTAAAAAGCAAAATACCCGGCGAAGACACACACCCGAGCGTAGCTGCATAGCTTGCCGAGGGAAAAAAGCTAAAAGGGACTTAATACGACTCGTTTCTAGCACTGGCATTGTAGAGATAGACCTTGATGGCAAAGGCGTAGGCCGAGGGACTTATTTATGCCCAATACGTGAATGCTGGGAGACAGGTCTGAAAAGCAATCGCCTAGAGTATGCCTTGCGGGCTAAGCTCACCTCGGAAAATCGCCAAGCGCTGGTAGAATATAGTCAGCACCTACCCAGAAAGAGGGAGAACCCGAATTGAGTAAGTTGAGCGAAAAGAAACAAGAATCCATTGCCAGCCAAACGCACGACAGTCAGGAAGCTAAGGTCGAGTCTCATACGCTGCCACATATTAGCATTCCCCCAACTCTCAGCGTTAAACAATTAGCTGACCTGCTACAGGTTAGCGCCGTCGAGGTCATAAAGCAGCTCATGAGAAACGGCATCATGGCTAATATTAATCAGGCAGTAGATTTTGATACTGCGGTAGTGGTAGCTGAGCACTTTGGTTACAAAGCCAAAAGACAACCAATATACGCCCAAATAAAACGTCCGGTGCTAACGGGTGGTGGTAAGCTTTCCCCACGCCCACCAGTTATCACCATCATAGGACACGTTGACCATGGCAAGACAAGCTTGCTCGATGCCATACGCCAAAGCAACGTCATTGCCACCGAAGCTGGTGCTATTACCCAACACATAGGAGCTTACCAAGTCGAGGTAAATTCACGAAAAATTACCTTCCTAGATACACCAGGGCACGAA
>Ga0233421_10000923_pt1 | contig 11199 bp, 6 predicted proteins | sample Watercolumn_Mata_3_FD_182725 | JGI IMG/M metagenome (GOLD analysis project Ga0233421, IMG submission 182725) | Freshwater microbial communities from Lake Matano, South Sulawesi, Indonesia - Watercolumn_Matano_2014_107_MG | ecosystem: Environmental > Aquatic > Freshwater > Lake | place... | reverse complement strand
GGCATGGCCTGGACGTGGCAGGTGGAGCTGCAGCCGTCGCCGTTGGCGACGTTGCCGTCATCGCACTCCTCGCCCACCTCCACGGCGTTGTTGCCGCAGACGGGGTTGGGGGACTCGATGTGGCAGATGCCGCTGCAGCCGTCGCCGTTGGCCAGGTTGCCGTCGTCGCAGCCTTCACCCGCTTCGATCACGTGGTTGCCGCACACGGAGGGCATGGCCTGGACGTGGCAGGTGGAGCTGCAGCCGTCGCCGTTGGCGACGTTGCCGTCATCGCACTCCTCACCCACCTCCACGGCGTTGTTGCCGCAGACGGGATCGGGAGTCTCGATGTGGCAGTTGCTGTTGCAGCCGTCGCCGTTGGCCAGGTTGCCGTCGTCGCAGCCTTCACCCGCTTCGATCGTGCCGTTGCCGCAGACCGGGGGGAGCGTGCTGCCACCGTCGCCGTCGCCGCCGCCGTCGCCGTCGCCGATGTTGCCGTCGCCGCCGCCGCCGTCGCCGTCGCCGATGTTGCCGTCGCCGCCGCCGCCGTCGCCGTCGCCGATGTTGCCGTCGCCACCGCCGTCGATGTCGGTCGTGATGCTCGGACCCGTCGACTCGTTCGTGTTGCAGGCGCCGAGCGCGCCCACGCACACGATGGCCAGGATGGCCAGCCAGTTGATAGAAAGGGTCTTCGTCTTCATGGGTCTCTCCTGCTGTCTGTGGTCGCGCCAGGCGCGAACCATCCGTTGAACACCATGCGGGTTTTCAGGCCCGCGCTTTCCCGCTCACTTACTCGATCTTGCTCAGGAATTTGTCTCGGCCGGAACCTCTACGGTCCCGGCCACTGCGTGTAGATCAGGAAGTTCGTCTCCTGCAACAAGGGCCCGAGGGAGTACGCCGATACGAACATATCCGGGTTGATGGGCAGTTCGTGCAGGTTGGCGTTCACCTCGTTCCCGAAGTAGAAGAAGATGTCTCTTCCCGGGATTGTTCGGACCCACAGCTTTGGCGTTGGCCGCAGCGGGTCCGGGCAGGGCTGAGAGGAGTCGCCGCACTTGAGGAGGACCGACATGATCATCGGCTCCTCGTTCGGCTTTACGGGGATGCAGACCGGCTGGTTAGCCTTCATCTGCACCACCTTCTCCTCGTCGCTTCCGGCCTTCATGTAGACTACTTCCTGGCGGTCGGTCATGTCGCTCATGACTGCCACGAAGTAGCCGTTGTTGGGGGGCGTGCCGCAGTCGATGCTGAAGTTGTCGCCGTTGCCATCGGTGCTGCCGTCAACGTCGTGGTCACCGTCGTGCTGGTCCGTTCCGCAGCGCTTGCCCGTGACGTCATCGTACCCGTCCTTCGGGTTGACGTCCACGCAGCCGTACTCGTTCCCGTCGCCGTCGCCGTCGTTGGTGTTGCACGCCGCCATCGCGGCCAGCATGCCGAACACCGTCATGATGATCCAGAGTCTCCTCGTGTCCATGCGCGTTCCTCCCGGCCTCATAGGCCTCAAAGTGGTTGTGGCCCTCTCAGGGGCCGATCTTCCGTTTCGAACCTCGTTTCGTCGAACCGTAACCAGAAACCGTATCTTCCAGGGCGCTTTCGCACCCGTTAAACAGGGGATTCAAGAAAAGTCCCTATATCTATATCGCGAATTTGAGCGAACCAAAAGGCTCAAGCTCAAAAATTTCGCGTGAATGCCTTAAGGCTATCAATCACGGAGACAAGCCTGATAATAGTTTGCCCGCTAATGGAAAAACTATTCTTGCCTCCATGTCTGATAGCCTTAAAGCCATACTAAAAAAATGCCAAAATAAATATCTGATGCGAGTTGTCAAAGAACTCTGATTCAAATACTGACAAGCACGCTACAAAAGTAGCGGTCGTCTCTAAGTCCTACGAATGTCTGCATTTAGCGGGCATACTTTAGGCAAGTATTAAATCAGGGGGCGAACTATACTTAAAACCGATACTTTAGTCAAGCTTTCCTCCCCATAATATATAAACAAATTCCAGACAGAAAAAACCCCCCGATTGCTCGGAGGGCTTTTCCCCTCATTCCTATGAAAAATTGTCTGTCGAATGTGAGTTTATTCTCGCGTCTCTCGCGAGCTGCCGTATCAGGACTACTTGATGAATCCAGCTTTATTTAGTCTGTATAACATCAATGCGATTTCACCTCTCTTAGCCAATTGGTCTGGATGTAAGTAAGCTTGGCTTCCGTAGTAGTTAGCATCAAATAATTGATATGTGTATGCTGCTCCTACATATTGAGCGTACCATTTTGTGTAATCAACATCAACATAATTAGCAGTGCCGCCCTTCAATAATTGTCCAGTGAAAGCTTCGCTAGCTTCAAGAACGAATTTCAAAGCTTGTGCTCTATTGATGTTAGTTTCTGGTCTAGCTGTTCCGTCTTCATAACCATCTAACATTCCGTAGAACTGAGCTGTTCGTAAGTATGTTACGTACCAACCGTATGGGTTTACATCTTTGAATCCAAGATTTGAACCGTTAGCTGGCAGAAGCATAGCTTCGAAACCTTCAAGTACAACCTTGATTACTTCAGCTCTAGTAATGTTTTGGTAAGGCATAAATGTTCCATTGTTGTATCCATGAACGATTCCTCTTTCTGTAGCCCAACCAATAGCATCACACAATTCTGTGCCGTCGGCATTATACATATCAGAGTACATGCTGCAAGAATATTCTCCATCATCATCATTATCATCGTCATCATCAGTTTTTCCACCAACACTTCCTACTACGAATTTTCCTACTTCGTTATCTTTTTTACCACTATCATATTTGCTGATAAGTTTGTATGTGTAGATGCCGTCTTTAAGAGCTTTGTTGTCTTCATCTCTTCCGTTCCAAGAGATTGTATGACATCCAGAATCTTGAGATACGTAGTCTAGTAATTCAATTTCAGCATTGCTTCCAGCTGAAGTGCCTTTGTAGATAGCTGCAAATACGTCAGTATCTTCATCAACACAATAGTCAAGTTCTAGATTGTTATCATCATCTTCGTCGAAGATTACAGGCTCCATAGCATCGTTTGTAACGTTTGCTTTTCCGTTAGAAACATCATCTTCTTCAACAGAGAATGTAACGACCTGAACTGATTCAGAATCGTCATCAGTTGAATTTTGAGCTGTAATTTTGAATGCCCAGTCGCTACCTTCGTCTACTTCGTCTCCATCTTCATCTGTTCCATCAAATTTTACCGCATACCATTTATTCTTGCTTACCTCATCTTCGTCAACAAGAGTTAGTTCTCTATGTGTTCCTTGGTAAACTTCAACAGTTACAGTTGAAGAAGCGTCAACCTTGTAAACTAAAGTTGTATATTCGTCTTGTGAAGGATCAAAAGATTCTTTTGTAACGAATGCAGAAGTAATTCCAGGTTGTTCGTAAGCGATTGTGATAGGTAATGAAACCTTATCGCCATCAGCTGTAATTACGATTTCCCAAGCGCCACTTGATACATAGTCTCCATCTTCGTCTGTTCCATCCCATTCTTCTTCGTAGTCATCGTCATCAACATTTTCGTCTTCTAAAATTTCAACTGTTGAATTTCCTTTTTTGGCTTCGATAGTCAAATCATCAACTTCTTCAGCTAACTCAAATTCAATTTGTAGAGATTCATCACTTGGATCCCAAGTTTGACTTGGATCAAGAGAGAAATCTTTAATGATATCAGATGAAGGAGATTGTCCAACTACAACTGTAGTTGTCTCTGTATCTGAACCACTTGAGTTTTCAGCTTCTACCTCAACAACATATGTGCCTGCAGCAACATAATTACCATTTGTATCTTTGCCATCCCATATAAGTGAATGTGAACCACTTGAATAAGAATCTCCATCAAAAGCAGAGAATGTGCGAACTGTTGCATATCCGCCACCGATTTGAGCTTTCTTAACGATAGCTGTTAAATCAGCAGTAGCGTCAGTAGAGAAAGAAATAGTTGTAGACCCTACTCCATTTCCTAAGAAAGAAGATGGGGTTGCTTTTAAATTTGTAATAGTTGGAGCACTTGGATTCACAGAATCAGAATTTAAAGTGATTGTAGTTTGTGCTACGCCATCAATGTTTGTTCCGTTTTTTGCAAAAACTTTCACGACATAATCACCAGAAGGAAGAACAGCTCCGTTAGCAGCATTTCCCGTACGTCCATACCATGTGAAAGCTTTTGTCCCAGCTGTCATCGGGATGTGATTCGCTAAAATGTACAACTGATAATTTGGATAAAGTACATAAGCATAAAGATCAGCCACATCACCAGAAGATGTAACTGTAATTGTTGTGTCATCATTCGCTGGATTGAATGATGAAGGTGTTGCAGAAACACTCAATGTAAGCATTGCTGCAGATGCGTTTGTTACGAACATTGTTGCAAGAACTGCAACTGATGCTAATAACGATACGAACTTTTTAAACATAAACCTTTGGGTTATTGTTGATATATTTATATGTAAATTTTTAGCTGACAAAATCTAAACGCCAATCCAACAAAGGCGGATATATTAATCCTATTAAGAAATTTGTCAAGTGCGATTTTTACAACAACCCTCCGATGTGCAATTTATATAATACAGAAGCCACTTCTGAACGGGTTGCAGGTATGTTAGGACTTAGAACTGTACCACTTGTGAATAGAGAATAAGTCTTGGCTCCACAAGCATATTGGAAATACCAATTGGTAGGGAATACGTCTACAAATGAAGATGAGCAATATCCTAATTGATAGTTTTTTGAAACTCTCAAACTTTCAAATACAAATTTTAAAACTTCTGCTCTGCTCACGCTTTCTGTTGGACGTGCCGTATTTGCTCCAGCATCTCCTGAAAAGATACCAACCAATTTAGCTCCTTTAATAAATGGAATATACCAAGCTCCTTCTGTGATATCGGTAAATCCAATTCCAGCAATAGAATAATCACTAAAATTCATGCTAACTCCGGTTGCTAGAAGAGCAACTTTCAACATCTCCGCACGATTTATTGTTTGATAAGGCTTGAAAGTTCCATCTAAATATCCCTGGAAAATTCCAGCACTCTTTGCCCAGACAATAGCTTCACACGCTGGAGAATTTGCAAGAACATCAGAGAAATTTGAGCATTTTGTCCCGGTCGTTCCCGAAAAAGTTCCTTTGCCATCCACGATTACTCCAGGTCCTACTTTCCCATCATCATCATCATCATTATTTGATCCAGAGCTTCCGGCATCTCCCACGTCTCCTACTATAAAATATCCAATTTCAGTATCGGTGCTACTCTTATCTGAAATTATCTTATATGTATAAATGCCGTCAGATAAATCATCTCCATCATCATCTTTCCCATCCCAGGTGATAGTGTGTTCTCCGGCTGCTTGATTATTGATATCAAGAAGCTCGATTACTTTTGTTCCTGAAGAACTTTTACCTTTGTGAATAGTAACAGTTACATTAGCTTTCTGTTCTAATTCATAATACAAAGACATTTCGGTATCTCCATCAGTCAAAACCGGATCCATATAGTCATTCGTAACATTAGATTTACTGCTGGAAACATCATCCTCTGCTAATGTAATAGAAATTTTTGCAGTATCATCTTCGTCTTCACTTGCTTTATTTTTTGCCACAACTTCAAGTTCCAAATCATCACCATAGTCATAACTTCCCCCATCAAATTGAACCGCATACCATTCATTTTTCTCAACTTCCATATCTTCCTCAATAGTGTCGTCCTCATCTCCATCTTCCAATACATTCACATCCACCAAAGCATCAGCATCAAGCTTAAACATTACATATGTAAATTCATCAAGATCGTTATCAAACTTATCTTTTGACACATATATGTTGTCGATATTAGCTTTTTCATATTGAACTTTAATAGACTTTGCAGCTACTAAATCAGTTCCGCTCACTTCGGAATGAAATTCGATATACCAAGTTCCGGAAGCCACATAATCGCCATCTTCATCAGTTCCATCCCAAGTGATTTCTACATTGTTGTCTTGATCTAAATTGCTATCATCATAAATTTCAATATCTGTAGATCCCTTTGTGGCATACACAGTCAAGTCATCAAGATCTTTCAAAATATCAAATTCTATTTCCAATTCTTCATCATCAGCCGGTTCAAAAGTAGAAGAAGGATTGAAATCAATTCCGGAAATATGAGCGTTGCTTGAAGGATAATCACTTCCAGTACCGCCATCATAAGTAACTGTAATTGTATCGTCCTCAACTGTTACTCCATAATCATTTCTGGCAATAACAACAGCTTTATATGTTCCTGCATTAACATAATCATCGTCATCATCCAGTCCATCCCAATCAATAGAATGATTATCATCAGCATTAAATTCATCATTCTCATAATCACTAAATCCTCTCACTTTATCCCCATTTGAATTGCGAATCTCTACAGTTATGAAAGTTTCATCCTCTTCATTTGTAAACTCAATCGTGGTCTCTTCTTCGTCTGGATCAAATGAACTAGGATCAGCTGTCAAATCTGAAACAGTTGGTTTGTCGGAATCATTGTATTCTACTACAACGGTTTTTTGTTGAGTAACATCCGCATATCCCGTCTTTTTAGCTACGATAACTACATTATAAGTACCAGGTTCTACTAAATCTCCGGAATATTCTCCATTCCAAGAAAATGAAGTAGCTTGGCTTGTAGAACTAAAACTTTTTACACTATCAGAATTGGCCCCAATAATTTCGACAGTTACCGAAGTAGGTGCTTCTGAAATAGCATAAGCAATAGTTAAATCTTCATTCTCTCCCTTTGGAGAAGGATCAAATCCTGTTGCCGGTGTAACCGTAAAAGTAGGAATTGTCAGAGTAGGCAATGGGGCATTAATCGTTAATTCATTTGTAGTCGTATCAGAAACAGTCCCTAATCCATTAGTTACCGTAACTGCTACGTCATAAGTTCCTACATTCAAAGCATCAACTACATCAACGCTCCAAGTATTTGCAACATAATTTTCACTTGCAGGATAGGTATGACCATTAACAGTCACATTAACTAGATCTCCCTCAACAGAAGCTGTCATTGTTCCGGTTAAAGTAGGAGTTGTATCCGTTGTAGTCAACACATTCACGGTAACAGCAGTTGCTGCAAAAGCCGTTGGAATTAAAGTCGCTACCATTGCCGTAAGCACAGCAAGACTCAGTAGTTTTTTAAACATTTGATGAAAAGTTAAAAATAGGAGGGCAATGATAAAACATTGGCGGAATAATACAAGCGTTTGGTATTTGCTAGATGTCTAAAATATGATCTAGTAAATAGATTGTCCCATCATCATTGAGAAGCCTTTTGTTATTGGAATTTAAAACTGGTGATGGATAACAGCTCTTTTTGTCGTAATATCCAACGGTAAAAGGAGTCCCGTATTTCCCCTGAAGAAAGTAATAATCATTCCCGCCTTTTTTTGCACTATCACCAATTACCAATATTTCTTTGAAATTTTTACCAAATTTCATTGCCTTTTTTTGGGCCAAAAATTTCGCAAATTTTTCTATGCTAGCATCTTTATCTCCTTTTGCAGGACAAACAATTACTCCTATTCCTGAGTCGCCCAAATGTAAATATTTTTCATAATTTTTATCGTATTCAGAAAGCGTTTTATCGCATATTTCAAACATCTTAGCTGATTTTTCATAAATCTCTTTAACAGTGGATTTATCCATTCGATGAGCGCGCATCACCACAATAACTCTATGCTCGTTAATAATTTCTCCATACTTCTCAATTTGAGTCCCAATCATTTTCTTTAACTTAGATTTTTTCAAAAATTTATCAGGCCACTTAGCACGATAAAATTCCTTATATTTCCCAATTTTTTGATCAAAAGAATAACCCATTGCTCCATTTTCTCCCAACAAAAACATATTACTAAGAATCACATTTTTTTCTGATCGAGGAATTTCTTTTAGAATGGCACTCAGTCCTCTTTTTTGAAAAGACTCTAATTGTCTGCCGGTACAAAAAGCGATCGGCATTTTTTTTGCCACGGCAATCAAAGTTTGAATCATCTTTTTAGACGGAAAAACACTGCCTTTTTTAGTGACAGTGCCGTCGAAATCCATCATTACAGCTTTAAACTTCATTATTCTTTAGAATGATCTTTCTTAATAACTCCCCAATGATAAAGATAGAAAGGAAGCGCAACTAAAAACACTCCCAACATGTCAGCAATATCTCTCTTAATATCATTTTTATGACGTTTTTCAATTCTTACTTCGGCTTTTGCCATACAATCATCTTTTTTCAATTGTTTTTGCTCTGCCGTTAAAGTCGAATCAATCTCAATTCTTACCCCTTTTTCATCATATCTGTAGAATAGAGTGTCATCCTGGCATTCGTAAGGACCATCAACTAACTCATAATCCAAAACCTTAAAAACATATTCTTTTAAAAGTAAATTTGCAGCCATTGTCGCAGAAACCAAGATCATCACAATTGAGATTCCCGTCACCATGTATAGATATAAAGTGCGGATGATTTTTGTAGCGCTCTTTGGCTTCGCTACAGTAGCTTTTTTAGTAGGCATAAGATTGAGTTAGTAAATAATATGGGTGACGGCAAAAGGATATCAAAATTTAGTAAAATTTAAAATGCTTTGTTAGCGCGCAGTTTTCTTGCAATGACAAGCATATCTTCACTTTGTTTTTTAATTTTATCTGCTTCTTCAGGCGACAAATAAGGGACGAGAAACTCAGCTAATTCGTAAGCAGCTTCTACATTTTGTGTATAGGCGGTGAAATGAACGTTAGTTTTTACATAATAAAAATAATCTTCAAGTAAAGTCTTCGCTTTCTCAATAATTATCCTATCATTTGGACTAATACTATTCTGCGCAAGAACTCGAATATAATCTCGATAATATATAAAATCATTCATCGGATTTAAAGCTAAAGCTTCAGCAAAATTATTTTTACAAATTAATACATTATAACTTTGAAAATCCTCATCGCAATAAGCTACCCCTTCCAGATAATTGGCCTGCGCATCTAACGAATTTAGTTTTGTCTCATGGCTTAACAAATCCAAAGCTTCTCCGAAATTATTTTTTTCAAGATCCTTTTCAGCAGTGCTTAGATAATAATTTCGAGGATAAAAAGAATAAGATAGAAAAGCGTAATCAATAGTTTGAGAGGCTATCAACACCAGCACTTCATATAATGCAAAAACGATTACAATTAAAGCTACAGCAAAAGACAAAAAAGGTCGTCTCTCTTGAGTGGCTTTTCCCACTACTGAAGATCTCATCACGATCAAAAGCGAGAATAATAACAAAAGATTAGCAATAAAATTGAAATTATAATCAATTAGATTGTGGGCAAAAGCTCCGGCAGTTGCGACGAAAATTAAATAAACAAAATCTTTACGGGTCTGACTTAATTTTGGAAATCTTTTAGCGACAGTTACAAAAATTGTAACCAAGAAAAAGATAAAAGATCCCAGGGCAACAAGGCCATTTTCCACCCCTATTTTTAGAAAAATATTATGAGGATGATCAGAATTTCCCAAAAAAGTTTCCTGAATCCCATTATAAGCATATCTGAAGCTAAACGGTCCCCAGCCGAAAAGAGGCTCTTGTTTAATCAGTTTGATAGATCCTTCCCAGAAATCTTTTCTTTCTTGCATGGAAGTCAAAGATTCTCCATTACCAAAAGAAGCTTTTTCTTCAATATCAATAGTCTGGTACTGCATTGAACTAACATTATTTGCCAACGCAAAAATCCCAATCGCTAAAAGGACTACCGCCAAAAATATAAAGACAGTTTTTAGTTTAATCCTTTTGAAATAATAAATTCCCAAAAGAAATAATTGACCACCAAAAACAATCAATGCTCCTCGTGAATAAATCAATAGAAATAAAGCCAAAACAAATGCTAAGCCAATAAGCCTAAAGGGTGTAAATTTACCTTTATGCATAATCAACAATATCGGCCAGCTCATCAGCATAAATAAAGCAAAGGCGTTTGGCCATTTATTAGCGTGATACAAGATATTAAAAAATGGACCGAAGGCTCTTACGTCGGCATAAAAGAAATAAAAAATGAATCCTAAGATTACAGACAGGAAAAGTCCTACGGTAATTATCTTCAAAAATTTATCAATCCAGTCATTCTTTTTATGCGCATAGACAAGATAAAAAGGAATCATGGCTGAGAAAGCCATTACTTCACTGAGTCCATAATTTTTTGCATGCGAAAAATAAAACGATACAGATATTGACACAAAGAATATCCCTAAAAATATTTGTTCTAAGAACGATTTCTCTCTTTTATTTTCAAATTCCTTAATAACTAAAAATAAAACAATCACTCCAAATAAAATCACCAAAGGATATTCAGCTCCGTAATCATATTTTTTGAAAACAGGATTTAGCAGAGCGAAAAGCCAAAAAGAGCTGATCGCTAAAAAAGAAAAATTGTCTTTGATGTAAGCGGAAACTTTAAACATGCATTTTTATTTTCAAATTTTGTAAGTTTATAAGGGTACGAATAATTTTATCTGCCGAAATGTTTTTTACGCTTGATAATTTTAGGTCTTTCTTGGGAATTGTTACGAATTCCGCACATTTTTCTTTATTTAGATTCCCATGATTTTTAGAGATTTCCATGATTTCTGTTCCTGCCAAAGTTGCTCTGTACAAAGCATCAATCGCAGTTACAGATTTTGATTTATGAACTTTTAAATATGCTTTCATCACATCAATCATTGAAAGTTTTGGACCGGCCCCAATATCTGTAGCGAGAGCAAAAGGTATTTTATATTTTAGAATTTTTGCAATCGGCATTATGCCACTTTTTAAAGCGATATTTGAAGTAGGGCAGTGCGCAATTTTAGAACCAGTTTTCTGAAGTATTTTCAATTCGTCATCCGATAAATGAATGCAGTGACCAAGAATAGTTCTCTTTCCCAAAAGGTCCGCCTTATAATATACATCTGTATAATTTTTTTGAACAGGGAATAGGGCTTTTACCCATGATAATTCATCTTTGTTCTCGGATAAATGTGTTTGGATAAAACAGCCGTATCTTTTTGCAATACTGGCAACTTTTTTCATCAATTCCATGGAACATGTTGGCGCGAATCTTGGAGTGATCGCATAAGCATTTTTATATTTTTTTGCTAACGATTCTACAAGTTTAATTTCTTCTTTGGTAGAGACTATTAAATAGTCAGGAGAATTATGATCCATCAAAACGTT
>Ga0233421_10000919_pt1 | contig 11225 bp, 8 predicted proteins | sample Watercolumn_Mata_3_FD_182725 | JGI IMG/M metagenome (GOLD analysis project Ga0233421, IMG submission 182725) | Freshwater microbial communities from Lake Matano, South Sulawesi, Indonesia - Watercolumn_Matano_2014_107_MG | ecosystem: Environmental > Aquatic > Freshwater > Lake | place... | reverse complement strand
TATTTTCCTGCCGTATGATGTCATAATCGATTCCGGATGAAATTGAACACCTTTAACATCGTAAACCTTGTGCGAGATCGACATGATTACATTTTCATTACTTAGAGAGGTAATCTTTAAAGTCTCTGGAAAATTTTCTTCTGCCACAGCCCAAGAATGATAAAGCCCCGCTTCAAAATTTTGAGGAATATTTTTGAATAAATAATCATTTGGTTCTAATATTTTTATTGCAGCCGATAAACCATGACAAACATTTTCGAAATTAAAAAGTTTTGCACCAAAGACTTGCGCAATTGCCTGATGTCCGAGGCAAACTCCTAAAATGCTTTTAACCGAATAGAATTTTTCGATAACATCCATAATCATTCCGGCTTTTGAAGGAATACCTGGACCCGGGGTAATTAGTATTTTATGAAACTTGTCTACTTCGTCTATGTTTATTTCGTCATTTTTAATAATTGAATATTCGTAGTGCAATTCATCAACAATTTGGCGTAAATTGTAAGTGAAGGAATCGTAATTATCTATAATTAAAATTTTACTTTTCATTTTGATTTATGTTAATCGATAAAAAATCTGACGCGGTAAATTTAATGAATGAATATGGTAAAAATAAAATACCGTTTTTGTTCATTATCGATTTCGACATGAATGAACCGCACATTATTAAGTATGATGAAATTGGTTTATACGAAATATTGTTTGATATAAACGGAATAAAAAATTACTCGTCTCTTGATGTTTCTAAAAGCACAGCCAAATTTGAAAAATATCCGGTATCGTTTGATACTTATAAAAAGTCCTATGATAAAGTAGTAGAGGAAATAACTGCAGGAAACACGTATTTACTCAATCTTACTTTTCCAACAGAAATTAAAACGGAGCTATCGCTAAAAGAAATATTCTATTTAAGCGATGCCAAGTATAAACTTCTATTTAAAAACAATTTTGTTGTTTTCTCTCCGGAAACTTTTGTGATAATTAAAGACGATTCAATATTTTCGTTTCCGATGAAAGGTACAATAGATGCTTCAATTCCCAATGCCGAAAAAATTATTCTAAACGATAAAAAGGAAAAAGCAGAACACAACACAATTGTTGATCTTATTAGAAATGATTTAAACATGGTAGCTAAAAATGTGAAGGTGGAAAAATACCGTTACATTGAAAAACTAATTACTAATGATAAACCGTTACTGCAAGTTAGTTCGATTATTACCGGGCAGTTAGAAAAGGGATTCGAAGAAAAACTTGGTGAAATTATTTTCACTTTACTTCCGGCCGGGTCTATTAGCGGTGCTCCAAAGAAGAAAACTGTCGAAATAATAAATGCAGTTGAAAATTATAAACGCGGATATTATACGGGTATTTTTGGTTTCTACGACGGCAAATATTTAGAAAGTGCTGTAATGATTCGATTTATTGAAAATGCTAAGGATGGATTAATTTATAAAAGCGGCGGAGGAATTACCTTTATGAGCAATGCAGAATATGAATACCAAGAATTAATTGATAAAGTTTATATGCCCATTGTTTGATTGCTATAAACTAATGATCAGAAAATGGAGGAATGTGGATTACCACAACATGCGGATTATTGATTCACCCAAAAAATTATTTAGTTTGAATAAGACTTTTAGTTTGAATGAATCAAGTTAAATTACAGCTGACTAAAATGTGAAGCTATTCACTGAATAATTGCTTTTTAGTCAGCCCCAATATATTTAGAATTGAATTTTCTTTTCAACTGCCTCGGCAACTTCCGGTGAGACTAAAATTCTTCCGCATGATTCACACGAGAAAAATCTTTTGCTCTGTTTAATTTCAATCTGCCTTTGCGGTGGTACAACATTATGGCAGCCCGAACAAGCCGAACGTATAATTGTTACAACAGCTTTGCCGCCAAGTGCTTTACGAATACGCGAATAAGTATTGTAATCCGGTTTCTTTACTTTAGCGGCTATCTTTTGCCGTTTATCCTGAAGCCTTGTTTCTTCGCGTTCGTTTGCTTTAATAATTTGTTTTAGTTCGGCTTCTTTTTCCTTCAAATCTTTTTGATGTGTTTCAAGCTGTGGTTCAATTTCCTCAATTTCATTTTTTAGTTTTTGAACAAGATCTTCAAGAGCAATACTTTCAGCATCAAGTTTTGCCATTTGTGATTCTGTATGGTCGATTTCTTTTGTTAAGGCATCATATTCTTTGTTATTGCGAACCTGATAAAGTTGTGACTTAAATTTTTTCAAATTAGCTTTCAAGCGGTCAACATCTTCATCATTTTGTTTGCGTTTATTTATTGAGGCTTTCTTTTCAGATTCTTTTCCTTCAATCAAATCGTCAAGAATTTGAATCTGTTCTTTTAAATCATTAACAGTTGCGGGCAGATCGCCACGCAGTTCCTCAAGATCATCAAGCTGGTTATCTATTAATTGCAGCTCGTAAAGTATCGTAAGTTTATCAATCAATTTTATCTCCTTATTGTTTATAAAACTTTATCGGATTTGTATTCCCGGAATATTTAAAAACTTTTATTTTATCTGTAGAGCTAATTACCTTTTTAATTTTACCCAAAACTGAATTCAAGGAAAATATTTCGGTATTATAATGCCCGGCATCAATAAGCAAAATTTTACTTTCTGCATCCTGGTAAGAATGATATTTAATATCGGATGTAATAAATGCATCAGCACCTGAATCGATAGCATGATTAATTAATTCGAATCCGGCACCGCCGCAGACAGCAACTTTATTTATAATATTTTTTTTGCCGTCACAATATTTAAGAATTTCGATTTTTAATTTTTTTGAAATGAAAGCGAGAAACGCTTTTTTGTTCATCGGTTTAATTAAATTTCCAATTGTGCCGGCTCCATAGTTAACATTTTTATTTTTCAGCGGATAAATATCATATGCCGGTTCTTCATAAGGATGAGCATTTAAAAGAGCAGTTATTACATTGTCAAGTTTCCATTCATCAATAATAAATTCCAACCGAATTTCATTTACCTTTTCGAATTTATTCTTCTTGCCAACAGTAGGTTTTGAAATATTTGATCCTTTAAAAGTACCTTCACCATTTAATCTGAAACTGCAGTTGCTGTATTCCCCAATTACACCGGCTCCAAACTTAAATACTGCATTTGAAACTTCATCAACATAATCAGCGGGAATAAAAACAACTACCTTATACTGGTTAGCTTCTTCTAATTCTAAGAAAGAAATATTTTTAAGCTGAATGGTTTTGGCTAATTCAAATGAAACGCCGTTTTTTATCGAATCTAAATTTGTATGGGCACAATAAACCGAGATATTATTTTTAATAAGTATTTCAATCAGCTTTGATGTTCTGTCAATTTCGAAGTTCAATTTTTTTATGGGGTTGAAGATTAGAGGATGATGCGTAAAAATGAAGTTACAATTTATTTTAAGTGCAGCGTTAATGACTTTTTGATTTAGCTCAAGACAGAGCATCACATTGTTTACTTTTTGCCTGCTTGAGCCAACTAGAAGTCCTACGTTGTCTCTTTCCCAGGCAACACCGGGCGGTGCCCAGTCATCAAGATATTTAGTCAATTCTCCAACAAGCATATATATAAAAAAAATGCACTCTTTAAAGTTAGAGTGCATTTAATTTTCAGAAACTATTTATTGAAATTTCTGTGTTCTTTTTTCTTACAGTGTAAATTAAAAATTTTCGCATATGTTCTGTCAAAATATACCATAAAGCATCGATACTTACAAACCATTATGCGTTAAAAGTTGGGGGGCTCAATCCATGAGCCATTTTCCTTAATTATTTCTATTAATTCAACTACTGCACGTTCTGAACTAACATTTTTTCTTACAATTTCTTTTCCGCGGTACAAAGTAATCTTCCCTGTACCAGAGCCCACATAACCAAAATCTGCATCTGCCATTTCTCCCGGGCCGTTAACTATGCATCCCATTATAGCAATCTTTACTCCTTTCAAGTGCCCGGTCTCTTTGCGAATCTTGCTTGTCACTTCTACAAGGTCGAATAAAGTTCTACCGCATGAAGGACAGGCGATATATTCCGTCTTTGAGATTCGTGTTCTTGCAGCTTGTAATATTCCAAAACAAGTTCTGTTGATAAATGATTTATCAAATGAAATTTCATTTTTATCATTTCCATTAAGCCAAATACCATCTCCAAATCCGTCAATTAATAACGCTCCAAAATCTGTGGAAGAATAAAGTCTAAATTCGTCCTCAAAAATATTTTTAAAGTTCCTTTTTATAATAACCGGATTTTTGATCGCAAGTTTTTGAAATTCATAAAACAATCTTCTTTGTTCTGCCATTGCATGATCGTTTTCTGTTGTAAGAATAAAAACAACAGTATTGTTGTCTGATGCCTCTGAAAGCCCGCTTCGACCCGTAGACGGCGAGGCAAGCCGACTGCTTAGAGCAGATAGCAAATTGATCTCAACAAAATTTAGAATGAAGGATTTTACGGATGCTTTGTTATACTGTTCTAATGTTGAAAAGTATGGGAATCCTTTTGTTTTATCTTTTAGAGAAAACCATTTTTCATAATCATAAATAATTTTCAAACTTTGCGGAGGTACAAATTGAAAATCATTTTTGCCGATGTAGATTATATCGCAAGCTTGATCGCTCATATTCCATTTGTCCGTAATTGGATTGTATGAATAACCAACTTGATTTAATGTAGAATAATGTTGCAATTCTTTATCAGCAAAATCCGAAATTACTTTTGGAACTGTTGTTCCTCCAATTCCGGCAGCTTCAAAAGTTTTTCTCCTCGCATATGTGAATGGATCTTTTGGAATTTCATCTATTTCAATAATTGTCTGATGATTTTTTCTTTCTTCATATCTTTTTACCAAAGATATTGCAACCGGAATTTCATATTCTGGTTCTTCTGTAAGTGAAACTCTTATTGTGTCACCAATTCCATCTTCAAGCAATGTTCCAATTCCAACTGCAGATTTAATTCTTCCATCTTCACCATCGCCGGCTTCAGTTACTCCAAGATGAAGCGGGTAATTCATTTTTTCTTCTTCCATTTTTTTGATCAGAAGTCTATATGCTTGTATCATCACTTGTGGATTGCTTGATTTCATTGAAAGTACGATTCTGTGATAATCCAGGTCTTCGCAAATTCTTACAAACTCTAAAGCCGATTCAACCATTCCGAGCGGTGTATCTCCATAGCGACTCATAATTCTATCTGACAGAGAGCCATGATTTGTACCGATTCGCATAGCAGTTCCGTATTCTTTGCAAATATTAACTAAAGGAGAAAATTTTTCTCTTATTCTTTCCAACTCGGAATCATATTCTGCATCGGTATATTCCATCACTTGAAATTTTTTTCTATCAGTGTAATTGCCGGGATTGATTCTAACCTTTTCAACAATTCGTGCAGCTAATTCGGCAGCATTTGGCGTAAAGTGAATATCTGCAATTAAAGGAGTTTTATAACCGCGTTTTCTCAATTCATTTTTTATTTCTTTTAAGTTTTGAGCTTCGTTCATACTTGGTGCAGTAATTCTAACATATTCACAGCCGGCATCAATCATACGTATGGATTGTTCAACGGTGGCTTTAGTATTCATCGTATCAGTGGTTGTCATTGATTGAATGCGAATTGGATTGTTGGCGCCGAGCGGAACATCGCCAATTAAAACTTCGCGGGTTTTGTATCTGGAATATTTTGTGAGACTATTGCAATATTTATAAATCATTTGATTCATATTTTAAAGTCGAGACTATATTAATTATGCCTCAACGATAAATAATATTTTGATCATTATTAGTTAGTGTTGAATTTAATTTTTTGCAAGCTCATATAAGAATGCTTTCACAAACTCGGGTGCGGCTGCTGGATTTTGAGCGGTTATAATATTTTTCTGAACTACTACGGATGTATCTTTAAATTCAATTCCTTCTTTCTCTAAAGTTACTTTATCATCTTGATATACCGTAGCGCATCCGCAAAGTAATCCGGCTCTTGCTAAAATTATTGGTGCAGCGCAGATAGCTCCGATTGGTTTTTTATTTTTGTTAAATTTTTGTGAAGTGGTTTGGATTATTTTATTATCCCAATAATTTCGAATTCCATCGCCGCCTATAATAATCAATCCGCTAAAATTACTTTCGTGTATATTATAAAGCTGAACATCATTTTTCACTTTTAATCCATTAGAGCCGACACATAATGAATATGAATCGGAAGCAATAAAAACTTTAATTTGAGCTCTTTCTAGAGAATTAGAAATTAAAATAAATTCTTCTTCGTTGAAATTTTGTGCCGGAAGGATTAACAAAACGCTTTTCTTAATCAATAATATCACTCATAATTGTTTCTATTATCAAAATACAAATATAAATTTTGATGAGCAATTTATGTTAGATTTGTAATGACAGTTTTAATTTCTAACTTATTACATGAAAACCGGTTTAGTATATGCGTGGGAAAAAGATTTAAAAGATCTGATTAAGATTAAGAGTAAGATCAAGAGTTTACCCGCCGTTTTTAAGGCGGCCAAGTTAATGCTAAAGAGTAAAAACTTTCGATGAGAATATCCGAACAAAAAATTGAAGAAATAAGAAATGCTGCCGATGTAGTTGATATTATATCCGGCCACGTTCATTTACGTAAACGCGGAAAGAATTTTATCGGTCTGTGTCCCTTTCATCAAGAAAAAACTCCGTCGTTTACTGTAAGTGAAGACAAGCAAATATTCCACTGTTTTGGATGCGGTGCCGGCGGAAACGTTTTTAAATTCTTAATGGATTTTAAAAACATTTCTTTTGTTGAAGCGGTAGAAGAAATAGCTGACCGGGTTGGAATCAAAATAAATTATAATAACCTCATTTCCGATGATCAGCAAAACGAACTCGAAGAATTATTCGAAATAAATTTAATTGCAGCAAGATTTTTTTCCGATAAACTTCTTAAAAGCACCGAAGGTGAAACGGCGCGCGAATATTTAAAACGCCGTAATGTTAAACCGCAGACTCAAAAAATTTTTGGTGTTGGATTTGCACCTTTTGGCTGGGATAATTTTCTTATCCATGCAAAAGAAAATAGAGCCGACCTTTCAAAAGTTAAATTGTTAGGATTAATTGATGTTAATGATAAAGGAGAATATTATGATAAGTTTAGAGGAAGAATAATATATCCGATATTTTCTCCAAACGGCAGGGTAATTGCATTTGGCGGGCGAGTACTAGAAGACAGCGAGAATACAGCAAAATATTTGAACTCACCGGAATCTCAAATTTATTTCAAACGCCGTTCGCTTTATGGTTTGTTCCATTCAAAGGATGATATAAGAAAATCCGACCGCGCAATTCTTGTTGAAGGTTACATGGATTTAATTTCGCTCTTTCAAGCCGGCGTAAAAAATGTTGTCGCAAGTTCCGGAACTTCGTTAACGGAAGAGCAAGTGCAATTGTTATCTCGTTTCACAAAAAATATAATTATTCTTTTTGACGCAGATCCTGCAGGACAAAAAGCATCGTTAAGAAGTATTGAGATTTTACTAAAGCAGGATTTTGAAGTTAAGGTTATTGCTCTACCAAAAGGAGAAGATCCGGATTCATTCATTACAAAATTCGGAAAAGATAAATTTGATGAAGAAGTTTTACACGCTCGTAATTTTTTAGAATATCAGACTTCGCAATTTGAAGAACAAGGAATGTTTGAAGATGCCGCAGAAACCACAAAAGCTATTAGGATGCTTGTTAACACGCTTGCATTGGTCAATGATGAGTTAAAAAGAAATCTATTGCTGAAATCAATTTCTAAAAAATTTGGATTGCGGGAAAAGCTTATTGAATCCGAATTAAATTCCTTTCTACAACAAAAGAACGAAAAAGCAGAAATAACTTCTTTTAGAACCGAACAAAGAAACTCTGCGCAATCGAGCGAACATCTTGATTTAAGAGTTCATTCTAAAGATGCTAACCCATACGAGAAAGAATTAGTTCGGCTTCTTTACAGCGGTAATGAAGAAATAATTTCTTATATAATCGAAAATATTGCAGTTGAGAATTTTATTAATCATTTATTTCGTCAACTGGCTGAAGTTGTTTATAACGGCTACGAAGAGAAAATTTATTCTCCGGCAGATTTGATTGAGAAAATTATTGACAGCGAGATACAAATATTTATCCGTAGTTTAACGATGGAAGACGAAGTAATTAGCAAACGATGGGATGAAATTTCTTTCAATGGCAAAATAGAAAAAGATACAATCGAACATGCAAAAGAAACGGTTAAATTCTTTTTGGTATTTATGAAAGATCAAGAGATTAAAGAAACTCATAGAATAATAGCCGAAACAAAAGACGAGCGCCTACAAATTGAAATGATGAAAAAAATAAAAGAACTTCAAGAAGAGAAGAAATCTTTTCTTTAATAAAAAAGATTCGCAATGAACTTCAATTCATCAATTTATGAAATTAATACACGTCTCTGGCTGCGTCGGTTTGATGAAAAAGATAAAATTAGTTTTCTTAAAGATGTGCCAAAATCATTTTGGGATAACCTCGTAAAAAAAGGTATTGATTATGTATGGTTGATGGGAATCTGGAAAACATGTGATTCGACTATCGAAAAATACTGCTTTGAAGAGAACCTCGTTATTAATTATAAACGCTCACTTAAAGATTGGACTAATAAAGATGTAATTGGCTCTCCGTTTGCAATTGATGTCTACGATATAAATCCAAAAATCGGAGATCGTAAAACGCTACTTCAATTAAAATCCTTTTTAAATAAAAAGGGTATTAGATTGATTCTTGATTTTGTGCCAAATCATTTTAGCTCCGATAGCAGTTTGATTAAATCTTTACCCGGATTATTTCTTCAAGTAGATAAAGAATTTTATGAAAGGGATCCTCACACTTTTTATAAACCAATTCACGATGAAGAAAAATATTTTGCACATGGAAGGGATCCGTTCTTTCCGGCATGGCAGGATACAATTCAAGTAAATTATTTTACCTCTACTGCTAGAAAATATTTGATGGAAGTTCTAATTGAATTAACAAAGGTTTGCGATGGTGTACGCTGCGATATGTCTATGTTGATGCTTAATAATGTTTTCAAAAATACTTGGGGCGGATTGAATTCTAAAAATAAAATTAATTTACCTGCAATTGAGTTTTGGAAAGAAGCAGTTTCAAAAGTTAAAAAAGCAAGAAAAGATTTTTTGTTTATCGCCGAAGCTTATTGGGATCTTGAATGGGAACTTCAACAGCTCGGATTTGATTATACTTACGATAAAAAACTTACAGATAGACTTAAATCATCATCTGCAAAAGACATTTATGAACATTTACAAGCAGAAGAAGAATATCAAACACACTCATTAAGATTTATTGAAAATCATGATGAAGAAAGAGCTGTTTCAACTTTCGGTAAAGAGAAATCCAAAGCTGCTGCAATTGTAATTAGTACAATTCAAGGATTGAGATTTTATTTTGATGGTCAATTGGAAGGTAAAAAAATTAAATTGCCGGTTCAATTAGGCCGCGAGCCGGATGAACCAATAAATAACGATATACAAGAGTTTTACGAAAAACTTTTTTCTATTGTTGCTAAAGATGTATTCAAAAAAGGAAAATGGAATTTGTTAACACCTATTTCTTCCTGGCCCGGAAATAACACACAAGAAAATATTCTTACCTGGATGTGGACTTATAAAAATGATAAAAGACTTATTGTGATTAACTACTCGGATAAAATTTCGACATGCCGAATAAAACTTGATGTGAGAGGATACGATGAGAATTTTGTTCTAATAGATCTTTTAAATAATAAAAGTTATGTCAGATCTACAGAAGAAGTATATCACAGCGGGTTATATATAGAGCTTAAACCCTATCATGCGCATATATTTGGTTATTGACCTATTAAACTTTTAAGATATCTTGAACTATCGGTTTTAAACCTGCAAAGACTAATTCAACGGCAATTACCATTAGTATTAAACCCATAATTCTCATAAGCACTTTGTTTCCATTATCGCCAAGAAATTGAAGCAGTTTTCTGCTGCTGATTAGAATTAAATATGTTATTAATAGAACAACTACAATTACAGAAAGCAAAATAATTTTTTCCGCAGCACCTTCTGCATCACTATATAAAACCATTGTCATTGTTATAGATCCGGGACCACAAATAATTGGAATTCCGAGCGGGGTAATAGCAAAATCATTTACATATTGAGTATAACTTTGACCTTCATCTTTTATTCTTCCTGCTTTACCTTGAAGCATATCGTAGCCGGACATAAAAAACAAAATACCGCCGACAATTCTTAATCCATTTATAGAAATGCGGAAAAAATTAAAAATAAAATTTCCAGCTAAAGCTATTACAACCATAATTATAAAAGCCGTAAAGACTCCTTTGAAAGCAATCTTACGTGCTTCTTTGGAACTCATTTTTGAAGTTACTGTATTGAATAAAGGCAATGATCCGAATGGAGTTACCATGGTAAGTAATGATGTAAATGCAAGTAAAGTAAATTGATATATTTTTTCCATCGCAGTATTATTATGAATTAATAAATCTATTCTTGCCCGTTTTAGAACAGGCAGGTAAACTCATGCCCGCCTTAAAACGGCGGGTAAACTCTTACTCTTAATCTTACTCTTGTTCATATTATTGTAATGTTAAGAATAATTTTTCATCAATATTGCCAATTTTCTTTTAATTACTTTCCACGCAAGCTGAACATGCTTTTGCTCGGTTCTTAATCCGGCAATACACAAACGAATTGTAAATTTTCCATTCAATTTTGTATGTGTAAGAAAAACTTTTCCGGATGAGTTAATTTCATATAACAATTTTTCGTTTAATTCATTTAACTCATTCTCGTCCAAATCAATTGGCTTTGCACGAAAACAGACAACACTAAATTGAGTTGGCGCTAATCTTTCAAATTGATCGCTTTCATCAATCCAGTTAGTAAATAAATTTGCCAGCCTTATATGTTCTCTTAGCTTTATTTGTAATCCTTCAATTCCAAAGTAGCGAATAACAAACCAAAGTTTGAGTGAACGGAATCTTCTGCCGAGTTGAATTCCATAATCCATGTAATTTATTGCTGTAGAATCTTCGGCTGTTTTAAGATATTCTGCCGACAAAGAAAAAGCACGCTTTAATATTTCGGGTTTGTTTGTAAACAATATGCTTAAATCAATTGGTACAAAAAGCCATTTGT
>Ga0233421_10000916_pt1 | contig 11252 bp, 9 predicted proteins | sample Watercolumn_Mata_3_FD_182725 | JGI IMG/M metagenome (GOLD analysis project Ga0233421, IMG submission 182725) | Freshwater microbial communities from Lake Matano, South Sulawesi, Indonesia - Watercolumn_Matano_2014_107_MG | ecosystem: Environmental > Aquatic > Freshwater > Lake | place... | reverse complement strand
GTTCAAACCGACATATTGATCGCAACGCATGACATTTTCTCCAAAAAAACCGGGTTGATGTTGTGTGTTCTGCGTCTGGCCCGGAACCAGGCGCCATGCCGCAGAGCAGCATGTCGAACACGATTGGTGATTGCTAATTTGGCAACAAGAGAAAGAGGGCATCCAGATTTGCACCTGGACGCCCTCCGAGAAAGCAACGGCTAGCCGTTACTTGGTATCGGCCGACTTGTTGTTGTCAGCCGCCGGAGCCGGAGCGGCTTGCGCCGCCTGATCCGACACGGTCTGCGCCGGGGCAGCTTGCGCCGCCGGATCCGACACGGTCTGCGCCGGAGCGGCTGCCGTCGTCGTCAGCGGGCTGGCCGGAGCCGGGCTCGCGACGGCGGGCGTGACCACCGGGCACTGATTGGCCTCCAGCCCTCGCAGGCCGGCGATCATCTTGAGCGCGTTGGCGTGCACCTGGCGTGCGGCCGAAACCGCATCCTTGCCGTTCGCGACGAGATCGAGGTAGGCCTCGCTCGCAGCCGCGCCGACATAGGTCGCCATGATGCTGCCCTGGTCGGTCGGCAGATCCGACTTGCCGGCCACCAGGGTGTCCTTGAGGACATTGACCTTGGCCTGACGCTTGTCGGTCCAGAGGACCAGGTCACCGCAGCTCTTGCCCAGCTGACTGCGCAGCGGAGTGCGGATGATGGCCTTGACCACCACCGGCGCCACCGCCTTGAGATCGTCCGGGTTAAACTTGATGACGAGGTCTTCCTTGCCTTCCGCATCGCGGTAGACGATTTCGGTCGGCAGGTTGTCGCCCACCGCAAAATCGGCCAGCTCACGCAGACGGGCTGCCGGCTTGGGGAAGCCGAGCTCGTCCAGGGTCGCCGCCACGATGTAGACCCGGATGTAGTCGACCGGATGTTCCTCAAAGACGAGGGCCACCGAGCCGTCCTTCTGCTCCACCAGGTTGTAGTACGAGTCGGTGCGCAGCAGGTTGACCTTTTCGGAGACGCGCCCCGAGCGGATCATCATGGCCGGGAAGGACATGATCATGTTGTTGCCGAAGGCTTCGCCCGAAAAGTTGACCCCGCCGACGACGTCAGCATCGATCTCGCCGAGCCAGTCGCACATCAGCTTGACCACCATGTCGAGCGTCGACTCCTTTTGCTTGCCCAGCTCCATCTCGTCCTTGGCAAACTTGAGGGTGCCGGCGGCGTGGGCGTCGCGGATCGCCTTGTCGACGACTTCCAGCATCTCGTCCTCGAGACCGACCACGTCATGAAAGACGTTGTGCCGGGCTTCGTGGCCGACCAGCGGAAAGTTGATCGTCATGAAGTCGATCATGTCGAACGGGAACTGCAGCGAGTGCGCACCCACCGGTCCACGCGAACCGGGGATGGTTGCCAGCCCCGAACCGGTGAAGCGGATCATGAACACGTCACCGACCTTGTAGGTCGAGGTCGGCAGCTGTGCCGGGGTCGGAGCCTGGCCCGTCGGCGTGCAGTGCAGCTCGCCCGTGGTGTAGAGACGGAAGGCGTCCTCGAAGAAGACCTCGAGAGCCTCAGCCTCGCCACGGAAGCGCCCGTCGCGGTGCTGCTTGATGCTGTCGGCGTAGACCTCGAGCACGTACAGGATGCGAGCGAGCTCCTGGTCGAGCAGCTGGACAGCCCGCTGAATCACCGCCTGGACCGGAGCCTTGGGGTTTTTCTTGGCGAGCTCGGCGATGAGCTTGGGCAGAGCCTGCTCGTACGCCGTGCGCAGCTTGGTGAGCTGACGCGACAGGCTGGTCACGACCGGCTGGTACTTGCCGGTCATGTTGGTCAGACCCCAGCCGACGGCCGCCGAGATGTCGCCGAAGCGCGCCTCGTACAGACCGTCAAACTGCCGCTGCATCATGAGGGCCTGGATGCCGTCGGCCGACTTGAGCAGGTTTTGGCCCGCGGTGTAGCTGTCACGGGTGGCACCCTTGGGCACGACCGCAGCCGGCGTGGGGATGGACAGACCGATCAGCGACTTTTCGCCGTCTGCGACAATATCGCTCTCGGCCGACTGGCCGGAGGTCTTGCCGGCACGACGATCGCGCTGGCGCTTGTTGCGATCCGCCTTCTTGGCCCGCTTGAGCGAACGCTTGACGAGATCGTCGGCGCTCGGGAAGGGGAAGTCGGACGAACCGGTGCCGGCGACATCGATCGACGTCTGGTGATCGTGGCCGGGCTTGCCGTGGCCCTTGCGGACGGCAGCGTGGGTGGTGGTGTCGAGCTTCAGGTTGATGAGCTTTTCCATAGTTTTCTCCAATCGGAATTTGTGAGATAGCTCGCTCCAGGCGTCACTGGGGCTTACTCTCTCGGTTTCACAGATGGCTATCGCACTGCCTGCGTATGAGATCCGACCGTGAGCCTGATGTTTGACGCAACATCATCTCGACCAACTCTTAAACGGCATCGCCCGACTCAGTGACAGGACTGAGACATCGGTGCAAGGTGTCGTTTATTGCGTGAGCTGGTTGGTTTTTTCTCTTATTGCAGAAAAGTGAAATAGTGAGTTCAAACTAATAAAAGCTCTAGTGGTCAAGCAATAGATATGCCTGAGGTTTAAGCAACAAAGAGCTTAAATCTATGATTTATAGGCAATTTAAAGCGCCGATCGCTTTGCTTAGCTCGCGCTAATGCTTGCATGCTATTTCAGCTGCGCAATCCTGATACTGGATTGGCACCTCTCCGGGCACGATATCTCGCCTGGGTCGCTGCCTGAAAAAGCGCCTGCAGATCGCTGCCATCAAAGGGTATCGAAGCCACGCCAAAGGCCAGATCGAGAGCCTTGTCAGCGATATCCTGACTTAGCGGAGCTCTCGTGAGGCTCGCCGCGATCTGCTCAGCAACAAACATTGCCTGCGAACCGGTAGTATCGGGCAGCATGATGGCATAGCCGTCGTTCATAAAGTGTCCCAGCACATCGGATTGCTTGGTCAAAAGAGCAATGCGTGCCATAGCGACTTTCCAGGCAATAAAAGGCAGACTGCTATCTGATGCTTCTAGCTGGTTGGCGCCCCCGTTGGCCTCGGCAATATTGGTGAGAGTGGTGCTGGCAGTCGATATTCGCTCGCCATTGTGATCCAGACCCGCCGACACGCCTAGATCAAAAACGATCAAGGAAAGCGGCCGACGCTGAGACCTGTAACGCTTGTACTCGTGCGTCAGTAAAAAGAGAAAGGTCCGCCAATCCAAAAGGCCAGTCTCAGGTTTGAGCAGCTTTTGATAAAACTTGTCGTATTGCTTGTTGGCGTCGGTGCCGATAAAGTCGAGGAGGTTTTCGTTGACGATGCGCGGCGGTCTAAATTGGACGAGCCCCAATCGATTTAGATTGGCCAGGACTGGAGCCCAGTCATGCTTGTCCATATTAAGGTCGCGCACCAGATCGGCCAGTGTCCTCTCTTCGTGTAGATAGCTCAAGAGATCGAGTTGCGACTCAAAATTGCATTTATATCCACTAGTCAGCCTCTTTTCGATGTCGCGTATGTCTTGATCGCGCGTATTGGGCACGATGACCGATTCGTATACAAGGCCGGCAGCTAAAAGTTGCTGAAACTGCTGCTTAAATTGCTCTGCCTCGAACAGTAGGACCTGCGTATCTGCAAAGACCGTCTGCTTGTTGTAAGGCTCGTCAGCAAAGAATCTAAAATCGCATGTGCCCCATGTAAGTATCTCGACCACGGCGGTTTCGCCATAATAATCACCAGACATTGCGTCGCGGACTTCGCCTCGCTCAAACCAGATCGAGCCCCATAGATAGCCCGAGCGGACGTCCAGTCGCCCGGTCTGCAGTTTGCGAGCCAAATCCAGCACTACGGGAGTGATGCCATTGCTATTGCTGCCTGTCGTCGTGCGATTTTCTTGAAAAATTTCCATTTAGTGCTGCATTTTTTTGAGGATTTCCTGGAGTTTTTGCGGATCGCCGCCAAGGCCACCCCCGTCTCCCAAGTTGCCCAGACTACCCAGGCCGCCTAGACCACCCAGGCCGCCTAGACCGCCCAGACCACCTAAACCACCCATGCCGCCGGCATTTTCCATCATCTTTCTCATCAGGGCGGCAGGGTCTGTATTACCGGCCATCGGCCCAGGGCCCATCGTGCCAGCCGCTATACCGTTGGCAGGCATCACACCGGTCGGCATGCCCATGCCATTGTTGGCTGCACCGGGCCTCGTGGCCTTGAGTGAGGTAGAGCGCACCTCCTGATCGTCCAATGCCTTTTGCAGGCTGTCCATGCGGCTCTGCAGGGCGGATTCGCTGGCATTGCCTCTCGCAAGAGTCTCGATATAGTCAAAAGCCGCCATGTAGTTGGCGATGCCGACACCGTTGGCCTTCATCCCATAGATGCGATCGACCAGCTCCTGACGCTTGTCGGCGAGTGGACCTGCTGCGACTGGCGGACCTGGCACGGGAGCTGCGTGACTGACGATGGGATTGCCGGAGATATCCGTGGGGAAATCTTGGGAAACGAATGGTGAGGTGGCAGAGGGATTATCGGCCATGGGAGCCGGTGCCGGAGGCATGGGTGGTGGCTCTCTGGAGTCCGCGAGCGCTCCTAGCAAGGGAATCTGCGACACGATCGAGGCAAAGGCGCATGCGAGAGCTATCGATAAATACTTGTCAAAATCGCCAGCTTTCATCTAACCATCCTATTTTTGGCTTTATTTTTTCTCTGCCCAGCGCCCCGTCTTGTTAATCGGTAAAGTAAAATATGACGACCATGATGCAAACCAAATCCATCTATCAAAAGCTCTACAAGGCCGCAGGGCAATAGACAGAGGCTGTCAGCCATGTTTAAATCCAAAAAAAAGAAGCCAGGCAAGCCCCCAGTACCTCTCGACAAAAAGGCCATAGGCGCGGTCGTCATACTTGCGGTATTGCCACTGGTGTCCTTGCTTTTGGTATTTGTCTCGCGAGTTTTTTTGTCTCCGGTCGGCAAGTATGCTCGTGATATGCGCGAGCTGGAGATAATAAGCCATCGCAGCATTACGTTTAAGCATCCATTACCGCGCCATCTCACCTTAGTCGATGCTGAGGCCGACCTGAAGAGTGGACGCGATTTTATCAATATCACCGATAGGCAGAGCGGCTGCGATGTGGAGGCCATGGTCCTCCCTGGGCTAAACCTCGATGCCGATAGAGAAAAAGCCCTCGACGCCCTTGCCAGAGATGGGATCATCGATACAAATAGCGATGGAGGTGATGGCAAAAGTATTGCTACTCCAATGGACGTCGATTTGGATGCAAATGGCAAGGGCACCATGGACCTATTGGGCAAACCAATGCCATACCGCCTCGGCTACAGTCGCCCGGCGTTCTTGCTGCCGGTGCCACTGCCTGGAGTCAAAGGCCGACGTCGTACCTTATTGGGCCTGATCGATCGTGGCAACTACACCCCTCCTCTGCTTATCCGCATTAATAGCAGCAAGGACGGCGATCGTCCAGCAATCGCCTTTGTCCAGAGCGTAAAAATGTGCCTGCAAAATATCACCAGTTTTGGTGGCGGATACTGAGTCTCTGCATCAATCAAAATGGCCTGAGATCGCCATCAAACTCGTTGACAAACTTGGTTTCCCGCGCAATGCCGGCCTTGTCTCCCATGGCCTGGTAAGCTTTGAGCAAGAGCCTATGCGTATCTATATCGTCATAAGTCTCTAGCACTTTTTGCAGGATCTGTGCTGCCTCCTTGTAGCGCTTTAGGCCGATCAAGCACTCTGCCATGCGCGTAGGAATGCCGCTCTTTGGTTGATCGTTGAGTGTCCGCAGATGCTTAAAGACCTCATAGGCCTCGCCGTATCGCTTTAGTCTGAGCAACAGTCGGCCACGATGAAAGTCGGCTAGCCAGTTTTGATGGCCATCGGACAATGCGGTAGCTTTTTGGTAAGCGGCGATGGCGGCCTCGTATTGTCCCAGTAAAACAAGTAGATCGGCTTTATTGCATTGGATCGATGGCTTGGAGGGAGATAGTTTTTCGGCGATCAGCATCTCTTGCAAGGCGCGTTTATCCTGTTTTTGATTGCGGAGGAGCAGACCGTATTTTTCGTGGGGTTCGGAGTATCTGGGATTAAGTGCGATGGCGCACAATAGATCGGGCTCGGCTAGCTTGTTTTCGTCTACTACCAGCCAGCTGGCTCCTCTAAAATATGGCAAAAAGCAATTGTTTGGATAGCGTTTGATCGCTATAGCAAAAAAGTCGCCGGCTATGTCCATAGAGACCTTGTGTCCATAGACCTGTGAGGCTATGGCAGTGATGAGGTCTTCCGAGTATTGACCGGATGCAGTGCGCAAGGTGATATCGCGCATAGTGGCTGCAATCTGCTTGCGTGACTTTTCGTCGAGACGTGCGTCAAGCCGATCGATAATGGCTTTTTGCTTTGGATCGAGTCTCGATTTGACTGCCTTGATCTCTGAGGTGGTGGTCGCTTGATCGAGCTCTGCATGCGCATCGGGCGCTATTGCCGTGCTGATGGCGCAAAAAATACTAGCGGTAAGAGATGCTGTAAAGATTGTCCGGAGAGTCTGCAAAAAAAATATTGACAAAACGATCCTCTCGCAACAAACTAGAATTTTAAACTATAAAGATCATGACCAAATACCTTGTACCCGCTAATTGCCAAGCCTCTCGCTCTTCTCTTTCTTATGAGGATAGAGATGCGGTGGTGTCTGTCTGTATTTGATCGCGATCATAGGATCAGTCAGTCCAGTCTTTTACAAACCCCGCGTCTAGCGGGGTTTTTTTATGGCCTCGCGGCGCACATGGAGAGCAATATCATGAAAATCGACGAGGAAAAATTACTCGCAAACATCGACGCCTATAAAGATGCAATCGCCCGCAAGGGAGTGCCCCTGGATCTCGATCGTTTGCTGGAGACCAGGGAGGAGCTCAGGAGGAAAGAAAGGGAGGTGGATGGATGGCGGCGTCAAAAAAATGAAATCGCCCAGGAGATGGCTCAAAAGGCCGCGATCATCGATGAATTCGAGAAAGCCCATCTCAGGCAAAAAGGTGCCGATGTCGGCAAGGCTCTTGGCGCCATGGAGGCGGCTCTGCGCAAGCTGGAGGCCGAGTACATGGCTCTAGCCGCTTATCTGCCCGGACTGCCGGCTGAGGACGTGCCGATAGGGGCCACTGAGGCCGACAATGTAGAGCTCTTTCGGCATGGCGCGATGCCGGAGTTTGGAGGTTTTGTTCCGCGCGATCATGTAGAGCTGGCGCGCATGCACGACATGGTCGACTTTGAGGGTGCCCGTAGTGCTGCCGGATCGCGTGCCTATGCTCTAAAGGGCACGGGTGCTCTGCTCGAGCTGGCCCTTTTGCGCTTTGCCCTGGATATGGTGGTCGATCGAGGGTTTGTGCCGGTGACGCCACCGGTCATGGTGCGTGAGGAGGCGATGTTCGGGACTGGATATTTCCCTCTGGGTGAGGACAATGCCTACAAGCTGGAAAAGGATCCGCTCTATTTGACGGGTACTGCCGAGGTGGCATTGATGGCGATGCAGCGAGATAGAGTGTTTGATCTGGAGCAGTTGCCCTTGCGGATGGTCGGCATTTCTACTTGTTTTAGACGGGAAGCAGGCGCTGCTGGCCGAGACACCAGAGGATTGTATCGGGTGCACCAGTTTCAAAAAGTAGAGCAGGTGGTGATTTGTGCAGGCGACGAGACTGAGCAAATCTCGCTACGCGAGCATTATGCGCTCTTGCAAAATGCACAAGACATCATGCAAGCACTCGAGATACCGTACCGAGTGGTGGCAGTTTGTACTGGTGACATGGGACTGGGGCAGGTGCGCAAGCACGATATCGAAGCCTGGATGCCTGGTCGCGGGGGCTTTGGCGAGACGCATTCGTGCTCGACTTTTCATGAGTTTCAAGCGCGCAGACTCAATATAAAGTATGGGGTGGGCTTAACAAAACAGATGGATGGAAAGGGGCACAAAAAATACCAGGAGAAATATTTTGTGCGTACTCTAAACAACACAGCCCTGGCGGCTCCACGCATTTTGATACCGTTTTTGGAAAATCACCAAGCCGCTGACTGTACGGTCAGGATCCCGCCGGCCTTGCGACCTTATCTGCGTGGCAAAGCCCTATTGGAGCCGGTTTTTGAGTGAGGAGTGTGCTGAAAGGCGGCACCATCCGAGGTGCTGCCACCATTGCGTAAACAATCATGTGCAATATTTGTTTATTAAGCAAAGCCGCTAAATAACTTGCTTTAAACCTGCTCTGGCCTTAGCGTGGTTTTATGGAGGTACACAAAATGCAAGAACTAAAACCACAAATGCTGAGAGTGCTAGCTGGAGGCGCAAGGCCACAGACTCGGCTCGTGATCACCGATGTGGACGGCACTATGGCCTCCTTTTGGGATTATTTTGTGCCGGCTATCCGAGATTTTGTACGCGATATCAGTCCACGTCTCAACAAATCAGCGCTCGAGCTCTCTCGCGATATCGGTCACGTGATCGAACGTCGCGGCACTCACGAATACCCATGGCTGCTCGAAGAAACCGAGTTTGCCTGGACGCACTTTAAAGATGACCCGGATACATTTATAGAGGAGTTTGTAAAACCATTTTGGCAGGCCGTCGATGCAAACCGGGCCAAATATCTCCGGCCTTTCCCAAATGTGCTGTCTACTCTGCAAGAGCTAAAGGCGCAAGGGGTAAAAGTGGTGGCACTCAGTGATGCGCCAGAGTACATGGCCCGAGTGCGCAACAAGCAGATCTTTGATGGTCTGCTCGATGCGGTCTACTCTCTGGCTACGATCGAGCCTGATGTGGATGACCCGTATCGTCCGATCACTCTGCAGCATGGACGCGAACGGGTCGCCAGCCTGCGCGAGTCCACTCGCGATCTGCAAACACGTCTGCACATACTACCTTTCTCCTACGAAAAGCCCTGTCCGCATGGCCTGGATCAAGTCCTCAAAGACTTTGACGTCTATCCGCAAGAGTGTCTCTTTATTGGCGACAGTCTCGCAAAAGATGGCATCGTGGCTGCCAGCCGCGGTATCAAATTTGTCTGGGCGCACTACGGCAGCAGCCTGAGTGCAGAGTATGAGGAGATCGTCGATCACTATCTCAAGCCAGAGATAACGCAACCTAAAGTGTCTACGCTTGGCAACAAAAAGATATTGCCGCCAGAGCTCATAACGGCTGTAGCGGCCCGTTATGACGAGTTGCTCAACTTGATCAATTGCTGATCTGGTTGAAAAGATGTTTTAGTTTGCGCTAGCTCAAATGCAAGGCAAAATGCGAGTGCGCTTCCCGAGATACCCAAGGGGAGCGCTTTCGCGCATATTGACAATTTTAATAAATCAAAAAAACGTGAGAATTAGTCATACTCAAAATAGTAGTCTTACTATCTTAAGGAGATCCAGATGTCAGCCTCTTATTTGATCATCAGTACCAGTCTCAATCCTTCCAGTCGCAGTCGTTTGCTAGCAAAGGCAGTCGAGGCGGGGCTCATCGAGCAGACCAAAGAGGCTAAGGCCGCCGTCGAGTTTGTCGACTTGCGCGATGTCGAGTTGCCTCTTTGCGATGGTGGTGCTGCTTACGGTCATCCCAATGTTGCTACGATGACCGCCAAAGTGCAGGCAGCCACTTGCATCATCATCGCGGTGCCGATTTACAACTACAACGTCAACGCTGCTTGCAAAAACCTGGTCGAGCTGACGGGCAAGGCTTGGGAAGGCAAGATCGTTGGTTTTCTCTGTGCTGCAGGAGGCAAGGCCAGCTACATGTCTGTGATGGGTTTTGCCAATGGACTCATGCTCGATTTTCGTTGCTTGATCCTGCCGCGTTTTGTCTATGCCGATCGTAACGAGTTTTTGCCGGACAATGCTTACAGTGCGGAGATCGGTGATCGGATCGATCTTTTTGTCAAAGAAGCCATCACTCTTAACACCGGTCTATACGGCAAATAGGCGGCCGGGCGATTTTTGGTGGCGAGGGTCTTGTTGCGCGTTTTGCGTAAGGGGACCCTCGTTTTTTTCTTTTTGCGGCTACGATTGTTTATAGTGGCCTGGGGACGGTTAGATATTTTGGATTTTTTGTTGGGAAAGTGATGGAGATTGCATGATGTGAAATGGAGGGGCCATCTTGTTTTTGAGTGGAGGCTAAATGGCCGAAAAATTTGTAAAGACGAAAATTAATTGTGCTTGACACTGTAAATCATTGCCAGACAAGCGTTTCAAATTTAATAAAACCCGGAAACCCGCATTTTACAAAACTTCACTCATTAATTTTGTGCGAGCGAAAACAAGATCCCCAGACGCTCTCGACTCATTTTTAAATGCCCATCCTGTGAGATATCTTTCGCAAATTTCTCACCACCTGTGAGATATTTCGCCAAAAATCTCACAGCGCATACATATGCGACAATGAAACCGCTTACACAGGTCACCCCATGAGTTATCTCTGGCTCTTTATCGCCATCGTCGCCGAAGTCGTCGGCACCTCCGCACTACAGGCTTCGCAGCAGTTTTCTAAGATCGGAGCCAGCGTTTTATCGCTGGTTTCCTACATCATCACTCTCTACTTTTTTGCTCTCGCCCTCAAAGACATCTCAGTCGGCATCGCCTACGCGATCTGGAGCGGGCTCGGCATCGTCTTTATCGCCACAATCGGCTGGATCTGGTTTAAACAAGCACTCGACGTCCCTGCCATGATCGGCATGGCCCTCATCATCGCCGGCGTCCTGGTGATCAATCTGTTTTCTCACTCGGTTGTACATTAGGACTCGGCTCCGGCGCATGGATTTTCATCCATTCTAAAAGATCCGCCAAAATGCCCTTGTTAAACTGCCCTTCTTCGAGCAGCAAATGCTCCGAATTACCAAATAAAACCAGATCCTTGTCTTTAGAGGTGATCTCTTTAAATAGCGAGATCGTCCCCTCCGGCCTGATCAAGAGATCTTGCAAGCCTTGAAACATCAAGACCGGCGTTTTTGTGATCTTGCGTGCATACTCAGGATTGCGATCCACAAACTTTTTAAATGCCACCAACTCCCGCGCGCTCGCTGTAAGACGCGCCTCCGGATCAGCCTCCCAGGCCTTGCGCAGATCTTGTTGCTGTGTCGCCTTGCGCACCACAAATGGTGCCATGTTTATTTTGGCCTTTCCTCTGGTGATGAGCTTGAGAGCAACCTCGCCACTAGCCAACAACTGCCTGTAGCGCCTCGAAGATGGTACCGATGCGATCAACCCATCTACAAGCTCTGGATGCAAGGCGGTAAACTGTAG
>Ga0233421_10000912_pt1 | contig 11266 bp, 12 predicted proteins | sample Watercolumn_Mata_3_FD_182725 | JGI IMG/M metagenome (GOLD analysis project Ga0233421, IMG submission 182725) | Freshwater microbial communities from Lake Matano, South Sulawesi, Indonesia - Watercolumn_Matano_2014_107_MG | ecosystem: Environmental > Aquatic > Freshwater > Lake | place... | reverse complement strand
CATAAAATAATTATTGCGGCAACTGCGATGATTATTATTAAATAAGTAGACATTACATTTTAATTTTTAATTATTAATTTTTCAATTTTTAATCAATGATTTAATTCTCAAATTATTAAAAATTAATAATTAAAAATTTTTGCTAAGTGTGTTTATCCGCGACTTTTGACGCGGCGTAAGATTCTGGTTTGACGCGCGCGGAAAATCCGAAGCCGTTTACCATACCGACGATTTCTTTAATCATTTCGCGAGTGGGGCCTTCCTGGCCGATATCAACGTGTATTTCCAGTTCGTACTTGAAAGGATTTTCCGGAGAAATTTTTTCCGAATTTTCCAGATATTTATTCAATCCATTTAAAACTTTTTGCGCGGCGGCAAGTGATAGATTGGTTTCTTCGTAAATTTTTTGGCGCAAAGAGAAAATATTGCCAGCCAGATTTCTTTGCCAAAAATATCTGCCTCCTCTGCCCTGCCTGTGGATTACAACCGCGGTTATAAATTCCACATCTTTTTTCCCGGTATGCCCGTTGGTTTTAGAATCTGTCCCGACAATAAGCCGATATTTTGATTTGTGAGACTCTTCCATATAGTCGGCTAAATTATAAATCATTTCGGAAAAATTTACCACTCCGTTTGTGGGGCTGTTGAATTTTATATTATTTCGTTCCATCGTTTTCTGCATTTTAGCATTGCGTAAATTTATATGCAAGAGCCAGAAATAGATGTTAGATTTAAGATGTTGGATGTTAGATTTTAGATATTGAATTTTGATTTGAATTGGGCAATTTTTATCGAAGCATTGACAGATTTTTATGAATGCGTATAATATGTAAAGAATCATTTCAAATCACATTTCAAAGCCCGTGCCGGAAAGAGCGCGGGCAAACAGGAGGAATTTGATGAGGAAAGCATTGGGAAGGAATGGTTTTGTGTTTCTGATTTGCCTGGTGGCCTTGACTTTTGTCACCCTGCCGGCGTTGGCGGGAGGCGTGAACATGATTGGACAAGAACATCCCGGCCTCGCGGGCCAGCCCGCGGGCAACAAGATGATCGGCAAGGTGCTCTGGCAACCGCTGAAGCTCTTCGCGGGCGCCGGTAATTTTTTGGATAACATGTTCAAGGGCAAAGTGGGCGCCGCGGTTAAACAGGCGGTCACCGCCCCGGTCAATTATCCGGCATCCGTCGTCGTCGACAGCGCCACCCTGGCCGCCGGCAACACCATGGTCTACGGCAGTCCCGGAAACGAGATTATCCAGCTGAAATAAGCATCCCCGGGCCCAGATCAACAAAAAAGCAAAAAGGGCGGTCCCAAGGACCGCCCCAGTATTACTCTATTCCCAGCGCCCAGGCGCTGGCTTTTTTATTCAAAAAATTGCAAATTAATAATTTTTATGTTAAAGTATGTGGAATATTCGTTTAGCCTTTACCTAAAAAAGAAAGAGGCAGAATATGATATCAATTAAAAATTTAACAGAACTTCTTGAAAAGATTCCGCATAAAAACGATATGCGGAAAAAAGTAATGCTGGCTATTCCCTACTGGCTTTGGCCGCAAGAGGGCTTAATCAGGTTTTTTGAAAATTTGGGGCAAGAGTGGCGCGAAATCGGGAAAATGGCGATAGACAACGCTGGCCGCGTTTTTCCGCCCATTGCCCTGGGTACACAGGAGTATATAATATCGCAGGCAGTTCTATTGCACCTTAAAATAATCTAAAATCTAATCCATTTATAAATATAAAATACATGCGCAAAGCCTGTTTTTAATTGACAAAAATAATATTTAATTATAGCATATCTTAAATCAAAACCAGGAGACGGAGCTAATGCTAGAAAAAATCTTGATTCTGCTTTCTTTTATTTTACTGTCGGGAGGTTGCGGCGGCAAAGCAGCCCAGCTTTCTACGGTTGTTCCGGTAGGATATATTGACGAGAGTTGCGCTGTTATCTCGCGCGAAGAAGTGCCGGTTCGCGTTAAGGGCCGGATAATTATTTTGTCCAATAACGGATTTGAGGGTTTGAGCGGAACAATGGGCGCGAAAGCGCTCAATTACATAAACGACAAGGTGGAAAAAGATGTTGCCTTGCTTGTAGAAGGTTTCATGCCGGAAACCGAGCATGGCGGATACGCAATCTACCATGCCGATTTGGAAACGTTTATCTACCAGCCGCCTGGGAAAAAGCCAAAAAGTTACTTGTTCAGGCTGGACGCAAAAAGCGGTTTTCCATATTTTCTGTATGAAGCTGGCTGCGGCTCTTTTAAAAAAATTTTTTAAATTTTGAAACTAAAATGCCTGACATGATTAGGTATTTTTTATTCCTATTATCTGGCTATTTCTGGCATTTAGGGCAAAAATGCGTGCCGCGGCCGGCAAGTTTGATTTTCTGTATTTTGGTTTTACATTTTTTACAGGGCTGGCCTTTGCGTCCGTAAACCTTTAAGCGCAAATGGTACTCCCCCGTTTTGCCGCGAGCGTCTAAATAATTATCAACCGACGAGCCGCTATATTCTATTGCTTCCTTCAGAATTTTTTTAATGCCCGCTAAAATTTTTTCAATTTCTTTGTCCGTGAGAGTTGAAATTTTACGCGTTGGCATAACTCCGGCAAAAAACAAAATTTCGTCCGCGTATAAATTGCCGATTCCGGCGATATTTTTCTGGTCCATTAAAAACTGCTTGATTTTTCGGCCAGTAGGCCGAAAAGAAGGATTTTTTGAAAAAGACTTCCTTTTGCCCATCGGCTTTCTCATTAAAATGTTTTTAAACGCCTTAATCGTAAAATTGTTTTCCAGCGGTTCGGGTCCGTATTCTTTTTCCAATAATTTTTCCGCCTCGCTTGTTTTAAGAAGTTTTATATAACCAAATTGTCGTAAATCATTGAACAGTAATTGATTTCCATCATTGAGATAAAAAATTAAATGGGTATGTTTGTTTTGTTGTTTACTGTTTGCTGTTTTCTGCTTGCGGCGCGTTATCAATTGCCCTGTCATTTTAAGATGGATAAGCAAGCTGTATCCACACGATAAATCAACAATTATCAATTTTGCCCGGCGCTGAATATTATTAATTACGGAATTTAAAATCGCCCTTTTAAAAGCGTTTAAGGGCGTTTTTACCATTTTTGGCAAAAAAATTTTAACTTTCTCAATTTTTTTGCCGATAATTTTTTCCGCCAGCTGATTTTTTATTGTCTCTACTTCCGGGAGTTCGGGCATAAAATTTATTCCGAAAGATTTTTCAGCATGGTTTGCAGGCCGAAAGAATCTGCGGCATTGGGCCAGATGGCGGCAATTTTTCCGGTCTTATCAATCAAAAAATGGAATGGCGTGCCGTCAACGCCATATTTGGAAAAAACGCCTCCGTCAGCGTCAATGACGATTGGAAAGTTGATCTGCTTGTTTTTTTCGTAAACACTAACGGTATGCGGCGTTTCCATATAAGAAACAGCCAAAATATTAATTCGGCCCCGATAGGTTTCTGTAAATTTTTTCAGGTCTTCCAGTTCCCCTTCCGAATAATCGCATTGGGTTGACCAAAAAACCAAAAGAACATTTTTGCCGCGCAAATCCTTAAGATTTATTTTTGAGCCCAGGGAAGTTTTTAAAGTAAAAGTTGGAGCAAAAGAGCCGATTAAAGGCGCCTGATTTTCATCGTTGATTTCAATATTTTTAAGGGATTCTTTTGTCGCGTAGTTCCTGTACGCGATGCCAGCGCCAATAAAAGCTCCTGCAAGCAAAATTGCCGCAGGAAGCAGAACAAAATTTCTTTTATTATCTTCTGATAGCCGGCGGATTTTTTCAAAAAATTTATTTCGGGGACCTGTCCGCCCGAAGTAAAGTTTTTGCGGAGTGAGATTTTTATTTTTTTCCATTGTTTCCGTTGTTTAAGTGAATTAGTTTGCGCAATAAAAATTCAAGCTGCAATAAAGAATAGAACCACGAACGCCAGAAAAATTGAAAAGTCCCTTACGTAGTGCCTTATGAGGGTGAAGCTATGCGCCAGGGAAAATCCCAAGCCGAGCATTATTAGTTCCCAAAAAAGTATGGTTATAAAGTTTGTTCTGAGAAAATCTTTAAATTTTATTCCGGCTGAGCCAACTGCGATGATGGTGATATGGTTTAGCCCATACAGAAATTTTGACAAAAAAATTGTTTTCTTTTGGTGGCGTGCGAGGCGATTTTTTATTCTATTAAACTTTCCCTGGTTAATAAAAATAAATTTTCCGAAGCGGCTGATAAGCTTATCGCCGTATTTTTCACCGATTTTATATAAAACGATATCTCGCGTAAAAATGGCGAAAATAGTTATTGGAAAAACCAGAAAAAAATTCAAACGGGAAAAACGTATTAAAAAACCCGACGCCAAAAGGGTTGCGTCTCCCCCTTCTATAAACATTAAAAATACTAAAGCGGGATAAGCAAAAAAGCTTGAATAAGAAATTATTTTTAAGCAGGACATTTGTGCGAATTATGAATTAAGAATTATGAATGAATAATAATTGCATTACGGATATTTACGGCGAATAACGTTTAGAATTGCCATTTCGTCAGCTATCAAGACCTTACGTTCTTCCATTAAAATTTTGCCGTTTACGATGGTTGTTATGACATCAGCGCCGTTGGCCGAATAAACAAGATGCGACACAAAATTATGCGTTGGCAGAAGATGCGGCTGGTTGAAGTCAAGAATAATTATATCAGCTTTTTTCCCTTTTTCCAAAGAACCGATTTCTTTTTCTTTGCCGGCAACCTTGGCTCCATTTATCGTTGCCATATCTAAAATTAATTGCGCGTTGGCAATTGCCGGGTCTTGCCGGTTTATTTTATGCAAAAGCGCGGCAAATTTCATTTCTTCAAACATATCCAGATTGTTATTTGAGCAAGCGCTGTCTGTCGCCAGCCCGATTGTGGCGTTGGCCGCCAGCAATTCTTTTAGTGGTTTGATTCCCGATGCCAATTTCATATTAGATGTTGGGCAATGCGCGATTTTTACCCTGTTTTCGGAGATTAATTTTATTTCCTTGCTGTTAAGATAACAGGCGTGCGCCGCGATTGAATTTTTGTCTAGAACTTTATTTCTAACCAACAGTTCTGCCGGCGGTTTTCCATATTTTTTAATTGAATATTTTATTTCGCCTTTTGTTTCCGCCAAATGAGTTTGCAAAATCAGATTGTATTTATTAGCGGTTTTTTTGCATTTTTTATAAGTTTCTAAGGAAGTTGTTTGTATCATGTGCGGAGCAATGGAAAAATCAATTAGCGGTTCGTTTCGATGTCGCTTTATAATTTGGGGAATTGCGGCGAGGGCATGGCGGGGCGTTGCAAATTCTGGCGTTTTTGCGTCGATTACCGGCACGCCGATATTCGCCCTCAGGCCTAATTCTTTTGTTGCCCGGGCAATTGCATCTGTAAAGAAATAGAAATCAAAAAAAGCGGTTGTACCGGATTTAATCATTTCTAGCCCGCCCAAAAGGGTTCCCCAATAGATATCCTCGGCTGTTAGTTTTGCCTCAAATGGAAAAATTTTTTCAAACCACCATTTTTCAAGCGGCATATCATCTGCAAAGCCGCGCAAAAGAGACATCGCTAGATGGGTGTGGGTGTTAATCAGTCCCGGCATAACAACTTTATTTTCCCCGTTTATTATTTTTGCATTGCGGATGTTTTGCCTTTTTATAACGTCTTTTGTCTTGTCAATGTCGTTGATCTTGTTTTCCTTGATTAAAATGGCGCCGTTATCAATTATTCGGCGATTTTTATCTTGCGTTATTATTGTCGCATTATTGATAAAAATCATATTAATAACAATATTAAAATGATAATTCCCAAGACAATTCTGTACCAGCCAAAAATTTTTAAGGTATGCTTTTCTAAATACGCCATAAACCATTTGACGGTTAGGCGGGCAAAAATAAAAGAAACGGCGAAGCCGATTGCCAAAAGAAGGTATTGATATGGCGTTATGGCATGTGAAGCAGAAGTTTTTATTAAATCAAAAAAACCGGCCGCGAACATGGTTGGAACCGCTAAGGCGAAAGAAAAATAGGCAGCTTCGGACCGGCGGAAGCCAAGCAAAATCATTGATAAAATAATGGCTCCGGCCCGCGAAAATCCGGGCAAAAAGGAAAGGGCTTGAAGAGTTCCAACCAAAAAAGCTTGCCAATAATATAGTCGCCCGATATTTTTTTTGGGTAAAGTAATTTTCTTTTTTGCCAAAAATTCAAATAGTAAAAAAAGAATCCCGACAAAGATAAAAACACTGGCCATCAAAATTGGCGATTCAAAAAAAGTGTTTTTAATCAGTTTATACGCAAGCGCGCCTAAAATCGCCGTTGGAATAAAAGCTAAAAAAACCTTTTTAATAAATTCTTTGTCAGCGATATATTTGCGCCAATAAAGAACAACAACCGCTAAAATTGCCCCGCTCTGGATAAAAACCTCAAATAATTTTAAAAATCCGTCTTCGGCCAATTGTAAAATTTTAGCGGAAAAAATCAGATGAAAAGTTGACGAAACCGGAATAAATTCGGTTATGCCTTCAATAATTCCCAGGATTATTGTTTGAAGTATTGTCATAAAAATATAATAGCAAATTTTTTAAAAATTAGCGAATTCCTGTAAATTCAAAAAAAACATTAAAAATCACCACCATGACTATTTTAAGCGATCGCTCGAGATAATTAATAAGAGCTAAACAAAAAAATCCTTCTTGAAAGGATAGTCATAAAACATAAACGTAAAATAAGCGTATATTTGCTATTTCATTTTATTTTTTTATTCACGTCTTAGCGCTATTCATATCTTAGTGCTTCGATCGGGCTTTTGAGAGAGGCCTTGCGCGCGGGATACAAGCCGAAAATTACGCCAATGGCAGTGGCGACAAAAAACGCCGTGAAAATCGCCAGCCAGGAAATTGACAATGGCCACTCCGCCAAGCTGGGTTGAGTTCGGATAATAATGCCGATTAACAAAGAGTATAAAATTCCGATAGCTATGCCGACAAGGCCGCCCAAGCCGGTTATTGTCAGAGATTCAATCAAAAATTGCCACAAAATATTTTTAGTTGTGGCGCCAATCGCTTTTCGCAAGCCGATTTCGCGCGTTCGTTCGCTGACAGAAGCGAGCATTATATTCATAATTCCAATGCCGCCGACCAAAAGCGAAATAGCCGCTAAAAATCCCAGTAAAATATTTAAAATTGTCGTTATTTGGTTAACGGTATTCAAAATTTCCGCCATTGTAAAAATTTGAAAGTCGTCCTTTTCCGGGTCGGTTATATTATGGTTTTTGCGTAAAAGCCGGCTGATTTCCGCAATTGCCTGGTCTGTGTATTTAATGTCGGATAAAACAAGATGCATTTCGGTTATGTAATCAATGCCCAAAATTTCTTTCAGGGTTGTTTCAATCGGCACGTACATAAAATCGTTCATATCAATTCCAAAGGATATTCCGCCCAAGGGCTTAAAAACTCCTATAATCTTATAGTTTTGCCCTTTTAGCTTAATGTTTTTACCAATGGGGTCCGTCTCTTTGAATAATTCATCCGCCAGATTTTTTCCTAAAACAGCAACATTGGCAAGCCCATCATTTTCGCTTTCAGTAAAAAATCTCCCTTTTTCAATTTTGGCAACTTTAAAAACTTCGGGAAAGTCCGGATTGCAGCCGTAAATCAAAGCTTGTTTTTCTTCATTCGCGTAGCTCGCCCATTCTTGCGCTATTGCCTGGCCGTTCACCGCCTCAATATACGGAAAACGATTTTTGTCTTTTAAATCTTCAATGTCTTTGGTTTTCATTGAGGTTGTTTTAACGCCCTGGAACATTGAGGTTATGCTTTGGGTCTGGCTGGCGCCGGGAATTTTTATGGCAATATCCAAGAGATTCGGCCCAAATGTTTCAACTTGGTTATTTATCAGACCTTTAAGTCCTTGTCCCAAAGAAAGAATAATAACAACCGCGGCAACGCCGATAACAATTCCAATAACGGAAAAAACAGTCCGCAGACGGTTTGTTTTCAAGGCGATCAAAGATTGTTTAATTGTGGTTAAAAAATCCATAAGCTAGGTTTCAGTCCATAGTTCGTTTGCCTGACGCATCTTTTAAAAAATCCCTCCTGGCCTCTCTTTGCAAAAGGGAGGAATTGCTATTTTCTTAAGGCATCTATCGGGCTTAATTTTGAAGCGCGGTTGGCGGGCCAGATGCCGAAAATCAGGCCTACGGAAATTGCCACCAAAGTAGAAACAAGAATTGATGAAGGAGTTATAATGAATTTCCATTCGTAGCCGTAAAAATTTACTCCGAAAGACACTGCCAGCGAAATTATAATTCCGAGAATAATGCCGGTTATTCCGCCAATGAGCGTGAGCGCGGCGCTTTCAATTAAGAATTGGAATAAAATGTCCTTGCGCTGCGCGCCAAGCGCTTTGCGCAAACCGATTTCTTTTGTCCGTTCATTTACCGTTACAAACATTATGTTCATAATTCCCACTCCTCCGACGATCAGTGATATTCCCGCGACCGCGGCTAAAAATAATTTCAGCGCCTGGGTTATAGTTCCCAAAATATCAAGCGCCTGGGCGGTACTGCGCACGGAAAAATCGTCTTTTGAAGGGTCGTTTATGCGGTGGCGGTACCGAAGGACTTCCTTGGTTTGTTCTATTGCCAAATCAAGATTGCCGACAGAATCAATTTTAGCGCGGAAAAAAGCTAGGTGGTCAACACCGAGCATAATTTTTTGGGCGGTTTTTATCGGAATTAAAACTTGTTCATCTTGGTTTTGAAAACCCTCTGTTCCCCGTTCTTCCATAACACCGATAATTTTAAAAACAACCTGTCCGATTTTAATTTGCTGTTCAAGCGGGTTTTGTCCGTTAAGCAAATCTTTTTTCACTTTACTTCCCAAAACAACAACTTTTTCCAGGCCGTCGATTTCGTCTTGCCGGAAAAATCTTCCACTTTCAAGTTTTGTGTCCTCAACTATCAAATAATCCTTCCCTACCCCCGTATAATCAAAATCTTTTTTCTTGTTGCCGAAACTTATTGTGTTTCTTCCCTTTAAATAGGGGCAAATCGCGACAATATGGGGCATGCCTTCAATCGCCATTGCGTCTTCATATTTGAGGGTTGTAATTTCTATGCCTAAGGCGCTGGCAGGCGGACCTTGCTCGTCGCTGGCTCCCGGCAAAACGCCAATTAAATCAGAACCCAAGGAATTAATTTGAGATAAAAGCAAATCTTGCGCGCTGGCGCCGACTCCCATAACCGCGATAACCGCGGCAACACCGATAACAATTCCTAAAATAGTCAAAAAAGCGCGGCTTTTATGCGCGATTAGGGTTTGGTAGGTATATTTTAAAAAAGCAATAATTTGCATTTGAATATCAAAACAAACTATCGAAAGTCATAATTCCGAAAGCTATTTTATCAGGCCGTCTTTTGCCCGAAAGCGATGATTGACGATTTCATCTGTTAAAATCTGTCCGTCTTTAAGAGTGAGAATTCTTTGGGCGCATTGGGCAACATATTGTTCGTGGGTAACCATTAAAATTGTATTGCCGTCGCGATGAAGGTCTTGCAAAATTTCCATAACCTCCTGGCCGGAACGGCTGTCTAAGTTGCCGGTTGGCTCGTCTGCCAGTATAAGGCGAGGTTCATTGATTAGCGCCCGGACAATAGCGACGCGCTGCTGTTCCCCTCCCGAAAGTTGATTGGGGCGGTGGTTTATGCGCGGGGAAAGGCCTACCCGTTCAAGAAGATGACGAGCTTTTTGCTCAATAAATTTTTTATTTATTCCCGGCGTGTAAATTGTCGGTAAAAGAACATTTTCCAAAACCGAAGTCCGCGGCAGAAGATTATAGGCTTGAAAAATAAAGCCAAGTTTTTGATTTCGGATTTTGGCAAGCTTCTCGTCGTCAAAAGAGCTTGTTTCTTCGTTGTCAAAAAAATATTCGCCGGAAGTCGGCTTGTCCAAAAAGCCGATAATGTGCATTAAGGTTGATTTTCCGGAGCCGGAAGAACCCATGATCGCAATAAATTCTCCTTCTTTAATATCAAAAGAAACCCCGCGGAGCGCGTGGGTTTCTTGAGCTTCGTCCCTGAAAATTTTTTGGATATTTTTAAGGGAGATAAGATTCATTTTGGATTAAAACGATTGCTTGTTTGTGAGTTTATTTTTTTTCGGCTGCCGCCATATCCCCTTCGTTTAATCCGTCTAAAATTTCAACCATGATTTCTCCTTCTAATCCAGTTTTTATTTCTTTTTCAATAACATCATTTTCTTCTTTGGCTAAAATGTATTTGCGATCGTTTTTTTCTTTTATTAAATAATAGGGTAAAACGAGAACGTTTTCCCGCTTATCGGTTTCAATATCCATGTTAACCGTCATGCCCGACTTAATTCTTGCGTCCTCCATGTCAAAAACAGAAGTTACTTTATAGTAAATTACTCCGGAGACAACAGTTTCGGCTGGGTCTATCTTAATTACTTTGCCGCTGAATTTTTCATTAGGACCGAGAGAATCCAGAGTTAAGGCAATATTATTGCCTAATTTTATTTTTGAAATGTCAGTTTCGGAAACATTGGCCTCAATTTGAAATTGGCCTTGGTTTATCATTGAAATAACGTTAGTGGCAGCTTGAATTGTCTCCCCTCTTTTTTTGTCTATTGCGGTTATTATACCGTCCGAAGGGGCTTTTAAGATTGTTTTTTCATAATCTGACTGCGTTCGCGCGTAGCTTGCCTGATATTGTTTAACCGACGCTTCTTGGGCGGCGACATTTGCTTCAGCCTGCCTGACAGCTGCTTCCTGGGCGGAAATTTGCTCAGCGGTTGAGCCGGCTTTTTTGAGCGCCAAATTTGCCCCTGCGCTTGCAAGGGTGTTCTTGGCGGTATTTACATTAAGTTCAGCGGTGGCAATTGAGTTGCTGTTTGTCTCTTTTTGGGTGTTGATGGCCTGCTGATTGCTGGCAGTCGTTGTTATCTCGCTGCTAATTGTAGTTTTGGCTGTTGCTAAATCTGTTTTTTCAGTTGTGGTTAAAACAAAGGTCAGAGGAACGGCATTGAGCGCGGTTTTGGTTTTTTGCAGGGCGTTGGAAATATCCGACAGCGCTTTATCAATATTTGAATAAGAAGAATTTGTCTGGGCAATTGCGACCGAATTTCTTGCTCCGCCCGTATATTGATTAATTGCGTCTTTTGTCATTCGTCCGCCGTTTGAAAGGCCGGTTAGGGCGTAAACCGCGTCTGTTTTAGCATTTGCCAGCTTGTCTTCGCT
>Ga0233421_10000911_pt1 | contig 11267 bp, 9 predicted proteins | sample Watercolumn_Mata_3_FD_182725 | JGI IMG/M metagenome (GOLD analysis project Ga0233421, IMG submission 182725) | Freshwater microbial communities from Lake Matano, South Sulawesi, Indonesia - Watercolumn_Matano_2014_107_MG | ecosystem: Environmental > Aquatic > Freshwater > Lake | place... | reverse complement strand
CCCGGGACGGTATCCTCACCCATCTTGATCTCGACCCACTTGTCGATCGTATCCTTGGAGAAGATACCGTCCCGGGTCAGGTACGCGTTGTCCTTCTTCAGCTCATCCAGCGCGCGCATCAAAGAGAACGGCACCGCCTTCTTGCCCATGGTAGTATCAAGAGAATCGAGCCGGCCCTTGAGCGGTACGCCCGGGTCGATCTTGGACCGGATGCCATCGAGTCCGGCAGCCAGAACCGCGGCCATCGAAAGGTAAGGGTTGGCCGTGGCGTCCGGTATCCGGTACTCGATCGCCATCTCAGACGCTGACGTAACGTAGCCGGGAATCCGGATGGCAGCGGTCCGATTGGCAAAAGAGAAAAAGACTATGACCGGGGCCTCGTACCCCGGCACCAGTCGCCGGTAGGAATTGGTGCTCGGGTTGGTCAGTGCACAGAGTCCCGGCGCATGGTTCAGGATGCCGCCGATGTAGTGCAGCGCCAACTGGGAAAGCCTGCCCGCTGCCCGGTCGTCGCCGAACAGCGAGACACCGGCCTCGCTCGTCGTCGCTCGTCCATCGTTCCTCGTTCTTGCCTCCTCCCCAGCCCCTGACCCCTGACCCCTGACCCCTTTTCTCTGCAGGTACATGTGGACGTGCATGCCCGACCCGGCCTCACCAAAGATGGGCTTCGGCATGAACGTCGCGCTCTTCTCGTGCTTGAATGCCAGGTTTCGCACCAGGTACTTGCCGAGCATAATGCCGTCGGCGGCATGCAAAGCCGGAAGGTACTCGGGTTCGACCTCGACCTGCGAGTACCTGCCGCCCTCGTGGTGGTGGTACTTCACCGGCACACCGCACTGGGCCATCAAGAGCGACAGCTCGGAGCGGAAATCGGAGCTGCGGTCGAAGGGCGGCGCCACGTGGTACGCCGGCCCCTTGAACAGCGAGAAACCCGAGGGGTCGTCGTGCTTCAGTTCGTCGGTCTCAATCCGGTAGACCGCGGACGACTGGTCAGTCCAGAACTCGGCCTTGTTGAACAGGTAGAACTCGAACTCCGGCCTGAGCATCACGTCATCGGCGCCGGTCTCCTTCTTCAGCGCGGCTACCGCCCGGGCGAGAATCGCCCGCGGGTCCCGCTCGCTGCGCGTGACGCCGTCGCTCTCGTACATCTCCGAGAAACAGGATACCGTCGGTTCCTGCGCGAACGGGTCGACGAAAGCCGACTCCAGGTCGGGCTTCAGCACCATGTCCCCGGCATCGACCGTGCGGAACCCGGCGACCGACGAGCCGTCAAAGCCGACGCCCTGCTTTGTCGCCTGCTCGAAGCGTTCAATCGGCAAGGTCACATGCCGCAGTCGGCCCGGCAGGTCCGAGTACTTCAGGTCGATGAACTTGACGTCTTTCTCGAGGAATGCCTTTTCGATGCGTTTCACGCCTGTAAGCTTGCCACAAACCGCCCCAAAGTCAACCCCGCGGCCCCGCCTCACCCTTCACTTCCTATCCTCAAACCCTGCCTTTGCGCCCTTCCGAAAGGGCTTTGGAGCCCGTTCTCTCGGCCTCAACCTCCTTGGGTTTCCAGCACGACTGCACATCGCCGGCAGCCGGAGTCTGATCTCCCCGATCCGTCTCTCACTGGCCTCAGCATGGATCCGACACGGGAGATCACCGCCAAGGCACCAAGACACAAAGAGGGTCCGGACAAGGAATGTCCTTGTTTGCCTGGCGTTCTTGGCGGTGTCTTGGCGGTTCAACATCGAACTCGGGGTCAGACAAAGTGCTTGACAGGCGATGGGCTGGGGGTAAAGTGTTGACGTTCAAGAGGAGGTTCGGCAGATGATGAGCATATTCGGTCTGCTCGGAATCCACATCCCAACAACCAAGACCCTTCGGGCCGTGATGCTGCTTGCCCTTGCGCTGAGCGCCGGGGCGGTGTTTGCCGGAGGCCGGACGCTCTGGCAGGATGGAGGAGTGCAGTTGTGCGGACCCACTGCAAGCACGCCAATGACGACCACGAGCGACAGCGCCGGCGGAGCAATAGTGGTGTGGGAGGATTCCCGCATTTCGCCTGGTAGTATCTATGCGCAGCGGGTCAACGGCAGCGGCGTGTTGTTGTGGACCGACGGCGGCGTCTGTGTAGACGGTTCCGTGGGACCGGGCGCCCTCAAGGTTGTGGATGATGGAGAGAATGGAGCCATTGTGGTCTGGGGTCCCTCGTCTACGGGCGCTTCGATTGCGATACAACGGCTGAGCGCGGATGGCGTACCGCTCTGGGGAGATAGTGGGCTGGAATTGCGGCCGCTTGTCGGCAACCCGCCGCTCGATAACCATCCTGTCGTTGTGGGCGACGCCCATGGCGGCGCAATAGTCGCTTGGACCGCCAATGTGGTCGTCAGTGGTCCGCTGGACACACTCATTGCCTGCCGCGTGGACAGCAGCGGAACCAAGCGGTGGGAGACAACGGTTCGCATCGACACGATGGACGTCGCGCCGCCCTGTCTGTGTCCGGATGGCTTGGGCGGCGTCATTCTCGCGTGGCAGGAGTATGAGGCCGGCGTTCGTCATGTGCGAGTTCAGCGCGTCGACAGCGCGGGTGCAATCAGATGGGACGTAGCCGGGGTGCGAGCGTGCACCCTGTCTACGACGCAGGCTGCACGTGCGTGCTTGGACGTGGGTGATAGATTCATCGTGGGCTGGTTCGGAGGTGCCGGCGTCTGGCAGCACCGAGCACAGATGTTCGACGTGGCCGGGAACCAGTTGTGGGGGCAGGCTGGCGTACCAGTATCGGGTGGTTTCAGTTCCAGCTCTGCATCAGTTGGATTGTCGAGCGGGATCGGACGGCAGTCCGTCTGGGCATGGGAGGAAAACCGCAGCGGGGCAGACGACATCTTCGCCCAGAAGTTGGACTCCTCGGGCGGGCGGCATTGGGATACGACGGGCATTTGGGTCGGAACGACGGACACAGTGGACGGATACCCATTCTCCGCGACAGGGGACGGCAGGGGCGGCGCGATCACGGCGTGGCCGTTGTTCCGAACAGATCGCAACAGCGACGTGCACGCCCAGCACGTTGACTCTGCGGGCCACCTTTGCTGGAGCGACACCGGCCTCGCCGTGTGTCAGGACACCGACAACCAGAGACGGACGCCGGCTGTCATCTCCGACGGGAACGGCGGTGCGATCATTGTGTGGACCGAGTGGCGATGGGGCGAAGGGTCGGCGCTCTGCGCGCAACGGGTCGTTGATGTGGCTTGGGTAGATGAAGCGCCGAACGTGGAAGTGCGAGCGATGGAGCCCGGCTCGACGGTGGTGAAAGGAGTGCTTCGCCTTGAAGTAGACAGCAGGCAGCGGGCAGTATGCAGGGCGGAGCTTCTGGATGCGGCGGGTCGGAAGGTGGCGGTGCTACACAAAGGCGCAAATGACGTAGGCGGGTTTGCTCCAGGCGTGTACTTTGTGAAGGCGGAGTCGCGGGTCACAAGTCACAAGCAGGTGGCAAGGGTTGTCATTACAAGGTAGGGAGGAGAGATGAGAATCACGGTGTTTTGTTTCGTAGCGCTCGTGCTGATGTCAACGGCCGCGCTGGCCGTGCCGAGTTGCTCGGTGACGTTCTCGGAGAGTGACCTGAGGATCACGCCGTACATACATGACGACGATACGTTCGACGTGGTCGGCCTTAGTGGTGCCAACGCGCTGCTCGGGCAGGTTGGACTGCCGAGCCTGCCCGTCAGGCGGCTCTACATGCTGATACCACAGGACTGCAGAGTCGCGTCGGTCAACATCACGTACCTTGATACGACATCCTTGTCAGGCGACTATTACGTGCTTCCGGGTCAACTGCCTGCACCAACAAACGGCGGCCCGCCTCCGCCATTCGTGGACCCGGACTCTGTTGCCTACAGCTCGACGTCGCTCTACCCGGACTGCTTTGCCACATGCATTGCCGAGGGATTCAGTTCCGGGTACAAGGTGGCCGAGATAGAGGTCAATCCGGTGCGGTACGTCGCGTCCGAGCGGCGACTCCTGTTTTGCTCGAGCATGGACATCACCCTCAGCCTCGAGCAGTGCGAGAATCTCGCTCGTCCGGTCCACCGCCGTAGCGAACTGACGCAGCAGCACGTCGAAAGGACCGTGCGGGCGATGGTGGTGAATCCCGAGGACATCGATGGCTACGACCTCGGGTTTGGATTCCATGTGGAGGGACGGTCTTCACCGAGCAGGTTGACGCTCACGGAGCTACCTTCGGTCTCTGGGAAGGCAACAAGGAACTGCTGAAGTCCTGCGGGTCAGAAGACATGAGCGCCGACGATGCATCCTCGGTCATCATCAAGCAGCTATGGATGCGATTGAAGGACGAGCTTGGCAGCGACCTGTGGAGACAGAACGCGACCGAGGAGAAGACGAAGCTCGGTCAGGAAATCGGCAGAGAGATGCTGCTGGGGGCGAAGCTAGGCATCCTCTACCAAGTGAGGACACTGCTGGAACTGCCAATCTCCGAAGGCGGGACAGTGCTCCAGAGGCTGACTGCGACCGACGAGGACGGGAACACTCCTCTGCATCTGGCTGCGCTGAACGGCCACGCCGAGGTTGTTGCGTGGCTCTGGATGACGATGAAGAGGGAAGCGCCGAACCTCGAACTCTGCAACAAGGCGGGAAAGACCCCGCTGGACTTGGCTCGTGAGCAAGGACACGCAGCAGTGATTCGGATTCTCGACAGACGGTCAACGTGAATGGGCCACTGGGGGCAAGAACCACCGAGACTATACTAAGTGATTGGACATCGAGAAAGGAGACACCATGCCTCTGAAGTTCACCTGCAAGCAGTGCGGCAAGGACAACTACTCGAAGTATCTGAAGCCAGGAGAGGAGTTCAAGTGTCGGCACTGCGGACAGACAGCCGCAGTTCCGGCTGACGCTCAGACGACCGAGGAAATGCCAGCGTGGACTGCCCCACAACGCGAGTCAGGGTCATCGAATGAACGCGCTGACGCAGCATCGGCAGCACGGAACCGCTTCCCGATGCTATCTTCATTCGCCTCGATAATCACAGTTCTGGGTTGGATACTGCTCGTGCTCAGTCCTGTTGCGTTCCTGATACCAGTCCTCTCCGAGTCACACGACCTAGCCGTGGCACTGCGGAGCGGCTTGGGTGCGCTCTTCTCCGCACTGGCATCGATTGCTGGAGGACAGGCGATTCGGTGCTTGATTGCTGTCGAGGAGAATGCTCGTGGGGCCAGACAGCACCTAGCTGAGATAGCCCGTCTCCTGGCGCACAAGTAGTCTCACAGGCAGGTCTCGGGCCGGTCATCTCGACCGTGCTAGCTCCTGGCTTCTGCCAGCCTCGACCGGAGTGTGTTAGGGGCGACCCCGAGAATCCGAGCGGTCTTCACGATGCCCACCTTCTTCCCAAGGTAGAACTCCGCAAGCTGCATATCCACTTGCTTCCTCGGTCTATGGCAGACCTTGCCTGCCTTCTCCGCCCTCTCACGTCCCGACTTCAGTCGTTCCACGATGAGCGACCTTTCATACTCGGCCAGAGCAGCAAGTATGGTCAGCGTGAGCTTACCTTGCGGCGAACCGGTATCGATGCTATCGCCAAGACTGACGAAGGACTTCCCGAGCTTGTCCAATTCCGCAATTGTCGTCAGCAGGTCAACGGTCGAGCGGCCCAAGCGGTCGAGCTTGGTGACCACGACGCCGGTCAAACCGTTCTGGCGAACCTCGTTCATCATGCGCTGAAACTCTGGCCGGTCGGTGTTCTTGCCCGAGCGACCGGCGTCAACGAACAGCACGAGTTCGTGACCGAAGGCTTTCGCCCATTGCTTCAGGTCTTCGAGTTGCGCCTCGTGCGTTTCGTGTTTGGCCTGCAAGGCCGTGCTTACCCTGACATAACCTGCGAAGCTCTTCCCTGAGTTCTTCTTCACTGCTCTAGCCACCGTCTACCTCCTTGACTCTCTGTGTGACCAGATGCCCTTGGCTCTCCCTGAACTTGATGAAATCTGCATCCACGTTCAGTTGCAGCCTCCTGTCTACCGCGACCGGTGACGGTGGGTCACCAGCGCCCTCGTAGACAAGGTAGCTCCCCGAATCCCCAAGGGCGAACGAATCGAAGCCGCACTGCTTGCGGAGTCTGAGCATCAGTTCCATAGTCGGCTCCGGCATCAGCAACCTCACTTGGCCATCGTGCAGGTTGAGTCGTCGTCGTGCCTCCTCTTCCGTCGCTCGGTGCAGGTAGATGCTCCGCCGCATCTCGCCATACCAGTCGAGAACGAGAGGAAACCAGGATAGACCTGCCTCCTCCACCGCATCGACCAACTTCGATTGGTTCTCAAGATTCGACTCAAGCGAGGCGTCAGGCCGAAACGCAGAGATGAGGGCGAACCGCTCGTGGTTGAACGTATCAAGAACTACGTTCAGACGAACGAAGAAGACGATTGGCGGCATGGACTTCGGGAGCTTCTGCATCATCGACTGGAGTCTGGTGGGTTGCGGTTTGAGATTCCCCCGCTCTGGCTTGCAGCCGAGGAGATTGAAGAGAATGGGTCTGGGAACGAACACGGGCCAGTCTGCAACCGTGGGTCTACAGTGAACCACCTCGATGAGACCCGCGTCTACGAGCTTGCTTCCAGTCATGAAGAAGCTGAGAAGAGGCTGTGGGTCGCTACCAGTCCAGTGAGCTACCAGTCTTGAGACCTGCCCCACGCTCGGGGATGGCTCGAAGCGTCGAGTAGTTCGACAGACCAGCGCCAGGGCGGTTTCAAAGACCCTTCTCTCAGTCTCGGTCAGTCCGCGTTCGCTGGCCAGAACGAGAAGAGGAAAACTCGGATTGAGGTCGGCGGTGGCCCGGTAGCGACCGTCGTATTTGGCGCGGAGAGCGTTGAGTTCCTTGAGCTTCCTCTCCACTGCCGGACTCACCTTTGGTCTGGGAGTTGATTCGTGCAGGCAGGAATCGAACGGGGCCGCCAGAGGCTCTGTGAGTCGCTCGACGATGTCGATGACCTGGCACATCATCTCCACTGCTTGCAGGGTCGTCTCGAATGGACGCGGTCTCTCGGCATCAGCCATCAACTACCATGATACCCCGAACGCGGGGAAAACCTTCAAGACTGAACGCGGACGAGTGAGCCGAGGCAGTTCCTACGCGCCAGAAGCACTCGACAATGGTCACAAACTCATTTGAATAGGGGTCTCGAAAAAGTGGCACTTTTGAAAGCGGGGTATGGCGAAAAGTGGCAAAAGTGGCAGGCCTAGAGGGTCAAAGAGGGCTCCAAAGGCCGAGAATGGTAGGCTGAGGCACAGTCCGACAAGAAGAAACACTTTGGAAGTCCGGACACAGAAAGTCCCGAAAGGTTCTCAGCGGTCACATGGGAATCTAGGACGGTTCCTTGACCGGCTGAATAGCCCACCTCAGAAAGGATGTCAAGGCTTGAAGATTTTCTCCCTCATCCGTGTATCATGGTAGCTGATGGCGATTTGCACTAGAGAACCAGGCCGAGCGACCAAGAACGTGGGTCAGGAGGCGGTTCCACGACCTAAGAGCTTCGATGGGACTCCTTCTGAGCCTTGCCGACCTCGCTTTGACGAAAGCGGGAGGCGACAACTGCCCCTTCGGTGCTGTCTGCGGCTTTTGTTCACGGGCCTACCCTCACTTCCGGAGCCTTCCCTAGAGGGCGGATTCGGCTTGCGAGACCCTCTGAACCGGTGGCCGTTCCGTAATAACCCCAGTATAGAGTGCTGCATCCTCTTTGGGGGTCTGGTGGGTTGAATGAGTGAAGTCATGGTTGGGGTCAACAGAGAAGAGGGATTCCTAGTAGATTCCGGCACATCGAAGCCAAACCGAAGACAGGCTATCAAGGAAGCATACGAGAGACTTCTACTCGACCGAGAGCAACGGAAGAAGGACGGTCTGGACGCCATGAATAGCCGGTTCCGCAAGGACGTTCTTGCACTTCTTTATGCTCGTGGCTTGCTGGATGAGGCTTCTCGCTTCTCTGCTTGTTCTGCTGTTCCTCGTCCTGATGGGTCTCTTCGTTCCTACTGCCGTCTGCCTATCTGCCGTCGCTGCAACCACAGGGAGTCCAAGGAGCGGTTCAACGGCTACTATGAGAGGCTGGTCGAATACGTCATCTCACTGCCTTCCGCCACACCGGAGCGTCGTTGCTACGCTGTGACCCTCTTGTTCACGCCTCCTCACGTCATCTCTCGGGAGTTCATCTCCGGAGTTCGGGATTCGGTCGGTCTGTTCTGGGAGAGAGCGTTTCCTGCATCCGGCTCCTCGGTCTTCGATGATGGGGCTGGCGCTATCTCATCGATTTCTCTTCTCAGCGGTAGCAGTCCCCAGGCCTTCAGACCTCACGTGCATCTTCTCGTTCACTGCAAGCCGGTCTCCAGGAGGAAGAAGACCGCGCTGCGCCGAATGTGGAGGGGCGTCTTCGAGGAGGTCTTCCATGTTCCAGCGAGGCGTCGCTGCCTCTACTGGGATGAGGTTGTAAGGAAGAACCCTGAAGACGACCCGATTCTTGCCTACCTTGCCTACATCGCCGGTCGGCACGACCGCCTGGCCATAGACATCACGCACTACGTGCGGGAGTGGCAACGCGCCAGACATAGCAGCAACTTCGGGTTGCTTTTCCGCAAGGGCATAACCCGCGAGCCGGGCTTCAACCGCCATCAGGGTTTGTCAGGGGCTCTGGCGAAGGCCCGTGTCAGGGTCATCTATCGGAAGCCGGACAAGCATGATGCGAGCGAAACCGGGAAGCCATCGTCCGATTGACGGGTGCCCTGACAGAATGGGCGCAGGCGCGATTCGAGCCGGCCCGAGCAACTGACTGATCTAACAGGCCTTGCGGCCTCATGTCAGCAGGCTGCCTGCAGCCATGCGGGCAGCCTGCTTTCCTGCGGGGCTAGCTCTCCGGCTGAACGCTGCAGACTTCCTGCTGAATCGCCAGCAGCACCTCTTCGTCAAGGCCCCTGGCCTTCCACTTGAGGCGTAGCACTTGGGCCGCAAGCTGGAGGCTGTGACCTTCGATATCCTGCTCGCGTGAGAGCTTCCAGAGCTGCCGGCCGAAGCTCAAGTAGGGAACGTAGAGGATTGTGCTGACTGACTTGCCGTTCAGGACCCCTTTGACCTTGATGTCGTTGGCCATCATGGCGGTCATGGCCGCCTGGTAGCGCGCCTGCATGTCAGGTCGCATCTCATCGAGCGTGCTCTTGATACGCTCAGTATTGTACTTCACGTTCCAACTGGTGAAGCGTTTCATCTTGTCCGGCATGGTGTGACTCCTCTCTGCATGTCGAGCAGACTCCGATCCGAGACTGAACCGCAGAACGATCGGGGCGTTCACCGGCTCCAAGTGATTCTAGCAGTGGCTGGAGCAAATGCAAGGTGCAGATGTGAACAGCATCCAATTACGTGAACTGGTATAGACACCTGCTACGTCATGTAAAGCAACAATATACGTAATTTACGTAGCTGAATCAGATGTGATCTGCCGCTTGACTCTACGTCTACTAGACGGTCTACCGGACGGTACGGTATACGGTCCCATAGTGGTAACGGTAATCGTACTATCTGACGGTATTGCAGTTTAGCAGGTAGTTGTGTTGGTGCACCAAATGATGGGTGAACTCACGGGTCGAACATCCATAGGTCATACGGTTTGCTCAGTAGATTGATTCTATGATGGTATTGGAGTTGTACTACTATACCAACCTTTGGCTGTTATATGATACGGTGTGTAGAACCAATTGATAATTGAGCCTTCAGGTGGTATCATAGATGGTCCTACGGTTGAACTAGTGGACGTACACTTATGTATCATCTTCTGCAACACAGGGACACCTTGATCAGCGTTCGAGAGGTTGTCGTGACCGAATCTCCATTTGGGGAAAGCGGAGGAGTCGAAGCGAGTGTCGTCCAACAAGCGAAGGGCGGGCACAGTGGCCCGCCCCGAATCAGGTCTGGCGATCGCTACTTGCCGCCGGAGCCGGTCATGGTCTCGACCGCCTTCTTCACTTCCTCCACCGACGCGCCGTCTTCAAGCGTGGTCAGGTCGCCCATTTTGGCGCCTTCGCAGATCCCCTTGAGAACGCGGCGCATGACTTTTCCCGACCGCGTCTTTGGCAGCATCTTGACGAATTGGACGTCGCGGGGAGCGGCAATTGCGCCGATCTTCTCGCGCACGAGACCGATGATTGACTTCCGGGTCGCGTCAGTCGGCTCCTGTCCCTGCTTCAGCACCACAAACCCGACCACGGCCTACCCCTTGAGCTCGTCGGCCACGCCGACCGCGCTCGCCTCGGCTACTGCCGGATGTCCGGAGATGACCTCCTCGACCTCGCGCGTGCCCAGCCGGTGCCCGGCGATGTTGATGACCTCGTCGGCCCGGCCCAGGACCCAGAAGTAGCCTTCTTCGTCCCGGATCGCATAGTCGCCGGTGTAGAAGAGCAGTTTGCCCTGGAAGTGCTTCCAGTAGGTCTGGACGTAGCGCTCGTCGTCGCCCCACAGGGTCAGGAATGTGCCTGCGGGCAGCGGCGGCCGCGCCACCAGCAGGCCTCGCGTCCCGGCCGGGACTTCGTCGCCGTTCTCGCTGACTACAATCAGGTCCCAGCCGTACACCGCCTTGGTCGGGGAGCCCGGCTTGAACGGCAGCATCTCGACGCCCGCCATGTTGGAGAGCATCGGCCAGCCCGATTCGGTCTGCCAGTAGTGGTCGACTATCGGCTTCCCGAGCGCATCCTTGGCCCAACTCCAGGTCGGCTCATCCAGGGGCTCGCCGGCGAGGAAGATGTAGCGGAGCGACGAGAGGTCGTGTTTCTGGAACCAGTCGGCCGGGAACTTGCGGAGCATGCGCATCGCGGTCGGCGCCGAGAACATGACATTCACCTTGTGCTTCTCGCACACCGACCACCAGATACCCGGGTCCGGATAGTCGGGCGTGCCCTCGTAGACGACCGTCGTGATGCCGGCGAGGAGCGGCGCGTAGCAGACGTAGCTGTGCCCGACGGTCCAGCCGAAGTCGGACGTTGAGAAGTAGACGTCGCCCGGCTTGGTGCCGTAGATCAGCGGCAGCGAGCAGGCGAGCGCGGTCATGTGGCCGCCCGAGTCGCGCACCACGCCCTTGGGCTTCCCGGTGGTTCCCGAAGTATAGAGCAGGTAGAGCGGGTGGCTCGACTCGACCGGGACGCAGTCGACCTTTGCCCCGCGGTGCTTCGCCATCTCTTCGGTCCAGAGCTTGTCCCGTCCCGGCACCCGGCTCCACTTGTTCAGGCCGCGGTCGAGAACGACAACCGTC
>Ga0233421_10000906_pt1 | contig 11323 bp, 12 predicted proteins | sample Watercolumn_Mata_3_FD_182725 | JGI IMG/M metagenome (GOLD analysis project Ga0233421, IMG submission 182725) | Freshwater microbial communities from Lake Matano, South Sulawesi, Indonesia - Watercolumn_Matano_2014_107_MG | ecosystem: Environmental > Aquatic > Freshwater > Lake | place... | reverse complement strand
ATCAACTTGTTCTGGATATCTTTTTCTTTAAATTTTACCTTGGCTATTAAAGAGGGTTTTAACCAGAGAGCTTGTTCAAATAATGAACGTTCATCATTTGATAGGATTATGTTTCCCGAGATAAGTGGTTTGAAGTTCTCCTTTATATTAAGAAGTATTTCCTTTCCTATTTTTGCTTTTTCTGCATCTATTTTTCCTACATATCTGAAAGAATCTGTTTTTTCATTGTATTTTGCCAGTATTAGTTCCTTGAAGTTTTCTTTGCTCTTTCCCTTAGGAGTTATACCTGCTATAACAACATCAGTGGTATTGAGATTACTAATCTCAAGCCAGGACCAGTTTGATTTGTTTGGCATATATCTAGAATTCATTTCCTTGGCGATCATGCCTTTGAGTTTTTCTTTCTTTACCTGTTCCCATAGGTCTTTTCCTTGTAATGTGTAAGGAACAACCATGATATTTGAGCTGTTTTCAACACTTTCTTTTAGCACTAGTTTCCTCTTTTTCAGTGGTTCTTCTATCAAGGAAATGCCATTTTTCTCGATTATGTCAAAAACAAAGATTGTAGCTGGAAATCTTTTGCTTTTGGACTTGGCTTTCATCAAGTTTTTAGTCAATTCTCTTTGTTGCAGTAAGTTTGGGTCTGGAGTCTTGTTCTTATTTAGTATAAGCAATACACCATCTAGGATGCAAGACTTTGCCTTTATGTATGCTGGTAAATCCAGGAATTCGGGATAGAGATTGACTATGTCTTTTTTCTTCCTGTTGAAGACAGCAATGTCTTTTTTATCCTTGTAAATCAACACTCGTATGCCTTCAAAACAGGGTTCAAATAAATAGCCGACTAGATTTGGCCTTTCAAGGATAGCCTTATCTCCTTTTTGTGACAACATTGGTTCGTAAATTTCCATGTTTTTGCCTCGTTTTGGTGTTTATCCATAAAAAATATTGTGCTTAAATATTTTTTGTGTTTTTTAATAAGTTAAAAGTACCTCTTTGATAGTTGCAATTAATTATCATAAAATTTATAAACACATTGCTTTTATTTTGAGTATGGCAAACAATTGTCCTTGGTGTGGAAAAGCACTAGAAAAGAAACAAATAATAGAAAAAGACAAAATTAAAGAGGTTTGTGCTAGGTGTGGATTCAAGTTAAAGGAATACAACAGACCAGCAGAACCAAAAAAAGTGGAAGAACCACAAGTTCTTGAGATTAGAGAGACAGAAAAGCCGGTAGTTAAAGAAAAACCAATTTGGCCATGGATAATTGGTGGATTGGTTCTTGTCTTAGCGATTATAATCATCGCAAGAAGCTTTGCTTTGATAAAATTTTAATAGCTTTTCATTGAGTTTTTTAATTTTGACTCAGATGCAAATCTTTTAAGTTATATTTTATACCTCAACAATGTTTTTAAATTGATTTTTTCTATTGTCTTGATGAAAAATAGGTTAATCTAAAATGTACATAGGTGTTACGGGATTATATTGTGCAGGAAAAGATTCTGTTGCCGAGAATCTTATTAATTCTGGATTCGGCCATCTATCTTTGTCAGATGCTGTTAGGAAAGAAATGAAAAAAGCCGGAGTTAAGATAACAAGGGAGAACCTGATTAGTTTTGCCAATGAGATGCGAGTTAAAGAAGGAGAAGAAATATGGGCGAAAAAAGTTGTTGAAGAAATAGAAAAAAATGACCTTAATAATGTCGTAATAACCAGCATAAGAAGCCCTGCTGAAGTCAAGGAACTTGAAAAATTAAGAGAGTTTATTCTTGTAAGTGTTGAAGCTCCATTAAAAATCAGGTTTGAAAGGTCTAGACTAAGAAATAGGGAGAATGAACCCTCTACATTAAAAGAATTCAAGGAAAAGGAAAATTTTGAAAGATATGGCAAGAAAAACCAGCAAAATATTGAACCTGTTATAAAGAAAGCCAAGATTCATATCCTCAATGACAAAGGTTTAGAAGAATTAAAGGTAAAAGTAGAGCAATTACTAGATGATTTGAGAAAAAATCAGAAAAGACCTGGCTGGGATTATTACTTCATGGACATTGTGAACGCAATATCTAAAAGAGCGACATGTGATAGGGGAAAAACTGCTACAGTAATAGTCAAGGATAAGAGGATATTATGCACAGGATATGTTGGAAGTCCAATAGGGCTGGAACATTGCGATGAAGCTGGGCATCTATTTGAAACGAGATATGATGCTAATGGAAATAAAAAGCAACACTGCATCAGGACAGTACATGGCGAACAAAATGCTATTGCCCAAGCAGCCAAGTACGGCATTTCTATTGATGGGGCTACAGCTTATATGAAGATGACTCCATGTTTTGTCTGTGCTAAGATGATGATAAATGCAGGAATAAAAAGGGTTGTTTGTTTAAAGAAATATCATGCTGATGAGCTTTCTAGAAAATTCTTAAAAGAAGCAGGACTTCAGTTGGATATTTTGGATGACAAGCTTGTGAAGTATGATAAGCAATAGAGTGATTTAAATGAACAAAAGAAAGTTTATAGAAAAAGCAGGTCAGTTTGGGTATGAATTATTAATAACAAGAAGATTGCATCCTGTAAAACAAAGGATTTTGCAATTTATTGATACTCCTGCAAAATATCAGGTTGTTAAGGACCAGATAAGAAATAACAGATATGTTCCTTTAATAGATCGGGTTGCTTTTGACTTTTATGATGTTGTAAGAAAAATAGGTATTGATTGCATAAATTCTTTGGATAGAAGAATTGAGCAGGCCTTAATCAGAGCATATGAATTACAACCTCGCCATCAGAACTCTTAAATCAGGAGATAAAAGATAGACTTGGTCGTTTTGACTTCTTAATGCTCTGTAGATCCTTTGAAGAAATTCTCTTTTAGCCTTGTCCATATATAACTCGGTGAAGTACTCTGGCTTTGTCTTTTTTAGAATCTGCCAGAATAGTGAGCTTACATTTGGATAAGGATATCTTGTTAAGACAATTGAATTGCACATCTCTCCTGGAAAATCAACACCTCGTGTGCATCTTGTTGAGTAAAGAACAGGGATTTTCCCTTCTTTGAAATCCTGAATTCTTTTTCCAAGTTTATCTTGTCTTTGTTCTTCTTTTAATTGCTCTTGTGTTTTTATATCTAGATTATATAGTGATGCTTCGTGGTTTGTTGGGAGGTCATTAAATGCAACTACATGGACTAAGCAGGGTTTCTTGGCAAGTTTTACACATTTATCTAGGGCTTGAAGAAATCTTTTTCTTGAACCAGGTTTCTTGAAATTTTCATAAGAACATGAAAATTCCAGGCCAGTCCTCTGTTTGATTATTGTTCCAGGCATCTTTTCTTCTGCTTGAATGATCTTGAATTTCTTCATGCCAAAGACATTTTTTAGAACAGTGTCTGAATGTATTGTTCCTGACATTAATACTAGAATCTTGTTCTTTTCTGAGAATTCAGAAAATCTTTTTTCTAGATTTATGGAAACAAGCCTAGCAAAAATATCTCTTTCTTCTAGTTCGAATAAAACATATGTTTCATTGAACAATTTTTCAAAAGTTCGTGCTACTTCATCAACATGATATGAATAATTCTCTTCATCACAATCTGAATTATCTACCAGATCAGCATCAATGAACAGCCTTAAGATATCATATATTTTGGTTTCTTTTAGCTTAACGATCTTCTGTTCTTCTATTAACGAATCTATTGTCGGATTGTTCAATAATGACCTTACGATCTGATTTAACTCTATAAGGGCTTTATTAGTTTTGTCATTATTTGTGAAAACATTTCCAAGTGCAATAAACAACTTATTTAGGTTTATTCTTTTTGCATTAGCCAGATTATCCAGGAATTCATCACATTCATCAATTATCTCTAGTTCTGTTGCTGGTTTCCTGTCCATAATTGTCTCTAGTTTGTATTTTTCAGAATTAAATATCAGTACGTCTGCATGAAGGTAGTCTAAAAATTGCTCATAATAAGGGCATCCTTTTTTTCTTTGATATATCCTGAAGTTTTTTCCTGACAGTCCCTCATAAGTTTTTTTCTTAGCTTCAAGATTAAGTTCAATTTCAACAGGCAATATTGGAGACCAGTATGGGCAAGCTATGGCTATTGATCTTCTTGTTATTTCTCGTGATGTCTTGAAATCATTCACATCAATCTTATTTTCAGGATTAAGTTCTTTGCTTTCAGATACTTTTCTTATGTAATCTATCAGGGCCTTGTAGTTCTTGTCTTTTATCTCTATTTTACAGGGCAATGCGCGATTATCACAGGAATCATCAATATCTAATTCATTTGGCTCTTCATCAAATTCTTCTAAAGTCTTGTTTTTTTCAGCTAGTTCTGGAAGCTCTGTTTCCTTAGAAAAAGGACATTTGTGGTTTTGTCTTCCAGTTATAACTCTTATCTTAAGCTTTTCATCATTTTTTTTCAGCAAATATTTTTTATTGGTATAATCTTGTTCATACTGCTTCTGTAAATTTTTTACTGGAACAACTATGCTTGTTTTTCCAAGGTCTTTTGCCAGATTTAGGGCTATTGCGCTTTTTCCAGTTCCACAAACGCCATGAACAAAAATAATCTTATTTCCTTCGTCAATTGATTTTTTTATTTCTGAAACTACATCCTCTTGAGATTTCCCATTAGAAAAGACTAATGGCTCCAGTTTTGTCTCTTTTTCACCTTTTTTTTCATGCAATGACCACATTTTTTTAATTGGTAGTTATGTATATGTAAATTTTTCAGCCACAACGTTGTGCCTTGCAAGGCATGGCTGAACTATCTATTACATTCAATGACATTATTAATTCAATTTTTATTTACAGATAAATATGCTTAAAAGGATTTCTATTGTTTCTTTCTCTTTATATCTTATGAGTTTTTTGAATATTCCCCATAAAACAATAATGCTTAAAAAACACGTTATTCTAAAATAAGATGACTGAACCAATAGATCTAGATAAGCAGAAGTTAAAGACTCTACTGCATATCATTAAGGGATTGGTAGATTCTTTTTTTGAGAGATATTTTGATCGTCATGAATCTGAAATTTTAAGATCTAGAATTCTTCTTGAGGCCTTATCTGGAACTTATGAAGGAACTGTTCCAGAAGTTGTTGATGACTTCTTTTGTTTAGGAATTCATGAGAGAATGCCGCCAAAACTCGAAGCTCTTATTGTTGAAAATGTTCGTAGAACATTAAATCCAGTTCCGAGCATGCGTCCATTTGAGATGGCTGCAAAGGATTTAATAGACAGTTTTAAGCTAACTGGTGATGCTACTTTGGATGGTGGTTTTTATGATAAGTTCAGATATATTGTTGAGCAACTTGGCAAATTAGATCCTGAAAAATTAGGAGAGAATTATGCTTTTTTATATGATTTAGGTTTTTTAATGACTGCTTGCTCTAGTCCTGGGACCACTTATCAGTGCATCTCTCCGAGATATTCTCTTGCTGAAAGGGTTGATACTGTAAGAAGATCTTTAGAGATGGAATCCATGATAAGTGGCTCTAGCAAACCTAATAATACTAGAATCTTGATTGATGTTTCAGATGAATATCTTAAAATCTGTGAAAAGTGTCCTTTCCAAAAATCATCTCAATCTTAGAGATTTTGTCAATAAATGAGAAGGATTATGCTGCTCTTGATCTTAGAACAAACATATGGGTTTTAGGATCATAACTTGCTTGTAAAGGATCAGCAATATCATGTAATCTTATGGATGTTATCTCAGTAGCAGGTACATACGTTCTTAATGTTGATCCCAATATTAAAAATTGATAATTTCCTCCTTTTATTGGGAGGATTCCTATAAGTTCTCCAATATTCACTGCTTGCCTATTTTGTCCAGAAGACTCTACGACAACTTTTTGATGCAACAGTTTTTCTCTGTCCCCTTGCTTCCTTAAATTATATTCAAGATTTATTTTAGGTATCATTTTTTGCTAAAATTTTATGATTTTTAAAGATTATTGCACTAGAGTTTAAGCCATTCAACTTCTTTTTCCTCAAGCTTTAGCTCTTTAGAAAAATTATTTATCTGTTCAGGTGTTTGTAGTGATAATTTTAGGAAATCAAATTCTTCATTTGCTCTTTTCTTTGAAACATGTATTTTTTTAGCAAGTTTTTCAATTATTGCTTGTCTTTGAGCTTGTTTTTGTTTTATCATCCAGATTTTAAGGATTCTTGAGGGCATTTTGTACTTGATAAGGGAAATTTTATCTGTTTTCTTGGAAATTGAGATTCCTTGAGTCACAAAGTCATAGATATATGCCAAGAATCTCCAGTGTTGCCTTCTTATTATCCTGCCTTTGTATAAATCTGCTAGACTTAACATTTCATAGGCTTTCTCAAGCTCATTTCCCTTGTATTCTAGAGGGAGATTTTCATCTATCCAGAGTATTATTTCATCTATATCGTGTTGTGTCAAATCAAAAGCCCCTCTTGAATTTCGTGTTTTGAATACTTTTTGCAGAGCATCAAATATTTTTATGTCTTTTTCACGATAGTCCATTGCTTCTACATCTTCTTTTAGAATTATTTTCTTATTTGCAGATAACACTTGTAAGTCATTGATGCATGCTCGCGCATCTTGTTTTGTCTTTAATGCGATTTCTTTCAATAATGATGGTTCGATTTCAATATTTTCTTTTTGTGATATTTTGTAGAGTATTTTTATCAGGTCTCCTACAGATAATGGATTCATTTCAATGTTCAGAGAACTTGATTTTATTTTCCTTAGTTTTTCATGCCAGGGGTCGATGCAAGTCATGATAATTGGATAAGAGGTTGTTTCAATCAATCTCAATAATTCTTGGATTCCTCCACGGTCTTCATGGCCTGAAATTCCTTCAAGTTCATCTATCAGAATTATTTTTCCTTTGCTGAATAAAGATTGTTGTTTTAGTGCATTTCCCACTATCAATTGTATCTGCTCTTTATTTCTGAAATCAGAGGCATTTAATTCAACTATTTCTAGGTTAAGTTCTTTGGCTATAGCATGCACTAAAGAGGTTTTGCCGCAACCAGGACTTCCATATAGTAAGACTGCTTTTTTTCTCTCTTTATCGAAATTCTTGATAAAATCAAGAATCTTTTTCTTTACTTCTTCCTGGCCTATAAATTCTTTGAGTGATTTGGGCCTGTATTTTTCTTGCCATGTCATTTTTTAGATTATGTTAAAATTTAATTTATTTAGATCATTAGCAATGTGGCACTGCTCCAAGCAACTTCTAATCGATGAACTTTGTGCTTAAATGCGACTGTTTAAGCATATCTATAATTTCCGGTTGTTATTTCTTTCCTATGAATGAAGCAAGCAGAGCTTCAAGTTGAACATAATCATCTGATCCTTCAACAATTCTAAATTCTATTTCTGCGGTTCTTTCTATTAATTTTATCTTTGCTTCTTCTGAAATCTTTAGGTTCCAGATTTCAGATTGGACTGATTTTACAATATCCAAGCCATTCAAACCTTGTTTTAGCATAACATCTAGGAGCTTATTTCTAGCATCAAGGAATTTTCCTTCTAAAGCCAATTCAAGAATCTCTTTTAATGATTCGGGCTTTACTTCTGAAACAACTTCGTAAATTGTTTTTTCATCTATGTTTTTTGTTAAAGAAGCTGATGCCTGAAGAATGTTTATAACTCGCCTTAAGTCTCCTCTTGTCATCTCATAGATGATCTTGATTGCCTTGTCATTTATCTTGAATTTCTCATTTTTTGATACTTGACTTATAAAACTCTCTATATCTTTTAGTTCTCTTGGCCTAAACTTAAAAACAGCGCATCTTGATTGTATTGGATCTATTATTTTACTTGAATTATTACAAGATAGTATAAACCTGCAAGTTGTTGTGAATTGTTCCATTGTTCTTCTCAATGCCTGTTGAGCTTCTTTTGTTAAAGCATCACATTCATCTAGCAATATAATCTTAAATGGAACTTCTCCTATTGCCCTGGTTCTGGCAAAACTCTTCACTTCTTGTCTTACAACATCGATTCCTCGGGCATCTGAGGCATTTAATTCAAGGAAATTTTCGTGCCATGAGTTTTGGAAGAGTTTCTTAGCTATAACTAGTGAAGTTGCGGTTTTTCCTGAACCAGCTGGTCCGGAAAATAATAAGTGAGGCATGTTTTTTGCTTCAAGAAATGCCTTTACTCGCTCAATTACATGAGAGTTTCCATATATGTCAGAAAAGTCCCTGGGCCTATATTTTTCAGACCATATTTCACTATCAATTTCTTCCTTATCCTTAACCATGTTCTAGAGAAATCGAGTTTTTTTATAAACCTTTTGTATACTATCCGAGTACTGGTGTCAGTTCTGGGAAAACTAAACCAGTTAAAAAGTCATCAAGATATCTTTTTTTATCCTTAGCTCTTCTTTTTGATGCTAGAAATGCCAACCAGCCTTGTGCCTCATATGCTGCGACACCACTTTCCCATGAACAGTGATCTCCAGCTCTATTTATATCCTCTCTTTTCATTGCTTTTCTTGTTGTGTCTCCTGTATAAAGGTAAGTATTACTAATATGTGGTTTGGTATTTCCCCAAGTTGTTAAAAGAAGTGTTCCTCCTCTTGATGAAAGAATAGCGTATCCCATACCGGTTTCTAAACGTATTCTAGGGCGAGTAGTAAATCCAGTTCCTTCACGGACACGTTCCCTTCTTAAGAGTTCTTGTTGTATAAATTCTGCCCTCTCTATGACTAGATCATATGGAATATGTTTTTCACCCTGTTTAATCATCCCATAAAGTTTTAGAATAACTCCTACACTTTCACACTCTAATAATGCAATCTTGTATACCTCTCTTGGAGGTCTTGTTGCTAGTCTGGCAGCATTTCCAGATACCTCTCCATATATCCTAACATCTTTTGGACTTAAATCTGAAATAATCATGGAATTATATTTTTCTATGGTTTTTAAGCATTATTGTAATAAAAAAGAAATCATTTTCGAACAATCACAAACCTTATATTAACAGGAGAGATAACTGCAGTTATCTGCCAGGGCATTATCTGGGCCTTGAAAACAGGTTCAGTTATTGGTTGTTGAGATCTTTGTGAGAATTTGCTTATTATGGCCTGAATCTCTCTTTCAGTAAGTTTTATTGATGTTTTTTCTGTTTTGTTTTTTCTGTTTATCTTTATCTGCATGCCAGGACCATCGCATTGGATTAGGGTTACATTTGGATCATTAACTACTGCATTCAATCTTCCGAAATCAAAGAAATTCTGCATTGGTGCCCTTAAAACTGGAACGTGTACTTGATAAGCTGGTGCTGTTGGAAGTGCTATTGCTCCAAGGTCTTTAGAATGCGAGAAGAACCCGGGCATAGGCGCTGGAGGCAGAATAGGTTTTTCTTCAAGGATTTGTATATCTTGTGCTTCTTGACTCAATGATTCTACAGAAGCGCGGACCTTATGGGGTCGTTTTTGCTTGTATTCATGATGTTTGATATTTTTTGGGTGCTTGTAAGTTTCAACAAGCTCTAGAAAGAATTCATTTACAAAAGTTTCTGGTATTAATTGTTCAGCCATCTTAATTAGGATTAAAATTAAAAGTTGAATTCGGGCAAGGGCTCTGGCTTAAATTCTTCACTAGACGATTCTTCTGACGAATCGTCTTTTTCAACTTGCACGTCTTCTTCTTGAGATTCTTCTTTAGTTTTCTTTTTTTCTTCTGGCTCTTCGGTTATGCTCGGTTTGTATCCTTCAACAAGGTCCTCTTTTTTACCTAGAGTCTCTTTTGTTGTCTTGTGCATCAATAATAAGCTTTTTGCGATGATTTTATTCTGTTCTATCAATTCATCCATCTTTGAACCAAGATTCCTAGATTCTGGATGTTCTTGGAAATTTTTTGCAGCTGTTTCAAACAAGTCGAGCATCGCCGTAACTTTTTTGTTTAATTCTTTTGTCTCATAACCTATGTTTGTTAGTGCTTCTTGTAGTGCAATAAAATTATCTAACAATAGCTTGCTTGTTTTGTCTTTAGAATCATCAGCTTTTGGTTTAGATTTTTTTGTGGTTATTTCAGTAACAGTGACTGTTTTCTTAACTGTCTTTCCTCTTTTTGCCATACTTCCTTATGTTAGAGTAATTTAAAAATATTGTGTTTAATGAAGAAGAAGCATTAATGCTAAACCTATTATAATAAAAATAAATTGAAGGATAGATTCTATTGCTTTTGATTTTTTATGCAATTCAGGAATTATGTCGGTCATGGCTATATAAATAAAACCACCTGCTGCGATCGGAATAAGAAAATCTAGAGAAACAGATCCGTAGATAAAATAACCTACTACTGCTCCTAGTAAGGCTGTCAGTGCAGTCAAAAAGTTGAACATCAGGGCATTTTTCTTTTTCATGCCCCCATGTAACAAGACTGCAAAATCCCCTATTTCTTGAGGAATTTCATGAATTAGGATTGCCAGGGTTGTTGTTATTCCTAAAGAAATATTTGTGAGATAGGAAGCTGATATAACTAAGCCATCTAAGAAATTGTGTAAGGAGTCTCCAACAAGGTTCGTATATGTTAGTGTCTTGACTGAATGTGCTTTGCATTCAGATTCGTGGCAGTGTCTCCAATTAAGGAACTTTTCAAGAATAAAGAATAGTATTATTCCTATTACTACAAAGATCATTGTATAAATATTAAATCCTGATTCTGGAATAAGATGAAAAAATGCGCTCCCTAATAGGGTCCCAGACGCTAGGGAAACAAACAAAATGAGAATCTTGTCAAGCAACTTTTGTTTTAATGAGATGAAAATTATGCCGATTAAGGAGATTAAGCTGATTATTATTACTGATATTAAAATATAAATTATCGCAGGTGTCATGGAAATTGATTTATTTGATTAAGTTTATAAATTATGTCTTTCTAGTTTTATTATGCGGGGGTGTCGGAGTGGTCAAACGAGCAGGAAACCTCTAACATACAGTTTAGGTTTGCTAAACTCAGAGTTTTGGTTTGCTAAACTTAAGACCTTCTGACTGCCTAAGCAAATTTTGCAGTAAGATGTGAAATCCTGTGGCTTAGTGCCTACGCAGGTTCGATCCCTGTCCCCCGCATCTTTCTGATTCGAACCTTTTATTGGAAAGAATTAAAAAGCCCAAAATAATTTGTTTTTGTGGTGATGGTTTACAGATACCTTATTCTGAATAAATAAAATGAATGAAGAAAGCAGATTAGTTTCGTTAGTTGATTTGAATGTAGCTGCTGATATCCTATTGAGACAATTTGATGCTGAAAGACTTTTGACACATGATGATTTAGCAAAAAGAGTTGGAGATGAAACTGTACTTGAATACGAAGTAAC
>Ga0233421_10000902_pt1 | contig 11338 bp, 11 predicted proteins | sample Watercolumn_Mata_3_FD_182725 | JGI IMG/M metagenome (GOLD analysis project Ga0233421, IMG submission 182725) | Freshwater microbial communities from Lake Matano, South Sulawesi, Indonesia - Watercolumn_Matano_2014_107_MG | ecosystem: Environmental > Aquatic > Freshwater > Lake | place... | reverse complement strand
GATATAAAGCCATTTCTGCTTTGATTAGCGCGCGGTTAAAAAAGAAGATGTCCCAAACAAAACTGGCTCAAATTGCCGGGGTTCACCAATCAGCCATTGCTCGCTTGGAGTCTGGCAACGCTAACCCCACCGTAGATTTTCTTGCCCGTTTGGCCACGGCCATGAACAGCCAATTGGTGGTACGCTTCGCTTAAAAATCACTCCGTCGTCACTCCATCAAACTCCGGACTATTGCCTTCGGCTTCCGCTTTAGTGGCCCGAACCACTTTGTCTTGGTGGTGGGCGGGGCTGTAAAGGGTGTAAAGTTTTAATTCGTCAGTCACGGAAGTGTTGATAATGTTGTGTTCTGCTCCAGCCGGAACAATAATCACATCCCCATCTTTAAGCAAATATTCGTTGCCGTCAATTACGCATTTCCCCGAGCCGACCTCAAAGCGAAAAAATTGATCGTTATCCGGGTGAACCTCCATCCCAATTTCTTCGTTAGGAGCCAGGCTCATCAAAACTAACTGGCTGTATTTGCCGGTGTACAAAACTTGGCGAAAATTTTTATTTGTCTTGGTAGCAGTATCAATATCCGTGTGAAATCCTTTCATAATTTATCACCCCCTGCCTCACCGAAGTCCCTTGTGAACAAAGGCGGGCCCTGCCTCGCCGAAGTCCCTTGTGGACGAAGGCGGGTCCTGCTTCGCCAAAGGCGGGTTCAGCCTCGCCAAAGGCGGGCTACTTATAATTTTTAATTTCCTTGGCCATGTTGGCGGCAAAAGAAACAATTTCTTCGGCCGTCATGGGATTGCCCTCATTTCTTTTGATAGACAAAAACTTTTCGTCTCCAAAAACTAAATATAACGAATTTAACACTTTATTTTCTTGCCAAACGGCTAAATTTCTCATGGGAATTGAAGGGAGTTCTTCGGCGGTTCGGCCCATTCGTTCTTGCCCCGTTTTTTGGTTGGCAATTTTTAAATATTCAAAAACCAACATGACATAATCTTTATCATTAAGATAATAAGTGCAGTTAAACAGCCGGTCGTTATCCGGTTTTTTAATACTTGTCACTGGTTTGCCTAGCGCGTTTTGGACAAATTCTTTGGTAAACTGACCACAAATATCTTCAATGACATAATAGCTCTTGTCTTGCCGGCTTGGCTCTCCCGGGTACTCCACAAAACAATTAGCCAACCTTTTGCCTTTGTCCCCATAATTGGGCAAGTCCACTTCCCCCGGTTGACATTTCCCCGCAGGGGAGTTGCCTACCTTTTCATTTGTAACCAAACTTGGATTATTGCTCGTATTTGTAGTTTTATTTGTAGCTAAAAAGGCTAGCACCCCACCAGCAATAAGTAGAAGTAAAACCCCTGCGCCAATAATTCCAAATTTCTTCACCAAGTTATTCTAACTTCATTTCAAACTTTTAGCAACCATTGTTTTCCCGTAATCCAGCTCGCAAAGTTTATAATAGAGAGCCACTATTTTTAAATAGGCCAAACTACCGAAACCATAAACTTTGAACAAAAACAAAGTCCTTTTGATCATTTTCTCATCAATCAGTTTGGGGTCGTTTCTATACGAAAGATACGTGCCGGCCATATTGACAGTTTCTTTATTAATCTTTACCGGAGCAAATTTTACCAACAGTTCAAATTTCATTTTTTAACTCAAAAACCCTCAATGACTTTTTGTGTGTCATCCATATCTCCAGCTTACTCCCCATGGCCTATAAAGGCAAATTGAAAAATCAATTATTGACGGGTAAAAATTTATTACCAGAGATAGCTACTTGAATTGTATCAACAGCTCCAACTTTATTTTTCTTGGCGTACATACTGGAAAGCATAAAAAACGGTAATTTGTCCATTTCAACATAATTAAACATCTGGTAATTTGCTCGTTGTGCTTTCGCGGACAAAATATAATGCTTCAGGTTTTTTCTGGGAATAAAGGGGTAAAAGCGTATTTCGTGGCACGTACATCCTTGTTCTTCCCACTCGAAATAAACAAAAAGTGGGGGCATAAGGAAACCAGCTTTAAGGACTTTTTCTAAGATTGCCCATCCTGCTCCAAATATCTGGTTTTTTGGTTTTGCCTTATTTGTTTTTACTTGGGCTCGGAAGGAACAACCTTCGCATTGAACATCGAATAATGGGTAGTTGGGCGGTAAAACCATGAGTTTCTTGCCACAATTTGGACAAGGAACTCGCCTTGCTACTTCATTTTCCCCATAATCACCCGATTGTTTATTGTTCATAATTTACATGCCGCCTTTTTTGCCAGTTGTATAACTTATTTACAAATGCTTATAATGATTTATATCATAAAAACCTATGGTTAACAATAGATTTTTGACAGTTAAACAGGTAACTGAGCTCCTTCAAGTTCATTGGCAGACAGTACTTAATTACATAAAATCTGAAAAGCTAAAGGCAGTCAAGTTGGGAAAAGGATATAGGATATCTCAGCATGCATTAGATAAATTTATTAAAGACAACCAAGCAATATGAGACCTCTTATTAAATGGCCGGGGGGGAAATCTAGAGAATACCAAAACATCAAAAACATTATTCCTAAAGATATTTCTGTTTACATTGAACCATTCTTTGGAGGGGGAGGAATATATTTTAACCTTGAGCCCAAAAGGGCAATTATCAATGATATTAACGAAAATTTGATGACCCTCTACCGTTTTATAAAAGAGGGGAGCCTTTCCTTTAAGGAGTGTTTAGAAAAAATTGCTGATGATTGGGACAGCCTTTCAATTATTAGCAAAACTGTCCATAGTGACATTAAAAAATATAAAAGCAATATTAGTGAAAGACTCATAAAAGAGGAGGTCGAAAAATTAAGTAGAAACGAGAGCCTTCCAAAATTAATAAATGGTCAAGAAAAATTTTGGGTGCTTCTTTCTGAAGGTTTAGTTAACAAACTTCATCGTATTGTTGGATTAGAAATTAAGAGCGGGGTTTTTAACGATAGAGATTTCTATGATCAAATTGTCGCTGTTACTAAAGGTGCTTACTATTATTATCTTAGGGATAAATTTGTTCCATCAAATAAAGAGGAAGAGGTTGCACAATTTTATTTCATCAGAGAATTCTGTTATGGGTCAATGTTTAGGTTTAATAATGATGGTAAATTTAATGTTCCGTATGGAGGAGCGTCATATAACGACAAGGGCTTTCATACAAAAGTTGCCGAGGCTTTTTCTACTCCTGTAAAAACTATCCTAAAAAGCACTGATATTTATTGCTTAGACTTTAGAGAATTTTTCAAAACAATTGCCTCCCAGATAAACGAAAGAGGATTTTGTTTCTTCGACCCGCCCTATGATACGGTTTTTTCTGAATATGACAAACAATCATTTGGAAAGAAAGATCAAGAAGATTTGGCCAAATTGTTTGGTAAATTAAAGTGCCGTAGTTTGATGGTGATCAAAAAAACTGATTTCATAGCCGAAATTTATAAAGAACAGCAAAGGATAAATCCAAACATAACAATTAATGAGTACGACAAAAATTATTCTTACAACGTGCGTGGGAGAAACGAAAGAGAGGTGACCCATCTGCTAATCTTAAACTTTAAATCGGCTTGTTTGAAGAAAAATGTTTAACTATCTCTTCAAGTGTATCTTTTAAATAATGTGCGTGCTTTAAGTATGAATTTTTTACAATTTCGTACCCGTCTGGGGAATTGCAAAAAAAGTTCCAGAAATCTCTTCCAATTTTAATTTCTTCTTCGCAAAAAAATTGTCTCACTCTTCCCTGTGTCCACGTAGCTTCTTCCCCGTTCTTATTATAGGCTGTGCAAAAAAAGATACTGACTCTGTCGGTGGGTTTAATTTCATTACTGTTACGCAACAAAACATATTGTTTTAACAAAGACTCTTTTTCTGCCTGTGCTTTCTTATTATCTAGATCGCCCCCAATTTTTAGTTCAATGAGATATTTTTTGGTATGATCAGATTTCAAGGTTAAATAGTAGTCTGATTTGTGACCCTTAACCATTTTTTCATTCCCTTGTCCAAAATAAATAGTTTCAATATCATTTTTTTCGGGAAGCTTGATGTGGTTTTCGTATTTGTCTAAAAGGTTAGCTATTGCATCAACCGATTTTTTAGATATATAACCTTCAATTTTGTTATTCACTTTGAAGTTATTTTCCGCGATTAGTTTTGCAATTTTTTCAAGTCTATTTCCTAGGGAGCTATCAAGCGATCTCATTAATGTTGAATAGGTGGCAATCTCATTTCCGAGAGCAGCAATAAAAATATTGTTTTTCTTGTTCAAAATATTTCTTTCCTTCTTTGCCTTACCCACACAGTAATCATTTCTAAAGGTGCTTGCGAAGTCTTTTATCTCCGCTTCAATAATCAGATCAATATATCTCAAGTCCCGACTCATGAACCCATTCTACTTAAAAATAATCTAAAATGAAATAGATGGATAATACTTTTATCCTTGGAGATGCACTAACCAATGTTAAAAAATTGCCAGACAAATCTATTGATTTGGTGCTTACTGACCCGCCATATGATATTAGTAAATATTCAACAGGAAACATCTACCTTCCCGGGAGAAAACCTCTAAATAACGATATTGCAAGGTGGGACAAATCAATCCCAATAGATCAGTATGTTAAAGAGTTTCGTCGAATACTTTCTCCCAAGGGCAACTTGTTTGTGTTTACGAGTTACAACCTCTTCGGTAAGTGGCACGAACAATTAGATCCATTATTTGACACTTGTAATTTTTTGATCTGGCATAAATTAAATCCTCCTCCAAGAATTTTCAAAAATAGTTTCTTGCATAGCTGTGAAATGGTTATTTGCGCATGGGACAAAGGTCACACTTGGAATTTCACCGATCAACAAAAAATGCATAATTTTTTTCAAAGTTTCATTTGTATGAGGCCAGAACGGTTAGAACATCCTACCCAAAAACCGGTAAGCATAATGACACACATTATTAAAATTGCCTCAAACCCGGGAGATGTTGTCCTAGATTGTTTCGCCGGAACAGCTACTGTGGGGGTTGCCTCATTGCTGAATAAAAGAAAATATTTTCTGGTAGAGAACAACCCTGAATATTACAAAATAGCTTTCGCGAGGATGGAAAGAGCAAAAAAGCGACTAGGTTTAGTATAATTTAAACTTCTCTTCCGTGTCGGAAAAAACTGGCAGGAGTTTATTACCCACACACCTTCGCTCTTACAAACCCCGCTTTTTGTGCCTCGGACTCGGTACAAAACCATTGGTCCCCGCGCCAAAGATCAACAACCACATTGTCATAGCGGGGACCGCAGTTGGCGGGATAATAAATTTTATCTCCAAAAGTGTCATTAATATTGGCTTTTATGGCACATTTTTTGTTGGGAGGAATTGTTTGGGTACATTTTTCGCTATAAATTCCCAGTTTGTTTTTTCGAGCGTTCTCCCCACTTTCCTTCATTGTTTTTGTATTTTGCGAATCCGAGCTATCAAAGGCTACCCAACCAGACGCAATCATTTGGTTATTAATTGACCGCCCGTCCGAATACACGTCTGCTACCAACCTGCGAAAAATATCATTGGCCGTAGGAGAAATTTTTACTTTCTTATTCAGAATTAATTTTTCTAGGTAACTTTTGGCTTCGCTTGCTCCGCAAAATCCTGCTTCAGGAGCATCAGCTCCAAGAATTCTTATCTGTGCGCCAGCATCAGTTTCAAAAGTGTCTCCATCAATTACTCTTGTCACTGTGTAGTAATTTTTATTTTCCGTATTAATTTTGTCTACCACTAAAAAGATGTTCAAAACAAACGAAGCCACAATGACCAGTACTCCAAGTATTCTTATCACTCCTTAACAATACCAAAACTACTCTTTCAAAACATCTTCCCTCTCCAAACCCTGCCTTTTGGACTTCGAGTTTCTTTACGCGGTTGAAAAAATCAGGGATTTATTTAGAGGCTACTAACAACATCCCGGGTAATAAATATGCGTTTTTCTCCGCCAGCGTTTTTCTTTTTTTCCCACTTTTTCTGCAGGGGCTTGATCGGCCCGAAGAAACAATGGTTTTGTCCGGCCATTCCAAATCACCACTTCCAAGCTTGGCAATTCATCACCTCTAAACTTCAGGCAACCAACGGCTCTTCCGCCGCCCGACAGCCAAAAGTCATTCGGTAAAGACGACCCCGAGAATCACTATTGCAGGCTCGCACTTTTTGGCCTTGTTTTGCCAAAATAGCATCGGCCGCGTGACCCGAGTCTGGGAAAAATTTAACAACCCCATCAGTTACCACCACCCGCGCGTCCCGCTCAAAACAAAGATATTGATCTTTACCATCAATCCGTTCTTCGAAAGTAATTTTAGGCATTCTTGAAGGATTATACCGTATCGAGGCCCTAAATAATTAGTGATACAACCCCGGAAAATCGTTGGGGTCAAAGTGATGGGCGCGAACTTCGGCTTTAATTTTTTTAATTTGGTCGGTTACTGCCTTCCATTCCTCTTCGTTCCCATTCTCCCTAGCAATTCTTTTTTGTTCTTCCATTGAAGATATCCGGTCAGCCAAATCCCCGGCAATTTCTTGTTGCGTCGGTTCACGACCCAAAACTTTTTTTAGCACATCCGTAAATTCCATTTTTATATTTTACCCCTAAAAACTCTCCTCCACCACAACCTCCTTTTTCTTTTGGGTGTTTTTAACCAGAAAATTATTAGAGGGATTGGGGCTAAGAAAACTAGCCACCAGAAAGCGAAAATAATTTTTGTTTTTGAATTGGCCGAGGGTGTTGTTGGCGCGGGGATGGAAACAGGAATAATTTCTTGGTCTTCACAGGGCAGTTTTAAAACTGACCCCACTTTTAATTTGGTTTCTATTTCCGGATACTGCGAGAAATTTTTCTCCAAAATTTAATAATTATTCTTGGGGCGGGTCGATTGTTTAACACCCTTGTTCGTAAAAATTCCAAACACCCCCTTGGTCTTTCGAAGCCTGGGGCGAAGGAGACAACCGCTCGGAGCCGTTGTTTAAAAATATTTTAGATAGCATTGGCCTATGACTGGGAAAGCCTGGAGGCTATTATTGTCCACCACCGCCTCAAAAATCTCTTTCTGGTTCTAATAGGAATTTTTTGAAAAACGAAAATTCCGGCTAGCATGATACCGGTGGCGGGTAAAAAGATCCAGACAGGCCAGGAACTTTTCTTTTGGTCAAAAGTTAAAACCACATAACTGTTTTCGGATAAGGTTATTTTTTGCTCAAGAACCTGACCCTGATAAGCAACTTTTATTAGGTAGTCGTTTTTATCAAGATCAGGGAATCGAGCAATGCCAGATTCGTTAGTTACAGCGGTAAGATCGCCCAAATTTACTTTGATGTTGGGCAGAGCTTGGTTGTTAACCATTACTTTTACGGCTAGAGAATATCTTTGGGTAATTTCTTCTTCGCAGGGGAGAGCCAGGACGGTCCCCACTTTTAGCGGCGTGGCCAAATCCGGGTTTTTCTTTAAGATTTTTGGGTACAACGACCCATCACCCAAAAGATTTTGGGCAATGGTCCAAAGGGTGTCGTTGGGCAAAACGGTGTAAACACAGGCTTTTGGCGGATCGTGACCGATAATAAACTGACGGGCGGGGGTTACCGTGGTGACGATAGTTTTACTGTTTGACCAGTCTCCCGTAGCACAACCGTTACCGGCCCGGACCTTGAATGTATATTGAGAATTTGGGATGAGGAAATTAATGGTAATTTTTACCACTCCGTCGGTTTGGGTTGACTTAAAAGTTCCACTATGTTCATTAAAACTAACTACATATTCAGACACCGGCTTTATGGGGGTAAAGTAGAGGGTTGCAAAATCAGAACCGGTATCAATTTGGAAAAGATCAGGTGCCCCGACGGGTTTTTGGTCCGCGCAGCCGGGAGCGGAATGGGTAGAACTGGTTGTCAAGACAATCTCAGAAGTTGCCGGGGCGGAAATAATGTAATTAGCCGTTAAGACCACGCTTTCGTTTCCGGCGCTGTCAACCGCCAGAGCTTTAATGGTTGACGAGAGACTAATGACGATGGCCCCAGAATATAAAGTTGAACCAGTGGTAGGATCAGAGCTGTCGGTCGTATAGTAAATAGCGCTGCTGCCGGAAGATGATAGCAGGACGGATTGAGTAGAAGTGTAGGTTCCTGCGGCAGGGGTGGCTGTTGGAGCTTCTGGAGCCGTAGTGTCGATAACAAGGTTTTTATTAATAGCCAAAGAAGTGGCGGGGGTAAAGTTGCTTAATTGGTTACTTGATTGATCAGCAATCGTGCCGGAAATGGTGGCGTCTAAATCTGCCGAGGTGTCCCCAGACTGGACAGTATAATTGCAGGTTCCCGTTGAAGAATTGGTAACGGTAAAGGTGCAGGTTTGACCGGTATTTAAAGTGACGGTAACATTGCCCGTGGAAGTAACTGCTTCTGAAAAGGTAACGTCAATATCAATAATTTCCCCGGCCTTATAATTGCCATTAGCTTTGTCTGAGGAAACGGAAGTAATAGTGGGGGCAGTGCTGTCGATGGTTTGTAGACTTAATTTAAGCTGCGGCTTGGAGGAAGAGGTGCTGCCGCCGGTAAAAACATTTGTTTGGTCAGAACTATCTGACTTAGCCGTCCGGTAACCATTGGTGGAAGAATAATAGCGGACTGTGCCGGTTTGGGCATACCAGGTTGTTAGGCTAAAAGCAGTATCAACTACCAAATTGTCTGTGCCGTTCCAGGTAAACGGAGTGCTAAGGGTCAGCATCTGAAAATCTCCCGCCACAGGAGTATAGCTGGCAGTTGAATAAACCGTCGTCATCCCTGTGGCCGATTGCCAATTGGTCACATCCGCATCCGAGGTGTGTTTCATTCTAATAATAAAATTGGGTAAAGAATAAGAAGGCACCGAAGCAATATAAAAACCAACTTGGGTAATATAAACTGGGCCCGTTGCTCCAGCAGTATTTAATTCTGTTCTCGTATAAACCGACTGGCCGTGCAAACTGCGGTACCAGATATTTACCGGCGCGCCCTCGGAAGATCCGGTGGTAGAAGTGCCCGAACCAATGGTAACGGTTGAGGGTGCAGCGGCGGTGGTTTGAGATTTTGGATTATTAGTTCCGGTATCCGGCAAATAATTTCTTGTGCTTCCACTTTCATTGTATTCAAAAACTTGAACCATGTAGTCTGTAGCAGAGGTTAAACCCGTAACCGTAACCGAAGTTCCGGTGGAATTGTAGACGCAATACCAACCCGTTGAACCAATTTGCGTTCCCGAACCAAAGGCAGTATTAGCTGTATAGCCGGTGTCATCAACTGGTGTGGCCGTCCCGGTGTTGGCTTGTTTAATGAATACGGCCCGTTTTTCGCCGTTGCCGTTAGTCCACGAAACCGTCATTTGAACATTAGTTATCGAACTAAAGGTAACTGCGGTTGCTTGGGTAGTGGGTTGAGTGACAATGGCTGTTGCTTGGGACAAAGGATTATTTGTCCCGGTATTGGGGTTGTAATTATAAGTAGATCCGCTGGAATTATATTCAAAAACTTGAAAAATATAATCTGTCGCGGCAGTAAGTCCGGTAACGGCAACACTTGTTCCCGTTCCTTTGTAAACGGCGTACCAGCCAGAAGAACTGATTTGGGTGCCGGAGCCAAAAGTAGCGCTGGCTGTATAGTTGGTGTTATCCACCGGCGTTGCCGTGCCAGTATTGGCTTGTTTGGCAAAGACAATTCTGTTTTCTCCGTTACCGTTACTCCAGCCAACGATCATGGAAGTGTAAGCAACCGAGGAAAAGGTTAAGTTTGTGGCTTGGGATGACGGCTCGGAAACTGTCGCCGTTGCCTGAACTTTGGGATTATCCGTCGCCGAGTCAGTAAAATAGGTTTCGATCCCCGCCGAGCCGTTATACTCAAAAACTTGGAAAATATAACTTGTTCCGGCTGTTAGTCCGGTAACCGTAACCGAGGTTCCGGTGGAATTATAAATTGCATACCAACCAGAGGAGCTAATTTGTGTACCGGAACCAAACGCGGTGTTAGCAGTGTAAGTGGTGTTATCTATTGGCACGGCTGTTCCCGAACTGGCCGCTTTGGCAAAAACCACCCGCTTTTCTCCGTTGCCATTGGTCCAGCCAACCGTCATTTGGGCGTATTGCACTGAAGAAAAAGTTAAATTGTAAGTTTGAACGGTCGGCCGGTTAATAGCTGTTGTGGCCTGAACCTTGGGATTATTGGTCCCCGTATTCGGATTATAATTTTCGTACCCCGGCCCGCCGTTGTATTCAAAAACTTGAGCAATATAGTCTGTGGAGGGATTAAGACCGGTAACAGTGACAGAAGTTCCCGTAGAATTATAAACGCAATACCAACCGCTGGTTCCAATCTGTGTTCCTGACCCAAACGCGGTATTGGCGGTGTAAGTAGTGGCGTCCACTGGCGTAGCTGTGCCACTGTTTGCCTGTTTCACAAAAACGGCCCGGTAACTACCATTACCGCTAGTCCACCCAATAGTCATTTGGCCATATGACACCGACGAAAAAGTAATTTCTGACGCTTGGGTTGTTGGTTGGTCAAAAGATAAAACTCCGCCGTACTCGTAAGCGCCAATATCTGTACTTCCATTGCGACCCGCCGCCCGTTGGTCAAAAGAGGGGATACTGATACCGCCGTTGGCGCTGGTACTGCCATTATTAACCGAAATTCCCGCTCCATTGGTAATGGCCAAAGTTTGTGTCCCATTAAAAGTGCTATTATCTGCCAAAGCGCTGTCAAGATATAAACTGCCCGACCCGCCAGAGGCACGGGTAAAAGTTCCGTCCAGACTGGCGCCTTCGGCCGCGTCTACCCACGAAGTACTGTTTAAATTCATGTGGGTGTTAGAGTTAGAACCAACAATATTGTAGCCGTTGTCTGTTAGCGTCCCGCTACCTTTGTAAACATCATAATACCAAGTGGTTAGAGGCGAGCCGCCACGCAAGTTTCCAGAAATTATGGAATTTTTAATGATTAAACCGGTATCTATTCGTGGATAGTACCAAATGCCCGACCCTCCGGCGGTACCGACGGCAATATTATTGTAGGCAATGGTGGAGTTGGTAATGGTTCCGCCCGATCCTCTAAAGGCCACGCCGCCACCGCCGATTGTAGCCACGGTGTAAGTAATACTGTTATAAGCAATTGTGGAATTGGTAATATTGGCCGTTCCCGTGCCACTGGAATAGTAACCGGTGTGAATGCCCCCGCCCTGATAAACGGCTTGATTATTATTGATCGTGCTGTTGGTCAAATTTAATGTCCCATCGGCTACCTCAATACCACCACCAGAATCTCCGGAAACATTGTAAGAAA
>Ga0233421_10000899_pt1 | contig 11368 bp, 8 predicted proteins | sample Watercolumn_Mata_3_FD_182725 | JGI IMG/M metagenome (GOLD analysis project Ga0233421, IMG submission 182725) | Freshwater microbial communities from Lake Matano, South Sulawesi, Indonesia - Watercolumn_Matano_2014_107_MG | ecosystem: Environmental > Aquatic > Freshwater > Lake | place... | reverse complement strand
AATGTACGCGATCGTCGGATTGTTCAACGCAGGAATGTCGTAATCCAGCAGGTTGAACATTTGAATCACAAGGGATATGCATCGAAACCTCCTTGATTCAGCAGGTAAAAGGCAGTCGGCACAAAGCAGAGACCCGATTACTGCCTACCGCTTGGTGCTGTCTGCCTTTTGACATTTCCGGCAGCGACCAAAAATCGCAAAATGATCCAGATCGGGACTAAAGGCGTACTCTTCGCGCAGCTTTCTCTCGACGGGCGCAAACACGCTTGCGTCCACTTGGATCATTTTGCCACACTCACGGCAGACCAGGTGATGATGATGCGGATCGCGGTGAATTTCGTACGTTACACAGCCACGTCCAAAATCGGTCGGATTGACGAAACTCGTCCGGACCAGCAAGTCGAGTGTCCGGTACACCGCCGATTTGTTGAGGGAGGTGTAACGCTTGCGGACGCGCGCGATGATCTCGTCGGCGGTTATGTGTCCATCGCTCTCACAAATGGCCTGGAGGATCATTTCACGCTGAGGAGTCCGGCGATATCCGGTTTGTTTCAGGTTCTTGAGAAATTCGGTCGGCTGCACATTGACTCCCAATTGCAACTAGTTGCAATTAGGAATATAGCCGCTAAGGGAGGATTTGTCAATGGGGGGAGTGGCGCTGGCACGCCATTAGGGGCGCCCCCACGTGATCGCCCGTAGACGTGCGGGGTCGCAATGACTGAAACGATTACGGTGGTTCCGTACTCAGTCTCTGATGATCTTCAAGAATGGCTCGACCAGGTTCGGATCAAAGTGTTTGCCGGTTTGCTGGCGTAAATAGTCACGGGCTTGCCCCGCCGACCAAGGTGGGCGATACGCCCGCTCGGAACGCAGCGCATCCCACACATCCACCAGCGCAAAGACCCGCGCGGCAAGCGGGATACCTTCGCCACTCAAACCGCGCGGGTAACCGGTGCCATCCCACTTTTCGTGATGGCAGTAGGGAATGTCGAGCGCGGCGTGCAAATAGGAGATCGGTTTGAGCAAGTCGAGGGCGAAGACAGGGTGGCGGCGCATGATCACCCATTCCTCATCCGTCAGTGCGGCGGGCTTGCGCAGAATGTGATCGGGCACGCCAATCTTGCCGATGTCGTGCAGCAGCGCGCCCCGGCGGATGTGAATCAGGTCGCCTTCCGAAACGCCGACCCCGCGCGCCAATGCTTCGGTCAGTTCGACGACACGGTGGGCGTGCTCCTCTGTCTCTTCATCGCGCAAATCGAGCGCGCGCCCCCACCCTTCGATCGTCGCATCGTACGAGAGCATTAGATTCGAGTGGGCGTGCTGCAAGTCCTCGTACAGTTGCGCGTTCTCAATCGCGATCACGGCTTGCCCTGCCAGCATCTCGAGGAAATTCTGCCACTCGGCGTCCGCCCGGAGCGGTGTCCGATGGAAAACCTCCAGCACCCCTTTGATTCTGCCTTTGGCGATGAGCGGCACGCCGACATAGGAGACAAATCCCTCGCTCGCCGGGGCTGGGGCTGGCTGGCGTTCGACCACGCGCGCCAGGTTGCGGACAACCACCGCGCGCCGTTCGAGCGCGGCGACACCCGCATACCCCTCCCCGAGCCGCCACAACCGGCGCTCGCTGCTCTTGTTGCGAAAACCGCGCCCCGCCGCATAGTCGAGAGTCTGGAACGCCGGGTTGTACAGCAGAAGGTCGGCGGCATCCACACGCAGCTGCGCCATGATTTGATCCAGGAGCACGTTCAGCGTAAAGCGCAGATCGAGACTGGCGCTGATCGTTTGGTCTACCGTCCGCAGCGCGACGAGATATTGCAGATGCTGTTCCGTTTTTTCATGCAAAGCCGCGCGGTGGAGCGCGTTTCCGGCGATGTCGGCAATCGCCGTCAGAATGCCCAGTTCTTCCGGCAGAATTGGCGTCACGCGTCCGATGGTTAACGCGCCCACGACGTTACTTTGCACGATCAGGGGCACCATCGCCAGCGCCTTCAGATAACTGATCTGGTCGAGCCAATAGTAATACGGATCCGTGGGCAGATCATTCGTCACGTACGGGCGCGCCGTCTCAAACACGCGTCCGCTGACCCCTTTGCCCGGCGGCACGCGGAATTCCGGATCGCCGGACCAGATCCCGCAGCCCAACTCGACCACGCCTTCGCCGGTCGCCGGATCGCGTGTAACGATGGACGCCGCGTCCGCGTTCAAGAGGGCTTGCGTCTGAGTGAGAATCACCGGCAGCATTTCGCTGCGCGTTGGCGCCGTGCGCAGCGCCGCGCTCACGGCGGCGACGGCGAGCAATTCGCGTTCGCGCTGCTTGCGTTCGGTAATGTCCGTCAGCGTCCCTTCAAAGTACATGACGTTCCCCCGCGCGTCCCGCACGCTCCGGGCATTATCCAGCGCGACCACCTGCCGACCATCTTTACGCTTGAGAATGACCTCGACATTCCTCATCTCTCCAGTGTGCGCCATCTGAGCAATAATCGGCGTGCGCGCGGCAGGGTCGGCGTACAACACCGCGGCAATGTCAACCGCCAGCAATTCCTCCACCGAGGAATAACCTAACAGACGCACCAAGGCAGGATTCGCCGCCAGGATCTGACCATCCGGCGTGGTTCGGTACACTGCATCGGGGACATGCTCAAACAGACTACGATAACTCATCTCTGCCGCGCGCTGCGCCTGCTCGGCGTGTTTGCGTTTCTCCTCGACGGCGATCGCCGAGGCAATGACACTCATGACTTGATGGTCTTCGGCGCTTGGCTCAACATCCCGTTGATAGACGACGCACAGCGAGCCGACGATTTCATCACCCAGTTTGACGGCGCGTCCGACGTACGTCTGCAGGTTGTACGGCAGAACATTGGGGTCGGTGTGGGCATACGGCGTCACGGGCAGATCGCGCACGACGAGGACTTGGTCACGCGCGGATTGAATCACGTCGTAGCAGAGATGCCCTTCGGGTTTGTCGACCGGATTGTAGCCGGGGGGCGTGTGCCATTGTCCCCACGAGCAGAGGAGTCCTTGATCCAGCCGGTTGTACAGCGCGCAATCCGCCTGCAGCAATTCACCGCACAGCGCGGTCAGGCGATTGATGTTTTCCAGCACATCGGGTCCAAAATGCAAAAAACACTCGGCAAGCCTGGAGACGCGTTGTTCCGCGCGCTGACGTTCGTCCAATTCGGTTCGCAAAGACACCAGTAATTCGCGATTCTCGCTGCTGAGGCGTTGCTTGTGCAGCGCCTGGTCGAGCGTGGCGAGCAGTTCGTCCACGTTGATCGGCTTGACGAAATAGTGGTATGCGCCGCGGGACAGCGCCTGGATCGCAGTCTCCAGCGTTGCATGCCCGGTGACGATGAGGGCTTCCAAATCGGGCTGCCGCGCCTTGAGTTGCGCAAGCAGTTCGGTGCCGGTGGTGTCAGGTAGGCGGATGTCGAGGAGCGCGAGGTTGAACGCGCGCGCCTCCGCCAACGCGAGCGCGGTCTTGCCATCCGGCGCGGCGACCGGCTGATAATTCTTTTTCGCCAGAATCATTTCGAGGGTCCGCCGAATTCCCTCATCATCGTCAACAATGAGGATGCTGGGTTGATCATTCATCTAAGAACCTCAGAACCTGACGAAGGACAAACGACAAAAGGCGAAGGCACCTCTCTTTCGTCATTCGTCCTTGGTCATTCGTCCGCAAGGTCATCGTTTTTTCTGCTTGCCCTGTTCGATCTCTTCCACATGGCTTTTTCGATCAAATCCAGCAAGCGCTCTAGATCCAAGGGGTTGTTCAGTACCGCGAGCGCGCCTTCGCGCAGCGCCTCCAGAGTGCGATCCTCGACCGAATACCCAGTCATCATAATCGCGGCGAGATCGGGCTGGATCGCCTTGAGCCGTTTGTACGTTTCCACGCCATCCATTCCTGGCATCTTGATGTCCAGCGGCGCGATGTCGAACGGGTTGTGTTCGGCTTGGTGGATCGCCGCCGCTCCGTCGTTCGCCACGTTCACCGAAAACCCCTGGCGCTTCAAGATGAGCGCAGTGGAGCGCGCCAAATCCGTGTCATCGTCCACGATGATCGCGCGCGTCTTTCCTCTTGCAGAGACGTGGTTCATGTTGAACCTCCGGTACCAGGCAAATAGACAACGAACGTAGTGCCCTTGCCTATCTGGCTGCTGACTTGGATCCTCCCCTTGTGCCCTTCGACGAGCAATTTACAGAGCGCGAGCCCCAAACCCAACCCGCGCGCCTTGGTGCTGAACATCGGTTGGAAGATTCTGTCCATCAGATCCGGCGCGATCCCGCCGCCGGTATCGCTGAACGAAACGACGCCGCCCTCCGTCTCGCGGCGCGCGGCAATCGTCAGTTGTCCGCCGTTAGGCATCGCCTGCACAGCATTGCGAATCAGATTGTGAAAGACGATTTCCAGTTGCGCTGGATCCACCTGCAGCGTGAACAGCGTATTGTCGAATCGGCGCTCAACGGCGATGTTCTCCGGAATAGCCACTTGCCCCAGTGCTGTGTCAATCGTCGCGCGCAAATCAGTTTCGCGGCGATAGGGCGGCTTGGGGCGCGCATAATCCAACAAACTGGTGATGATGCGGTCGGAAGCATCCACCTGCCGTCTCAGAATGTCCAGCGCTTCTTGAACGTCCGGATCAGGGGTTGGGAGAGACAATTGGAGCAGGTAGACCGCATTCTTGATCGCGCCTAACGGATTGCGGAGTTCGTGGCCGATCCCTCCGGCGATTTGCCCCAGCACGCTCAGGCGTTCCTGCTGCAGCAGTTGCGCTTGCGCGGCGCGCAATTCGCGCGTCCGCTCTTCGACCATTTGCGCCAGTCGTTCCGAGTACTCTTGGAGCGCGGCTTGCGCCCGTTTGCGCTCGGTGATGTCACGCGCAGCGGCGTAGATAAGTTTGCCATGCGGAAAAGACCGCCATTCGATCCAACGATACGCGCCATCCTTGCAACGATACCGATTTGTAAAGTTCAGGATTTCTTTCTGCCTGCCAAGTTCCGCTATGGCGGCAAGCGTGGCAGACACATCATCGGGGTGCACAAAGTCTAGAAAGCGCTTGCCCTCCAAGTCCTGGAGCTGATAACCCAGCACCGTTTCCCACTCGCGATTCAATCGCCGAAAATATCCATCGGTGTCGGCGATGCATAGCAGATCAAGCGCGGAACTGAAGAACCGTTCCACCTCTTCGGTCTTTTCGCGTAACTGTTCCTCCGCGCGCTTACGCTCGGCGATCTCCCATGCTACGTCGGCAAGATAGGAAACAAGTTCGACATCTTGCTCGTCATAGTCAGTCGGTTTGTTGCCAATGCCCAGGATCGCGACGGTCCGGTCGCCGCGCATAATCGGGATGACGAGTTCACGGATGACGGGCGCGTGCCCCTCCGGCATTCCTTTGCGATGCGCCAAGGATGCATAATCGTTGTGAATGACGGGACAGCGTTGATGGACGCAATCCACCCACACCCCCGCCTAGTCTATGCCATAGTGCAAGCCCTTGCCTCGCGCGGTACAAAATTCCTTTACCGTGCGCGTGGACCACGCCTGCAAGGTCAGTGTCTCTTGATCCGGCTCGACGAAATGGTAGAATCCAATCGGGCTATCCGTCATCGCGCCGACTTCGTCCAGCGTTGCCCGCAAGAGTTCGTCCAGTGAGTGCGTGGCGGCAAATTCCAGCAAGCGCACCTGTACCTGCAGGAATTCCTCCACGCGCTTGCGCTCGGTAATGTCAATCGTATAAATGCGTGCAACGTCGAACTGCGGCACGTAATTGATGCTCTCTCCCAGGATCATGCCGTCTATTTCCACCTCGCGGTAAACAGTCCGCTGCTCTTGGCGCGCGAAGGATTGCCAAATCTTCGGCAGATCTGGCGGGAGCAAGACGCGCCCCGCTGGCTTGACGCGTTCGAGCAATACAGTTGCCGCGTCATTCTGAAACGTGATCCTGCCGGTGGCATCCACTTCCAGCACCGGGTAGGGGGCCAGGCGCGGGAACGAGGCGAGGCGTTCGATTTCCTGCTGCGCGCGCTGGCGCTGGGCATCTTCGCTCCGAACGTCCGACTCCAACCGCCGCGTCACCATCAAGATCAAAGTGAACGTCAGCGCGATGGTGAGCATCTGGTCAATCAGCATGAAAACAACTTGGATCGGCGGCATTTCAAATGGACCACCGGTGATCGGAACCGGTCTCGCGTAGAGTTCGACGATTCGGGCGAACGCCATGCACGCGACCGAGAGGAAAACGATGCCTACCTCGCGCGTGATGGAACGCAGGGACGGCTCAACGCGCCGCAGCATCAGCCAGCCGGATTGAAGCGTCAACAGCATGGTGACGCTGGAGAGCAAGATCATGCGGATGTCAAGATTCGGCTGGGCAAAAGTAAAGTGTGTCGTCAGTCCAGCAAACCCGCCGATGAGAATATAGTTGTGGATTTGCGAACTCGGCTTGCCGACGAAGCGCTCCAGTCCTACATAGAGACAGAGTCTGCCGACCTGAGTCAGCACACTCGCCAGGACGATGGAAACGAAATCCGGCGCGACATCGCGCAGCAAGAGGAACAAGAATCCGACCACCTGCAAGACAAAGCCAACCAGCCAGAACCCTAGCCCTGCATAGCGCGCGCGATTCGGATACCACAATGACGCGATGAATAGCGTGACCAGGATGTTGGTGATAGCGTAACTGAGGATGAGCGTCCGCATATCCAGCATTACGTTTGTCCTCCTGGCCGGGGCAAGCAGATCGCAAACGTCGTCCCTTTGCCAACTTGGCTCTCGACCGCAATCGTGCCAGCGTGCGCTTCGATGATAATCTTGCTCAACGCCAAGCCCAAGCCGATCCCTTTGGCTTTGGTAGTGTACAACGGTTGGAACACTCGGTCGAGTGACTCGGCGGCAATCCCCACGCCAGTATCGCTGAAGATGACGCGCATCTCATCCGCGGTGGCTTGGGTCGTAATCGTGAGTTTGCCGCCTTCCGGCATCGCCTGCACCGCGTTGGTGATGAGGTTGCTGAACACGAGTTGCATCTGTTCCACATCTACCTGGATGTCGGGCAGATCTGCATCGGCTTGCCAAGATACGGAAATGTTATGCGGAATCACACATTGACAGAGCGCTGCTTCGAACACGCGCGTCAGGCGCGCCGGCTGCAGATTAGGCGTTTTGGGGCGCGCGAAATCCAACAGACCGCCGATGATGCGCGCGCTGACATCTATTTGTTGGTCGAGAATGTCCATCATCTCGCGCGCGTCCGGCGAGGGATTCGGCACGACCATCTTGAAATAGTACGCCGCGTTCTTGATCGCGCTGAGCGGCGAGCGCAATTCGTGCGCGACGCCCCCGGCGAGTTGCCCCAGCACGGCGAGGCGTTCCTGCTGGATGAGTTGTTCTTGCGTGTCGCGCAGTTCCCGCGTGCGCGCGTCAACCATCTGTTCTAGATGTTCCGCGTATTCTTTGAGCGCGGCTTCCGCGCGCTTGCGCTCGGTGATGTCATGCACCATGCCGATCGAACGTATGATTTTGCCCGTCGCATCTTTCAGGTGAATGCACTTTTCGTGAACGCGGCGGATTTCGCCAGTGTCCTTTTTCGCTACCCGGTGCTCAATTTCGTAGGTGTCCTTGCTATCCCGCACTGACCCGGAATAGGCGGTATCCACCGCGGCGCGATCATCCGGATGCACGCGTTCCAAGAACGCTTCGTAGGTGGCGCCAAACTCCTGCGGTTGCAGTCCAAAGATGCGATAAACTTCGTCCGACCAGGTCAGGTTATTCGCGATCAGGTCGAGTTCCCAACTGCCGAGATGGGCAATCCGCTGTGCCTCGCTCAATAGCGCCCGGCTTCGGTGCAACTCTTCCTCCGCGCGCTTGCGTTCGGTAATCTCCGTTGCAATGTGAATCACCTTTTCGGTTCTTCCACAGTCATCCAGGACCGGTGTGCAAGAAACGAGATAGGTTCCTCCCGCCGCCTGCATTTCCATCTCGACGGTTTCCGTCTTGCCGGACCGGAGCATGGCTTCCATCGGACACCCCTGGGGTGCACAGTCGGCATTATGAAAAAGGTGATAGCATCTTCTGCCGATCACTTGCGCTTCCGGCAAGCCCAAACGCATCAACACGGCAGAATTCGCTGCGCTGATGCCATGTTGCAGATCAAGGACGAAAGTGGGGTGGCTGATCGCGTTAAAGATGTCCTGCCATTCTTTTTGCGAGCGCCGCAGCGCCTCCTCCACACGATTGCGCTCGGTGAGATCGCGGATAATCACCAGGTCAGCCGGTTTGCCTTGATATACGGTAAATCCCGCGCTCAATTCGGCAACCAAGAGAGTTCCATCTTTCCGTTGCAACACCGCTTCATAGATCGGTGCAACCTCCTCGCCTGCCATACGGCGTTGATAACGTTCCAAGACGACCGGGAGACTCACTGGCGCGATGTAATTCGTAAAAGGGGTACCAATGACTTGCGCCTCCGCCCCCCCCACAGTTCGATCACTCGGGGATTGGCATATCGTACCCCGCCATCCTGAATAATCACGATTCCATCATTCGCGCGCTCGACCAGATTGCGGTATTGTTCCGCGCCCTCGCGCAGCGCGGTTTGCGATTGTTCGATCGGGTCCAGCATTTGGTTGATGCCGCGCGCGAGCGCACCGATTTCATCGTTGCCTTGCACCAACACTCGACGCGTCGAATCGTCTCCTGCGCCAATCGGTCGAAGGAGCCGAACTTGACGATTGAGACATTTCAAACGCGCCAAGATAACGCGCTCCACCAGCAAGCACGCGCCCGCGCAGCCGCCCATTCCAATAATGCACAGAGCCGTCATGATGGTGGTTATCCGAGTTTGTCCAAATGGATCGCCTTGCAGGCTGACTTGCAGCGTGAGACTCGTCGCGGCCAGCCAACCCAGCAGCAGCCCCGCCCCACACAGCCAAGTCTGAACACGCAGAGACATAGAATCCCCTCCTGAAACGAAACGTCTTCATCGTAGCATGAATCCGCGAGAGCGTCAATAGGTAGAAGGGTCGCGACAGGGCTTTGTCAAAATCGCGACCGTGGGTCATTGCGAGCGCAGCTCAAAGACCCTGAGCGAAGCGAACGGGGGAGCAATCCCCAAGCAACTTGGAGATTGCTTGCTTCGGCTGCGCTCAGCATCAGCATCGTTCGACTGCGCTTCGCTCCGCTCACGATGCTCCTCGCAATGACATGATGAGAACTTTGACAAATCCCTGCTTTGACAAAGCCCTATCTTGACATGGCTTGCTGGTATGGGTATACTTGACCCAGAAACATGCCACAGTTCTACATTCTTTCCAGGGGAGGAAAAACCTATGGCTGATCGGATGAGCAAGTCGGAGATCATGGCGCATCTCGCCAAAAAGACTGGCTTGGAAAAGAAACAAGTCGCGGCGGTCGTCGAGGAATTAGTTCAACTTGCCTACCAGGAGGCAAAGAACACATTCCTGATTCCTGATTTCGGGATTTTGACATTGGCAGAGCGACCTCCGCGCCAGATGCTGATGCGTTTTGGACCCAGAGCCGGACAGACGATTGACGTTCCGGCGAAAAAAGTCCTCAAGTTCCGTTTCTCCAAAACCGCCAAGGACGCGATCTTGGGGGTGCCGCCGGTCAAGAAAGACGATCTCGTCATCATCGAAGGAATCGGTCCCAAGATTGCCAAGGCGTTCAACAAAGCCGGCATTCTGACCTTCAGGCAGTTGGCGGAGACGCCCGCGGAGAAACTCAGGCAAATTCTGCACGACGCCAAGTTTCCCGGCGATCCAGCCACCTGGCCCGAGCAGGCACGCTTGGCAGCGGAAGGCAAGATGGACGAACTCAAGAAACTTCAAGAGTCCCTTGTCGCCGGCCGCGCTGCCTAGAATGGCGAAACCGAGCGAGAGAATCGCATGCGGATTGTGAACGCATGCGATTTTTCTTTATCCAGTCTGTTGTGCCGCCGCGTGCCGCAGCGAGCTCTCAGCATCAATCCGCTTTGCCGCCGCAAAAGCTGCGAGCGCGAACAACACCGCGCCCAACGCTTTGTCGCGACGGCGGGCGCGCGGCAGCTTTTCCACCGCCGCGGCGATGTCCGCGAGATTTGCCTTTACCCTGCCGCGTTTGGCGATTTTCTGCGCGCGCGCGAGCGCGGGTAATGCGCGCGGGACAGGCAAGTTCTTCGGCGCGCCCTTCTTCTCCGTTTGCTTGATCCGTTCCCAGTTCGCGATAATTTCGTCTGTGCCGTTCACTTGCACGTTGCCGAAGACGTGCGGATGCCGCCGCACCAATTTCGCCGCGATGTCCGCGATCACGTCGGTCAGCAAAAACTCACCGGACTCGGACGCGATTTGCGCCTGCAGGACGACGTGCAAGAGCAAGTCGCCCAACTCCTCGCGCAGATGAGGCACATCGCCAGAATCGAGCGTTTCCAGCACCTCGTAGCATTCTTCGAGCAAGTCCTGCCGCAACGATTGGTGCGTCTGTTCGCGGTCCCAGGGGCAACCCTCCGGCGCGCGGAGATGCGCGACCACCTCGCCCAGCGCGCCTAGCCCGCTCGGGCGCGCGAGCGGCGGCACGTACAGCGTCGTCAACAAACCGAAATCATCCGTGCGGTCTATTTCCGCGAGCGGCAGTGAGACGATTCTTTGCGCGGGCGTGCCGGCGGCGTCGACGCAGGTGACCAGGTGCTCGGGCGGATACAACGCGAGCAGTGTGAGTTTGCAGTCGCTGGCGACGGCGCGGCTGTACAGTTGTCCCACGAGCGCGGGCTGATCCGGATCGAGGCGCGGAAAGTGCTGGCGCGCCAGGTCAGTCGCATCGGCGATCTGCAGACCGCGCGCGAGCGGATCGAGCGCGAGCGCGGCGCAAGCGGCGTCCACGAAACTGACTCCGGCGATGACGCGCGTCGCAATACCTTTCGCGCGCGCGTGCGCCAGAATCAACTGGACGCTCGTTTCGCCGAAGAGGGGGTGCCCCGGCACGGCGTACAGCACATCGGCATGCGCGCCGCGCGCGAGAATATCGTCGGCGATAGCGGCATAGATCGAGTCGAAATCCTGCGATGATTCGTAGAAGTGATCGAACGAATGGATGCGCAGATGTGGCGGCAGCGCGGTAAGCGTTGGATGCTCGCGCGTGCGCACGAAAATCTCGCGTGCCCGGTGTAATTCTTCGTTGGCTTCCAGCGTCAACGCGCGCGGGTCGCCGTAGCCCAAGCCGAGAATAGTGATCGTCATTCGTCAACCCCCGGAAAATGTGACGGGTGACCGGTGGCAAGGGAGGTTTCTCGTTGCGCGTCCCCTGCCACCTGCGCCTTGTCCCTTCATCTCATTATAATCCGAATTGACAAAAAGGGCGATTGGAATACAATGGCGA